>Ga0208849_1000772_pt1 | contig 26588 bp, 26 predicted proteins | sample NGESurdeep072012_10_FD_184470 | JGI IMG/M metagenome (GOLD analysis project Ga0208849, IMG submission 184470) | Arctic peat soil microbial communities from Barrow, Alaska - NGEE Surface sample 53-3 deep-072012 (SPAdes) | ecosystem: Environmental > Terrestrial > Soil > Wetlands > Peat ... | reverse complement strand
CCCGGCCCCCCCCGCCGTGATCGGAGCAGCACGATGAGCGCCGTGAGCGACTTCCTCTCCTCGTTGAAGGAGGACCTGTTCGGCAAGCGCCTGCTGCCGGTCCTCGTCGTGCTCGGCGTCCTGCTCGTGGCCGCGGTGGCCTACGCCGTGCTCGGTGGCAGCTCCTCGTCCTCGCCGACTCCCGTCACCGCGTCCGTGCCCGGCGGCGCCTCGGCCTCGGTCGGCGCCGTGGCCGTCACGCAGGCGCCGGCGAACCCCAACCAGCCGATCTCGGAGACGACCGAAGGCACGTCCAAGCAGCATCACGGTGTCGCCCACAACCCGTTCACGCCGCTGCCCGCGGCGAAGCAGGCGTCGGCCACGAGCGCCAAGTCGGCCACGACCTCCTCCTCCTCCTCGTCCGCCGGCTCCTCCGGCACGAGCTCCTCGGGGTCGAAAACGCCCACGTCGGGCGCCGGCGGTGCGGCTCCCACACCCACACCCGCGCCCACACCGACCGCGCCCGCAAAGCCCAAACCGCAGCCGGTCTACCACGTCCTCGCGCTGTTCGGCCTCGCACCCGTCGCGCCGGCACTGAGCTCGACGCTGACGCCGTACGAGAACATCAAGCGCCTGACGCCGCTGCCCTCCGCCACGACGCCACTCGTCGTGTTCATCGGCGTCACCGCCGGCGGCAAGAGCGCGACCTTCACGCTCGTCGGCGAAGCGATCCTGCACGGCAACGGGACATGTCTGCCCAGCGCCTCCCAGTGCCAGGCGATCGACCTGCGCCCGGGTCAGGTGGAGCAGCTCGAATACCTGCCGCCGAACGGCCAGACGATCATCTACGAACTGAAGGTTGTGAGCATCACCTCGAGCAAAGCCTCCGTGGCCGCGGCCCAGCGCTCCTACCGCGTGCAGTCGCGGGCCGGACGCGAACTGCTGCGCCACTCAGGCGTCCCCGCTCTGACCGAGCTGCACTACTCGCCGAGCAAGGGCGTGCTCGTGTTCGCCGGCCGGCGGGCCTTCGCCGCCCGTGCCCACAGCGCTCGGCGCCACCGGCGCTGAGAAACCATCCGAAGATTCCGGAGTCGCTCCGCCAAGAGGCCTGGGACGCGATCTGAGGAGTTTTCGGATCGACATCGATCTCCCAGCAAATAAGCTAAGGCGGACATGACGCTCCGTCTCATCACCGCCGGCGAGTCGCACGGCCCCGGCTTGACCTGCATCGTCGAGGGCCTGCCCGCGGGCCTGCGGCTGCGCCCCGAGGACCTCAACGCCGACATGGCGCGCCGCCAGCTCGGCCACGGTCGCGGCGGGCGCATGAAGATCGAGCGCGACGCCGCCGAGGTCACGGGCGGCGTGCGTCACGGGCTTACGCTCGGCGGTCCGATCGCGCTGCAGGTCGCAAACCGCGACTACGCCAACTGGGAAGAGCGCATGAGCCCCTGGCCGGTGGTATCGGATCCCGCCCACCCCATCGCGGAGGTGCATCTGCCGCGGCCCGGCCACGCCGACCTCGTCGGCACGCAGAAGTACAAGCAATCGGACGTGCGCAACATCCTCGAGCGGGCCTCCGCCCGCGAGACGGCCGCGCGCGTCGCCGGGGGAGGATTGTGTAAGGCGTTCCTGCGCGTGCTCGGCGTCGAGGTGCGCTCGCACGTGATCCAGATCGCCTCCGTCCACGCGCCCGTCCGCGCCGCGCCGCTGGCCGTCGAGGACTTCGCCGACGTCGACGGCTCGCCCGTGCGCTGCCTCGACCCGGAGGCGACGAAGGCGATGGTGCGCGAGATCGACAGGCTGCGCAAGGCGAACGAGTCGCTCGGCGGCGTCTTCGAGGTGCAGGCCTTCGGCTTGCTGCCCGGGCTCGGCTCGCACATCTCCTGGGAGGAGCGCCTCGACGGGCGCCTGGCGCTGGCGATCTGCTCGATCCAGGCGCTGAAGGGCGTCTCGATCGGCGACGGCTTCGCGGTGGCCGGCGTGCCCGGCTCCGAGGCTCACGACGAGATCTTCTACTCGGATGAGCGCGGCTACTACCGCGAGACCAACCGCTCCGGCGGCCTGGAGGGCGGCATGAGCACCGGTGAGCCCCTGATCGTGCGCGGCGCGATGAAGCCACTGCCGACGCTCACCAAGCCGCTGCGCTCGGTCGACACCGAGACCCACGAGCCCGCGCAGGCGCTGCGCGAGCGCACCGACTCCTGCACCGTTCCCGCTGCCGGGGTCGTCGGGGAGGCGATGGTCGCGTTCGTGCTCGCAGACGCCTACCGGCAGAAGTTCGGCGGCGACCATATCGACGACGTGCTGCAGGCCGTCCACGCCTACGAGGAGCGGATCGGGTGGCGGGGGTAACGCCCCCCCCAGCGAATGGGGGCGCGTCCGCCGCCGCCGCGGGCGACGGCGCGCCGTGCAGGGCGCTCGTCTTCATCGGCTTCATGGGCGCCGGCAAGTCCCGTATGGCCGTCGAGGTGGCCGACGAGCTGGGTGTGGAGGCGCTCGACAGCGACCGCCTGCTGGAAGAGCGCCTCGGGCACTCGATTGCCGACGAGTTCGACCGCAACGGAGAGGAGTCCTTCCGGGCCAAGGAGGAGGAGCTGGTATGCGAGCTGCTCGCCGAGGCCGGTCGGGCGAGGCGTCCAAGGGTGATCGCGCTCGGTGGCGGCAGCGTGCTCTCCGCGCGCGTGGGAGAGGCACTGAAGCCGCACCTGACGGTTCTGATGGACATCCCGGAGGACGTAGCCTGGGAGCGCACACGCGAGAAGATGGAACTCCGCTTCAAGTGGGATGTCGAGGGCGCGGATCGGCCGCTGGCGCGTGATCGCGAGAACTTCCTTGCGCTCTACGAACAGCGCCGCGGGCGCTATGAGGAACTGGCCGACGCGATCCTGCCCGCCGTCGACTGCCTGGTCGGGGAGGATGACCTGGCCACGCCGATGGTCGCGGTGCGCGCGCTCCCGGCCCTGCGCGCGCTCGCGGCCGCCCCGCCCGGCCCGCGCCTGCTGTGGGCGAACGTCGTCTCCGGGGAGTACCCGGTGCTGGTCGGCCGGGGTCTGCTCGCGCCCGGGGGCCTTGGGGGGCTGGAGCGCATCTGGCCGCTCGACCGCGCCCGCTCGCGCCCATTCCTCGTCACCGACGAGCACGTCGCCATCCTCTACGGCGACCGACTGGGCGAGGTGGCGCAGACGATCGCGATCCCGCCCGGCGAGCGGCACAAGACGCTCGCGAGCGCCGAACGCGTGTGGCGCGAGCTGGTGGACGCCGGCATGACCCGCGCCGACCACGTGGTCGCGCTCGGCGGCGGCGTCGTCGGCGACCTCGCCGGCTTCTGCGCCGCCACCTACCAGCGCGGCGTGCCGGTCGTGCAGATCCCCACGACGCTCGTCGCCCAGGTCGACTCGGCCTACGGCGGCAAGACCGGCGTGGACCTGCCGGAGGCGAAGAACTATGTCGGCGCCTACCACCAGCCCGCGGGCGTGCTCGTCGACCCCGACCTGCTGGAGACGCTGCCCGCCGAGGAGCTCGCCGCCGGCTGGGTCGAGGTGCTCAAGACCGCGCTGATCGCCGGCGGGGAGCTGTGGGAGCGCGTGGCGGCCGGCGGCGAGGTGGACGAGGACACGATCCTCGCGTGTGCGCGCACGAAGCTCGCGGTCGTCGCCGCCGACGAGCGCGACGCCGGGCGCCGCCAGGTCCTCAACCTCGGCCACACCGTCGGCCACGCGATCGAGACCGCGACCGGCTACGCCCGCTACCGCCACGGCGAGGCCGTCGGCCTCGGCCTGCTCGCCGCGCTGCGCCTGTCGGGACTCCAAGACCTGCGCGCTCAGGTGCGCGAGCTGCTGCTCGTCCGCGGATTGCCCGTGACGCTCGGTGACGCGCCTGCGGATGTTGAGCAGATCGTGCGGGCCACCGCGCGCGATAAGAAGCGCCTCGGTGCCCACGTGCCGTTCGTGCTGCTCCAGGCGCCCGGAGAGGTCGTTACCGGCCGCGAGGTCGCCGATCGCGACCTGCGCAGCGCCGTCGCCGAGTTGAGCTGATGGCGCCGCCCGATCACGAGCTAAACCACCGACCCCGATGACGCCCCCCGCGGTCGGGTGCGGCTCGGCCGTCCCAAAAAGTCACGATTCGGTCTGCATTAGGCTCTCGCTCAGATGACGGGCGCGCGGTTTCGCATAGAGGTGATGCACGGGGTCAACCTCAACATGCTCGGCGCGCGCGACCCCCTGTACTACGGCACCCTCACGCTCGCCGACCTGGATGCGCAGGTCGTCGCATGGGCGACCGAGCTGGGCCTAGAGGCGAGCTGCTTTCAGACCAACGCCGAGTCCGAGTACATCGAGCGCCTGCACGCGCTGCGCGGTCACGCCGACGGCGTGATCCTCAACCCCGGCTCCTGGACGCACTACGCCTACTCGATCCACGACGCGCTCGAGCTGACCGGGCTGCCGGCCGTCGAGGTGCACCTCTCCGACGTCCAGGCGCGCGAGCCGTGGCGGCGGCTGTCGGTGATCGGCGAGCTCTGTCTCGCGACGTACTCCGGCAAAGGCCCCGAGGGCTACAGGCTTGCCCTGGAGTGTCTGCGCGAGGCGCTGGACGAGGCCTGAGCGTGGCCGGCAAGCAGCGGGTGGCTGGGTGAGCGCCGCGCGGAGATCGGCCGGCGGGTCGACCGGCGGATCGGCCGAGGACCGAGTCCGGCGCCTCGCGGCGGACCTGCGCGAGCGCCAGGTCGACGTGCTGCTCGTCGCGACGCAGGTCAACCTGCGCTACCTCACCGGTTTCACCGGCACCAACGGGCTGGCTTTGATCGCCGCGGACGAATCCGATTCCCACCCCGCCCACCGGTTCCTTACCGACTTTCGCTACGCCTCCCAGTCGGCCGCACAGGTGCCGGATGCGTTTCACCGCGAGATCGTCGCGGGCGAGATGCTCGAGGGCCTTGTCGAGGTGCTCACCGCATCGCGCGAGGGGGGCGGGCGCCTGGGGTTCGACGAGACGAGCCTCACCGTCAAGCAGCACGCGCGCCTGCGCGAGCTGCTCGCCGCCGAGTGGGAGCTGGTCCCCTGTGGCGGCGCCGTGGAGCGCCTGCGGGCAGTCAAGGACGCGGCGGAGATCGATCGCATCCGCGCCGCAGCCCGCCTCGCCGACGAGGCCTTGCGCGAAACGCTCGCGGCCGGCCTCGTCGGTCGCAGCGAGCGCGACGTCGCGATCGAGCTCGAGCTGCGCATGCGCCGCCTCGGGGCGGAGGGCCCGAGCTTCCCCTCGATCGTCGCCGCGGGAGCTCACGGCGCCCTGCCGCACGCCGCCCCCCGCGCACGTGAGATCCGTAGGGACGTGCTGGTCACGATCGACTGGGGCGCGCTGCACGAGGGCTACTGCTCGGACTGCACGCGCACGTACGCGACCGGCGAGCGGATCTCCGCCCGCGCGCGCGAGGTCTACGCGCTCGTCCTCGCGGCCCAGGAACGAGCGCTCGCCGCGGTTCGCGCGGGGCCGAACGGAAAAGAGCTCGACGCGGTCGCCCGTGAGCTGATCGAGCAGGCCGGGGAGGGCGAGCACTTCGGTCACGGCCTCGGTCACGGCGTCGGGATCGAGGTCCACGAGGGCCCGCGCCTGTCGCGGCTGGCGAGCGAGGATCCGCTGGAGGTGGGAAACGTGGTGACGGTCGAGCCCGGCGTCTACCTGCCCGGCCGGCTCGGCGTGCGGATCGAGGACCTCGTCGTCGTGACCGCGGACGGTCAGGAGGTCCTCAGCCGGCTGCCCAAGGAACTCACGGTCGTCTCCTGATCGGCTCTCCCCCTCCGTGAGAGCCTGGAGCGCAGTCCGGGCGCGTACAGCGACAGGCCGAGCACGGCAGCCAGCGGCAGTGACCAGGCCAGGAAGAAGGCCGCCTGCGCGTCGGCCGAGACGTGCAGCGGCAGCCACTGAAAGCTGATCCACGCCAGCACCGTGCTCGACAGCGCGAGCACCGCCGGACGGCGTTGGGCGCCGAGGCTCTCCCAAGCGAGCAGGGCCAGCACGAACGGGATCGGGTAGTACACCGTGTCCCACGTGTCCAGCACGCAGCGCAGGAGCAGCAGCAGCGCCAGCAGCAGCAGCGCGTCCGCACGGCTGCGCTCATCGCGCCCCGACCGCGCGGCCAAGCGGCCGCGCTCACGGCGCCATAGCAGCGTGGTCAGCGGTACCGCGGCCGCGAGGATCAGCGGGTGGCTGATCATCCCAACCCAGGTCGGCGCGGTCCGGTAGCCAGGCTTGACCACACCGAACAGGCCCCGCACGACGTCGCCGTGATGGCCGAGAAACCAGAAGATCTGCCACGGCTGGAAGATCGTGCTCGGCGGCGCGGCCGCGCCGCGCGTGGAGGCGACGAACCCGCTCGAGCCGATCAGCGCCAGCGGCGCCAGCACGAGCGCCGCGACGGCCCCCGCGCTCGCCATGCAGAGCGCTCGGCGCGAGGGCAGCGCGAGCAGCACCGGCCCCACCGCGAGCAGTGCCCACTCCTTGTTCGCGATCGCCAAGCCGAGTGCCAGGCCGGCCCACAGCGGGCGCTCGTTCGCCGCCAGCAGCACCGCCGCCACGCACAGCACGCCGCCGAGCAGCTCCTCCGGATGGCCGAGTTCGAGCGCGCGCAGGGTCAGCGGGTTGGCCACGCAGATCCCCAGCGCGACCGCCCGTGCGAGGGTCGAGCGGTCTTCGCGCGCGCGCAGCTGGGCGACGAGCCACACCCCGAGCGCGGCCGCCGCCAGCAGACAGGGGAGGGCGACCATCCGGTACACAGCCAGCTGACCGCCGCCCCACAGCCCGGGCAGCAGCGCGAACGGCGCGCGCTCCACGAGCGAGCCGCCATAGGCCGGCGCGAGCTGCAGGAAGCTCACCGGATGGCCGTGCACAAGCGCTTCAAACGCGGGGCGCGCCTCGGTGTCGTAGTCGTTCCAGGCGAAGCCGTACAGCCCCAGCCATGCCATCGTCGCGCTCGCGGCCGCCGCCAGGAACACGCACACGGCGTTCTCGCGCGCTCGCGATCTCATGGTTTGGCATCGGCGCCAGGCGGGGTTTGCTTGAGTGCGCGTTCGCGTTTTGCTGGAGCCGCGTTCGGGCTTGCCCAGGGTTCGTGGACCCGCTGGGCGCGCTCAGCTCCGATGCCCAGCGGCCCAGCCACGGCGGCGCCCGCCACCCTCCGAAGCCGTGATCAGCACAAACCAATTTAAGAAGGTGTGTAGAACGTATTGGTCTGGTTGACTTGACAAGCGCGGGTTGTACTGCCATTGTGAGTGCATGACCGGGACAGCGAAGGTGCAGCGACTTCAGATCCGGGTGGACCGTAGCGACAAGTTCCTGCTGGAGCGGGCGGCCGCCGCGGCGCACTTGAACGTATCGGCGTTTGTTTTGCAGGCCGCGGCCGCAAGGGCTGAGGAGGTCCTCGCGGAACGTCCCAGCATTGTGCTCAGCGCATCAACGGCCAAGGCGTTCAACGAGGCGCTCGAGCAGCCTGCCCAGGTCAACGAGCGCCTAGCGCAAGCCCTCAACCGGCCGCGCACATTTTCCTGGCTTGACTGAGCTACGCCGCCCGGCAATGCTCGATACGCGCCGGCATGACCGCTCGCAGTTTGACTGTGGCGAGCCGGCGCTCGATGACTGGCTGCGTCGCTACGCGGGGCAGAACCGTCGGCGCGACACAGCAGCGACATGGGTCATCGCCGACGCAAACGATCGGGTAGCCGCGTACTCGAGCATCGCGATGACCGGCATCGACCGCTCGGCCGCACCGGCTCCTCTGGCCAAACAGGCACCCGATCCGGTGCCGGCGCTACTACTCGGGCGCCTGGCCGTCGATCGCCACTACAGCGGACGCGGGGTGGGCACGGCACTCGTCGCGCACGTGCTCGCGACGGCAGTGGAGCTCAACACGCACGCCGCTGCTCGCGCGGTAGTCGTAAACGCGATCAATCCCAACGCGCGCCGCTGGTGGGAGCACCTCGGATTTCACCCGTTTGACCCTGGCTCAGACGAGTGCCCGGATCTCTATCTGCTGACCGTCGAGATCGCCAAGACGCTCGACCGCGAGCCCTGAAGAGAGCAGGCGTTGGCCGTGACGGTCGAATACACTAGAACGGCAACCACATTCGGTTGGAGATTTGGCTTGGCTAAGCCGATTCATGCGAGCCCGAAATGCCAATGGGCGTACGGTTGGAGGGCCAGGACGAACATCAAAACTAGTGATTTGCAGGGAAAATGTCGATCTCGACCAACCAATTCAAGAGCGGCAACCACATCGACGTCGACGGCACGGTCTTCAAGATCCTTGACTTTCAGCACGTCAAGCCGGGCAAGGGCGGCGCGTTCGTGCGGACGAAGCTCCGACGGGCCGCCGACGGCAACGTGATCGACCGCACGTTCAGGGCGGGAGAGAAGTTCAGGTCGGTGCGCACGGAGGCGCGGAGGATGCAGTTCCTCTACGCCGACGGCACCGACGCGCACTTCATGGACACGGAGTCCTTCGAGCAGATAGCGGTCGCCGAGGGCACCGTTCAAGATGCCCTGCGTTGGACAAAGCCGAGCAGCGAGGTGGACGTGCTGTTCATCGACGACGAGCCCGCCGACGTGCAGCTGCCCAGCGGGGTGGACCTGGAGGTCACCCAGGCCGACCCGGGCCTGCGCGGCGACAGCGTCTCGGGGGGCGGCACGAAGCCGGCGACGCTCGAGACCGGCGCCACGATCCAGGTCCCGCTGTTTGTCGAGGTCGGCGAACGCATTCGCGTCGACACGCGCTCGGGCGAATACGTCTCGCGCGCATAAGGCCCGACGATGCGCCGCTCAGATCAGCGCCGGGCCGCGGTGGTGGCGCTCTACCAGCACGACCTGACCGGCCGGCCGCTGGTCGAGACGCTCGGTCCGAACGCGTCGCTCTTCGCCCGTGCGCTGGCGCACGCGGCGGCCGATCGTTGCGAGGAGCTCGACCAGGTGATCGACCGTCACGCCCACGGCTGGTCGGTGCAGCGGATCCAGCCGCTGGAGCGAAGCATCATGCGCGTGGCCCTGATCGAGATGCTGCATCCCGATGTGGCCCCGGGGGACACGCCGATCCCGGCGGCGGGGGCGATCGAGGAGGCGGTGGAAAGCGCGAAGACGTTCTGTGGCTCAGAGGCGCCGGCGTTCGTCAACGGGGTCCTGGGCGCAGTTTTGCGCGAGGTGCGGGAGAATGGGAAACCATCCGAAAACTCTCCAGATCGCGTCACGGCAGACCCCGAGGAGAAGTCTCAGAGTTTTCGGATAGCTTCTAAACCGATCATATGAGCGCAAACGACCATCTGGAGCACCTGATCGCGCAGCTGGAGCGCGCCGCCGAGCAGCTGCGCTCGGGCGAGCTCTCCGCCGACGCCGCCGCGACGCTGGTCGAGGATTGCGCCGCGCTCGCGACCCAGGCCGCGGCGGAGCTCGAGCAGCTGGCCCACGCGGAAGCCTTCGCTCCGGCGCCCGGCCAGGACTCCCTGCTGTAAAGCAGGCCGGCGAGGTTGTGAGCAGAGAGGACTATCCCGAGCACCTGCGCGAGGAGGTCGAGCGTTATCTGCAGGCGATGCGCTTTTCCGCCGAGGCGTTAACCGAGGGACTGGAGGAGGCGATGCGCTACTCGCTGCTCGCGGGCGGCAAGCGCATCCGTCCGGTGCTCGCGCTGGCCAGCGCTCGCGCGGTCGGGCTGGAGCAGCGCGAGGTGCTGCCGCTGGCGAGCGCGATCGAGCTGATCCACACCTACTCGCTGATCCACGACGACCTGCCGGCGATGGACGACGACGCGCTGCGCCGCGGGCAGCCGACCTGCCACGTGCGCTTCGGCGAGGACGTGGCGATCCTCGCGGGCGACGGGCTGTACGCGGAGGCGTTCCACCACCTGCTGAGCAGCCGGCGCTCGCCACCCGAGCTGGTGCTGCTGGCCGCCGCCGAGCTGGCGGCGGCGACCGGCGTGAACGGGATGGTCGGCGGCCAGTACGCGGACGTGAGTCCCGATACGCCGAGCGGGCCGGCGGCGTTGCGCCGCTTGCACGAGCTGAAGACAGGCCGTTTGATCGGGGCTTCGGTACTGTGCGTATTACTCTTGAGAGGGATCGGCGATGGACCTGCGACAATCCAGTTTCGTCGTTTTGCCGCCGAGCTGGGCGTGTTGTTCCAGATCGTCGACGACATCCTCGACGTGACCGGCACCGACGATGCGCTCGGCAAGCCGCGAGGCAGCGATGAGCGACATGGCAAGCGCACATATGTGAGCGAGTTCGGAATCGATCGGGCCAGAGATCTGGCGGCTGAGTCCCACCGCACGGCAAGGGAGGCGCTCGCGCGGGCCGGCGCGGAGATGGACCCGCCCGACGCGACCGGCGAGCTCGAGCAGATCACCGATTTCATCTACACCCGCACCTCATGATGAGTAAAAACGATCCGAAAAAACGCCTGCTCGAGGGGGTCAACGGCCCCCAGGATCTGCACGGGCTATCCGACGAGCAGCTCTCCGAGCTGGCCCAGGAGGTGCGCGAGCACATCATCGAGACCGTCGGCGAGATCGGCGGGCACTTCGGCGCCAACCTCGGTACCTGTGAGCTGGCGGTGGCGCTGCACTCGCTGCTTGAGAGCCCCCGCGACAAGATCCTCTGGGATGTCGGCCATCAGGCCTATCCGCACAAGATCCTCACCGGCCGCCGCGATCGGCTGAGCACGATCCGCCAGTACGACGGGCTGGCCCCGTTCTGCTCGATCGAGGAGTCCCCGCACGACATCATGGGCGCCGGGCACGCCTCGACCTCGATCGGATATGCGGTCGGCATCAAGGAGGGGATGCGCCGGGGCGGCGGCGAGGACGGGAAGGTCGTGGCCGTGATCGGCGACGGCGCGATGACCGGCGGGGTGGCGTTCGAGGCGATCGGGCAGGCCGGCGGGCTGGGCACGCCGATCGTGGTGGTCCTGAACGACAACGGCATGTCGATCGCGCCGAACGTGGGGGCGCTCTCCAAATACTTCAACCGCGTGCGGCTGAACCCCAAGCTGTGGCATGCGCGCGAGGGCGTCGAGGGCGGGTTGACGCGCCTGCCGGGCGGGATCGGCGCCGCGCTGGAGCGAATCGGGCCACAGCTGAAGGAGTCGATCAAGGCATTCTGGGCGCCCGGCCTGTGGTGGGAGGAGCTCGACTGGGCCTACATGGGCGTGGTGGACGGCCATGACGTGCGCGTGCTGCGCGAGGCGCTGCGCGAGGCGCTCGCGGCCGAACGGCCCGTCGTCGTGCATGTCGCGACGGTCAAGGGCAAGGGGTTCGCCCCGGCCGAGGATGGCGGGCAGGAGGGCATGGAGAAGTGGCACGCCGCCAAGCCGAAGTCGATCCTCAACGGCGTACCGACCCAGCCTGTCCCAACCCAGACAACTGCTGCTCAGCCCGACTTCGCCCAGGCCGGCTCGAGCGGCTTGGCGGAGGCAGCGAGCGAGTCAGCGTTGAAGCAGCCGGCCAAGGGGGCGCGGGTGGGCGGGCTCCAGTACACGCAGGTGTTCGGCGAGGCGCTCGTGCGGGAGTGCGAACGCGACGAGCGGGTGGTCGGGATCACCGCGGCGATGAACTCGGGCACCGGGCTGAGCCTCCTGCAGAAGGCGCTGCCGGAGCGGTATTTCGACGTGGGGATCGCCGAGCAGCAGGCGATCCTGTTCGCGGCCGGGCTGGCGCTGCAGGGGATCAAGCCGGTCGCGGCGATCTACTCGACCTTCCTGCAGCGGGCGTACGACCAGATCGTGCACGACGTCTGCCTGCAGAAGCTGAACGTCGTGTTCGCGCTCGATCGCGCGGGGCTGGTCGGTGACGACGGGCCGACGCATCACGGCGCGTTCGACATCGCCTACCTGCGCTGCCTGCCCAACATCGTGCTGATGGCCCCGCGCGACGAGGCGATGCTGGTGCACATGCTGCGCACCGCGCTGACCTACGACGACGGGCCGATCGCGTTGCGCTACCCCCGCGGCGAAGGAACGGGCGCGGCGCTGCCGGAGCAGCCGCGGGCGATCGCGATCGGCACGGGCGAGATCCTGATCGCTGCCGACACGCCCGGCGCGAGTGGCCAGGCAGCCAAGCGGGTGGCGCTGATCGGCTATGGGAGCGGCGTGGGCAAGTGCCTGGAGGCCGCCGCGGAGCTCGAGCAGCGCGAGATCGCGGTGACGGTCGCCGACGCCCGCTTCGCCAAGCCAATCGACGCCGGCCTGATGGCGCAGCTGGCGGCCGAGCACGACCTGCTGGTGACCGTTGAGGAGGGCGTGCTGGCGGGCGGCTTCGGCAGCGCGGTGTGGGAGACCCTGAACGAGGCCGGGACGACGATCCCGCGAATTTTGCGGGTGGGGCTGCCCGACCGCTACGTGACGCACGGCAAGCCGGCGCTGCTGCACGAGGAGGTCGGCTACACGGGGAGGCGCATCGCCGAGCGGGTCGCGGCCGCGATCCTCGATCGGGAGTCGGCGCCTGTTGTCTAGAGGATGCAGTTCCGGGCGGCGCATGCGCCGCCCGGCGGGACCGTGCATGCACGGTCCCGTGGCAGGGGCGCATGCGCCCCTGCCGGCCATGCCGCATGCGGCATGGCCCATGGAGAGGAGGATTTAAATGAAACGACCCGCCGGGGAGCGGGCCGTTTCGGGGAGGAGGGATGCTGCTGTGCTTCGGGTCGTTCATGATGATGCCCACGCGAGAGGAAAGTATGTGTGACGTTGATCACAGAGACGCGCCGGCGTTCGTCTCGCGGGGCGGGATCAAGCTGGAGAACGCGCTCGTCGCGTCCGGGCTCGATGTGAGCGGTAGGTGCGCGCTCGACGTCGGCGCCTCAACGGGCGGGTTCACGGACTGCATGCTGCGCCACGGCGCTACGGGCGTGATCGCGGTAGACGTGGGCTACGGGCAGCTCGACTGGGGTCTGCGCAACGATCCCCGCGTGAGCGTGCTCGAGCGCACCAACGCGCGTGCGCTGACCGCCGCGATGCTTCCGTACACGCCAGAGGTGGCGAGCATCGACGTGTCGTTCATCTCGCTTGCCAAGGTCCTGCCGGCGGTGCTCGGGTGCATGGCCGCGACGTATGACGTGCTCGCGCTCGTCAAGCCCCAGTTCGAGGTCGGCCGCGCGCTCGCAAGCAGGGGACGCGGCGTCGTGCGCGACCCCGCAGACCGCCGGAATGCGCTTGTGCAGGTGGGTCAGACAGCGCTCGGGCTGGGCGCGAGCGTGCTCGGGTATCACTCCTCGGGGCTGACGGGGCCGAAGGGCAACAAAGAGACGTTCGTGTGGCTGGCCGAGCCTGGGCGTGTGGGTCAGGCGGAGAGTGCAGAGGATGTCGAGCAAATGGCGCGAAGGGTGGAGCCGTGATCCTGAACACGCACGCCGAACCGGGAGACACTCGCTCCGCTCGCATCCCCGAACCGGCCAGCGCTGGATCGGCGTCCTCCCTCGTTCGTGTGCCAAGCACACTTCACTCGGTGCGTCCTGGACCAGCTTGCCCTGCGTGCCCAGGATGGCGTAATGGAAAGAGTGAGCCGTGAGAGAGATCACGGTGCTCACGCACCGCCGGCCCGAGGATACGAGTGCGGCCCTGAGGCAGCTCGCGGCGGCCGCCGCGGCGGCCGGGGTGACGCTGCGGCTCGACCGGGAGGAGACGCGCAAGCACGGTCTGACGGCGGGGCCCGGGATCGAGATCGACGCGCCGGTCAAGGACGCGGTCGAGCTGTGCGTGGTGCTGGGCGGGGATGGGACGATCCTGCGCGCGCTGCAGCGGTACACGGGCACGGAGGTGCCGGTGTTCGCGGTCAACTTCGGCGAGATCGGCTTTCTCGCGACGGTTGAGCCGGAGGAGATCGAGGACGGCATCCGCCGCGCGCTGTACGGGGATTTCGAGCTGCTGCGGCTGCCGGCGATCGTCCTCGATGCGCCGGGCGGCGCGCAGACGGCGGTCAACGACGTGGCGATCCATCGCAAGGTGGGGGAGCGGGTGGCGCAGATCGCATACGCGCTCGACGGCGAGGAGGTTGGCAGCGTGCGCTGCGACGGCTTGGTCGTGGCGACGCCGGCGGGATCGACCGGCTACAACCTGGCCAACGGCGGACCGGTGATGGCATGGGGGGTGGAGGGATTCGTCGTCTCCTTCATCGCGCCCCACTCGCTCACGGCGCGTGCACTGGTCGTCGCGCCGCGAGACCGGCTGACGATTCACAACCGCTCGCGCGAGCCGCTCGATGTCGCGGTCGACGGGCGTCCGGTGTGCGAGATCCCGGCCGGCGAGGCGATCGACGCGCGCTTCGTGGACGCGGTCGGGACGATCGCCCAGCTGCCGGGCTCCTCGTTCTATCGCAGGCTGCGCGAGAAGTTCGGTCGCCTCGCGAGCTGAGGCTCAGTCAGCTCGATTCATCGCTCTCGCGTTCTGAGGTGTCGAGGACCAAGCCTCGCAAGAACGCAGGGAGCGTGGCGTACCGATCGAAGATCAACGGGATCTCCGATCGTCCAGCACGCGAGCGACCGAGGACGCCGCACCGATCAAAGATCGGCCAGCCGGTCATCGGCACCTCAGGCGACCTTCGCGGTCGGCCGGCTGCGAGTCTCGCCGGCGTTCTGCATTGAGGTGACGAAGCCGTCGAGCTGGTCGCGGGAGAAGCGGCGCTGGCCGCCGGGCGTCCGGTAGCAGTGGATGTGGCCCGCGTCGGTCCAGCGACGGATCGTCGCGAGCGAGACGCCTACATAGCGGGCCGCCTGGGAGCTCGTGAAGACGAGCTGGCGGTCCGAGTGGGGCCTGAGGGGGGTGATGGTCATGAGTTCGCCTTGTCGTTCGTGGTGGCCTGGGTGGCCGATTGACCCTTGATCGATAGGGCAGGCGCCTTGGGAGGCGCACCGGCTACTCCCTGTTTCGGCAGATGGGCGCGGAAGTTGAGCGGCGCGAAGCTTTGTGGACCTTTGGCCGAGAAAGTCGGCAACAGCCCTTCAATGCTGGGCCTGGTGCCTGTCGAACCCCTTCGTCTGCAAGCAAACGTGCAGAGACGGACCTAAAGCTGGACATTTCGTCCTATCCCGCTAATATTCTCCTCGAACCTACTCAAAGGCGACAGTTGTCCTGTGGATGGAGACAGACGGGGCTCGGCTCGCGCAATTTGATCGGGCCTTGGAGAAGGAGACAACATGCCGCACGCCAAGTAAGAATTGACGAAAGCTTTATGAGAACGGCGATTGAGGGCGTCCTGCGACGGTGCATGGCGCCCTCAATCTATGTTGGGGTAGGTCCTCTCAGGACCCAGAAGAGACGCCGGTGCGCCGCGCGGGAATGCGAGGGCGCGGAAGACCGGGGCGCTGTGAGCGCGTCGTGGGGTCGGCCGAGCGTGGCGCCGCCATCTGGCGCACGCGCCGCTCGAAATCCAGCTCGGTCTCGTAGTCGGTCTCGCGGCCGAAGGTCGGGCCCTCGCGTTCGAGCACCGCGATGAAGGTCTCGGCCAGCTCGGGGTCGAACTGGCCTGCCGCCGCGGAGTGGCGCAGCTCGGCCATCGCTTCCTCGGGCGTCATCGGTGACTGGTAGGCGTGACTGGTAGTCATCGTGTCGTACGTGGAGCAGATCGCAAGGATGCGCGAGGGCAGGGGAATCTCGTTGCCGATCAGCCCTGCCGGGTAGCCGCCGCCGTCGATCCGCTCGTGGTGGTAGAGGATCGCGTCGGCGACCTCGCCGTAGCCGTCAAGCGCGCCCACGAGGATCGCCCCCTCCTGCGGGTGCTCCTTGACGATCGCCAGGTCCTCGTCCTTGACGACGTCCGCGTGCAGGATGCGGTCGGGCCATCCAAACTTGCCGATGTCATGGAGCAGGCTGGCGGTGTGGACGACCTCCTGCTCGGACTCGCCGCAACCCAGCTCGACCGCCAGTGCCTTCGCATAGCGGGCGACCGCACCCGCGTGTTGGCCGATTGTCTTGTCCCGTGAGTCGAGCACCCTCACGAGCGTCCTCAGAACACCCAGCTGCAGCCCGACCAGCTGTATGGAGCGCGCTTCCAACTGCTCGGCGCGGTCCTCGGAGCGCAGCAGCGCGACCGTCAGGTGCCGGAAGATCAGGAAGACCGGGATCGCGGCAAACAGGATCGGGAGGCCAACGCTCTTGTAGGCGAGTACGAGGATCGTCGCGACCACACCCACGGCGAGCTCTCCGGGGAACAGGGGGAGGAAGAGTTCGCGCACCTGCCGCTTTGCAAGCGCGTAACCCTCCGCAACCCACGTGTCCAGTGCGAACAGGGCGAAATTGAATACAAGGAGAACGATCAATGCACCGAGCACGATCAGACCGAAGACGATGCTTTGCGCTGGAGTCTGGCTGTGTATGGCGGCGACGTTGCCGGCCAGCGCGCGCACCACCAGCCCTCCCGCGAAGGCGGCTACCCCGCATGTGACGAAGTTGTTCAGCCATATGGCTGGTGGGCGACGCCCCATAGCCGAGTGCAGCCCGATCGCGGCGATGCCACACGCCGCCGCCGGAGCCGGTCCGAGCAGGCCCATGGCCAGCACCATCGCGCCCAGCGAGGCGCTCAGAATCCCGCCGCTGGTCTTGACGGTGAACCACTCTCCGCCGAGTGAGATCACGAGCAGCAGCACGACGAGCGCGAGCGGATGCCATTCCTCTGGGCGTGAGAGCCATACGGCCGCGGCGACCATGCTCGCCAGCAGCAGGAGCTCGGCTATCCAGAAGAGACGTTGCTTTGTGAGCTTGGGGACTGGCATCGAGACCTCTGTCGTACTTAACGACCGACGCGCCGTGGCCCTTTAGTGCGCACCCTGCCGGAGCCCTGCATGCTGCGCGAACGCGCTGCCGGACCGCGCGGACCGCTGCTCGATCCGGACGGCCCCCTTACTTGGGCGCCGGCTCGCGCCTTGCGGGCTCGGGCGGCAAGGACTGCTCGGACGATTCTGTCGGGCTCGCGGTAGGAGGAACGTGTGTGTCGCCGTCTGGCGCCACCGCGACTCTCGGTAGCGACAGGCGTACCAGCGCGAGCGAGCTCACCATCGCTCCCAGCCCAATCACCAGGAACGCCGTGCGCGGCGAGCTGAGCGCGACAAGGATGCCACCCATCGATAGGCCGATCGCCAGGCAGAGGGCGGCAATCGACTCGACTGCGCCCATCAGCCGGCCGTGGAGGTGCTGCGGGGTCAGGCGCTGCACGAGGCTGATCAGCGAAGGCCACTCCACACCGTTGCCGACCCCGCCCACAAACGCGGCGAGGCAAGCCAGCGCCAGCGACGGCGCCAGGGCGAAGCCGACGAAGGCGGCCCCGAGCGCGAACGTGCCGGCGCTCAGCATCGCTCCCAGCGGTCGCCTCACGAAGCGCGCGAAGACCACGCTCCCGAGGACCGCGCCCGCTCCCCATGTCGTCACAAGCAGGCCATAGCCGCGGTCGCCGGCGAACAGAGTCGCCTTCGCGTAGACGACCTCGATCGGTCCACCGGCCTCGATGAAGACGAGCGCGACCGCCTGGGTCAACAGCAGCCCGCGCAGCATGGGAGACTCGTGGATGTGCGTCCAGGCGGCGCGCAGGCGAGCGCGCACGGAGTCTCCCCCCGCGTTCTCGACGCGACGGTGCAGATCGATCAGCAGCACGCCGCCGATCAGAAACGAGCCGACGTCGATGAACAGCGCCGCGGGCGCGCCGGCGCCGGCGACCACCGCGCCCCCGAGCGCCGGCCCTGCCACGAACGAGATCGAGAAGGCGACGTTCAGCGCGGCGTTCGCGTTGCGCTCGGCCTCCTGCGCGGTGGCCTCGAGGCTCTCGAACTGTGCCATCGCGGCGGCCGTCATCCCTGCGACCTGATCGCGCCCGGCTCGCGCCACCTCCGCACGCAGCAGGGCGCTGGCGGCCAGCGCCGCCATCCCGTCGAGCGCCGCCAGCAGCAGGATGGCGGGCAGCCAGAAGTGCCATAGAAGGACCGCGAGCGCGGCGGTGACTACCGCCTCGAAGAAATACAGCCCAGCCAGCGCGCTGGGGCGGGCAGAGGCCTCGACCCGGGCGACGAGGGCGGGCACGAGGAACGCCGGCAGCGCCTGCCAGGCGAACAGCAGCGCAGCGACCGCCAAAGCGCTGTGGGTATGGTCGAATACGGCGAGCGACAGGGCGACCAGGCCGACCCAGGACCCCAGCCGATTGACCGCGTAGGCGGCGATGATCCTGCGCAGCCGCGGTGACTTGAGTGGCGATGGCACGCCGCCACGCTAGCGGCAGCTTGTGACGGTATCGCGCGTCGCACGTCTTTGCGCGAATAAAGAAGCGCGCAACGTGCGGCAGATGTCGAGCGCACGCCGGAGACCGGGAGCGCATGCCGGCGGCGAGGGCTGGGCCTATCGCCCGCAAGGGGCTGGGGTTTATTGCCGCCAGACCCCGGGCATCGCCGGCCAGGTGTCGAGCACGGCGAGCCGCTCTGGCGCGAGCGAGACCCGGTCGGTCTCGAGATCTTTGCGCAGCTCCATGCGGCCGAGCGCCGACAACGCGGCGAAGCCCGCGGCCGTCAGTGTCAACCAGGCCATCGCGATGCTGAGGGCGATCATGCGGACTCCTTCGCGGTCGAGGGGTACGTCGCCGGTGTTGAGATATTGCGCGACATGGACGACATGATCAGTCCTCGCGGGACGTTTGTCTGTAGAGCGGATGGTGCCGATCGTGTCGTCCCAAAGGTGCAGATCGATGTAGTCCTTAAGGGCCGTCAGGCGCGGAAGCGGAGGTCCTCCGGTGAAGACGCTACGGTGTGCGCTCGATGGAGGCTGGCACGCCAGGAGTGGATCGACCGATCGAGGTGATCATCGCGGATGATCACGGGGTCGTCCGCGATGGCATCCGCATGGTGCTCGAGCGCGAGGTCGGCGAGTTCCGGGTCGTTGCCGAAGCCGCCGATGTCCCCTCCACGGTCCGCGAAGTCAAGGCGCACAAGCCCGATCTGCTCACGCTGGACCTGTCGATGCCGGGCGGCTCGAGCCTGGCGGCGCTTCCCTCCTGCTTCGTGGCCCATCCGACGCTCGCGGTCGCAATCCTGACGATGCGCGAGGACCCCGAGTACGCCCGCCAGGCGCTGCGGGCGGGGGCGCGCAGCTATGTGCTCAAGGAGGCCGAGCCGGCTGAGCTGCTGCAGGCCTTCAGGCTGGCTGTCGCCGGCGGCAACTACCTGCACCCACGTTTGGGCGCGCTGATGGCCACCGGCGATGAGACGCCGAGCGACGGCGTGGCGCTCTCAGAGCGCGAGCGCGAGGTGGTGCGGCTGATCGCCAACGGCTTCACCAACCCCCAGATCGCCGAGCAGCTGAACGTGGCCGAGCGCACGGTCAAGACCTACCGAGCGCGAGCGATCGAGAAGCTCGGCTTCTCCTCCCGCGCGGAGATCACGGCGTATGCGCGACGTCTTGGTCTAGTGGAGTAGACGCCGGTCGTCCCGCGAGCGGGACCGTCAGGCGCATCGTGGTGCCTTTGACCGGGGCGGGGACGAGTTCCAGCTCGCCCCCGACCAGCTCCGCGCGCTCGCGCATCCCCGACATCCCGAACCCGCCCTCCAGCCCGTCGCCACGCGGTCCGAGCCGGTCCGCTTCGGGGAGTCCCTGCCCGTCGTCGGTCACTGACGCGCTGATCACCCCGTCGCGTTCGACGATGCTGATCGTGGCCTGCGTCGCCTGTGCGTGGCGGCTCACGTTCGTCAGCGCCTCCTGCACCACGCGGTAGATCGTGCTCTCGAGCTCCGCGTCCAGGCGCCGTTGCTCGTCCTCCGGGCCGAGGTCGAGCTCGGTCTGCACCTCCAACCCGTCGATTGCCTGCGCGCGGCGCGCAAGCGCCTGCAGGGCGGCCGCCAGCCCAAGGTCGTCGAGCGCCGCGGGGCGAAGCTCGGTGATCAGGTGGCGCAGCCCGTCGATCTCATCGCCCAGTCCTTCGAGCACTGTCTCCACGGTGGCGCTCAGCGATGCCTGCTCGTCGAGATCACGGGCGTTGGCCAGCTTCAACCGCAGCGCGCCGAGGCCTTGAATGGTTTCGTCGTGGATCTCACGCGCCCAGCGGGTGCGCTCGCGCTCGCGCGCCTCCATCCCGTAGCGCAGGCGCTTGATCTCCACCGAGCGCTCCGCCGCGAGCCGCTGCGCGATGCTCGTCGCGAACGCGTTCAACGCCCGCCGGTCGGGGTCGCGGAAGCCGCCGTCGCCGCGCAGCGCGATCACCAGCCCGCCGCCGTAACCCTCCATGCTCAGCGGCTCGACCAGGGCGGCACGGGCCTCCAGCCCCAGTTCGTGCAGCCACGCCGCCTCCTGCCCGCGCGGACGATTCAGCGACAGCGGCTCGCCCGCGCGGTAGAGGTCGCCCAGCGCGCTGCCCTCGACCGGCACGATTCGCAGGCGCACGGTCTGCTCGCCGCTGGCGGCGGCCACGCGCAGCTCGCCGCGCTCCTCGATCACGATCAGCAGCGTGCCGGCGTCGAGCAGCGCCAAGCCTCGATCGGCCATCAACCGCAGCAGCCACAACTCTGATCCGGAGAGCATCGGCGGGATTATGTACCTATCCCGAGAGGAGTGTGCCGGCCGATCCTCGAGTGGTGTGCGGGCCGATGAGGGCCGGTCTTAGCTCTCGATCGTCTCCAGGCCGTGCTCACGGCCGGCGGCAGCGCGCGCCTGGGCCAGCAACTCCTCGCCGTCGACGTCCTCGCGCCAGGCCGCAAGCCCGACCGAGATGCGCAGTGGCCGACGCTCGCCATCGGCTTCGATCTTGATCGCGCGCATGCGCTGCAGCGTACGCCTGGCCACGATCTCTCCCCGCGGGCCGTCGGCGCCCGGCAGCAAGACCGCGAGCTCACCCTCGCTCGGTCTGCCGACCCGGTCGAAGCGGCGCAGCTCGCGGCGCAACGCCGCTCCCACATAGGTGAGCGTCTGCGTGGACAGCTCGCTGCCGTGGGCCTTCGTCAGCTCGTCCAGGTTCTCGATCACCACCAACAGACAGCTCAGCGGGAGGTCGTAGCGCCCGGCGCGGTTGATCTCCTCCTCCATCCGCTCCGCGAGCGCCGCCGCGGACAGGCACACGATCGCTCCCGGCGGGAGCGGGCCTGGGCTCTGATGATGTCGGTCTTTGGCAGCCATTCCGTTGGCGGTCTCAGGTGGAGGGCTCCCTGCAGGATCCATCCCGCTCCCCCGTCGCTTGATTATGCCTTCTCATCGACCATTCACCGCTCGAGCGCAACCCCGCACGCCCGCCTGCCGCCGGAGGCGGCAATAAAGCATGGGGGGAGCAGGCTCCCCATGGGCCCCCCACAAAAATCTCACCCGCGTGCGATCCGTCCCCGTGCGCTGGTACACCTGCCTGCGTGTTGCAAGAGCTGAACGTCGAGAACCTCCTGTTGATCGAGCGCGCGCAGCTGCGGCTGGCGCCTGGGCTGAACGTGCTCACGGGCGAGACCGGCGCCGGCAAGACGGTGCTCGCCCACGCGCTCGACCTGCTGCTCGGTGGTCGCCCAGGGGGGGTGGGATCCAATCTCATCCGCCCCGGCGCCTCAGAGGCCTATGTCGAGGGTGTCTTCGACCTGCCTGAGCACTTCCGCTCCGAGCTGGTCGAGCGGCTCCCCGACGGCGCCGAGGAGATCGTCCTCGCTCGCCGCCTCGGCGCCGACGGGCGCACGCGCGCCTACCTCAACGGCCGCTCCGCCACCGTCTCGGAGCTGCGAGACCTCGGTTCGCGGCTCGTCTCCTTCTACGGCCAGCACGAGCACCGCAAGCTGACCCTCGCGGGCGCCCAGCTGGAGATCCTCGATGCGCTCTGCGGCCCCGATCACGCGCTGCGCCTGCGTGCCTGCGCCAAGACGTTCGCCGCGACGCGCAGCCTCTCGGCCGAGCTCGACTCGCTGCGCGAGCTCTCCGCGGCACGCGAGCGCGAGCTCGATCTGCTCGAGCACGAGCTTTCAGAGATCGACGCCGCCGGGCTCGACCAGCACGAGTACGACGAGCTGCTCGCCGCTCGCGCCCGCCTCGGCCGTCTCGACGCGCTGCGCGTTGCCGCGGGGGTTGGCGCGGACGCGCTCGCTCCGGAGGATGCCGTCCACGGTCTCGGCAGCTCGCAACTGATGGCCGGAGCCCTCACCGGCCTGGACACGCTCGCCGGCGTCGACCCCCGTCTTGACACGCTCGCCGGGCGTCTGCGCGCGCTCGTGATCGAGTCCCAAGACCTGTCTTTCGAGCTGCGCGGCTACTGCGAGCAGATCGTCGGCGAGGACGGCTCGCTCGAGGCGGTCGAGGAGCGCCTGGCCAGCATCGAGCGGCTGACGCGCAAGCATGGCGGGACGGTCGCAGCCGTCCTTGACCATGCCGCCGACGCGCGTACACGACGCGATCGATTGGTCGGCGCCGAGGTTGCGCTCGCGCAAACCACCGCGCGCCTGGACGAGGCCCGCGCGGCGCTCGACGATCACGTTTGCGCTCTGCGCCAAGCGCGCAAGCTCGCCGCCCCACAGCTGGCGCTCGCCGTGCACGAGCAGCTCGCGGCGCTTGCGATGGGGGACGCCACCTTCGAGGTCTCCCTCACCTCGCGCGACCCCGGTCCCGCCGGTGGTGACAGCGTCGAGTTCATGATCGCTCCCAATCCCGGCGTTCCCTCCGGTCCACTGCGCGAGATCGGATCCGGTGGCGAGCTCTCGCGCGTGATGCTCGCCTTGATGAGCGCCGCCAACGCGTCGTCCCTGGATACGACGCTCGTGTTCGACGAGGTCGACGCCGGCATCGGCGGGCATACCGCACGCGCCGTCGGCGAGCGTCTGCGCGAGCTGGCTGAAGGCAGACAGGTGCTGTGCATCACTCACCTGCCCCAGATCGCCTCGCTCGGCGCACGTCACTTCTCGATCGTCAAGGACACCTCGGCCGATCCCACGCGCACGTCGGTTCTCCAGCTCGCCGAGCCCGATGTCGTTTCCGAGCTGGTGCGCATGCTTGGCGCCGACGCAGAGGATTCGACCGCCCGCCGTCACGCCCGGGGTCTACGCAAGGCCGCGTAAGGCGGGCTGCATCCTCGAGTCGCCGCGCGCCGCGCGCGCGGCCGTTACTCTCGATGTGATGGCCGCAAACCCGCGCAGCCCGCAGGGGCCCGTGTCAGAGGACTCGAGTGGCGTCGTGCTTACGCCCGCGCCTCTGCCCGGAGGCGATGTTGCGCCCTGGCGCACGGTCAGTGGGCCGGTGCGTCTCGGTCGGCGGACGAAGCTGCTCGTCAAGCACCTCGCGCGCGGCGATATCGCGCTGATCGACCATCTGGACATCGACCGGGTCTCGGCCGAGGAGCTGATCGCCGCGAACGCCGGCGCGGTGTTGAACTGCCGTCCCTCGTCCGGCGGCTCCTATCCGAACCTCGGTCCCCAGCTGCTGGTCGAAGCGGGCATCCACCTGGTCGATCTGCCGGACGATGCGCTGTTCGACGAGCTCTCCGACGGCGAGGCGATCACCGTGCGCGACGGCGAGGTGGTGCGCGACGGCGCGGTTCTGGCCCGCGGCGAGGTGCTCGACCTCGCCCGAGTGCGCGCGGAGACAGACGCTCGCCGCCAGGAGATCGGCGAGGCGCTCGAGCGCTTCGCTCACAACACGATCGAGCACATGCGCGAGGAGCGCGAACTGTTGGCGGGCAGGATCGAGCTGCCACGCTTCGCCACCGACTTCCGCGACCGCTCGACGCTCGTCGTCGTGCGCGGCGTCGACCATCAGCGCGATCTGCGCGCGCTACGGCCGTTTATCCGCGACATGCGTCCCCTGCTGATCGCGGTCGACGGTGGCGCCGACGCGCTGCTCGAAGCGGGGCTGACCCCGCACATGATCGTCGGCGACATGGACTCCGCCGGCGAGACTGCCCTGCGCTGTGGTGCGGAGCTCGTCGTGCACTGCTACCCGGACGGGCGCGCGCCGGGTCGCAAGCGCCTGGAGCAGCTGGGCGTGCCGTTCAAGCTCGTCCCCGCGCCCGGCACCAGCCAGGACGTGGCGATGCTGATCGCCGCGGAGAAGGGCGCGCGGCTGATCGTGACCGTCGGCTCCCAGTTCAACCTCGTCGAGTTCCTCGACCGCAACCGACGGGGCATGTCCTCGACCTTCCTCACGCGCCTGCGCATCGGCGAGATCCTCGTCGACGCGAAGGGTGTGAGCCGCCTGTATCAACCCCGGCCGGGCCTTGCTCCGCTGCTGTTCGTAATCATCGCGGGCCTGCTCGCGATGATCGCCGTCGTCTGGCTGACGCCCGCCCTGCGCGACGTCGTCGACCTGCTCTGGCTCAAGCTCCAGCTGCTCGCCGACGTGCGACCGGTCGATCTCCGGCCGGTTCTCGGCTCCGGCGGCTGACCCGGCTCTACCGCAGACCCGTTCGCATATGTTCGACTACCGCTACCACGCGCTCTCTCTGGCCGCCGTCCTGCTCGCCCTGGCGGTCGGCGTGTTGATCGGGGTGGCGATCGGCGACTCGAACCTCGTCTCCTCCGCCAAGAACGGGATCGTCAACAACCTCGAATCGGAAGTGAACGGGGCCCAGCAGCACGCCGGTCAGCTGCAGACCCAGCTGAGCGGTGAGGAAGCTTTCGCAAACGACCTCTACCCGCTCGCCGTCCATGGCCTGCTCGCCGGGCACAATGTCGGCCTGGTGTTCCTCGGCGGCTCCTCCAACCGGGTGGACGGCCTCGTGCGCGGCGCGGTCACCCAGGCCGGTGGCGGCTTGGCGACGGTCGTGGCCGTGCGCGAGCCGATGGACCTGACAGGTCTCGCCCAGGCGTCGAGCGGGACCCTCTATGCGGGGCTCGCGTCCAATCCTGAGCTCGTCCACAAGTTCGGTGGGCTCGCCGGTCGCCAGCTCGTCAGCGGGGGAGCACTGGTGGACAAGGAGCTCCTCAACCGCTTACGCGGGCACCTGCTGAGCGCCTTTGACGGGCAGCTCGGCAAGCTCGAAGGACTCGTCCTGATGCGCGCCGAACCGACCGGGATGACACCCGAGGAGGCCCAGGCGAGCGCCGCGTTCGAGTCCGGGCTGATCGCCGGCGTGACAGCGGTCGGGGTCCCCGTTGTGGGGGTCGAGCTGAGCAACACCGAACCCTCCCAGGTGCCCTGGTACAAGAGCCAGGGCATCTCCAGCGTCGACGACCTCGACACGCTCGCCGGTCAAGCCGCGATGGTCTACGCCCTCACCGGTTCTCATGGCGCTTACGGGAGCAAGTCAAGCGCCGACTCCCTGCTGCCGGACGTGGTCGGCGGCTCGCCGCAGCCGTGAGCGGTGTCCGCTCCCGCCGCTAGCTTTGGCTCCATGCACGCCTTGCCGTTCCTCCTCGCGTTCGCCAGTGCCGCCGTCCTTGCCCCCGCGCTGTTGCGCACGCTCGCCGCGGGCGGCCACACGCGGCTCAACTATCGCGAGCGCCTGCTCGCATTCCCCTTCGGGGTGCTGATCGTGGCCGCCGCGCTGATCGCGCTGATTCCGCTTGTGCTGCTCGAGCGGTTGGCGGACGCCGCCGTCTTTCACCCCGAGCTGCTGCCGATCGCCGTCTATGCGCTCGGCGTCGCCACGCTCGGCCTGATCGACGACACGCTCGGCGAGGACCGGACCGAAGACCGGATCGAGGACCGGGGTCGGGCCGAGGATCGGGCCGGTAGCTCGCGCTCACCCGCGCGGCCGATCCAACGCGGCTGGCGCGGCCACGGCCGCGCGGCGCTGCGGGGCGAGCTGTCCACCGGGGCGCTGAAGGCCGCGGGCTCGCTCGGCCTGGCGTTGTTCGCGATGAGCTTCGAGGGCCTCTCCAAGCCGCGCTGGCTGCTGGCGGTCGGGGTGCTCGTGCTGGCCACGAACGTCTTCAACCTGCTCGACCTGCGTCCCGGGCGCGCGATCAAGGCGTTCGCGCTGCTCGGTGCGGGCTTGACGCTCGGCTCGCTGGAGATAAGGCCATTGTGGTCCCTCGGCCTGTTCGTCGCGCCCGCGCTCGTTGCCGGCCTTTATGACCTGCGCGAGCGGGCGATGCTCGGTGACACCGGCGCGAACCTGTTGGGCGCGCTCGCAGGGTTGTGGCTGGTGCTGACCCTGTCTGGAACCGGCCAGCTGATCGCGCTCGCGCTGCTCGCGGCGATCACGGTCTATGGAGAGCTTCGCTCAATTTCCGGGTTTATCGAACGGACTCCCGGACTGCGCGCACTAGACTCCTGGGGCAGGCCCTAGGACGCCGCTGGGCGGCGCGAAGCGGCGTCCTCGATCGCTCGTGTGCACAGCACACTTCGCTCACTGCGTCCTTGCCTCGCTTGCCCATCGACGCCCTAGCGTGGTGCGTCCAGGCCGTCAGCTACGCTGGCATTGAGCGCATCGATGACCTTGCACAACGCCGACCGCCACGCGCAGCCTCCCCCCAAGACCCGGTTCATCTTCGTGACCGGGGGCGTCGTCTCCTCGCTGGGCAAGGGGATCGCCGCGGCCTCGATCGGGCGGCTGCTCGTCTCGCGCGGGCTGACCGTGGGCCTGCAGAAGTTCGATCCCTACATCAACGTCGACCCGGGCACGATGTCGCCCTACCAGCACGGCGAGGTGTTCGTGACCGAGGACGGCGCCGAGACCGACCTCGACCTCGGCCACTACGAGCGCTTCACCGACGCCAACACGA
>Ga0208849_1000770_pt1 | contig 26677 bp, 27 predicted proteins | sample NGESurdeep072012_10_FD_184470 | JGI IMG/M metagenome (GOLD analysis project Ga0208849, IMG submission 184470) | Arctic peat soil microbial communities from Barrow, Alaska - NGEE Surface sample 53-3 deep-072012 (SPAdes) | ecosystem: Environmental > Terrestrial > Soil > Wetlands > Peat ... | reverse complement strand
CAATTGCTTGTGATAGTAGAACCAGAACAATCCGAGCAGAAAAAAGCCGATGACATAGATGATGAAGTTGCCGGTGATCGAGCCGAGATAGGCGAGCAGCGCGCCCGAATCGCCATGGCCGGATGCTGTGCTCTTCAAGTCGAAGACGAGGATCGTCATGGCGATGGCGAACACGCCGTCGGTCAGACTTTCCACCCGGTTGAGATGCAGGCCGCGCATCGGCGCCAACCGGTGCGTCTCTTGCGGAACGCTCGATTGCATCGAACGAGTGTTGGCGTTGCCGCAAAGCGTTCCCCTGTCTGCTGAAAGGAACCGAGTGCTCTCCAAGCGGAACGACGCCCCGATGTATCTCTGGTTCAAGCTCATCCACGTCGCCGCGGTTATCGTGTTCCTCGGAAATATTTCGCTTGGGGTGTTTTGGAAAGATGCCGCCGATCGAACCCGCGATCCGCGCATCATGGCGCACACGCTGCGCTCGATCATTGTGGCCGATCGCTGGTTCACGATCCCGTCGGTGATCGTGCTGTTGGCCGGCGGCATTGCGACCGCAATCGCAGAACACATCCCGATTCTGGCCACGGGCTGGATACTGTGGTCGATAATCTTGTTCATCATCTCTGGAATCGCGTTCGGGCCGATCGCGCGCGCGCAGCGCGCGATGGAAGTGGCCGCGTCGGAGGCCGTGAAGACGGGCGCACTTGACGAGGCGCGCTACAAGAGATTATCCGCGAACTGGAATGTTTGGGGAATGATCGCGCTGCTGGCACCCGTCGTTGCGGTCTGCTTGATGGTGCTGAAACCCCACCTTCCCGCCTTTCACTGACCGATGCCGGCCGCAAGTTCCAGTCGCCCTGAACTCATCCGAGCGCTGGGAATCACCGCTGCGGCGTCGCTCATCATCTGCAACATCATCGGCCAGGGTATCTTCCTCAAAGCGCGCGCCATGACGTGCAATGTCGGATCGCCGGATCTCGTCGTCGTCGCCTGGGTGGCCGCCGGGATTCTCGCGTTGTGCGGCGCTCTGACGTTTGCCGAACTTGGCGCGTTGACACCGCACTCGGGCGGTCCGTATGCCTTCCTGCGCCGCGCATTCGGCCAACCGCTGGCGTTCGCGTACGGCTGGACCATCTTCTTCTTGTATGGTCCTGCCACGTGCGCGGCGCTCGCCGCGGGCGCCGCGATCTTCATCAACCTGTTGACCGGTGGAGCGCTCGATACGTTTGCGATCCACATTCCGCTCATGCACTGGCAGATCGCCGTGACCGGCACCCAATGTACGGGTATCGCCATTCTCGCCGTGGTCGCCCTCATCAACTGCGCGCCGGTGCACGTGAACGGCACGATCGCCACGCTCCTCACCATCTTGAAAGTGCTGATGGTTGGCGGTCTCACCGTCGCCGCGTTTGCCTTGGGGCACGGCGATTGGCACCATTTCGCGGCGAGCGGATTCGGCGGTTCGTGTGCGGGCATCGCCGCGTCGGCGCGCGGCGGTGCGACCGGCTTTGCCGCCGCGATGGTCGGAGCGCTGTACGCCTATAACGGTTGGGCGGCGCTCACCTATGTCGCGGGAGAAGTGAAAAATCCCGGGCGGGCGATACCCGTCGCGCTGATCGCGAGCATGATGATCGTCATTTTCTTGTATGCGGCGGCAAACGTCGCGTACTTCTACATCCTCTCATCAGCTTCGATCGCCGGTCTGTCGCCGGCGTCGTCGGTGGGCATCGAGGTGGTCGGAACGCTCTTCGGTCCGGCTGCGCGGGGCATCGCGGCGGCGCTCCTAGTCGTTTCCGTCATCGCGACACTGCACGTTTCCGTCATGACCATCGCGCGAATCGTCTACGCCTATTCCGGCGATGGTTTTTTTCTGCCGTGGCTTGCGCGCGTGTCGGAGGGCGGCCGCGTACCGGTCCGCTCGGTATTGGCCCTTGGAATCTTGGCGGCGGTGCTCGTCCTTTTAGGTTCGTTCGACTCGCTCAGCGATTTTGAGATCTTCACCGGCTGGGTCTTCTACGGATTGACCGGGTTGTCGGTGTTCGTCTTGCGCCGCAAGGAGCCCGACGCTGACCGGCCATATCGGGTGAGCGGCTATCCGGTGGTCCCCGCCCTTTTCGTGGCGACGACGGTGTGGCTGCTCGCGGAGGTGATCATCGCGGCTCCATTGCGCTCGCTGATCGGGCTTGGAATCATCGCGCTCGCCGTACCCGTGTACTGGTTGCGGGCGCGAGGTACCCCGGCGCACGCCGGGCCTTCAATACGCGGGTAGCGCTATCGGCGGGCGGGCGAACGTCCGTATCTCGGTTCCGATCGGTACGGTCGGACGGATATCGCCGATCACTTCCAATGAACCCGCGAGCGCGGGCGCGTCGGGACCGGCGGCGGCGGCCACCTCTTCGTAGTAGACTCCGAAGTGCGGCAGTTCGTACTGATCGACGAAGTCCAAAGCCGTGACGTCGTAGTCGAGGTCGTCCGCGCCGCCGGATTCGAGCGCGTGACCGTCCAAAAACAACTCGTAGTGCCAATGCGCCTCGCTATCGCTATACGCCAGGTGCAGCGTTTCGGTCTGTAATAGGTCGCTCAGTCCCTCGGCCACGCCGCCGTCGTCGAACGAGTGGCCGTCTTCAAGCACCGCGATCCATTCGCCGTGTGCCGGAAGCACCGCGAAACTGCGGACGATCTTCTCGCTCGTGACCTCATCCGGAGTGGGTTCGAGCCCGCGCTCGTCGAGCCGTTCGTGGTCCGATTCATCCATGAATTCGGCCAGCGCACGCAAAACGTCGGGCATCGACTGCCCGCGCACGTAGACGGATCCGAAGTGAAAGCCGACCGTCAACGGCTGAACAAGCTCCGCAAGACGAAATAGACGTTCTCTTTGCGCTCGCCGAGCCTACGCGCGAAATAGCCCGCCCAGTGCGTGCCGAACGGCACGTATACGCGCATCCGATAGCCGCCGGCGACGATCGCCTTCTGTTTTTCCGGGCGGATGCCGTAGAGCATCTGATATTCGAACCGGTCCGACGGGATGTTCTCGCGCTCGACGAACGCGCGGACGGCGTCAATGAGATAGTCGTCGTGCGTGGCGATGCCCGGGTACGTGCCCTGTCCGAGCAGCTTTTCGGCAAGCTGCGCGTAGTTGCGGCGGATGAGCGGCATCTCCTGAATCGCCACGTCCTCCGGCTCTCCGTACGCGCCTTTGCAAAGGCGCACCCGCACGCCCGCGCTGATCAGGCGATCGACGTCGCCTGAAGCTCGGCGAAGATAAGCCTGCACGACGGGGCCGACGTGCTCGTAGTCCGCACGGGCGCGCTCCATGATGCGATACGTGGAATCGACCGTTTTCGAGCCCTCCATGTCGAGACGGACGAACATGTTCGAAGGTCTGGCGCGCTCGATGATTCGATTGAGATTTGCGACGGCGAGATCCTCACTCATCGCTTGCCCGATCGCGCTAAGCTTGACAGAGACGTTGGAGTCGACGCCGGCGTGACCGATGGCGTCGATCATGTTGATGTAGGTCTCGGTGGTGTGCGCGGCGTCGGCCTCGTTGAAGACGTCTTCACCAAGAAAATCGAGCGTGGCGGAGAGCTTGTCGGCGTTGAGCGAGCGGACCGCGCCGACCGCGCTCTCGATCGTCTCACCGGGCACGAAGCGCCGTGCGAGAAAGAACAGCCGCCGTTGGAGATGAGGGCGCGCGATGAGAAAATCGGCGATGTTGGTCATGTCTTTGGGTCGCTACGGCATGCGCCTCCCCTTTTCCTGAGCCGGACCGCGACGTTGCCCGCGATCCATCGCAGGAAGCCGTCGAGGCTTGCCCGCACGAACCGCCATGGCCGGCCCTTCGCTCTCTCAGTCCGAGTGCAGCGTGCTCGTGACGCTGCAGAGCACATTTGCGCCCGAAGACTCAGATTTCGCGACAGCCGCAGCCGCCGTCGAACGAGCGCTCCTGCTTCTCGCGCCGCATCGCCTCGCCAAACTGCGCGCGTTGCTGAGGCTGCTCGACGGCCCGTGGCTCTCGCTGTTGCTTATCGGAAGGCCGGCACGGTTTGCCGCGTTGACGCAGGACCAGCGCGAACGACTGCTGCTGGCGATGTCCGACAACCCGATCGCGCCGCTGCGCACGGGATTCCAGGCTTTTAAGCGATTGGCCGGTTTTATGGCGTACGGCGCGCCCGACGAAAACAATCGCAATCCGATGTGGCCGCAGATCGGCTACGCCGGCCCGCGATCGGACCGGCGGCCTGCACCCACGGCGTTGCCGCTCTTCGCCGTAGAATCCGGCGTCATCGATGCGGACGTCGTCGTCGTCGGTTCCGGTGCGGGAGGCGGCGTTGCGGCCGCCGTTTTGGCGCAAGCCGGCAGGCGCGTCGTCGTGCTCGAGGCGGGGCCGTCATCGGATCCGGCGCAATTCGATCAGCTTGAGGCCAACGCGTTCGGCCGCTTCTACTTGGAGGCGGCGCTCTGCTCGTCGGAAGACCTTAGTGTCGCCGTCTTGGCGGGTGCATGCGTGGGCGGCGGCACCGTCATCAACTGGTGCACCAGTCTGCGGCTGCCCGAGATGATCGCGCAACAGTGGAGTTTGGCTAGCGGCGGTGTGGACTTCGATCTCGGGCTGGCCGCGCACTACGACGCCGTATCGGCGAGGCTGCGCGTGGAGCCGGCGGCATCGCACAACGAGAACAACGCGGTGCTGCTGCGAGGGTGCCGAGCTGCGGATCTGCGCGCCGGGGTCGTGCCGTGCAACCGTTCCGGATGCGGCGAAGGTTGCGGCTATTGCGGCTTCGGCTGCGCATATGGCTACAAGCGTTCCGTCGCCGCAACGTATCTGCTCGATGCGGTCGCGGCAAACGCCAAGGTCGTCGCCGGCGCGCAGGTCGAGCGCGTGCTCGTGGGCGACGGGATGACGCGCGGTGTGGAGGCGATCATCTCCTATGAGTCAGAGGCCGGCGGCCGGATGCTTTGCAAATCGTTGCGCGTCAACGCCCCTATCGTCGTTGTGGCGGCCGGCAGCTTGCGGACTCCGGGCATCTTAGCCCGCAGCGGTGTGTCGTCCGCACATCTGGGCCGGCATCTGTACCTGCACCCGACCACCGCCGCGTTCGGGCAGTTCGAACATCCGGTGCAGTGTTGGAACGGGCCGATGCAGTCCGCCTATTCCGACGCGTTCGCCGATCTCGACGACGGCTACGGCGCGATGATCGAGGCCGCGCCCGCGCATCCGGGACTCATGGGACTCGCTCTACCGTGGCGAGGAAGAGCGGCACATTCTGCGTTGATGCGTGACTCGCGCTTCGACGCCGCCCTGATCGCATTGACACGCGATCGCGGCGAAGGCTCGGTCTCGCTCGACGGCCGCGACGATGTGACGTATAGCCTGTCGCCGTACGACGCCGGCCACATGCTTCGCGCGCTGGCCGGTGTCACCGACATTCTCTTCGCGGCGGGCGCGACGAAAGTGACGACGTTGCACACGGATCCGCTCGAACTCTCGATCGAACACGCCGACTCCGCCGGGCGTCGCGCGTTCGGAGATGCGATCGCGCGCCGCGGCGCCGGGCCAAATCGGCTCGGCGTGTTCTCCGCGCATCAAATGGGGACGTGCCGGATGCATGCCGACCCGGCACGCGGCGTGGTGAACGCAAGCGGCGCCGTCCATGGCGCGCGCGGGTTGTTCGTGGCAGACGCGTCGGTCTTTCCGTTGTCGTCGGGGGTGAATCCCATGCTCACAATCATGGCGCTGGCGCACAGGACGGCGAGCTTGATTTCAGCGCTTTAGATCTTCACGTATGGGAGCCCGGCGCCATCGACCAGCTCTGCGGCCGTGGTCCACACGTCTTTGCCGCGAAGCGAACCGTCGGACACGGTGACTCTCACTTCAAGATCGAGTCTGTCTCTGTACTTGAAAGGCTGGATGGAATCCACGGTCGCGTGCGTACCGTTGGGAAAGGTGATGACGTGATTTGAGATGCGACCCAATTCGTCGTCGAGTTGGCCGCCTTGGATAGCGAACTCGGACGCATCGACTGTGACTGAGATGTAGTGCTCGAGCCAAAATTTACTGTAGTACGCCCACGCGGTTTTCTGTCCGCCGACCGTGCCGTCGAACGTGACCCGATTGCCGGGGATGGGAACGTGACTGTATGGACTCGCGGGGGCCGACTGAACGGGCACCGGTGTGGGGTCCGCAGCAGCGGCCGCGGCGCTTGCCGACGCGAGGGCTGCAGCGGCGCAAATCCCCAAGACCGATCGGACATGCATGCTCACCGTGAACCTCAATCTAGATCCCGCACATCGTCGTCATCGATTGGCGGGCGGCCGGGTCCGAGGCCTCACTCGCCAGACGGACGTAGGTGACGACGTACGCGACCGAATTGTTCACCGTTATCATCTGCTCGATGATCAGCGCCCCTGCCGACGTGTCAAGCCCGTACGAGATGTATTTCGCTGCGTGATATCCGCACACGGTCGTATCTTGGCTGACCGCGAGATCGCCGCCTGGATAGTGCGATTTCAGAGATTTGATGTCGATGGCGTAGTATTGCGCGAGCGTTCCGCTATACGTATGCGCGTACACGCTCAGGTTCTGATGAAAGGTGTCGGTGCCCGGCTGGACCCATTTCCCGATGAGGCCCTTGGGCACAGCTACCTCGACCCATCCCTTGGGCGGCTTGAACGGCAGGTCTTGTGCTCCGGCCGAAAATGGCGCCAACATCGCGCAGGTCGCGGCGAGCGCGGTGATCGTTCTCCTGAATGATACTCGTTCGAAGTTACCTATCATATCACGTCTTTCCGTGCGGCAGTTATGCCCCTGCGGGCAACAGCGCGCACTCGTCGCCGACGCCGGCATATCCCGGCTCGGAGACCGCGCAGTACACACCAAAACATGCGCGGTGCAACTGCGCTATCATCTTTAGAAACGAGGGATCGGAGGCAAGCGTTTCGGGATCCACGTTTGTTATCGAGCAGCGGACGCACGACGATGCGACGTCCAGCACGGTGCTGCCCACACGGAGCTTGCGTCCGACCCACGCTTCTTCCTCAAACGCGCTGCCGCCACCGACGACGACGTTCGGCCTGAACCGGCGCGCGTCGACGGGCTGTCCCCACTCGAGCGCGAGTTGGCGGACCGAGGCTTCGTTGATGACCAGGACATCGGCTTCGTCGTGGTTAGTGCCGTCCGGTGCGTCGATCAGCGCCAAGCGAAGACCGGTGTCCTGTGAGAGGCGCTCCGCAACCGCCGCCTCGGTGATGCCGGTCACAGCGCCGTCCGGCAGGCGAACGACGACCGAGTCGTCAGTGACGCGAGCTCCGTATCCGAGCATAGCCGGAAATTGGGTTGCGGTAGTGGCTTTGCCGCGATGGGCCGATTGCGGGGTTTCGTCGAGAAGCGCATAGCGGCGGTCGAACGGAATGCCGCCGCGCTCGAAACGTGTGGACAAGAGTAGTTCGCCGCGCATGGATTTGACCGGATAGCGCCACAACTGCGTAACGCGCATGACGACTGCGATTCCGCGCAGGCGCGCAAAGGGCCTCGCCGGACGGCAGTCGTAGGCGCACGTATGAATCCCGGCAGCGGCCAACTACGGGCGGTTTGCGTTGCGCTCGTCGCAACTACTCTTACACTTGCCGGCAGCGGCGCAGCCTGGGCGGCAGTGCTTTCGCCGCAGACGACGCTCCGGCTTGCGGGCGGCGCCTATCTTCATCTATATGCGCTGCCGCTCGGCCTCGCGCCCGGTGCGATCGTGGGAGACGCAGCGTTCGACGCGAGCGGAACGCGCGCGGTCTTCGTCGTGGTGTTTCCTGGGAGCGCCGTCTTCGGCGATCCGCAACGAATGGATCCTACGCAAGCGTTCTTGCTCGATGTACCGCGACTCAGACTCACGCAGCTGAGCATCGATGGCGTGGTGCGAAGCGTGCGCTGGACGGGATCCGACTCCATCGAGTTCCGCGACGGCGACGATCTAGTAGATGTGAATGTGTCGCAAGCGCGTGTCCCCGCACCCTCGACATTCCGGTTTTCGACCGATCAATCGGTGCGCGGCGACCTGACTGCGGTTTCTCCCGAGACCTCCGATCGATTGACGGTGTATCGTCAAAGCGACGGCCGCTTCGTGGCCCGCGAGATCGGCGCGCGACGGTTGCGGGTGACGGGCGTAGCACCGGGCGGACGATTCGCACTGCTGGGCGAGAATCTGGCGTGGGTCGATTCGCACGCGAATGGATCTGCCACGATGGATAGAGCCGGTGCGTCTGACGCGCTCGCGCCGCGATTCGACGATGCATTTGGACGGCAGCTCGTCGCCATTCATCCGCTTGCGAGCACGGTATATCAAGGCGCGTATCGCGATGGCACTGCATACTTCGCGTTCTCGCACGGGTTGACGCGCGTCGTCGCGGCGACGCACGACTTGGTCTCGTATTTCTATCCGCCGATGCCCGACGATCCTGCGTACTCCGTCGGCGACGGTTTGGGAGCGCTCGACGACGGCGGGCTCTTTCTCGCGTGGCCGGAGAACCTACTGCTCACCGTGCGGCGCGGCGGCCGGTTCGTGACCCTGCAAATGCGTATGCCGCCGGGATATAGCGACCCGAAGCGCCTGCTGTCATCGCTTGCATCGTCCGCTCACGACGGTCAGGCCGCTTTATGGCCGCCGCTTCAGCCTGACGCCGGCGCGCTCGATTCGGCGTTGCTTCAGTGGCGGGTGTATCCAGCAGGGCAAGGTTCGAACTCGGGATGGATCGCGTCGTATCTCGGACGCGTGTATCGCGGCGATTCGAACGCGGTGTTCACGATAGCGCAACCACCCGTTTTCCCATTCGCAGTGCTCACGCGCTCCGATGACGGCACTCTTTGGGGCGCCTCCCCGGTGAGTACTTCAAGTGCGGGCGTTCCAAGTGCGGGCGTTCCAAGTACGGGCGTTCTAAGTGCGGGCGTTCTAAGTACTAGGGCGAGCATCGCTCGCCCCGGCCCTACCGTTGCAACCCTTTGGGCTTCAGGCGACGGCTCGCACTGGCACGTTCGATACGCCTTGGACGGCTCACCCGGCGCGGTCGGTGCCGATCAATCGGGCCTCTGGGTTGCACTCACTAAATCGTGGCGCGGCACGTCGATGATCTGCATTGCCGCGCTTGGCGATGAATCAAGTCCGGTAAGCTATCCGACCGGCGGTTCGTACGATGGCGAGCAGATGTTTTTCGCACGGTTGTCGTCGGGAACTTATTTGGTGTGGGGCGCGACACCGGGTCGCTCGCAGGCAGACCAAGGCGCGTTGTCCGCATTCCGGCTCGATGCGACGGCGTTATTCGCGATGGACGGTGCGGGATTAAATGCATATACCCGGGTTCGGGCCGCCGGCGATTCAGGCACGTCGGCGACGGAGTCGCTCGGCGATCCGGCGATGCTAGAAAAAACCGTACGCGAGCTTGAATCGTCAACGGGCGATCGGCTCCCGGCATTGGCCACCAATATTTCGGGCGCCAAGAACTTCGCGAGTTCCGCAACGATACGCTCTCTGGCGGGCGAGCGTGTGTGGCAAGCAGAGTTCGGCGCGCAACCGCTCCCGCTAGGCGTCGTGACTGCGTCGATCGACGGCGATTTTTTGGTGGTTGTGCGATCCGTGTGGTCGGCGCCGCTGCGCGGTCATGGCGATACCGAGCGGTGGCAGCGCGATAACGGCGGAGCGTGGCACTTGACGCAAACGTTGCGCGCGTGGTCGTTCTAGCACGCGCAGCGTGACGCAAACTACTGCCAAGCAATAACTGGGTGAGCGATGCTCACCCTAGTACGAGAAGCCGGTGGCGCAAATAAAAAACGCGAGGCCAACCATAAAGGTCGGCCCCACAGATGGGCAAGCGATGCTTGCCTTCCTACAAGCCGCGCTACGGAGACGGCGAAGCCGGCGCCTGTACGATGATCGTGCCGGTCATATTAGGATGATACGTGCAGATGTACGAGTATTTTCCGGCCTTGGTAAACGTCTTGGTCCACGATTGGCCATTGGCCAAATTTCCGGAATCGAAGCTGCTGTCGGTTGCGGTGGCCGTGTGAGCGACGTCGTCGTTGTTGGTCCATGTCACCGACCCGCCGACCGGAATGACGACCTTTTGCGGTGAAAACGCGAAGTTGGTTATTTTCACGGCGACCGGCGCGGCCGTGGGCCCTGGGGTGGCGGTGGCCTGACTCATTGGATCGGTGCGACCGGTGACCGCGAAGGTCAGTACAGCGGCGACGATCGCCGTCGCGGCGAGCGCGGCGCGCATCGGGTTGCGAGAATCGGACATGTGGGCGTCTCCTTTCAAGTGCTATACGTTTCGGCGGCTGCGGACGGTTCATCATTCCGTCAAACACGTCGTGCTTTCACGTTTAATTCATGCGGCAGAGCGCTTCCAAGCGACCGGCGCCACGAGGACGATTCCAACGGTGCAGACGAGGCCTGCTGCGACGAATGCGACCAACGGGCCTGCGAGCTGCCAGAGCGCTCCGACCCCCGCGCTTGACACAAAATCGCCGATACCGTTCACGGCGGCGAGCGCTCCAAACCCCGTCCCACGGGTTGCTGCGGGTAAGAGCTCGGTCGCGAAGGTGCCTTCCATCGGTTCGACGATCGATATTGCGACTGCGGCAAGCGCAAAACAGACGCCGATCGCGACAACGGAAGCCGACCCGACTGCCAATACTCCGCAGACGCAAACGTAGAGCGCGAACGCGAGCACGAGCAGGCGTCCGCTTCCCAGCCGCTCGCTCAGCACGCTGAGCGGATACGTGAGCGATGCATTGATGATGTTGTGGCCCAAGTACATCGCGCTCGAGTACACGAGCGCCGGGCCGACGCCCACTGCGGGCGTCAGCGCACGGATGGCGGCGAGCACGAGAAGTGTGGCTGAGAAGTTTCCAAGACCGAAGACGCCGGCTCCGAGCAGATAGAGCTTGAATCTTTGCGGCAATCCTGCGAGCACGAGGTGCAACGGCTCGCGCGGCGGCACGGTTCGCGGTTTTTCGCGCACGAAGAGAAACATCGATCCCGCGAGCACGCCAGGAATGATCCCAAATCCGATGGCTGTTGCGATTGCCACGTGATTCGCCAGCAATATCATCGCGACCGCGGGTCCGATGACCGCGCCGACCGAGTCGAGGCCACGTTGAAAGCCAAAGGCGCGATTCACAAAGCGCTGGTTCGTATCGTCGACGAGCAGCGTATCTCGGATCGGGCTTCGGAATCCGCGCGCGAGCCACGCTGCGGCGCGCAATGCGCCGACCCCGACGATCGAGTGCGCAAGCGCGATGGCGGGCATGAAAATTCCGACGCCGAGATATCCCGATCCGGCGAGCAGGCGCCGATATTTCGTGCGGTCGGCGAGCTGGCCGCCCCACAATTTGAATCCGGCTGCGAGAGCGTCCGCGAGGCCTTCGATGGCTCCGAGCGCAAGCGCACCGCCGCCCAACGAAGCGACGAGCGCGGGCAGCAATGGGATGATGGATTCGTAACACGCGTCCGACAGCAGGCTTGCGATACTGAGCGCAAGGACGGTGCGCGTAAGCCAGGGAGTTTCCGGCAGCGCATTAGGCTCACGCGTTTGCGGCGTCATGGCCGCCCGTTCGCGCGCGCAAAGAAGCTGGCCTTCCCTGGTCGAACGCCCTCGCCGTGAGAACATGGCGTATCTTCGCCGCGCTCATCCTTGTCGTGATGACGGCAGGATGCGCCCGCGCGCCGTCGTCGCTGCGAGCGCACAACGGCGGGCGCCACGGCGGCCAGACGATCGCGTTCAACATCTCCGAAGATCCGCACTCGCTCAACCCTATCCTCGCGCAGAACGACGACGAGCATCAAATCGCGCGCCTCATGTTCGATCTCTTGCTCGATGTGGATGACAAAGGCAAGCTGATCCCGGATTTGGCGACATCCGTGCCGACCGTCGCCAACGGGGGCGTGAGCGCCGACGGCCGGACGATCGTCTATCGCTTGCGGCGCGGTGTGGTGTGGCAGGACGGCGCGCCTTTCACGGCACGCGACGTGCGCTTCACGGCGCAGGCCATCGTCGACAAACGAAATGACGTGCCCTCAACTCACGGCTACGATCTCATCACCGAGGTCGACACGCCGGATACATTTACGGCGGTGGTCCATCTGCGTCATGCGTGGGCGCCGGCGGTCGCGACGCTTTTCACGTACGGCGCAACGCCGATGGAGATACTGCCCGCGCACCTCCTCGAAGGCAAGGGGCCGCTGCGCACGTCATCCTTCAATCAGCATCCGATCGGAACCGGGCCGTACGCGCTCACGACATGGAAGCGTGGCGAAGAACTGACATTTAGAAGCAATCCACGCTACTTCAGAGGCGTGCCTCGGGCGAAGACAATCGTGGCGCGCGAGGTGCCGGACATCAACACCGATCTCGTGATGCTGCGAGGCGGTCAGCTCGACTGGTCGCTGTTGTCGCCGGCGCAGCGCTTAGCGCTCGGGCCGGACTCGAACTTGAAGATCGTCTACGCGCCGTTTGCCGGCTTCGGCGCGATCGCGTTCAACTGTCGCAAAGCGCCGTTCGATGATGTCCGCATGCGGCGCGCGGTGGCGATGGCGATCGATCGCAGACGATTGAGCGCTGGGATCACGAGCGGGCAATACCCGGTGACCGACAGCGACCAGCCGCTCTTCTCGTGGGCTTACGACGCCACCGCAAAGCTTCCGGCATTTGACACCTCGTCGGCCGATCGCTCGCTCGACGCGCTGGGGTGGCTGCGCGGTGCCGACGGCCTCCGGCGCAAGAACGGCGCGCTCCTCAGCCTGGAATTCGTGACGTTTCCCGAAGGTGACACCGCCGTGCGCACCGCCGAATACGTCCAGGCCATGCTGCGCGACCGCGGGATATCGGTGGACGTGAAGAAGATCTCCGTCGCCCAATTCTATCTGCCGAAGACCGAAGGCGGATTGCTTCTCTCCGGTACGTTCGATATGGCGTACATCGCCTGGCGCACAGGCGCGGATCCCGACGATTCGAATATCGTGGCCTGCGGTGGCGTGTCGAACTACGCCGGCTATTGCAGCGCCCAAGTCGATGATTTGGAAAGGCGGGCACTCGCGGCAACATCCCAAGCCATTCGCACGTCGCTGTACTCGCGTGTCCAGCACGCGTTAGCGCAGGATGTCCCGTACGATTTTCTCTACGCGCCCAAGTACGGGTTCGCCGCGCAACCTGCATTACAAGGCCTGTCGCCAAGTCCTTTTTCGCCGACGTGGAACGCGTGGCAATGGAGTCTGCGCCGCTAGCGCTCAGGCGTTGATTCGACCACCGAGAACACGCCGCCGTCATCGTCTTGCAATTGAAGGAATCCCGCTTCCGCAAGCGCGTCGAACATCGCCCTCGTGCGTTTGCGATCGTGTTTGTTCGGCATGCCCTGCCAGAGCATCGCGATTTCCGACACCGTGACGTTGCCCGTGCGCGCCAAAACGTTTTTTTCGACGAATTCCGGCGCGAAACCAAGCTTCTCCATCACCGGGCGAACGGAAGCGAGCTTGTCGCCGGTCATAGCTGGGCCCGTTCCTGTGACAAGAACACGAACTGACCGTTGCGCACAACCCACATGCTCACCACCGGCGTGGTCACGTCACCGAGCTTGTTGAACGAGATCGGCCCTATCGGCGTATTCGAGGTGGTCGACGACGCGATGGCGCGCAGCACTTCCTCGCGCGACGGAGCCACGCCGCCGTTTCGCTCCATCAATCCGCGAATGGCATCGATGGCCACTTCGGCGGCCGCGTACGCGTTGGCACTATACGTCCCCAGGAGTTGGCCGGGAAAACGAGCTGCGTATGCCGCTAGGAAATCTTTCGCCTCGGGAAGCTTTGAAAGATTCGGTGCGCCTTGCGAGCAGTAGGTGCCGTCGGCCGCAGCTCCGCCGGCGGCGAGAAAGCCGGGGTCTTTCAAGCCGTCGCCGCCCATGTACTTCGCGGTCATGCCTAACTTCAACATCTGGCGGCGCAACTGCGCGCCGCCCGTGCTCACCACGCCGCCATAAAAAATCAGGTCTGGTTTGTTGGAAGCGGCAGACGTCAGCAACGCGATGAAATCTTGCTGACCTTTTGTGAGATGGGCACGATCGACGACCGTGCCGCCGAGCTTTTGAAACGACGGCACGAAGACGTCGGCGAGACCTTTGCCGTACGATTCGTTATCGTCGATGACGTACGCCCGGCGCGCACCTAGCGTGCGATACGCGAATTGGGCATCGGCCGCGCCCTGCATATCGTCGCGCATCACCGTGCGGAAGAAATTGCGAAGTTCGGGATGTGTCTGGCGCAGCGAGCTCGCGCCTGAAGCGTCGTCGGTCAGACTGATAGATGTGGAGGACGGCGAGATGAGTGCGAGTTTTGCCGCGTTCAAGACGGGTATCTCAGCCCGTGCGACGTTCGAATTCTGCGGTCCGATGACGGCAAGGACATCCGGGTCTGCGACAAAGGTCTGAACGTTTAACGCACCTTGTTCCGGGTTGTGCACGCCGCCGATGCTGTCGTCAAGCGTGTCTAGTCGCAAGGAATATCCGCCCGGCAATCCCTTCTTTTGCTCGTCTTCCACCGCCAGTTCGACGCCATTTTGTGTGGGAACGCCCGCTGCGGCATCGGTGCCGCTTGTGGCGAAATCCGCGCCGATCACGACCGTTTTCTCTGTCGTCCCAGCTGAATTGCCGTGAACGCCGCATGCACTCGAGAAAAGGCACAATGCTGCTGCGGTAACGGCTTGTAACTTTTTGAAGTCGAATGAGTAATGATTTACGTAACGCACATGAGGCTCCGGCAGAGACCGGGCGAGGAGAACAAGATGACGAATCCCCTGATCGTGACGAACACCAAATCTACTGTGATCATGACTTCGGCGAGCGCCGGTTCCTTCATGGGTTGGGGCGTCCGCATCGGCTAACACGCCGTCCACTCTTCACGAGAACAGCTCGGAAATCTTGTGTCGGCGGTAGGACCAGATTTCCGCGAGGCTGCGGCGCACGAACGGCAATGCGACGTTCCCGATCGGCGCCCACGGCAATGAATACCGCACTCGGTCGCGCACCACGGTGCTTCCATCCGGACCGGACTCAAATTCGTGGGTATGACGCCATAGCGCATACGGTCCCCGCACCTGATAGTCGACAAAACGCCGTTCGACATCCCAAACGGTGATCAACGTCCTCCATTTCACCCACAGACCGCGAACCTTCATCGTATAGTCGAGGGTAGCGCCTTGCCGCAATTGCGGCACAGCGTCCATCAATTCGAGCTGCGTGGCCGGCGGCGTTATCTGCGCGAGATTACCTGGGTCGGAAAAGAATTGCCACGTTTGCGCGAGCGGGCGCTGCACGACGATTTCGGAAGTGAGTTCGTGCGTGGCCGGAGTCCGGTGCTCGGCCGGCGCAAGAACATCGAGCAAGGCCTCCTCCAACATCTCGTGTTTCCAAACAAAGCCGAGTTCCGATGCTCTGCGCGGCAGGATGAGCTGGCTGCCGAGCACGGTGTCGGCGAACTCTCCAACGATGAGTTTGAGCGCCGGCGGCGGCACCGGCATGAATGCCGGCCGCCGTATGGCGTGGCCAAGCGCCTGCACGAATCGCATGTTGGTCGCGAGATCCGGGGAGACGGCGTTGATCGGGCCGCGCGCATCGTCGCGATCGACCGCAAGAAGAAATAAGTTGGCGGTGTCTTCAAGATGCATCCATGGGAACCACATTCCGCCGCTGCCGAACGGACCGCCGATGAACGCCTTGAACGGCGGCAAGAGCTTTTTCACGGCACCGCCGTCACCGATCACAAATGCCACTCTGATCTTGGCGACGCGCAAGCCGAGCGCTTCGGCGCCGTCGGCCTCCGCTTCCCAACGCTTGACGAGATCGGCCATGAAGTCGGTGCCGGGCGATGACGATTCGTCGAGCACTTCGTCGCCGCGAGAGCCGTAGTACCCGATGGCCGAGCCGCTTACGAGCACCGTCGGCCGCGCGAGCGAACACTTGGCAAGCGACGCGACGAGATTCCGCGTGCCGAGAACGCGCGAATCATAGATGGCACGTTTTTTCGCTGGGCTCCAGCGCCCGTCGACGGTTTCGCCGGCGAGATGGACCACGGCGTCCATGCCTTCGAATATCTCCGGATGCGACGCGGGATTGTTAGGATCGTATTTGGCGGTTCGGACGCTTGGCGGAAGCCCTGCAATATTCGCCGAGCGGCCCAACGCCAGCACGCTGTCGCCGCGGCGCGCGAGCGCATGGACGACCGCGCGGCCCACGAAGCCCGACGCGCCGGTCACCGCGACTTTTTTCATATTTCGTGATTACCGCGGGTGGAAGGCGCGACCTGCCGCGCCGTACAACGATTCGAGAATTATGAATACACTATTCGCCCTTTTGACAGCCGGCGCCATGGCCGCCTCACCGTTCACTCTTTCGAGCACGGATTTCCACGACGGCGGCACGCTCGGAAAGACGTTCGTCTTCAACGGCATGGCATGCACGGGAGACGACGTCTCACCGGCGCTGCATTGGTCCGGCGCGCCCGCCGGAACGAAAAGCTTTGCGTTGACGGTCTGGGATCCCGACGCGCCGGTTCGGGGCGGCTGGTGGCACTGGGTGCTCTTCGATATTCCCGCATCCGCGAATTCACTAGCCCAGGGCGCCGGAAGCACAAAGCAGGCGGCCGCGCCGGCGGCAAGCGTGGAAGGCACCACTTCTTTCGGAAAACCAGGTTATGGCGGGCCATGTCCGCCGGTCGGCAGTGGCGCTCACCACTATATCTTCACGCTCTATGCCTTGGATGAAACGCATGCCGGCAGTGCGACTGCGAAGACCAACGGGCCTGGATTAAAGGCGCTCATCGCCAAACACGTGCTTGGAAGCACGACGCTCACCGGCCGCTACGGTCGCCCCTAAGACGCGGCCGCTATCTTGGATCGTTCTAATAGATAGCCGATCGCATCCGCGGCCGAGAGCGGGCGTGCGAAGAGAAATCCCTGCGCAGCCTCGCAACCCAACGCACGAAGCTGCGCTGCCTGCTGTTCGGTCTCCACACCCTCGGCGACGACGTCGATGCCGAGCGTTTTTGCGAGCGCGATGAGAGTCTCGACGATCGGCGGCGACGCCAACCCGCCGTCCTCGCCGCGTACGAACGATTGATCGATCTTCAGCGCATCCATGCGGACCTTCTGCAGATGCGTGAGCGACGAAAAACCGGTTCCGAAATCATCCAGCAAGATCGGAGTGCCGATGCGGCGCAGCGCCGCGAGCGTTTTGCTGCCCTGTCCTCTCGAATCGAAGATCGCCGTCTCGGTGAGCTCAAGCGCGATGTGCTTCGGTTCGAGATCGGCTTGGCGTAGCGCTGCAGCCACGAGTGATGCAAAATCCGGATCCGCCATCTGTTGCGGAGAGACGTTCACGTTTACTTTGATGTTGGTGACGCCGAAGCGGCTTCGCCATTCGGCCAATTGTTGACAAGCCTGCCGCAACATCCACTCTCCGACCTCACCGACGAGACCCATCTCTTCGGCGACCGTGATGAACACCGTCGGTGGAACCGGTCCAAGTGTGGGGTGGTTCCAACGGGCGAGCGCCTCAAATCCTATGCACGTGCGGTCGCGGAGTGTGACGATCGGTTGAAATGCGATGTCGAGCTGTCCGTTGTCCAAAGCCTCGCGAAGATTAGCGCCCACCGCGCGGCGGTACCGGTCGTCCTTCGCCATCGACGTGTCGTACACGGCCCATCGCCCCCGGCCCGCGGACTTCGCTTTGTAGACCGCGCTGTCGGCAGCTTGCAAGAGGGCGTCGCCATCGGCGAACTCGGCGCTCCAGAGGCAAATGCCGACGCTCGCGGACATGAGCACTCGCGTGCCTTGAATCGCCATCGGCTCCTGCAGTGCGCTTTGAATCGCCTGCGCGAGAGCAATCGCCGTATCGACGGTGCGGACGCCCGATAAGATCGCCGTGAACTCGTCGCCGCCGTAGCGGCTGATGAGCACGTTTGGCCCATCACAGGATCCCAAACGGCGGCCCACCTCCGCAAGCGCCGCATCGCCTACCGCGTGGCCGCGCGTATCGTTGATGTACTTGAAGCCGTCGAGATCGATCATGATCACGGCGAAGCATGATCCATGAGCCATTCGGCCCACGTTGACCGCTTCATCTATAGCGTCGTCGAAGTGCCGGCGGTTATGGAGACCGGTGAGAGCGTCGTGAGTCGCGTCGAAGTGCAGGCGATTTTCGGCTTTCTTGCGGCTTTCGATGTTCTGGATCATGCGGATGACCGCGACGATCCGGTCATCGCTGGCGATAGCAGGCGTCGTCGTCTGCTCGACCCAAAGCCGGGACTCGTCTTTGCGGCGCAAGAGCCGCTCACCGTCGCCGTTTGCATTCGCGGGACCGTCGTCCGGGTCGCCGGTCAGCGCGCTGAAATGCAAGGTCCGCAGCTCGTGCGACGTGTATCCCAGCATGCCTTGCAGCGCGGCGTTCGTCTCCATGATACGGCCATCCAGGCCGCACAACACAACCCCCACCGACGACTGCTGGAACAATGCTTTGAATTGCGCTTCGGCTTCGTTTCGATCGCGCTCGGCGATGTGGCGTGCGATGTCGGAATCCAGGCGCCGGTCCTGTTCTTGCGAACGGAACGTCGACTCGATCAGCGCTGCGGTTCTACGATGCAGCGGTGCGATGAACGCGATGAACCCGAAGATCACGATGCCGATCACGGTGCACGCGATCGTGACGAGGCGTAGCCGGCCGTTCACAAGGGCCGTTCCGGAGATGTCGCTGAAAAACGCGGCTTGCGCCCGCGCGGCGTCGACGAATGTGGCGACCTTGGTCGCAAGCCTCGTGACTGCGGCGCCGATCAGTGCGTGCTGAGCCGGGTCGCCGCTCTGCGTCTGTGCGATGACTTGACTTGTCGTCGCCGACATCTCGCCGTGTGACGCGTCGACTTGCAGCGAGAATCGTTCGAGCGTGGATCGGTCGGCCTGATCGAGGCTCATGCCGGCAGCCGCGCGAGTCGTCTCTTGCAACGCATCATCGCAGCGCCGTACGGATTGCTGCAGGTCCACGACCAACTGCATCGGCAGCGAACCGGACGGCGCTGAACCGATGTCCACGCCGTATCCGAGGATCTGATTGGCGCAGCTCAGCTCGGAGCTTGCAGACGCCGCGCTCGACTGGCTCGCCGCTTGCAGCGCTAGCGATTCGGCCACCCACGCGCCGCCGCCCCAGAGCGCGGCGGTAGTGACGACGATCACACCGGCGTAAGCGATCAACAGACGTTGCTGCGCCGAACGGCGCAATTCGGCCAAAGGCCTGCGTGTATTCTTCATCTATGCATTAGACGCCGCATCCACCGGAACGTTACGAACGCATATGACTGCTAACACTGTATGAGTGACGTGTAACAACGTATCCCGCATAAGGGTCAACTAGATATGGGAGCATCATCGGCTTTGCTTCGCGCGAAGTCTTTTCGCGGCTTTAGCCTCGTCGAGGCGATGGTGGCTATGTCCGTGCTGCTCATCGTGGTCTTGATGCTCATCGGCTCGGTGCCGGCATCGTACGCATTCACGAAACAAGATTCAGTGCGAGTCCAAGCTGTCTCCGCAGGACAAAGCTATCTCGACAGCATCAGGCAGTACGTGAAATCGTCCGGTTCCATCACGGGTCTTCCGGCAGCACCGGTTATCGCGATCGATCAAGGCTACGGCTTCGTGTCGGACAGGACGTCGCCGGCGGTCATCAACTTCGTCATGATACCAAATTGTACTGCGCGTTCGCTCTTCAGCTACGATTGTACGGTCACCGTGGCTTGGGGTCCGAGCGGGCCCGCGCAGAGTGCCGTCGTGGAGAGCTACATTGCGTCGCAAGCCGGGTTCTAACATTCGCGGCGCGACGCTGATCGAGATCCTCGTCGTGTGCGGCATCGCCGGCATTGTCGGGAGCCTCGTCGTCGCGCTCTGCCGGCCGATGTTGTCGGCATCGCAAGCCGAGCATGCTTCGCTCCAAGAGATCCAGACGATGGACTCGACGCTCTATCGGATGCAACGCGACGCACGGCAGAGCGATCCGAACGGAATTTTTGTCTGCACCGGCGCCGGCGGCGCGCTGAATTGTTCCCCTGCGTCGAATCTGGCGATACCGACCAACGTCTCTTGTCTTGCGATGCTCACCGCGCGGCCGAACGGCACCGGCGGCGCGGCATGGGATTCGAGCGGCCGGCCTGCATGGGTCGGATTCAGCGTCTACTGGCTTACCGCCGATCAGTCGGGGACCAATACATTGATGAGCGGTTTTGGCGCTGCCAACGTCCCGACGGGTGTCAATCCGGGGGTGTTGAACAGCGACGTCGTCGCAGCCGTCAACCAAGCCATGACGTCGGCAAACGCAGAGACCGTCGCCCTCGGCATAAAGAATCTCCAGTCGATGGTCGATGTGACGAGCGATCGCGTCGTCCTCAGGCTTGCAGGTCAGAACCAGAGCGGCGGCTCGACCGCCGAACTGTCGGTCGAAGGGGACGCATATGCGCGGAACTAGTCCACGGCTCAAGCGCGGGTTCGTACTTCCGTACGTCCTCAGTTTTGCGGCGATGCTCGCGGTCATCGCGGTGATGTTGCTCGAGAGCGCGAGCGACGCGAGCAAGAGCACGTATAGCTTGCAGGACAAGAATTCCGTGTTCGATGCCGCCGAGGCCGGCCTGAACGCCGCACTCGACGACCTGGACGTTTCTTTGCTGGCGCCGACAAGCCGTACGACCACTTTGGCGAACGGATATACGTTCACGTACAAGATCTATCCGAACTTTGATCTCGGCCCCGGCGCTCTGACGCAGCATATTCTCGATCCGATCAACGGCAGTGGCCAAATATTCGTGCCGATCGGCGGAGCCATCATCGACAGCACCGGATCGGATCCGAGCGGCGGCCGGACCACGACCGTCGAAGCTGCCGTCACCGTCGACACGTCGCAATTGACGTATCCGCGCCTAGCGCTAGCCGCGGGGTTGGGCATCCAGGGAAGCTATGGTCCACGTTCGATATCGGATCCGAGCGGCACGAACAGCGCTTCGGTCCACGCGAATGGCAATATCACCGCGAGCATCAGCGGCGGTGTTGATGGAACGTCTTCGGCGAGCGGGACCGTGAATTCGTTGCCGCCCGGCACCATCAATGCGCCGACGGTGCCGCTGCCGACCGTGAGCCAATTCGATTTCATGGTCGCGAGCTACAAGAGCCAGACGCAGACGTTCGGCGGCCCGACCAATATTTACGTGCCGGCCGGATCGTCGCTTTCGAGCAACTATTCGTGCCCGGGTCTCGGCATTGTCGTGGGTTGCGTATTGTTCTACGACGGGCCGCTCACGCTTTCGACGCACGGAGTCACGTTCACCGGGCAGTGGACGATGGTTGTGAACGGCAACCTCACCGAATCCGGGTCGGGATTCGTCTCGTTTTCAAGCAAGCCGAACCTCCTCGTTGTGAATGGAAACGCGAGGTTTTCGAATGGATCGTATGTCGCCGGATACGTGCAAGTGAAGGGCGGTACGACGCTCAATGGTTACGGAACGTTCACGGGAGCGATGATGTCGCTCGGAACGTTGACTTTTGCGGGCCGTGGCTCATCCGGTGGAATCGTCTACGACCCAACGGTGATCCCCCCAACTCACGCGCTCACCGGCCTTGTCAAAATCGTGACGTACGCCGAGTATTGATCGGCGCACGTCACGCGATGATTTCCAGCCGAACGTTACGGCGCGATCTCGAAGATCGCTCCCTGCCCGTGCAGACCGCCGGCGGGGGTAGCTCCGAAGAAATTCCGACTCCCGTTTGACGCAAGACCGTAGAGCGGATTTGTGCCGTCTCGCGAGTTTCCAAAGCGGTGCAGAATGACTTCGCGCCACGGATTGGGCTTTAGGCGGAAGACGGTGCCGCAGTCGCATAGGGGATGGCCGCCCGCCGTGGTCGTGCCGTCGAGATTTCCGTTTGCGTCAAGGACGAGCGTTGAGGTCGGCAGACTGCCGTCATTGCCGCCCTTGAAGCTGTACAGCACTTGTTCGGTCCAACCGCCGTGCTTGGGCGTGAGCTCATAGACAGTCCCTTGACCGCTCGCCCCGCCGAAGTAGGTGGTTCCGTAGAGATTGCCGGCTGCGTCGGGAATCAGGCCGCCGTATGGAGATCCGGCATCGGGTTGACCGTTGAATGCGTACACCGTGGTGAAGTTGTAGCTGCCGTCCTGCCGCGGAGCCAGTCTGAACGCGGTGCCGGCCGAATGCAAGCCGCCGATTTCGGTCACGCCGTACAATTTGCCGCTCGCGTCGACGAGCAGTGCGCCGAGTGAGCCCAGTGCGCCGTCCACGCCGCCCGTGAAGGCGTGGATCACCTTCTGATGCCACGAGCCGTTTCTAAACGTGAGCTCGTACACCACGCCTGCCATGTGCGATCCGCCGTCCGGCGCGGTCCCAAACAAGTTGCCGGCTTGGTCGAAGACCACTTGGCCGCCCGGACCGAATCCGTCATTGTTTCCGGTGAAATTGTAGAGCACGCGCTCGCCGCTGGGCGTCAGTTCGAAAACCACACCGCAGCCGTCGCCCGTGCAGAAACCACCGGAGCCGCCGGCGACCGTGGTGCCGTACAGATTGCCCACGCTGTCGAAGGTCAAACCGCCGTGCGGATTTTTTCCGTCATTGCCGCACGAAAAGTTGTAGAGCGTCGTCTCATTCCATTGGCCGTGACCGAGAGGCGCGAGTTTGAAGATCGTGCCGCAATCGGCGTTGCCGCCGGTCACGGTAGTGCCGTACGCATTACCCGCTCCGTCGAACGTCAATGCAGTTGCCCCGTTGCCGCCGTCGTTCCCGCCGGTGAAGTTATACAACACCGCGTAATCGCTCGCAGCCGACGAGCTGCTCACCAAAAACACCGCCGCGGCGAAGCCCGCGATCGCGATACTCGCGGAATACAAAAATCGTCTGTAAAGCATATTTTCATCTCCTCAGTGGCAAAAATCGTTCGCGCGTGAGACATGCCTTACCTAGACCCAACCCACGTCCAAACGTCGCATTATCGGGATGAAAAAAATGTCCCAGCCCGGCGCTAAAATGAGGCGCCAAGGTTTTAGCCGGGATGCGTCGTAAACCCGGCGCCCTATGAACATGCGTTCGTGGGCCCCGATCCGGGAATTGCGGCGCTATAAGACAAGCATTCCCGAACCGCAAGGGCTGGCGGTGCTCGGATCGCAGCTCTTGGTGAGTTTTCGCCCGAACCGGGTGATCCACACGCTTGATCTCGCGTCGTCACATCTCGAAGATTGGACTACTACATCTGAGACCGCGATAGGCCTTGCAGCCTCAAAGGATCGAGTGTGGGCGGTTTGCGGCTACGGCCCAGACGAGGACCGGCACCTGTTCGAATACGACCTCGACGGCCGTCAGCGTCGCGACCCCGTGCGGTGCCCCGACGGCACAGGCTCGTACATCACGTATGACGGGCACGATCTGTATCTCAGCCAGTGGTACAATCGGCACGTGTTCAAGCTGACGGGTGATTCCGGATTTGAGCCGCTGTTGACCGCGCAGCGCGGCATCTGCGGCATCGCCGCCGTCGATGGCTCGCTGACGCTGCTCACGACGTCGGATGAGAGCACGGAGAGCTATTACCTCGAACGCTTCGATCCGTCCGGCACAGCCGCCGGCGGTTTCGATCTGGCGACGGTGCCCTTTCGGGCGCGCTCACTCGTGTGGACCGGTTCCGAGTTCCTGACGAACCATCGCGAAGCCGGAGAGATCGTCGCGTTTTCGCTGACGTGATTCAACAAAAGCCGGTGATGACCGGGCCGGTCTGAACCACTTCAAAGGCGTTGCCTGGAATATTCTTCAGCTGGTCGAGATTGTCGTCATCCCAGCTCGTGTTCGTCTCGCCGGTGATGTACCAGTCGGACCCGTTGTCGGCGAGCAGCATTCCGTATTTCTTAAGCGCGACGGCGATCGCGAGCGCGTCACCCGTGAATTGCGAGAGATCGTAGCCGGCTTTGAGGCGCAAGCGAAGGCCCATCGGCGGGTAGTACGGATATTGACCGTGGGGAAATCCCGACGTGCAATGCTGCGCGGGATGGATGAACGCCGCCTGGGTGCTTCCCATCGTGAACCGGAACGCATGGCCGATGACGCCCGTGTCGGCTTCAGATTTCTTCACAAGGCCCGGAAGAATGGCAAGGCCGGCCGCGTCGCCCGACGTCCAGCCGTCGGTGCGTTGCGGATTTCGTACGTGCAAATCGAAGACCGCTCCCGAATACGCGTGGAACCCTTTCGACTGCGGCGGTCCGAGGTAGACGGTGCTGTACGTCTCGTAGAGCGTGCAGGTGCCTTTGTCGATGACGATCGCGTGGCGATCCCCGTTTTCGATCGGCACGTTCGCCGGGAATGGATACGGGCCCGCGTTGCTCTCTTGTGGATCGTCAAACGAGATCGGCAAGAAGCGCTGCGATCCGGGCACCGTGATCCACGGGATGCCATATGTGGGATTCGAACCGAAGTCAGGATGCACGTGCATCGCCGAGTTCATGTTCGCAAGATAGTCGGCGGAATGCGGATCCACCGGGTACTGCGAGATGTCGGTATTCCACGGGTCTTTGTTCGGAAAGATCTTGCAGGTGCCAATGGTTGTGTTTGGATGGGCAAGCGATGCTTGCCCTAGTACGGGTTGCGCTATTACGGCGGGATGGGCAAGCGATGCTTGCCCTAGTACGGGTCGCGCTATTACGGCGGGATGGGCAAGCGATGCTTGCCCTAGTACGGGTTCCGCTACTACGGCGGGACGGGCAAGCGATGCTTGCCCTAGTACGGATTGCGCTTGTACGGAGCACGCAGAGAGTGTGGCGCTGACGAAGCACACTGCCGCCAAGCGCAGGTTGAAGTATTTATCCATCATCAAGACTTCGCCGCTCGGGCAGCGGCAACTGCAAAGCGTTGGGGCGAGATAATAGTTGTGCGCTCCGCACAATGGACGGCTCGGTACCGGCGCAGAACCAACGCGTCATGATGCTTCTCAATGTGACGCTGACGGTTTTCGCGGCTGCGTCGTTGCACGTGGCGATGCCCGCCATCGGCCACGCTTTTGAAGCGGCAAATCCGGGCGTCGCCGTTTCGTTCGACTTCGACGGCAGTCAAGTGTTGGTCACGCAGATAGAGCAAGGCGCCAAAGCCGATGTCTTTGCGAGCGCCGACACGAAGAACATGACCGCCGCCCAATCCGCTGGATTCGCCGGGCCGTCGACCGTGTTCGCGCACAATGCGCTCACGATAGTGACGCCGTACTCGTCGCCGGTCAAAATCGCTGCGGACTTGGCTTCGCCCGATGTCAAAGTGGCGGTGTGCGTGGTCAGCGCGCCATGCGGCCACTACGCGATGGATGCACTGAAAGCGATGAACATCCCCGCGAATATCGCGACGCAAGAGATCAACGTCGAAGGCGTCTTGGAAAAAGTGGAATTGAACGAAGTGGACGCGGGGATCGTCTACGTGTCCGACGCCACTACCGCAAAGCGAGGCACGATCCGCACCATCGTCATCCCGACGTACGACCAGCAACCGGTGAACTATCCGGCGGCGGCCATCAAGGGGAGCGCCAATGCGGACCTTGCGGCGAAATTCGTGGCGTTTCTAATAAGCGCACGGGCCCAGGCGATATTGCGCCGCTACGGCTTCAAGGGCATCTAAGCGCGCATCCATCAGACCAAGTACTTGCGAAGCGGTTCCCAGTATCGTGCGTGCCAGCCCTCTCCGAGATGCTCGGCGTCACCATCCGGAAATCCGGCATGATCGAGAACGATGCGAGTCCCGCCATCATAGTCTTTCAATTCGAACTTGACGATCGAGTAAATCCCCTCATCCCAGTTGGCCACGCGCCACGCCTGCACGATGCGTTTGCCGGGGACGAGCTCGATATTTCTGCCGGAAATCGCGCCGCCGTGGCATGTGAACGTTCCGCCCGGCTCGCGACTGATGTCTGCCGCACCGTTGGCGGTGAAATCGGCATGCTGTTGTGAATCCATCAACGCTTCGTAGATGCGCGTTGGGCTCGCCTTGAAATCGATCTCTTGATGGATGACGTCGGCCATGTCTGCCCTCCCGGCGATACGAACTACGCGGAGAATCTAATGCCTGCGTCTTGGACTTCTCGATACGGCAGCATCCACACCAGCGATTCATCGTGAAGGTCGACGACTTGGATGCGGTTGCCGAATGGATCGTGGAAATCGCAACGAAACCCGGGGATGAGTTTCAAGCCGTATTTCTTCACGATCTTCTCGCGCACTTCGGCGATCTGGGCCTCATCCCGCACGATGATCCCGAAGTGCCGCGTCCTGTCGGCGGACATCTTGTCGACCTCGAACATCGCTAAGAATTGATGCTCGCCGATCTGAAAGAACGCGTCGCCTTCGCCGTCATCCTTTTTCTCCAACGCGAACACATCTTCGTAGAAAGCTACCGCTTTGCCGATATCGGTCACCTCGATCGCGACGTGATTGATGCCATACGCTTTGACGCTCATGCGCGCCGACTTGGCCGAACGCCTTGACAGGTCCGCCCTGGCCCAGCTATAATACAGATTAGTCTATTTTGTAGACTAATCTGGGAAATGGGACGATAATGGAGACCTCCGAAGCCCGCGAACATCTCGAAATCGTCGACCG
>Ga0208849_1000769_pt1 | contig 26703 bp, 29 predicted proteins | sample NGESurdeep072012_10_FD_184470 | JGI IMG/M metagenome (GOLD analysis project Ga0208849, IMG submission 184470) | Arctic peat soil microbial communities from Barrow, Alaska - NGEE Surface sample 53-3 deep-072012 (SPAdes) | ecosystem: Environmental > Terrestrial > Soil > Wetlands > Peat ... | reverse complement strand
CCCTACGGTGGAGGATCTGAAGAAATCTGCTCAAAGGTATGTGCGTCGCTCGGCCCAGGGGAAAGTGAGCGCGCCTCGGCAGTCCTAACTTAGCGCCAACGGGCTTCCAGCCCGCAATTTCATGGGGGGTGGCGAACCGGCGATTCCAAGTGCGGGCTGGAAGCCCGCGCTCCGGAGTATGGGAAGATCCGCTCGGCATGCGCCTTCTCAGGCCGGCGCGGCGGGGCGCGACGACAACCGGACCTTCTGGCCCTCGGATACATAGGACTGTCCGACGGTGATCACCGGCGCCTGGCCGCGCAGGCCGGAGATCCAGACGCCGCCCGGCGTCTCCTCCAGGACCTTGACCGGCGCGAAGGCGACGACGCCGGCGCCCGTCACATAGCGCACGCCCTGGCGGCCGGCGGCGTCGAGAACCAGGGCCGAGACCGGGACCTCGTGGGCCGGTCCCACCCCCGCCTCGACCTGGACGTCGGCGGAGAGCCCCGAGCGCACCCTGGCGCCGGGATTGGGGACGCGAACCTCGATGTGATAGGTCCGGGTGGCCGGATCGGCGTCGCGGGCGACGAACCGCACCCAGCCGGTGACGTTCTCACCGGAGACCAGCTTGGCGTGGACGACGGCGCCCAGCCTGATTCGGCCGATGTCGGTCTCTGGCACGTCGCCGACCACCAGCAGCGGATCGAGCTCGATCATCGTGCCGCAGGGCTGGCCCGGGGCGAGATAGGTCCCGACCTCGGCGTCGCGGTGATCGAAAACGCCGGCGAACGGGGCCCGGATGTCAACCTGGCGCAGGGCGACTTCGGCCTGGCGCATGGCGGCGTTGGCCTGATCAAGGCCGGACTGGTCGGTGAGCACCTGGGTCCGCGAGCGGAAGCCCTTGGCGGCGAGGTTGGCCGAGGCGTTCATCTGCAGGGCCTTGGAGGTGACCTCGGCCTTGGCCTGGTCGAGCGCCGCCTGCCGCGCGTCCACCGCCAGTCGGCAGAGAATGGCGCCGCCACGGACATAGGTTCCCACCAGCACCGGCGCGGCGGCGACGACGCCGGCGGTCTCGGAGCGGACGATCACCGTCCGTGCCGCCTGGGTGCGACCGCGCAGGACGACGGCGTAGGGGTGGGCCGCCTCCGGCGTTACGCTGACCTGGACCAGGGGTGGGGCGTTCTGGGCCGCGGCCTTGGTCCGGGCGTCCGTCTTGGCGCCCTTGTCGCCATGGCCGAGCAGGGGCCGCGCCAGCAGGTAGGCGAAGACCACCGCCACGATGGCGGCGACCACGATGTAGGCCGGTTTGAAGCGCATGGCCTTCTCGATCGGACTTTTCGGCGCGAGGGGGCGCCTGGGCGGGCGGCGCGCGTCGCGCATTTCCCCTGCTCCCCCGAATGAACGTGCCCAGTTTGTGCCCACGACCCGACGCGCGCGCAAATGAATACGCGGACAGGTTCGAGGAAAGGCCGACGGCGCCAAACCCTTAAGCAGAGATTCCCAGACTTACCAACGGATGGCCGGCGCACGCGGTCGCCCCCTCCGTCCCCCTTCGGGGTCCGCCAGCCGCGATCGTCACCCGCTTTTGTCGGGAGCGCCGGGAATTCAAATGCCGAGGTAGGTGGGGTCGAAGTCCGCGAGGCTCTGTAGACGGCGAAGGTCTTGAATCCGCAGGAATCCATGATCGAGGTCGATCAGCGCCTCGTTCCGCAGCCGTTGCAGGACCCGGTTGACGTGCACGCTGGTCAGACCCAGGGCGGCGCCGAGTTCCTGTTGCGTGAGCGGCAGGGCGAAGCCGCCATCACTCAGAAGCAGGCCGTGGTCCTTCATTCGCCGCTCCAGTTCGCAGAACAGGTGAGCCATTCGCTCGCGCGCATCGCGTTGACCGAGATTGACCACCCAGGCACGCAGAATTGCCTGCTCGATCAGGGCCGCCTTGCGGAACCCCGCGGCGATGGCCGGATGGCGATCCACAAGCTCCGCGAAGCGGTGGGCGGGGATGGTGGCGATTCTCACGCGGGTGAGGGCTCGCACGCCATGATCCATGCGCCCGGGAGGATGGCCGTATCCGACGCAGATGTCCCCGGGCAAGAGCAGGGCGATGACCTGCCGCCGCCCGTCGCGGAAGTCCTTGTATCGGCAGGCCAGGCCGTCGAGAAGCGGGCGCGTCGCGCCGTCGGGCTCGCCCTCGTTGGCGATTCGCGCGCCGGGCGCGATCCATTCCGCCGACCGCACCAGAGCCTCGAGCGCGAGGCGGTCGTCGGGACCCAGCGGCGACAGCCGCTGAAGGTTTCGGGTCAGGGCGTTCGCGCCGTCGATGGGCGCGGAGTCGCCCTCGAGATCGCTCATTCGAGGTAGCCTCGCTGAAGCGGCGGCCGTTGCCATACGACTGTTCTCCCAGTCCGTCCGGGACCGCGGGTTCAGTGGCAGCCGGGGTGGAATCGTTCCCCACCGGACTGGCGGTCGCGCCTGTGTGATCGAGCCTCTACGCACGGGCGTTGTGCGTGGATCACTCCGCGAGGCGCCGGCCGGTCGATCCCGGGCCGGCGAGATTTCAGCCCAACGCCCGACCCGTCCACTCCGACGTCTTGCGCTCCATGAGCGCCAGGGTGTCGGCGCTGACATGGTGCTCGATGCCTTCCGCCTCGATCTCGGCGGTCTCGCGACCGACACCGAGGGCGCGGAGGAATTCGACCACCACCTGATGGCGCTGGCGGGACCTGTCGGCGATCGTCTCGCCGGAGTCGGTGAGGAAGATCGACCGGTAAGGGCGATTGCGGACCAGTCCCAGACCCTTCAACCGTTGGACGACCTTGGCGGCGGTGGCGTGGGCCACGCCCATGTGTTCGGCGAGGTCGGTCAACCGCGCCTCGCCCCGCCCGGCGATGAGGTCGCTGATCAGCTCGACGTAGTCTTCGGCCATCTCGGTGCTGTGCGCTTCCCGGGTCGCTCGGAAGGCCGCCGCCCGACGTTCCGCCGTGATCGGTTCGCTCATGGCGGTCAAGATGCACCACCCGCCGTCAAAGCGCGAAGCCAATTTCTCGCCCGAGCGCGCGCCGCTGGCAAAATCGCCGCGAGGCGCGGAACTTTAGCCTAGGCTGCACATTAATCAACCGGGCGAGACAGGCTCGCCTCCGGGGGCCGGATGGCGCGATGGTCGATCAAGGCAGGATCGGTGGATCAGGGACCCGGCGAGCCGATGAGCGCCGAGGACGCGGCGCGGGCGCGGCACCGCCTGGATGTGCGCCGGACCCGGATGGCCGGCCGCAAATGGCGGCTCCTGTGGCTGCTGGCCGGCCCGGGCGTTCTGGTCATGGTGGGGGAAAACGACGGCCCCAGCATGGTGTCGTACGCCACCACCGGGGCGACCTACGGGATCGGCTTCTTCGTGCCGTTCATCCTGCTCACCTTCCTGATGGCCTTCGCCGTCCAGGAGATGACGGTGCGTCTCGGCGCCGCCACCCATCGGGGCCACGCCGAACTGATCTTCCAGCGCTTCGGGCCGTTCTGGGGGTATTTCGCGATGGGGGATCTGGTGTTCGGCAATGTGCTGACCCTGGTCACCGAATTCATCGCCATCCAGGCCGGCGGCCTCTATTTCGGCCTGGCCACCTGGCTCTCGGTGGCGATCGGCGTCGCCCTGGTAATCGCCTCGCTGGGGCTGCGGCGATACGTGACCTGGGAACGCCTTCTGATGGGGCTGGCGTTCTTCAATCTGTTGTTCGTTCCCGCGGCCCTCTACGCGCGGCCCAGCGGGACGGCGCTGGCTCACGCGGTGGCGGCCTGGGGACCGCTGCCGGGAGGATTCAGCAGGACCTTCGTGACCCTGATCCTGGCCAACATCGGCGCCACCGTGACCCCGTGGATGATCTTCTTTCAGCAGAGCACGGTCGTCGACAAGGGGATGACGCGGGCCGACCTGCCGCAGGGCCGTATCGACACCGCGATCGGCGCGGGCCTGGCGGCCGTCGCCGCCATCGCCACCGTCGTCGCCACCGCCCCGCTGTTCGCGGCCCACGTCGATGTCTCGCGGTTCACCAGCGGGGCCGATTTCGCCACCGCCCTGCGCCCGCTCCTCGGCACGACCGGGGCGACGCTGTTCGCCCTGGGCATCGTGGAAGCGGGCCTGGTGGCGGCGATGACGATCTCGACCAGTTCGTCCTATGCCCTGGCCGAAACGGTGTCGGCGCGCCACAGCCTCAATCTCGGCTTCGCCGAAGGCCGCCTGTTCTACGGGGCGGCGATCGCCTCGACTCTGGTCGCCGCCAGTGTCGTGCTCATTCCCGGCGCGCCGCTGCTGGCGATGACGCTCACCGTCAACGTGATCGCGACCCTGCTGATGGCCCCGGCGCTGCTGTTCCTGCTGCTGCTGGTCAACGATCACGACATCATGGGCGCCCTGGCGAACGGCTGGCGGGCGAACCTGGCCGGGGGGACCATCGTCGTGGCGATCTCCCTGGTCGGCGCTCTCTACGGCGTCATCACGGTGTTCCCCAAGCTGCTCGGCAAATAGGAGACATGGCGTGAGCCCTGATGAGGAACTGTTCGGCGCCCTGGAGCCCGGCCAACGCAGCGTCGCCCTGAAACAACCCATGCCCCGACGCCGGTTGGGCCGCGGCGCCACGGCCCTGCTGATCGCCTTGCGGGTCTATGTGATCACGGCCATCCCGATCGTCGGATACGCCTTCCTGCAGGCCCTCGCCGCGTCTCGGCTGTAGAGCGCTTTCCGCACCAATCGGATCGATCCACCCGCGTCGCCGGAGAAGAGGCGGCATCCCGGCGGAACCACGGCAACGGTAAGGGCGGGCCGGACGGGCAATCGGGCGAAGAGCGATCCCGCTGGGCCAGCCTACCAATGCCCTCGCGGTAGATGGCCCCAGGCGGGGGCCGATTCGTCAGGTGCGGAGGTCGATCGCAAACAGGTGCTTCTGGGAGGCGATGAACAGCCGGTTCATCCCGGGTCCTCCGAGCGCGCAATTCGAGCAGGTTTCCGGCGTCGGAAAGAACCCCAGCCGCGTCCGATCCGGCGCGAAGATATGGATGCCGTCGCCCGACGTGGTCCACAGCCATCCGCGACGGTCGATGGTGAAGCCGTCGGGATAACCATGGTCGGTGTGACAGAAGAAGCGCCGGTCGGAGAGGCTGCCATCCTCGGCCACATCGAAGGCCACGACCTCGTGCGTATAGCCCCTGGCGTGATCGCCGGGGATTTCGTTCAGTGAGAGCGCGGTGTCGGAAACATAGAGCGTGCGGCCATCGGGGGAGAAAGCGAGGCCGTTCGGCTGCTCAAAGTCGGCCATGCGGCGCAGTCCGCCGTCGCGGGCCTCGAAACGGTAGACGCTGCGATGGTCGAGTTCCGGCTCCGCCAGGCTGCCCTGGCTGGGCATCAGCAGCCCGAAGGTCGGATCAGTGAACCAGATGGCGCCGTCGGCGGCGACGGTGATGTCATTGGGCGAGTTGAGGCGCTTGCCCTCATAGTGGGTGATGATCGGATCGGCGCCGCCGTGGCCGTTGGAACGGCTGATGCAGCGCCGTCCATGCTCGCAATGAACGAGCCGTCCTTTGGCGTCCAGCGCGTTGCCGTTCATGAAATAGGTTCCGTCGATCACCACCTCCACGCGCCCGTCGTCGGGATACCAGCCGAGCAGGCGGCGGTTCGGCACGTCGGACCAGACGAGGCGATCGCGCGGGGTGTCCCAGACCGGGCCTTCGCCGTGCAGGGTCCCTTCGTAGAGACAAATCAACTCCGTATTGGCGGCCAGGACCTCGGCGAGACGTGGCTCGTCAATTTGTACACCGGCGAAGTTCCCGACACACTTCGGCGGTCCTGGCCTGCGCAGCAACCGACCTGGCGCCAGGGAGGTATCATCGGTCATCGAAGGCTCCTGCGCGGGTCGGGAAGGGGATTTCCGCCACTCCAGGCGCGGCCCGCTAGTGGTAGGCCGCGCCGGACGTCGCCGATTGCTCGGGCCGGGCGGCCAGCGGCGACGAGGGGTTGAGGAACGGGTGCGCGACGGTCACCCAGATGACGACGATGGCGACCACGGCCGCGATCGCCCCGATGAGAACCAGGCGGGGCAACGGAACGCCCAGCCGCTCCCTGTCGGGCGCGGCCTGGCGCGGTGGTGGAAAATCTGGACCGGTATGCTCGGGCGTTGCCATGTGGGTCTCCGCTGGCCCTCCCGAAAGCTCATCGCTTCAACGGGGGGAGCCGCCAAAGCGTTGCATCGGAGTGCATCGAGGGCGTCGGCATCGACTAATATTAATTTATCCGCGACAACGAGTTATCATCCGGTCGAGCTTCGCAGGCTGGTCACCGCCGAACGGGTGAACTTGATCGGACCCTGCGGCGAACGGGCGCTGAACGCGACCTCCGAGACCAGCCGGCGGCCGGAGCGGCGGGTCAGCTGGACGGCGATGTCCACCACCCCGCCGACATATTCGATGATCTCGGCCCGGCCGAGGTTGGCGCCGCCCTGCAGGACCATGAGGGCGATCTGATCGACAGCCGCGCGGGGGCTGTCGGCATGGACGGTGGTAATCGACCCCGGATGGCCCGAATTCACCGCCCGCAGGAAGCTGAAGGCTTCCGCGCCACGCAATTCGCCGAGGATAATGCGGTCGGGGCGCATACGTAGTGATCCCTGCAACAGATCCTCGACCGTGACGCTGGTTTCACCCAGGGCGCCGCGCACGGAAACCAGGCCGACGGCATTGGCATGCTCGAGCTTGACCTCGGGGGTGTCCTCGATGACGATCAATCGCTCATGCGGCGGGATCTCCTTCAGCAGGGCGTTGAGGAAGGTCGTCTTACCGCTTGAGGTGCCCCCCGAGACGATGATGTTCTTGCGGGCGCGGACGGCCATGCGCAGGAATTCGGCGACACGCCCATCGTCGAGCGCCGCCTGCAGGATCTGGTCGGTTTCGGACCGCTCGTCGAGGCTAACCCGACGGGCATGCTCGAAAGCGCCGGATACGGCGTAGTCCTCCAGGGTCAGATCGTTGACGACGTGCTTGCGGATGGCGATGGCCATGAACCCGCGCGTCGCCGGGGGGGCGATGATCTGCACCCGGGCGCCGTTGGGCAGGGTGGCGCTCAGCATCGGGTGCTCACGGTTGACGCCCTGGTGAGCGGTGGCGGCGATCTGTGTCGCCAGCCGCCACAGCGTGGTCTCGGTCAACTCCGGCGCGGGGTGGCGGCGCGCCTGGCCGCCGAGGGTTTCGATCCACACCTCGCCGGGCGCGTTGATCAGAATGTCGGTGACATCGGGTTGCTCGAGCCATGGCGCCAGGGGACGCAGATAGGCCTCAAGATAGATTCCCGCGCGAGGACCCGACGCGTTCATTGACCGCGCCCCTGGACCGGGGTGAAGTCGAGGTCGCGCGCGACGAAGATGCGGATCGGCGTGCCCTGGGGCACCTTGATGGTCGGCGGGATGATGATCGGCGCGTAGGCCGAGGCGATCGAGGCCAGGCTGCTCGCCTGCTGGGAGGAGCCGATCACGATCTGCGTGCTCGGCGAGCTTCCGGCCAGGGCGGTGGAGGCGGCGCTGACCACCGACAGCAGGATGGCCCCGCCGAAGCTCTCGAGAAAGTGGCGGTTGACCGACCCGCTCACGCCGGCTCGGCCGAGCGGATCGGTGACCGGCGAGCCGATCTGGATCGAGACGCCGTCCGGTCTCAGCACCCGCGTCCAGATGACGAAGGCGCGGGTCTGGCCGAGCGCCGTGGCGCTGCGGTATTCGCCGATCACCCGGCTGCCGCGCGGGATCAGCACCGAGGCGCCGTCGAAGCTGCGCACGTCGCGGCTGACCACGGCCCGCGCGAAGCCGGGCAGATCGGAATCCAGGGCGGTTTCGAGCACCGCCGGGATCATCGCTCCCTGAGCGATGACCGAGCTTCGATTGCGCAGGACCGTCGCCCGCGCGCGCGGCGGTTCGCCCCCCTCGACACGCGCGGCGAACTGCTCGTTGCCATTCAGGCCGCTGGCGGCCTCGGCCCCGGCGGCGGACCCCGGATGGGCGCCGTTGGCGGCGCCGCCAGCGGTCGCGGTCCCGGCCGTCGCCGGGGCGACGGAACTGGCCGCCGGTTCGGCCAGATCCACCACCAGCACCGGGCCGCGGGCCGCCGGCGCCGGTTGGGCGGCGGGCGGCGGGGCCGCCGGGGCCGGCGGCGGGGGGAGGGCGGGCGCGGGAGCGGGCGGCGGGGTCGCCGGCCGAATTCCGCGACCGGCCGCTTCCATCGCCGCCACGTCGGGAGGCGTGGGCGCCGTCGCGGCGATCGGCGCGGCGGTCTCGCCGGCCAGGCTGGCGGCGGCGAGATCACGCGGCGCCTGGGTGCGATGGCTGCCGAGCCACAGGAATACGGCCACGCCGAGCAGGGCCGCGCCGCCGCCGACCAGCCACAGGCTGGCCCCGGTCCCCGCGCCGGCCACCGCCGGACGCAGTCCTCCGCCGGAATCCACGCTCGGCGCATCGCCGCTGGGAGCGGGTCTGGGATCGCCGGCGCCGGGCGGGTCGGGGCGGATGTCGGCCATCAGCGTCGTCTCCCGGAATGGGCGGCGTCGCGCGCGGTCTTGGCGTCATGCGGCCGGGGCGCGGCGTCGCCGGGCGAGGGGTCGCGCCAGCCTTCGTTGATCAGGGTGGTCACCTGCTTGCCGTTGCGCAGCCGGAACCGCGAGGCGGTCTGTTCGACCACCTGATAGCCGTCGCGGAAGCTGTAGTCGGCCAGGCTCTCGGCGCCGCTTTTCGCCAGCAGGAAGACCGCCGGCGTGGACTCGCTGTCGGGCCACTTGAAGTAGGTGAACTGGCCATCGTCGAACACCAGCGAGGGCAGCAGAGCGCGCGAGCCGGTATAGGTATAGGCCCGGTTTCGCTGCTCCGGCGGCGGGGGGGGCGGCGGCGGCGGCGAAACCACCACCACTGGCTCGGGCGGATAGACGAAGCGCACCACATAGGTCATCTCGGCCGCGCTCGCGCCCTTGGGCTGATTGGCGTTCAGTTCGAACAGATAGCCGCGGCGATCGGTGACCACGGTCATGTTGGTGCGCCCGGCGTGGTCGAAGGGCTTGATGAACAACAGGTTGGCGCCCTTGTTGGGAGTCACCTGCCAGGCCGCGCCGTCGCCGATGGCGACGTTTTCTATCCGCTCGTCGGCGCCGAACTGGATCATCAGCTGATAGCCGAAGAACGCGTTCAACGCCGTCACGCGGTCCGGATCATACATCAGCGTCCGGATGCGCGCGTCGATCGGGTTGGCATAGGCCATGGGAGCGCCCGCCGCGCCGCCCGCGAGCGCGACCGCGATCAGGAAGGCGGCGAAGCCCGCCCGGGCGGTGATCGCCTGGCCCGTCACGGGGGCGGCGCCGCCGGCGCGGGGATCGCGGGGCCAGGTCCGACGGCGGTCGGCGCGGTGACGATCGTGGGCGTCAAAGTCTCCGGATCGCGGCGATAGCGCGTCACCTGGAAGCCCAGCGGATTGAGGAAGCGCTCGCCCATGCTGATCGGCGCGTTGCTGTAGCGGAAGGCCAGAGCGGCGGCCCAGGATTGGCGCGAGCCGGTGTTCGCGCCGGCGTCGCGGCGAGTGGTGTCGAACCGCACCAGGGCGGTGGTGGGAGACAGCAACGATACGCTCTTGACCGTCGTGCTCACCACCGTGGTCGGCGAATACAGATTGAGTGGGCTCGCCGGCGCGGACTTCTGCATCAGCTGCTGATACTGGCCGCGGGCGTCTCCCGCCGACCACGACATCACCTTGTGATATTGTTCGCGCAGGTCGGTGGCGTCGAAAGTTTCCCGGGCGATGACGTATTGAACCAGGAACGATTGGGTGACCGCCTGGTCCTGGGTCAGGGACCCGGGCTTCAGCCCACTGACCGTCTCGACGTAACCGGTCTGGCGATCGACGGTGATGGTGTAGGGCACCACCGTCTTCAGCGGGGCCAGGGCGACCAGGGCGAAGGCTTCCAGCACCGCGACCACCGCCGCCGCCGATGCGATGATCCAGGCGGCGCGGCGGGATGCGCGCAAGGCGCCGTGAACATCGGCCGCCCAGGTGGCGGCCTCCTGGTAGTGCCGCTGGCGACGCCGGTCGGGCGCGCGGGGGTTGTCGGGATTGCTCATGTCTGGCTTCTCACGCCGCTTCTCGCCGCGCGAGGTGTCGCGTTTCGTCTCGGGGTCTGGCCGAGCCGGCTTTCGATCGCCGGCTCGCGGGCGACGCGTTCGACCGTCGTGGAGATGCTCGTCCGTCGCTCCGACGCATCCGTCGGCGGCGCCGCGGCGGGAGCGGGGGCGAAGAGCAGAGCCTCGCGCCGCTCCTGAGCGGTGACCGCGGCCGCGGTCCGATTGGCGCGGGCGGGCAACGCGAAGGCGTTGTGAACGACGGTCGTCGCGGCCGCGGCGCCCCGCATCGAGGGCGCCGCGACACGCCGTCCGGGCAGCTTCAGGCCGGTGGCGATGGCGGCGGCGGCGGCGACGATGCCGATGGCCACGCCGGCGAACACCATCACCAGGACCATGACTCCGAAGGCGACGCCGGGCAGATAGGTGCTGGTCTCGCGCATGGTCTCGATCTGCTGGAGCCACGGTTCCAGCAGGGTCATGGCGACGCCGAGCATCAAGGTGACCGCCAGGGGCGCGAAGGCGAAGGCGAGGCAGGCGCGAAGCCAGCCCTCGAAGACGCCGCGGGTGGCGTCGAACAACAGCATGGCGATGAAGATCGGTCCCGTCGCCAACAGCATGCCGAGCACGATCTTGGACGCCAGCAGCACGCCGAGGCTGGAGACCAGCAGGACCACCGCCGAAAACAGCAGCAGCAGCGAATCGAAGCCGGCCTTGCTGAGCAGGGTCGATAGCGCGCCGGTCCCGGCGGTCCCACCAGGACCCAGCGGCCCGCCGACGCTGGCGATCGGGGCCGGGGCTCCCGGCGGTGTGGCCGGCGAGAACGAGGTCAGATCGGCGAAGGCGCGCTGCAGTCCGTCGAACACGTCGCCGGTGAAGGTCGAACCCCGCGCCCTGAAATCGTGCACGATCACGTCGGCGATCTGCTGTGGCCCATAGAACAGGAAGTGATAGACCAGCGATTGGTAGGCGCTCCACTGAGTGGCCAGTGCCACGACCGCGCCGAGCTTCACGGCGGTCAGGGCGAAATCGGTGATGTTGAGCTGCGAGCGTCCCAGCAGCAGCTGATAGCCGATCAGGGCCACGTACAGGGTGAGCAGGACGGTCAGCACGCCGGCGAATGCCCCCGACGGCTGGAACAGGGCGTCGTAGCCGCCGCGCACCAGTTCCTGGACATTGCAATCGACGGCCCCCAACAGGCTGCGCACCAGCGGGTCGTCGGGACCCGGCGCGGGGCAGGCGTCCGACATCAGGCGCTCCCCAGAAGGTGCGGAAGCCAGTCGGCGGGAGCGTCGCCGTGCCGGCGGCGAAGCTCATCCAGCTCGCGGACCGTGGATTCGCGGCCCGACAGCACCTTGAGGATGTCGGGCATGCCGGACAGATTGAGCCGCGCCACCACGCTGTCGGCGCCATGCTTGATCAGGAAACAGTGGGCGGAGTCGGGCAGGGTGCGGACCAGTTCGAACTCGTGGCTGGTCAGGCCGAAGCCGCCGCAATAGTCGGCTTCCTGGGCCTTCGGATTGATCATGAAAATCTGCGTCGCGGCCTGCTCGATGATGGCGCTGGAGATGCGGCTGGCCAGCGCGTCCTGGGCGCTCTGGGTGCAGAAGCCGACGATGCCGTTGCGTTTGCGGATGGTCTTTTCCCAGTCCTTGATGCGCTGGACGAAGACTTCGTCGTCCAGCGCCTTCCAGCCCTCATCGACGACGATGATCGAAGGCGTGCCGTCCAGCCGCTGCTCGACGCGGTGGAACAGATACATCATCGCCGGGGCGCGGGCGGCCGGATCATCGAGAATCTGGGTCAGATCGAAGCCGATCGTGCGCTCGTCCAGATCGAGCCCGTCGTCCTCGTTGTCGAACAGCCAGGCGTAATCGCCGGAACCATGCCAAGGCGCCAGGCGGGCCGCCAGATCGGTGCTCGAGGGGCGTCGTCCGCCGCGAAAGAGTTCCGCGAAGTGGCGCAGGCGCCGGTACCTGGCCGGCTGGGCGAAGTTGGCATCGACGGCTTCGGCGATGGCCCCCATGTCCTCGACGTCGAGAGCCGCGCCGCCGGACGTGATCAGCTTGGCCGCCCAGTCGGCGAGGAAACGGCGGTTGCCGGGTTCGTCGGCGAGCAGCAGCGGATTGAGCGCGGTCGGCGTGCCCGGCCGCAGCACGTCGTATCGGCCGCCGATGGCGCGCAGGAAAATTTCCGCGCCGCGGTCCTTGTCGAAATAGATCGTGCGCGGCGACAGCTTCCGCGCCTGGGCGAGCAGAAAGCCCAGCACCACCGTCTTGCCCGATCCCGAGGGTCCGATGACCGTGAAGTTTCCCAGGTCGCCGCGGTGGAAGTTGAAATAATAGGGTCCGGCGGCGGTGGTCTCCAGCACGGTGATCGCCGGACCCCAGTGGTTGCCCTCGGGCTCGCCGACGGGGAAGTTGTGATAGCTGGCGAGGCTGGCGTAGTTGCCGCTGGAGATCAGCGCGCGGCGGCCAATGTCCTTGAAGTTGCCCGGGAACTGAGCCCAGAACGCCGGCTCCAGATTGACGTCCTCGCGCACCGCGATGAGGCCCAGTTCGGTGAACGCCGACTGGACGTCGGCGGCGGCTTCGTTCAGCAGGACCGCGGAGCCGGCCTTGACCATCACCGTCAGATGGTGCTCGCCGAAGGCGGAGCGGCCGGCGGCGACATCGTCCTTGGCGGCGTGCAGATCGCGCTGCAGGCTCAGCGCTTCGTCGTCGGCCGCCCGCATCCGCCGCAGCGCCAGGTTCATCCGGTCCAGCGTGGCTTGCCGATCGACGAACCCGAAGCTCTCCGTAAGCACCATTTCGAAAGGCAGGCGCAGCAGGTCATCGAGCATCCCCGGCGTGGTCTGGCTGGGATAGTCCTTGGCCGAGAGCATGGCCCCGAAGCTGCGCGCCAGCCGCCCGGCCGCCGCCAGTTCCAGCGTGTCGGCGCCAAAGCTCACCCGCCGATAGGGAAGATACAGGCCCAGGTCGGCGCTCGGCAGCCGCACCGGCCGCATCTCTCCGTTGAACAGCAGCGACAGGAACTCAAGTGGCTCGGAACAGAGATCCTGGGGTCCGTCATAGACACTGAGCAGGCGCGCGCCGTATGGGGCCAGCGCCGCCAGCAGGCCGTCGCGGGCATTGTTGATCGCGCCGAGGTCGCGGGCCAGGGCGGCGGCGGATTCCTGCCGCTGGCCGGCGTCCCGCAGCACCCCCATGGCGCTCTGAAGCAGGCCGACCCTGCCTTGCAGCGGCCGGCGCACGAGGGTCAGGAACAGATCGTTGACATAGAGCTTGCGGGCGCTCAGCCGGGCGCGCCACGCGGCGTCCAGCGAACGGCTGAAGCCATCGTCGAACTCCGCCGTCAGTTCCGGGGAAACCTCGCGTCGGACGACGTGGTGGTAGAGGGCGAAGCGGGAATTGGCGATGCCCCTCAGCATCGTCTCGCGCACGGACTTGCGGTAGTTCAGTTCCAGGGTGTCGGCGGTCTCGAACGGGTAGCCGGCCAGATGCAGCACCTGCAACAGACGGCCGTCCCGCGTCTCAATGGTCGCGTCGTCGATATGGCGGGCATAGGGCAGCCGGCTGCCGGCGGCCTGCTCATGCCGCTCGTCGGGGCGGGGCGCGCGCGTCAGCAGAGTGGGCATGGTCAGGCCGAATAGGAGTTGCAGCGCCAGAATTTGGCATTGCGCACGCGCGGGCAGCGGCTGACCCTGATCACCCACAGGTCGAAGAAACGCGGCTCCTTGAGGCAACCCAGATAGCCCAGGAAGTGAATGACGAGGGCGATCGGCAGGACCCAGAACGAATGGGTGAGGAGAAACAGCTCGACGACGATGACCGCGTTGAGCACGAAATAGCTGTAGGTGACGCCGGCGAACATCTGCGGGCGGGTCAGCGCGCCGAACACCGTGTCCCGCTCGAGCTGGGCCATGCTCGGTCAGCTCCCCGAGGCGATCGAGCGGATGCCGGCGACGATGGCGGCCGCGCCGAAGACGATGAAGCAGCCGAGGATCACCGTGGCCCCGCGGCGCCAGTCGATCCGCCCGGTGAGCATCAGAAGGCCGGTGGCACCGACCGCGATCACCGCCAGGGCGGTGGCGACGTTGCCGAGAAGGGTGCCCTGCAGCCAATTGACCGCGTTCAGGATGACGTTGGAGCCGGCCGGATCGAGTTCCGCGGACTGGGCGTGGGCGGCCGCGGCCCAAAGGCCGGAAAACACCGCTCCGAGGATGAGGCGGGTGCGGATACTCTCGCTTGTCGTCTCGCCGACGGTGATTTTCATCTGCCCGATCCGTTTGCATCGACAATGCTGGCCTGCTGGCTCAGCCGATCCATGATAGCCGTGACATAGGCCCGGGTCTCCCTGAACGGCGGGACGCCGCCATAGCGATCCACTGCCCCCGGTCCCGCGTTATACGCCGCCAGGGTGCGTATCAGATCTCCGTCGTAGCGGTTGAGCAGCACCCTGAGATAGGCCGCGCCGCCGCCGTAGTTCTGGCGCGTGTCGTGGGGATCGACGCCCATCTGGCGAGCCGTCGCCGGCATCAGCTGCATCTCGCCGATAGCCCCGGCCCGGGAGACGACGCCGGGCGTCATCCGCGATTCCCGCCAAGCCACCGCCGCCACCAGCGCTGGACTGAGTTCGGCGGCCTTGGCCGCCTCGCCGATCACCCGGCGATCCAGGGCGTCGATCCGGACCCCGGCGAGTGGGCGGGGGCCGGGCGTGACGATGGGCGTGGCGCCTTCCGAGGTGAATACGGTCGGCCGGTCGTAAACCGTCACCACGCCGTCGTCGCCGATTTCCAGAACCTGCGCCCGACCCGGCGCCGGGCGAAGAGCGGACGCGGCGCAGACCAGCACGGCGAGCAAACCCGCCGCTCGGCGCACGGGCGTGACCGTGCGGCGAGTTCGCCGGCGGGACGGGCATGGATGACCGGCGAACCGCGACAAAGCACGGTTCGCCCGATCACTCGACAGTCCTCGCCCTTCGAAACACCTGTCCGGCACGCATGCCCCTCAATTCCATGCAGAAGGAAGGTCGCGGGTGATCCGCCTCAACCACTGGTGTTTATAGTGCCGTTGACGCCGGCCGGGAAGAACAGGCCCATGGTGACCGCGGCGGGGTTGCCATAGACGATGTTCAGCACCTGGGCGGCGGTGCGGGAATAGGCCAGGGCGTCGCTGTCGGCATCGACGACATTGGAGATCGTCGGGTCCGAGCCCGCGATGCCATAGTCGTCATTGTTGGTCCCGTCGAGCTTGGCGCGGAGGGCCGAGATCTTGGCGGTAGCCACGAACGGATCGATCGCCGGGGCGGGCGTCGCCACGCCCAAGGAGTACAGCGCCGTCCGGATCAGGCCGGCGTGGTAGGCCTCGACCGCCAGGATGCCGGCGGCGGCGGCGAGATAGGTCTTGCTGGTCAGCAGCGGGGCCGCGCCGTGATAGGCGGTGACGCCGACATCCTCGAAGATGTAGGCTCCGAGCAGAAACGCCTCGTCGCTGGCATAGGGATTGAACTGGGTCCCGGCGGGAACCACCCCGGCCGCCTGAGCCGCCGTGGTGAAGGCGCCGGCGGCGGAAACGTCAATGGCCGGCTGGGCCACCGCCGCGCTTCCGAGCGCGCCGCGGAGAAATTTGACGTGCTTCAGCTCGTCGGCGGCGATCTCCTTGGCATAGGCGATGACCGCCTTGCTGGTCAGATTCGCCTTCTGGCCGGCGGTCACCGCGCCCTGGGTGCCGGTTCCGGTCAGCAGCGCGCCATCCAGGCCGGCGCCGGTGGCGGCATAGGAATAGAACTGCGCCTCGAGGTATTCCAGGTTCAGCGCGAAATTTAGAATGTCGGCGTCGCTGGGGCCACCTGGGGGGGGGGTCGCCGCCACGGCGGTCGAATTGGAACCGCCGCAGGCGGTCAGCGCCATGGCCCCGGCGGCCCCGGCGGCGAAACCCCCGGCGACGCGGAAGAACTGGCGGCGCTCTTCGCGCCGGATGGCGCGCCTCTTCATGGCATTCAAGATCAGCAACGCGTCCATTCGACGTCCCTCCGGAAGACGCCATCGCGAGGCGTCGGTGGCGCCCGGCTCGAACGGGTAGGCCGGACCCACCGTCGGGTGGGCAAAGGGCCGGTCTCCGTCGCCGTGCAATCGACATAACCTCGCCGGGATCGGCCGGTTCCCGGCCATCCGGGTTCGATTTCAGTAACAAATGTCAGTCACCGAAGTCGGCCGCCGAGGTGCGGGCCGGCCACGGCCCGCCGGCCACGATCGACCGGCGAGGCATCGGATCAAGACGTGAGCGGCGAGCCGCCGCCCGGTCGAAGTCCCGCAAATCGTCGCCCGAACGGTGTATGATGGGGAAACAAGGCGGCCTCGCCGCGGGGAGAAGACCGGTCATGCGATACCTCCATACGATGGTGCGGGTCGGCGATCTGGCCGGCGCGCTGGATTTCTATTGTGCGGGACTGGGGCTGGAGGAGGTGTCGCGCATCGACAATCCGGCCGGGCGTTTCACCCTCGTCTTCCTGGCGGCGCCGGACGATCTGGAAGCGGCGCGGGAGAAGCGGGCGCCGACGGTGGAGCTGACCCACAACTGGGACCCGGAAACCTATGTCGGCGGTCGCAACTTCGGTCACCTGGCGTATCAGGTCGATGACATCCATGAGACCTGCCGCCGGCTGGTCGATCGCGGCGTGACCATCAACCGTCCGCCCCGGGATGGCCACATGGCCTTCGTCCGCTCCCCCGACGGGATCTCGATCGAACTGCTGCAGAAGGGCGCGGCCCTGACCCCGGCGGAGCCGTGGGCCTCGATGCCGAACATCGGGGCGTGGTGAAGGGACGGATCGCCGACACCGCCCTCGGGACGGCCCTGGCGCTCGGGGTGATCGTCCTGCTCGTGGTCGGCACGAGGATGGCCGGCGAGGCGCATGACCGAAGCGCGACGCGCGGCGCCCTGGTGGTCGCGACCAACAGCAGCTGGCTGCCGCAGAGCTATCTCGACGACAACAACCAGCTGGTCGGATTCGACATCGACGTGGCCAGGGAGATCGCCCGCCGGCTGGGCCGCAAGGCGAGCTTCGAAACCCCGGAATGGAACGTGATGACCGGCGGTCATTGGCATGGCCGGTGGGACATGGCGGTGGGGTCGGTGACGCCGACCCGGGCGCGGGCGCGGGTGATCGATTTCGCCGGCGTCTATTACTATAGTCCCTATGTATTCGCCGTTCACCGGATGAGCCGCGCCACCGGTTTCGCCGATCTGGACGGCAAGAAGATCGGGGTGGAGACCGGCACCACGTCGGAGGACTATATTCGCCGCCGGCTGAACATCGACGCGCCGGACGCGGCGCCGATCCGTTACGTGGTGGTCCCGGGCGAGGTGCGGACCTATGCCGATTCGATGCTGCCGTTCGACGATCTGCGGCTCGGCGACGGGGTTCGCCTGGACGCGGTGATCGCGCCGGAACAGACGGTGCTGCGGGCGATCAAGGACGGCTATCCGATCCGCGTCCTGGCCGGCGGATACGCCTTCCGCGAGCCGCTGACGGTGGTGACCGACAAGGGCAATCCGGCCTGGACCGCGAGGATCGCCGGGATCATCGCGGCGATGAAGGCCGACGGCGCCCTGCGCGCCCTGACCATCAGGTGGTACGGCAAGGACTACAGCGCGTGACCCATGTGGAGACCTACTACTCCCCGTGCGCCGCCGCAGCCGCCCCGCGGCCGGCCCTGAGTGGCCGCCTGGAAACGGACGTGTGCGTCGTCGGCGGCGGGCTCGCGGGCCTGACCACGGCGCTGGAACTGGCCCGGCGCGGGCGGGGGGTGTGCCTTCTCGAGGCGAGGCGGATCGCCTGGGGCGCGTCGGGGCGAAACGGCGGCTTCGTCGGTCCCGGCTATTCGGCGCCCTATCGGGCGATCGAGGGCCGGGTCGGCGCCGACGACGCCAGGAGCCTGTACCGTCTGTCGATCGAGGGGGCGGGGGCGGTGGCGGCCAATCTGGAGGACCTGGCGGTCGCCGGCGCCGAGCGCGGCGACGGTCTGCTGTCGGCCTCGCGGCACGAGGCCAGCGCCGAACTCCAGGGCCGCCGCGACTGGCTCGAGCGCGAGTTCGGCTATCGGCTGGAGTTCCGCTCCCGGGCCGAGATGCGGGAAGCACTGGTTTCGACGCGCTATCATCAGGGTCTCTACAATCCGGAAGGCTTCCACTTCCATCCGCTGAACTACGCCCGGGCGCTGGGGCGCGAGATCGAGCGGCTCGGCGGGGTGATCTTCGAGGGTTCACCGACGCGGGCGCTGAGCAGGGAAGGGGGCGTCCAGGTGGTCGTCACGCCGGCCGGGGAGGTGAGGGCGAGGGAGGCGGTGATCGCGTCCGGGGGCTATACCGGCCCGCTGATCCCCCAACTTGAGCGAAGCTATCTGCCGATCGCCAGCTACGTCATGCTGACCGGGCCGGACGAGGCGCTGATCGCCAGCGCCATCCGCACCACCGCCGGGATGGGCGACAATCGCCGGGCCGGGGACTATTACCGGCTGGTCGATGGGGGCAGGCGCATCCTGTGGGGTGGCAAGATCACCACCCGGACGAGCGAGCCGAGGCGCCTCGCCCGGCTTCTGCGCCAGACCATGGTCTCGACCTATCCCCAGCTCAAGGATCTGCCGGTGGATATCGCCTGGTCGGGGCTGATGGCCTACGCCCGCCACCGGATGCCGCAGATCGGACGCCTGCCGGGCGGGCCGTGGTACTGCACCGCCTTCGGCGGCCATGGCGTCAACACCACGGCTATCGGCGGGCGGGTGGTCGCCGAAGCGATAACCGGGGAGAGCGATCGCTGGCGATTGTTCGAACCCTTCGGCCTGACCTGGAACGGCGCCCTCGCCGGCCGCGCCGCCGTCCAGGCGACCTACTGGTCGATGCAGGCCATGGACGTCGCGCGGGAGCGGCTGGGGTGAGGGGTTGGAGCGGTGGCTTCCTCCCTCCCCTTCATGGGGAGGGTCGGCCCCCCGGGTCGCGCGAAGCGCGCGCCCGAGGACAGGCTCCGGCCGGGGTGGGGAGGTGTGATCGCGTCCAGGACATCGACAATGATCCACACGTCTTCACCCTGACGGCTTCGCCATCTGTCCCTGGCCATGAAGGGGAGGGAGGAAGAATCCCGCCGGTCTCCCGTGCCTGAAACCACACTGATCCCCGGCCGTCCGGCCGCGTCGGTGTCGGCGATGCACTTCGCCGACAACATCGACTATCCGCCGTTCCTCGGCCGACCGATCGTCTTCGCGCCGGCGCTGGCCATTCTGTTCCTTGTTCTGCTGCGGTGGAATATCGCGGCGACGGCGATCGGCCGGGGCCTGGCGGGCGTCGGGCTGCGCGGGAACGCGGCCGAGGCCGCGGCGGTGACGGCGATGGTCGGGTTCAACCTGGCGGTGGTTCTGAGGCTGAAGCTGCGCTGGCAGGTGTGGATCGTGTGGATCGAGCTCGCGGCCCTGCTGATGGCGTTCTTCTATTCGTTCAACCTCAGTTTCGAGTTCATCGGTCGAAAGATCGGGTTCCTGCTGAGCCAGGGCCTGGTGATGACGCTCTATATTTCGGTGGTTTCGATCATGCTCGCCTCGGTCCTGGCCCTGATCGGCGCGATGGCCAAGCTGTCGTCCAACGGCATCGCCCTGGGTATCGCCAATTTCTATACCTCCCTGTTCCGCGGCATTCCGCTCCTGATGCAGATCTACATGATCTATCTGGGGCTGCCGCAGCTCGGCTACGTGGTCGATGCCGTGCCGGCCGGCATCGCCGCCCTGTCGCTGTGCTACGGGGCCTACATGACCGAGATCTTCCGGGCCGGCATCCAGAGCATTCCCAAAGGCCAGTGGGAGGCCGCCCGCGCTCTGGGCCTGGGACCGGGCGCCACCCTGAGGCGGATCATCCTGCCCCAGGCCATGCGGGTGATCATCCCGCCGACTGGCAATCAATTCATCGCCATGCTCAAGGACAGCTCCCTGGTTTCGGTGATCGGGGTCTGGGAGCTGATGTACCTGGCCCGCACGCAGGGCCAGACCGAGTTTCGGCACATCGAGATGATGGTCACCGCCTCGATGATCTATTGGCTGTTTTCGATCATCCTCGAGCTGATCCAGGCCCGCATCGAGCGCCACTTCGGCAGAGCCCATGTCCGCTGACCCGCCCGCGGGGGCCGCGCCGGCGGTCGAGATCCGGGGCCTGGCCAAATGGTTCGGCGCCTTCCAGGCGTTGAACGACCTGGATCTGACCATCGCCCGCGGCGAGAGGCTGGTGATCTGCGGCCCCTCCGGCTCGGGCAAATCGACGCTGATCCGCACCATCAACGCCCTGGAGAGCCACGAGGCCGGCGACATCCGCGTCGATGGCATCCGGCTGACCCGCGCGCCGAAGAGCGTCGAGGCGGTCCGGATGCGCGTGGGCATGGTGTTCCAGCAGTTCAACCTGTTTCCCCATCTCACCGTGCTGGAGAACTGCGCCCTGCCGTTGCGGCTGGTCCGCGGTCTCGCCGCCGGCGAGGCGCGCGCGCGGGCGCTGCACTACCTGGCCAAGGTCCGGATCCCGGAACAGGCGGAGAAATTCCCCGCCCAGCTATCCGGCGGCCAGCAGCAGCGCGTGGCCATCGCCCGGGCGCTGGCCACGGAGCCGATGATCATGCTGTTCGACGAGCCGACCTCGGCGCTGGACCCCGAAATGGTCAAGGAAGTGCTCGACGCCATGGTCCAGCTCGCCGTCGAGGGCATGACCATGGCCGTCGTCACCCACGAAATGGGCTTTGCCCGTCAGGTGGCCGATCGGGTGGTGTTCATGGACCACGGCGAAATCGTCGAGGCGGCGGCGCCCGAGGAGTTCTTCGCCCACCCACGCGGCGAGCGGGCGCGGGCGTTTCTTCGGCAGGTCCTATCGGGCTGACAGCGGATGATTGCGGCGCGTGATCGCTGACAATCTCCTTGACCGGAGGTCGCCGGATGGAACCTATGTGACCATGGGATACGATGGCGACGAGGTCGATACGCGGACGTGGAGCCCGGCGCATCGCGCGATCCTGCTGCTGACCCCGATCTTTCCCGATCCTCGCGATTCGCGGGAGACGATCATCCATCAGGCGGCGGCCGGCCTCATCGCTTCGCGTTGCCGTCGCGCCATCTTCGAGCCCGACCGTCTCCGGCGGCCGGCCCGCCAGGGCGACAACGTGGCCATCGACCTCGACTTCTGGCGAGAATTTCGCGATCCGTGCAATCGTGAGCGCGAGGTCTGGCCGACCGGCGAGTTCGTCGTCCGCAGGGTCGATGCCCACCGACAGGACACGGTCACCACCTACCTGCGCAGCTACGGGACGGAGTTCCGCGACGACGATCTGGTCAGTCTGCTGCCCGACAACGGCGGCGGAGCCGGCGTTTCGCGGATCGCCTTCGACGGGGGCGCGCGGGGCGCGGACCCGCCGCCGGCATGGCGCTCGGCCGGCGGCCGGCCGCCCAGCGCCTGGTGGGACGCGCTGTGGATCGACATCGCCCGCCAGCTCCATCGGGGAGAACTGGCGCCCGCGACCCAGGCCGATATCGAACGGGCGATGCACGCGTGGATCGCCAGGAACGGTCACGCCGCCGGCGAAACCGCGATCAGGGAGCGCGCGCGGAAGCTGTTCCGAGCCTTGAACGCCGAGGTCGAAAACTAGTTTCCGTTCCTTTCCGACCCTTTCCGCCGACCGTCCCCGGGAACCATCCGCGGCGGTCAATCCGTCAGATACTTGAGTTAAATAAACGCGTTACGCGAAGTATCTCAACTTCGTCGCCGAGTGGAATGACTCCCGGGCAGGACTCGAATTCGTCTACGGAAAATCGGCCTGTAGGTCAAATATACCCCCAAAGCTACCCCTAGGTCGGATTTCGTCCGAGCGCTCGGATCAGTGGCGCGCATCAGTCCCGCGGCGGGATGTGGCGCGCGACGTCCATGGCGTCGTGGAGGATGCGAAGGACCATGATCACGTTATCGCCGGAGGGCCGGAAAAACAGGACGTGCCGGCCTCGCCCGCTGACGTGGAGCGAACGCAGGCCGGGCGCGATGTCTTCCCGCGCTTTCGAGTTGAGCGCCATGGGGCCGCCCGTGAGGGATGCGAGCGCCCCGACCAGCATGTCTCGATATCGCCGCGCCTGAGCGGCGCCGAACCTCTCGGCGCTCCAGGCCAGGATTGAGCGGAAGTCACGTTCCGCGACCTCGGCGAGTTGCACTTCCCAACCCGCCATGGATCAAGTCGCCGCGCCGCCGATCACGCCGTCGCCAACCGCGTTCAGATAGTCGGTCAGTTCGGCATTCGACTGGAAGGCGCGGAAGCGTCCAGCCGCGATATCGGCCTGGCCCATGCGAATGGCCTCTCGCAAGAGTTCCAGCTTCGCGGCTTCGCTGGTCTCCCGATCTTCGACCAGCCGCAGGCCCTCGCGCAGCACCTCGCTGGCGTTCTGGTAACGGCCAGAGCCGACCAGCGTGTCGATCACTTTCTCATGGTGATCCGTCAGAACGACGTTGCGGGTGGGCATTCGAGTCTCTCCGGGAAGTCATATCGACGGAATAATCACTGATGGCAGATATTGCCAATCAAGACGAAGCCGTCAACCGCCCTTCCTGAATTTCAAGATCCGCGCGCCGGCGTGGAGCGTATCGAGATGATCGGACCACCAGCGCATCATCTTCACGCGCTCCTGCCAGTGCGCGCCGCGATGATAGGCGGCGCGCACACCATCGCTGTCCGCATGCGCCAGGGCGCGTCCGATGGCGTCGGGCGTCCATTTGCCGCTCTCGTTCAGGAGCGTAGAAGCCATGGCGCGCAAGCCGTGCGAGGTCATCTCGCCCTTGGCGTAGCCGAGGCGGCGGAGGGCCGCGTTGAGAGTGTTCTCGCTCGTCGGTCCGTCGAGCGATCCTAGGGAGGGGAAGACCAGCCCGCCGCCGGGATGGGTAGCCTGGACCTGCCGGAACGCTTCGAGCGCTTGGCGGCTGAGCGGAACGACGTGCTCCCGATTGATCCTCATCCGCGCGGCGTGGCGTGGTGGCGGATATGAAAAGGGCGGCGAGCGACCATAACTCGCCTGATTTATTCGTCTTTTTGGAGCGCTTTGGGATAGTTCCGGATATTTCCGGATGGCTTCATGGCTCCCCGGGCAGGACTCGAACCTGCGACCCGCCGGTTAACAGCCGGCTGCTCTACCAACTGAGCTACCGAGGAATGAGGCCATCGGACGAAGGGGCGGCTAATACGCCAAGGCGGAGGCGGGGCGCAAGCACGCCGCCGCGCCCAAAAAAAAGAGCCCGGCGCGGGCCGGGCTCGAAGTCGATGATTTGGGCGCCTCCGACACCGAAAGCGAAACCGAGCCTCGCCCCTCATGGTTAAGAACCGATGAACGGCCGCGCTCCGCCATCCGCCGATGACAAGGACGGGCAACCGCGCCATAGTTCCGTTCCGAAGCGACGAAAGGGTGGGACCATGGTTTCGGCGAGGGCGCGGGCGGCGGCTCTGGGATTGTTGGCGATGGCGGCGCCGGTGGCGGCGCTGGCCTCGGGCGGGGGGATGAGCGGGGGCGGCCAGATGCCCAGCATCGCCGCGCCGAGCTACGATCCGGTCGAGGAATACCGCCGCGGCGCGGCCGCCTATCAGGCCGGAAAGTTCAGGGACGCGGCGCGGAACTTCGAGCACGTCACCGAGGTCCAGCCGAAAGTCGCCAGCGTCTGGTTCATGCTCGGCATGGCCCGCGCCGGGGCCGGCGATGTGAAGGGCGCCGCCCACGCCTATGAGAAGGCGGTGAAGCTGGATCCGGCCCCGGTGCCGCCGCACCGGGAATACGCGGTGACCCTGGCCAAGCTGAAGCAGACCGACAAGGCGGCCGCCGAACTGGCGATGCTGAAGGCCCGGGCGGAGGCGTGCAATGCGACCTGCCCGGAGGCGGCTGACCTCACCGCCGCCGTCACCGCGGTGCAGCAGGCGATGGCCGGCGGCGCGCCGACCGCCTCCCTGGCCGCGCCCGCCAGCCTGGTGTTCGCCTCGGCGGCCGGCGACGCGGCCTACGAACGCGCCGTCGGCCTGATCAACCAGCGGCGATGGGCCGACGCCCTGGCCGCCCTCGACGCGGCCCAGACGGTGTTTGGTCCCCATCCCGACGTTCTCACCTACAAGGGCTATGTCTGGCGCCGGCTCGGCCAGTGGGACCGGGCGGAGGGCTATTACCGGGCGGCCCTGGCGGTCGCGCCGAACCACCGGGGCGCGAGGGAATACTACGGCGAATTGAAGGTGCTGCGCGGGGACCTGGCCGGAGCGCGCGCGATGCTCGCCGGTATTGAGGCCGAGTGCAGCTTCGGCTGCGCCGAGGCCGAGGAACTGCGGCTTTGGATCGATCACGGCGGCGATCCGGCCACCTGACCGCCATCGCGGCGACGGCGCTGGGCCTGATCGCGGCGGGGCCGGCGGCGCCGCCGCTGAAGGCCATGCGCTGGCTGGCGCCGGGGGCGGACGCCGCGCGCATCCTTACCCGACGGCGGGCGGAATGCCTTGGCGCGAGCCCCGGTCCCGGCCAGGCCTACAGCGTCGAGCTGGGACGGGCGGCGTTCCGCGCCCCGCTGATCCTCGGCGGCCAGGCGGCGAGGGCCGGCATCTCCTGTGACAGCTGCCATCAGAACGGGCGGACCAATCCCGACTTCGATTTTCCCGGGCTCTCCGGGGCGCCGGGCACGGCCGACGTGACCTCGTTCCTGTTCAGCTCCCACCGGGGGGACGACGACTTCGACCCCAGGCCGATCCCCGATCTGGGCGGACCCAAGGGGCGCCTGAAGATCTCCCAGGCGCGGGGATCGCGGGCGCTGGAGAGCTTCATCCATGGGCTGGTGACCGAGGAGTTCGACGGACCGGAGCCGCCGGCGTCGGTGCTGGCGGGCCTGGCCGACTACGTCCGCGCCCTGTCGCCGGCGGCCTGCCCGGTCGATGGGGCCGCGCCCTTGCGGGTCGAGGCGTCGATCGGCGACGTCCGCCGCGCCGTTCGCGCCGGCCAGGCCGCCTGGAAGCGCGGCGACGCCGCCGCCGCCGGGATCATGGTCGGGGCGGCGCGTTCGCAGCTGGGCGTGATCGCCGAGCGCTACGGCGGACCCGGGCTGGGACCGGCGCGCGCGGGGCTGAAACTGGCCGATCTCGATCTCGCCGCGGTCCTGGCCGCCCTTCGCCGCGGCGACGGCGACAGCGGCCTGCGTCTGACCACCTGGCTGGCGCGGTCCGAGGACTGGTCCGCGCCGCTGCGTCGCGACGAGCGCCTGTCGCTCTATGCGCCGGGAGTGCTGGCGGCGGCGACCGCCGCCAGGTGAAATTTCCGGATCAGGCTGATGCGGGGCGATAAGGCCGCTGACCGGCGGTCAGTAGCCGGCGCGGGGGGCTTTTTCGAGCCAGATGCGGCGCAGGATGCGCAGTGCCGGGTCGCTGACCGTGTCCAGTTCGCGGCGGCCGACGAATTCGATCCCGGCGAAACCACCCCGGCGCCAGACCAGGCGGGCTTCGTGGGCCAGGGCGATGCGGCGGTCGAGCATCCAGAAGCGCTCCGGCAGCATGGTCATCGGCGGGACCGAAATCTTGACCCCGGTGTCGGAGGAATCCACCACCACGCAATCGACGGTCATCATCTCGTGGCCGTGAACGATGGTCGCGCCAATATAGGTGCGTCGCCGCGGCGACCGGGGATCGCCGGTTTCGGCCTGGAAATGGGCGGCGAGGCTAGTCATGCCCAAGACCTTAGCGCCAAAAGGTTAGGGTCTGTTTACCGCCCGACGCCGAGAACGTGTTGGCGTCAGGAAGGCGCGACGGGGTTAACCGGCGAAAAGGGACCCGCCGCCTGAGCCGCTACCACGCCGCCCCTGGATGCCTGGCTGAGAATCGAACTCGGGTGCGCGGATTTGCAGTCCGCTGCGTTTCCCTCTGCCCCATGGTGGCCGCACCCGCCACCTGTTCATGCAAGCCAAGGCGTCTCGCGGGTCACGCCGTGGATTGCGTGGGAGCGGCCAGCAGATGACGACCAGGGTCGGGCATGGCGCCGGCGTCCTCGAGCGCACCGCTTCCCGCCGCCCCCAGGCCCGCCATCGCCTGGACGAAGGCGTGGGCGGGAAGGATCGTATGGCGCGGAACCGGATCGACGATCCGGGTCCCCACGCCGCCGGCGCCCAGGCTGGTGGTGAAGGTCGAGCCCAGGTAGTCGCCGATGAGGCCGATCCTGGCGGAGTGGGTCCCGTCGGTGACAGTGAGCACGCCGCTGGTCGTGGAGCCGCTGAAGGTGGCCTTGGTCACGCCGCTGGTGAAGGTGATGTCGCTAAGATCCAGCGCATTGGTCCCGGTGGTCGAAAGGCCCTGGATTCTGCCGGTGTAGCCGATCGAATGGGCCAGTTCGAGGGTCCCCGTCGAGCCGCTGGTGAAGATCACGTTCTCATTGAACGTTCCGGCGAAGTCGAGGGTCCCCCTCACCACCTCGGCGTAGCCCGCGCCGGTGACCGCGCCGGTCACCGTCATCGAGCCGCCGTTGACCGCGAAGTGGCCGGTGTTGGCGACCGCGCTGTCGATCGTCATCCCGCCGGCCCCCAGCGCCAGGAACACG
>Ga0208849_1000768_pt1 | contig 26770 bp, 30 predicted proteins | sample NGESurdeep072012_10_FD_184470 | JGI IMG/M metagenome (GOLD analysis project Ga0208849, IMG submission 184470) | Arctic peat soil microbial communities from Barrow, Alaska - NGEE Surface sample 53-3 deep-072012 (SPAdes) | ecosystem: Environmental > Terrestrial > Soil > Wetlands > Peat ... | reverse complement strand
CGTAAATCGTAAATAAAAAATGTCCGGTTTTGCCTTTGGCGTCCATTTACACATAGATTCGCGTGATGGATGACCTTGAACTTTTGCGGCAGTTCGCGGCGGACGGCTCCGAGACGGCTTTTGCCGCGCTCGTGGAACGTCATCTTGGCCTCGTTTATTCCGCCGCCGTGCGGCAGGTGCGCGACCCGCATCTGGCCGAGGAAGTGACGCAGGCCGTTTTCATCATCCTCGCGCGCAACGCAAATGCGATCCGCAAAGAAACGATTCTGACCGGCTGGCTTTACCGGACGACGCAATTCGCCGCAGCCGATGCCGTGAAAATGCAAATCCGTCGCCAGCGCCGCGAACAGCAAGCCTTTGAAATGCAAACGACCGCCGATGAAAATTTTGCGTGGGAACAAATCGCGCCGCATCTGGACGAGGCGATGGCGAAGCTCGGCGGCAAAGACCGCGACGCCGTGCTGCTGCGCTATTTTGAAAACAAAACTTTCGCGCAAGTCGGAACGGTGATGGGAACGAATGAAGACGCCGCGCGAAAACGGATTGTCCGCGCCGTGGAAAAATTGCGGAATCATTTTTCCAAACGCGGCGTGATGCTGACAGCGGCGATTCTTGCCGGAGCGGTTTCGGTCAACTCGATTCAAGCCGCGCCCGTTGCACTGGCAAAAACTGTGACTGCGGTTGCAATTGCGAAAGGCGCGGCGGCGAGCGGTTCAACTTTAACCATCATCAAAGGAGCATTGAAAATTATGGCATGGACAAAAGCAAAAACAGCAATCGTCGCGGGCACAATTGTATTGCTCGCGGCGGGAACGACAATTGTAACCCTGAAAGAAGTTCAGAAACACAAAATGTATTCGTGGGAAATTCCGAAGGCTGATTTCGGAGTTTTTTACAAAGCTTCAGCTCAAGTTAAAATCATTCCGACAAAATTCAGCGAAGACGGCGGTTGGTGCGCAGACGGTAGCAGGGGAGCGATGGGCATAGCTCAACCACTCATGGAAATTATTCAAGCCGCATATCAAAGAGATCAACTACACACTCTTGTCAATGCAGACTTGCCAACCAATAGATATGATTTCTTTGCCAAACTTGTTGGCCCGCAAGAACCTCATAAAAATATGCCGGTAAACAAAAATTGGACAATCGCGTTGCAGGAGGAAATTACCAGAAAATTTGGAATTAAAGGCCAGATAGAAATGCACGAAACAGATGTTATGGTTTTGAAACAAAACAACACAGTTCCACAAGGTTTTAAGATTAGCCACAATATGCCCAATGGCCGTGCGATGATTGACGATCCTGGAAATGTCGTATGCTTTGAACAGCCGATAGGCACGTTAACCGGAATTTTAGAACGCGAATTTCAAATTCCAATCGTTGACCAGACTGGTTTGACAAATGCTTATGATTACAGTCTTAAATGGAACGAGCCGGATAGAAAGCAACCAAACCTTGATGCCTTGAAACAGGCATTGCTGGATCAATTAGGACTTGAACTTGTGCCAACCAATATGCCGATTGAAATGCTCGTCGTCGAAAAAGCAAATTGAGTTTCACAAATTTGACAACATTATCCAGACGCGTAAATTTTCCGTCACGCCCCACGCCTGCGCGTCGCAGCCGCGTTGCAAATGAGGCGCGGAGCGACGAAATGGCTGGAACGATGAGGCAAGAATCGTTCGTTCCGCAAGGGACGATGGAACATTTCCAGAGTCCTTTCACGTCGCGATTTCATGTTGCGCCACCAGACACAATGTGTCCGGCTAATTTCCGGTTGTCCCGTGGGGACGAATGTCGGACTCCGGCACTTCGGCTTCGGTGGATGAAAATGTTTTCTCAACCACGCCAGTTCACCAGTCCTTGACCGGATGCTGATAATCCTGCGGCTTGCCCTGCGGTTTGAATTGCAGAACCTGCTCGTCGCCCTTTTGCGCGTCCAGCAACCGCTTCGCCTCCTCCGGCGTCATCTCACCCGGCTTGACCGGCTGCCCTTCGGCTTGCTGCTTTTTCTCCTGTTCCGCTTTCTTCTGGTCGGCGGCGGACGCCTGCTGCTCCTGTTGTTTTTTCTCGTCGGCTTTTTTCTGATCCGCCTGGTTTTGTTTGTCCGGCTTCGGCTGGTCTTCTGAATTTTTCGGCGACGACTGGTCCTGTTGCTGCTGATTTTTCTGCTGGTCGGACTTCGATTGCTGGGACTGATTCTGCTGGTTCTGCTGTTGCTGGTTTTGTTGCTGCTGTTGCTTGAGCAATTGCTCCAGTTGTTTCAACTTTTCATTGTCGGGATAAATTTTCAGGCCGTTCTCCGTTTTTTCCAAAGCGGACGGGATGTTGTTGGAAATGTAGAACTGCGCGCCGCTGTTGAAAAAATCATCGGCGGGCAGGTATTGCGCGTCGGCCTTTTGCGCGGCAAAAACCAGCAGCAACAGCAGCAAACTATTTTGAACTGGGCGTGGCAATTGCATCAATGTCCTTCAGTTTTTTTATGTAGTCCTCGAATTTTTTGGCGGCAATCGGGCTGTTAAGGCTCTCCATGATTTCCAGCGCGGCGTGAAATTCAGCGCGCCGGACGGCTTCGTCCGCCGACATTTTGGCCTGCTGCATCGCCGCCCGCAATGCTTCAATCTTTTCGATCTGCCGCTTCACGAACGTCAGATTATTGACCGCGTCCAGGTCGTTCGTGTTCAGTTGCACCGCGTGCGCGTAACTTTGCAGGGCGGTCTTCCATGTATCCTCCATCGCGTTCAGGCCGTTCGCGTCCGGCGTGAATTTCAGCGCGCCCATCCGGTATTGCGTGTTGCCCAGGTTGTAAAATGATTTTTGTTGTAACTGCAAATCCGGCGCCAGCGTCACCCACTGGAAATCCTTCAGGGCCGTGTCAAAATTGGTCGCGCGATACGCCGCCGTGCCCGCGTTGAAAACCAGCCGCAGGTCGTTCGTGTGAATTTCCGCCAGCCGCTCGAATTCCCGCAGCGCGTTGGTGTAGTTGCCCGTGTTGTAATCGCGCAAGGCCGTCGCCGGCGAGGCAAACAGCGAATGTGGCAGAGCGCAGACGGCGGCGGCCAGCAACGCGGCTTTCGCCGCGCCGGCTGTTGAAATCACGTTTGCGGTTCTTTTTTTGCGCTTCCGCTCCGGCAGAAAAATTTCCGCCAGCAGCAGCATCGCGATGACCAGCGGCCAGTGAAATTGTTCGTGGTATCGCCGGATCATTTTTGACTCGCCCTCCGTTTTGGGCAGCGATGCCAGGCCGCGGTCGTAAAGCGTGTCCATTGTGTCCCCGCCGCGCAACGGCAGATAAAACCCGCCCGTCGCGGCGGCGATTTGTTTCAGCAGCGGCTCGTTCAAATGCGACATGACCACGTTGCCCTGCGCGTCGCGGACGTAATTGGTGTTTCCATCCACGTCCGTCACGCGGATCAAATCGCCCGCCGCCGTGCCGATGCCGACGGTGAAAATTTTCAGTCCTTCCTTCGCCGCGTTCTGCGCCGCCGCCAGCGCGTCGGCTCCATTGACGTTGTCCTCGCCGTCGGTCAGCAGCACGAGCGCCTTGTAATGGTCCTTTTCCTTGAACGCCGCCAGCGCCGTGTTGATGGTCTCCGCGAGGTCGGTGCCGCCCACCGGAATGGAATTGACGTTTAACGCCTGCACGCTTTGCTGGAACGCCGTGTTGTCAATCGTCAGCGGACATTCCAGAAACGCGTCGCCGGCGAACGCCACCAGCCCCAGCCGGTCCGTGCTGGCGCGCTGCATCAGCGACAGCGCGGCGAGCTTGGCGCGCTCCAGCCGGTTCGGCGCAATGTCCGTCGTGAGCATGGATTTCGATGTGTCCACCGCCACCACGATGTCCAGCCCGCGCTGCTGGACTTCCTGCAAATCAAATCCATGTTGCGGCCGGGCAATCGTGATGATCAAAAATGCCACGGCCAAAATCACCAGCGCGAATTTTGTTTTCTGCCGCGCCGGCGAAACGCCCACCGTCAAGGCCGTCAGCAGCCGCGCCTGAATGAATTGCGCCACCAGTTTTTGCCGCGAGCGCAGCGCCCACCAGAAAAACACCGCCAGCACCGGCGGAACCACCAGCAGCAGCCATAGCAGGTTTGAATTCTCGAAGCGCATCTTCAAATCGTAAATCGTAAATCGCAAATCGCAAATTTCACGGCAGCCTCCTGAACGCGGTTTGTCCGAGCACGATTTCAATCAAGAGCAGCGCCAACCCGCCCGCGACCAGCCACGGGAAAAGTTCTTTGTATTCAGTGTATTTGTTGATGACGGACTCGGTTTTTTCCAACTTGTTGATCTCGTCGTAAATCTGCTTGAACTTCTCCGCGTTGTCCGCACGGTAATACTTGCCGCCCGTCTCGTCCGCGATTTTGGTCAGCGTGTCCTCGTCCACGTCCACCGGACGATTTTGATAAACCATCTGTCCGGTGTAAGGATTTCGTCCTACAGGCATCGGTGCCGTGCCCTGTTCACCGATGCCGACCGTGTAAATTTTCACGCCCAGCGCCGCCGCCGCCTGCGACGCCATGAGCGGATCAATCTTGCCGGAATTATTCTGGCCGTCCGTCGCGAGGATGATGATTTTGCTTTTCGCCTTCAAATCGCGCAACTGGTTGAGCGCCGTGGTCAGCGCATCGCCGATGGCCGTCGCGTCGGAATTGATCGTGCCGATGTCGAGACGCGCCAGATTTTCCTGCAAATAATCGTGGTCCAGCGTCAGCGGCGCGGCGATGAACGCCTGCGACGCGAACACGACCAGCCCGATGCGGTCGTCCGGTCGTTTGTCTATGAAGCTTTTCAAAACCGACTGCGCCATGTGAAAACGGTTCACGCGCTGGCCGTTCACGACAAAATCCTCGGAGATCATGCTGCCGGACAAATCCAGCGCGCACACGATGTCAATGCCGCTGGCCTTCACCTGCGTCGTGCTTTTTGCCAGGCGCGGCTGCGCCAGCGCGACGATGAACAGCGCCAGCACCAGCCAGCGCAACGACATTAAAAAACCGCCGGGCCGCGAACGCGTGAGGTTCTGCATTCCGCGCACGAGCTGCACCGACGAATAGACAAACGCCGGCGGCAGCCCGCGCTTGCCCTTCAGCCACGCCAGCAGCGGCAGCAGCAACAGCAGCAACAAAAGAAATGGGTGAGCAAAGGTCATTTCAGATTTGCGATTTCAGATTTACGATTGCTTCCGGTGGTTCATTTCCGTTTTTCGTGGTTTCCGCCGCCAACTTGGTTTTCGCCGGTTCCGTTTCTTCAACCAGCCGCACGGCCGAGCCATGCAGATCACGCAGCTCCGGTTCGCCCGGCTCGTATTTGGCGAATTTCACGAGGTCGCAGCTCGCCAGAAATTGACCAAGACTTGCTTTTTGCTCGGGCAGCAGCAGTTTTGTTCCGCCCAGCTCGCGCAAAAATTCCTCCGTCGTCCGCTCCGGCGCGTGGAAATCAAACCGCTCCTCCAGATACGCCCGCGCCGTGTCGGACACCGCGATGACAAACGGTTTCGGCTGTGAAATCAACGCCAGCGCCGCCGCCAGTTTTTGTTTCGCGCGGAGGTGGGCCGGCACCGGTGGCGGCCCGGGCGCAACGCGCGTCACCCGTTTCAGAAAATGACGCCAGGCCAGCAGCAGCAGCGTCAGGACCACCAGCGCGCCGAGCGTCCACCACAACCACGCCCAGCCGTTCGGGATGGCCACCGGTGGCTTGATGTCGCGGATGTCATTGGCAACCGCGCTTGCGCTTGGAGCTGTGGTATTCGTGATCATCCGCGCAGCCTCCGTTTCTCCCGCGTCTCAAAAAATCTGCCGAGCGCCACGCCGTAGGCTTGATCCGTGCGGAGCTGAATCGAATCAATGCCTGCCTTGCGGAACAGCCGCGCCAGATGTTCCTGCGACTTCGCCTGCCGCTCGGCGAACGCCTTGCGCTTCCGTGCGTCGCCGGTGTTGACCTCGACGATCTCGCCCGTCTCGGCGTCCTGAAAAATCAGCCGGCCCAGTTCGGGCAATTCCAGTTCGCGCGGATCGGTCACTTGCACGGCGACCAAATCGTGCTTGCGGTTAGCCTGTTTCAGCATTGTGAACGACGCCTGCGCCAGCGATTCCAGCAGCAGCATTTGCGGACGCGCCCGTTTCTCGCCCGGACGACGCGGCGCGGCGGGCGAACCGATAAAATCCGAAATGACAACGGCGATCGCCTTGTGCGCCGTCACGCGCAATAAAAATTCCAATGCCGCATTCAAATCCGTCCGCCGCCGTTTCGGTTCGTAGAACAACACTTCGCGGATGACGCGCAGGACGTGGCTGCGGCCTTTGCGCGGCGGAATAAATTTTTCAACTTCGTCGGAAAAAAGAATCAGCCCGACCTTGTCATTATTGCGAATCGCGGAAAACGCCAGCACGGAAGCAATTTCCGCCGCAAGTTCGCGTTTCGATTGATCGCGCGAGCCGAACAATCCGGAGCCGCTCACGTCCACGACGAGCATGAGCGTGAGTTCGCGTTCCTCGACGAACTTCTTGATGAACGGATGATTCATCCGCGCGGTGACGTTCCAGTCAATCGCGCGCACGTCGTCGCCGGGCTGGTATTCGCGCACCTCGTCGAAGTTCATGCCCTGGCCCTTGAAGACGGAATGATACTGGCCCGCGAGCGTTTCGGTCACGATGCGGTTCGTGCGCAGCTCGATCTGCCGGATTTTTTTGAGAATCTCGCGGGGAATCATGGGGAAATGGCGGATTGCGAATGGTGAATTTTCAATTGCGCGTTCTGTTCAACGGAGTAAATTGCTGGCATGAGCGCGAGCCAAGCCCAAGTTTTAGAGCAACTAGACCAGCTTCCGTTTGAGGAACAACGTGAAGTCTTCGAGCAACTCCGTGACCGATTTGATGACGAACTGACGCCGGAGCAAATCGCTGAACTTGACCGCCGCGCTGAAGACGCGCTCAAACATCCCGGACGCGGCACGCCCATCGAGGAAGTTTCTGCTGAAATCAAAAAACGTCTGCTCGCCAAAAAATGACGTTCAGAGTCATTGCGGAGGCCGAAGCCAAACTGGAATGGAATGAGGCCGTGGACTGGTATGAAGAACGCGAACTTGGCGTTGGCTGGCGGTTTGATGACGAACTTCAAACGTTTCTGCAAACTCTGGCTCAAAACCCGGAACGATTTCGGCTGGCGACGGCATTGACGCGGAAAGCCAAAATGCCCGAACCTTGGCCTTACTCGATTTACCTCACCGTCAACATTGAACATCTTGAAGTCAAAATTCTTGCCGTCTGGCATGGCGCGCGGAATCCGGCGGAACTGCGGCGACGGCTGAAATGACCAGCCCGCGAGCGTTTCGGTCACGATGCGGTTCGTGCGCAGCTTGATCTGCCGGATTTTTTTGAGGATCTCGCGGGGAATCATGCCGGGGAAAATGATGAAGGATGAATGGCGAATGATGAATTTACAGACTGCTCATGAAATCTTTTCCACAAAGAAAACAATCCGAGCAGCACTAAAAAATAAAATAACGTGTTGCAGACAAAGCCAATCCAAAGTGGAACGATGGGCAATCGCCGCTCTTCTTGCGCGTGCAGCCACGCGGCAAGTTTGCTGGTCTGTAAGCCACGATGGAGTATTTCAGCATTCGACAACTGCCATGTGACCAGTTCCCTTCCTTGAGAATCTTCGCGAGATTTCACCAACGATTGCATGGAGAGCAACGGCCAGCCGCACCGATAATAAGCGGGAGTTACGCTACCTGCCCAACGGCGAAAATATTCTCCACCTTCAGTGACATGTGCTGCACAAGGCATTGATTCAAAAACGCCAAATCCTGTCGAAGTGAACCACCAGTCAAGTGAATTGTCTGGCCCGACAAGGTATCCGGGCATCGTGTTATCAGCTTTCTCCTGTGGTTCGATAAAATGTTTGTATGGCGACCATAAAACGCATCCCCATGCGACCAGCACATTGAGAATCACTGCGCTCAAAATGAGCGCGAGGCAGAGGATGAGTTTGGGTTTCATGTCATCTTCCCCACACACCATCATTGTGGCTAAAATTTGCATTACTCACAGCCATCGCGGTTAGCAGGCGAGCGAGATTTTCGTGGGCAAAGACAAGGCCGTTCTTATCTGTGGGCATGTCGCCATCCCAAGCGGTATGTTCCAAAAGATAAATTTTGCCCGATGCGCCATTTGCGATAGTAGCCACCCACACACTCCCGCTGCCTTCTTCATACGCAAATGGAAGCAATCCGTATTGAATCAAATCCCGGTATTCGCTTCCGGCTTTCAAATCACCCGCAAAATTTTCCGGCCAGAGAAAAGCGAAAGTTGTTGGATATGGTTGCTCACGATTATTTTCAAACTCCAACCATGCTCCGGCCAAGCTGTAATCCGACAGCAGCGCGGGAATCCACGATGGAATCAGGCTGCGAATCTCTTCGGGAAGCGCATCCCAATCGGCTCGCGGGATTTTGGAAACCGGCAAATTCAGTATTTGAAACCGCTCTTCCAAATTACGAGCGGCCTTCGCGAGTTCGTCGGACAAGATGTTTTCGTTCGACTTATTCATCACGGCACAGGCAGTTCATCAAAGATTTTCTGGATTACCGTTTCGCTGGTTTTTTCTTCGGCCTCGGCTTCGTAGGTTCATGCAATCGGCTGCGTGTCCAGCAGGTGACAGACCTCGATGCCGTCGTCCAAGTCCGGCCAGTAGATCGCGTAGCCGCCCGGCTCAAGCGACCAGTTGGCGCGCTGCTTGGGCGTGGCCTTGGTCAGCCATTTCAGCCACGGCACTTCGGCCAACGGCAGGCTGACTTCGCGCCCGTCATTGAGCCGGACGTGTAGCGTGCCGTTGGTGAAGCGGACGCCTTTGGCGTGGACTTGTGCAGTGGTTTTAGCGGTCAAAGTGTTCATGCCATGCCTCCAATAATTTCGCTTCGTTTTGTTCGGTCAGTTTCAAAATCTTGTTCAACTCGGCCTTATTATAGCCACGATTGCATTCGATTTCCAGCGATTGAAGCCAGATTTTCGCCATCCGTTCCGCGTTGATGACATGAACGTGCGGCGGCTCGTTCACATCGGACGAGTAGAAACGAAATTTGTAGCCCTCAATGAAAATCGTTGGCATAAATTATTTTCTCACGGCACCGGCAGTTCATCAAAGATTTTCTGGATGACCGTTTCGCTGGTTTTTTCCTCGGCCTCGGCTTCGTAGGTGATGGCCACGCGGTGGCGTAGCACGTCCATGCCGATGCTCTTCACATCCTGCGGCGTGACGTAGCCGCGGCCTTTCAGGAACGCATACGCCTTGGCCGCGAGCGTGAGCGCGATGGTCGCGCGCGGCGACGCGCCAAGCTGGATGAAATCCTTCACCGCGATCTTGTAATGGTCCGGGTCGCGCGTGGCGCAGACGAGGTCCACGATGTAATCCTTCACCTTGTCGTCCACGTAAATGTCGTTGATGACTTCGCGCGCCTTGAGGATTTGCGCCGGCGTGACGACCGCATTGCAACTTGGCTGGCCGGAAGTTTTCGCCATTGTTTCTAAAATCTGTCTTTCTTCCGCGCGCGTCGGATAACCAATTTTCAATTTCAACATGAAACGATCAACCTGCGCTTCGGGCAGCGGATAAGTTCCTTCCTGCTCAATCGGATTTTGCGTCGCCAAAACGAGAAATGGTTCTTCGAGCTTGAAAGTGTTTTCGCCAATCGTGACCTGCTTTTCCTGCATCGCTTCGAGCAACGCGCTCTGCACCTTGGCGGGCGCGCGATTGATTTCGTCGGCGAGAACCAGATTTGCAAAAACCGGTCCCTTGCGCGTGCTGAAGCCCCCGGATTGCGGATTGTAAATCTGCGTGCCGACGACGTCGGCGGGCAGCATGTCCGGCGTGAATTGCAGACGCGAAAATTTCACGCTAATGCACGCGGCCATGGATTTGACGGCCAGAGTTTTCGCCAGCCCCGGCACGCCTTCAAGCAAAACGTGGCCGTTGGCGAGCAGCCCGATGACCAGCCGCTCGGTCAGATAATTCTGCCCGACGATGACCTTGCCGAGTTCCGTGAAAAGCGGATGCGTGAACGCGCTCGCGTCCTTGACCGCTTCGTTTATTGCGTTGATTCCAGTATTCATTTTATTTTTACCGATTAAAAAATGGACAGAAAGTTTTTGGCGGCGTTCAACAAAAAATTTTACGCACCGGGCAAAATCTCAACTTGCTTCATCGGCAGCCAGCCGGTTTTTCCCGAGCCATCCGCGACTTGAATCCAGTTTTCGTGCCGGTCCAAAACGGAAAGTTCCGCGCCGTCGTGCAGGATGAACGCGCTTTGCGCCTCGTCAAACGGCCCGCTGCGCGCAACCGTCGCGTTGGAAATCACCACGGCGGTCTGTTTGGAAAAATGATTCGCCGCCTGCAAACCCAGCGCGGACGCGGAAAAAACCGTCAGCACGGCGAAAATGCGCGTCGCCGTTTTCAACTTCGGAATGAGCGCCGGACGCAATTGCCGCGCGAAGAGCAACGCAAACGTCAGCCAGAACAAAACCGCCGTCAGGATGGCGGCCTCGTTCAACGAAAGCGTGCCGATCCAGTTTTGCCAGCGGCCTTCCCGGACGGTCGCGCCTTGCACCTGGTTGCGAACAAAATCGAGGTTCGCACGGATTTCGGAATCGCGCGGCGCGAGCCATTCCGCGCGGCGATACGCGGCGATGGCCTGGCCGAGGTTGCCCGACTTGAATTCCGCGTTGGCATAATTGAACAGCAACGCGGGCGACTGCGCGCCCGACTGCAAAATGGTTTCGTAAGCCTTCGCCGCGTCGGGAAATTTCCCTTCGGCATAAAACTTGTTGGCCACGGGAAAATATTCCGCGACGTCCACGGCGAAAATTTTCCCGGCGAAAACCAGCGCGAGCAAAATGGCGGAAATGGTTCTCATGCTTTCAAATTCTGGAGTTCCCCGATGCTCTTTTCAAATTGCGCGGCGACCAAATTCAACTCGCTGGTGCCGCGCACGGGCGCATAACGCGCCTGATTGCAAAGCTGAAACAGTTCGCGCAGCCCATTGAGCGTGGCTTCCGGCGCTCCGCGCAGCATCGAATTTTCTTCAACCACATTTTCGGTGATCGCCGACGCCGGGCAATCCAACCGTTCGCCCAATTGTTCCTGCAACAGACGGAACAGCGTGGCGAAAAATTCATCGGGCTGGTTTGCCGCCGCAAACTTTTTCAAGTCGTTCAAACCGTCGCGGACGAGCTGCGTCACGGCGCGCTGGCGGCGCAGGCGCGGGTTGTTCGCCAGATTGTCCGTGCGTTTGCGCCAGATGAACGCGGCGAGAAAAGCCAGCACCGGCACGGCTTGCGCGGCGAGAAACACCGGTTGCGCCACGAGCTGAACGGTTTTGTTTTCAAGCGTCCCAAGCTTGTCCTTGATGGGCAGAATATCCTGCGGCGTCTGGTTTTCCGGCGCGGGATTTTGCGCTGCGGCCAATGTTGGCATCGGCGTGGCTCCAGCGGCTTTGACGGCCAGCGGCACGGCAGGTTCGGTCAGCGTATGATACTGGCCGTCGTTGGGATTGAAGAACGTGAACGTGAGCGGCGGCAGTTCATGCACTTCGGCATTCAGAGGAGAGACAATCTGTTCAAATGTCTTGGTGCCTTGAAAACCAAACTGGTCGCTCGTGTCCAGCTTGGAGGTCGGCGGATAAGTTTTGAAATCGTGCCACGCATCCTGCGGCGGCAGCGTGACTCCATCCAGCGCGCCGCTGCCGGAGATCTGCACGCGCACGGTGATGGGGTCGCCGACCGTCACGTTCGTCGGGCCGGCGGTGGCAGTCATGGTGAAATTGCCGACGGCGCCGGTGAAATTCGCCGGCTGGTTTTGCGCGGGCAGCGGCAGCGAGTCCACCTTGACCGGGTCCGTGGCCAGTGCGAACTGCTTTTGTTCGCCTTGGTTGAACATCCGAAAAAACGGATCGCCGCCGCCGTTCTGCGACGGCAGCACCACCACCAGGCTGGCAGTGAACGGGCCGAGTGTCAGTTCGCCGGTGCGGACGGCGGTGAGCGGCATGGAAATCGGAATGACGGTATAGACGCGGTTGCCGATCTGCGCGCGGCGGCGCATCCCCTGCTGCTCGGCGGTTTTGCCGCAACTGAAACCGTCGGTGGGCGAGCTGGTCAATTGAAAGCCGTTCAAGCCGGACACGTCATCGCGCAGATAAAGATCCAGCCGCGCGACTTCCGGTTCGCCGACGTAGATTTTATTTTTGGGAAAGTCAAATTTCAGGAACGCGACTTCGTTGCCGGAATTCACGGCGGCGGTGGACGGTGCGCTGGCTGTGGTTACGGTCAGCGTGAGCGGCGCGGTGGTAAGCTGCTGGCCGCCCACGTCCGCCGTCAGCGCGGGGATGGTGAACTTGCCCGTCCGCTGCGCCGCCACCGGATAGGTGATTGAGACGGTGGAACTCATCTGGCCGGTGTTGAAGTTGATGTTTTGGCTGGTGCTAGTGTTGGGGCGACCGAAAGAAAGTCCCGGCACATCAAGAACCGGCATATTGTTGGGCGAGCCACCCTGGAAAGTCAGCGACAACGTCGCCTGCTCGCCGAGCATGATGCTGTCGCGGTCGAGCGACGCGGTGAACGACGCCGCAAAAACCGCGCCGTGAAGCAGCGCGGCGGCGACGAGCGCAATCGAGATTTTTGAAATGAACCGCATGATTTCAACTCGTCATTTCTGACAGACGAAAACCGGGAATGTTCACAATTTTCCGGTGTGAAGAAAGCCAAAACGACCACTGACGCATCAGTTTTTCTCCGGAAGCTTCAAGTTCGCCAGCCGCGTTTTGAGGTGGGGATCGGGCGGTTCGTAATCGTGCCGGGCGCGTTCCAAGGCCGGACGGATGATGGCGGCGCGCACGTCAATTTCCTTGTTCCACAAAATTTTCCAAAGCTCGCGCGTGTTGGCGAACATGTCGCCGCGCGCCGTCTCCTCGTCGAACTTCGGACGATACAAGTCCACCGCCTTTTGCAGATGTTTTGTAAATTCTACCTCGGTCGGATGACCGGTCTTGGCGATGACGAGCTTGAACGCTTCCACGTCTTATTCTTCAAGCCGCTGGAGTTTGCTCACCAAGACGTCCCACGGATGGACGAATCGAAAAAGATGGCCGTGCCGCTCGGTTTCAATGGCGCGAGACGGCCAATCAATCGTGCTGCGGAATGCTTTTGGATCACAGACCTGGATGTAAAAATCCGTCTGCCCTTTTGCCCAGCCTTTTTCCTGAACAAATTTTTCCAGAAATTCCCAATGCTCTTCCGGCGAATACAAGTCAATGTCTTCGCTCAAGAAGGTCGGCTCAATCATCAATTGCAACGGTGCGGAACAAAAAACGGTGATGTCGAGGCGAGGGCGTGGAGGCAAAGCGTGAGCCAGCGCGTCAAGCTGCCTGCCGGCGCTCGCGTTCCAATCTAATTTTTTTCCCTCTGATTCCATGAATTGCTTGATCAATCAATCGCGGCGTCACGCCTTTATCAAATGCCAGCCTGCGCCCCAGCGCGACGTCGCGGGGCGTGAGCTTGCCCGCCTCCTCGCGCAGCAAAATTCGCGCGGCGATGCGCGACTTGCGCCAGCAGGTGTCCAGACGGGGTTCGCCTTTCTTTGGCATGGTTACTGGATACCGCAGCCGCGCCGCGCCGTCAACCACGGCTTTGATACAGCGCCACCAGCGCCGCGCCGATGGCCTGCGACAAGTCGCCCAAAACCGCCGGAACAATTTTGATCGTGCCCCGTTGTTGCGGCCAGAAATACGGCGTGGCCGTTTCGCGGATGAGGCGCAGATAACGCTCGCGGAATTCCGGCGTGGTCACTTCGTGATCCATCAAACCGCCGCCGATGATGACGATGCCCGGATCCAGCGCCATTGTGAGGTTCGCGACGTGCAGGCCCATCACGCGCGCCTGAAAATCAAAAATTTCCAGTGCCAGCGCGTCACCCACTTGTGCGCGGCTGCGGAGCGAAAGAATTTTTTCTTTGACCGGTGCGGCAGACTTGGCGAGTTCGTGGTCGGGGTATTTTTGCAGTTTCTCCGCCAGCAACAGCGGCAGACCGGAAATGGTCGTGTAAGCTTCCACGCAGCCCCAGTCGCGACCGCAGCCGCAGGGAAAAGTTTTGCCGGTGAGACCCAGCAGATGCAATGGCGCAATCATGTGCGCGGTTTCCAGCGCGGCAAGCGTCTGGCCGATCAACGGCAAACCATCCTGCCCCACAAACGCACTGCCGAGACCGGAACCCGGCATGAGCATCAAAACGGACAGCGCCGCACCGTGCCGGGCCATCCGCGCCTCCGCCACGCCGCCGCAATGGCCGTCGTTGCCCACGCTCAACGGCACCGGCCGTGCGGCCTGCCGTGCCAGCGCCGCGCTGTAATCCGCGTGGACGTTCCAGCCGGTGAAGCTCGCCGGCAGGTTGGCGGATTTGCCGAAAACGCCGTAGCGTTCGTAAGGTCCGGGAATCGCCAGGCCGACGCCGTGAACCTGCGACCAGTCGAGCCGGTTCTGCGCGAGAAATTCCGTGATGCCGGCGATCCAGCCGCTGATGACGGCATCGCGGCCTTTTTCTGAACTGGTCGGGCGTTGCAAAAGTTTTGTGGAGACGGCCTCGCCGTTCTCGCGGACGGCGGAAAATTTGGTGGTGGTCGCGCCGCTGTCCGTGCCGATAAAGATTTTTTCGCTCATGGCTGGCCGTTAAGTTGCGGACGGCGGCGGCGAAGGCAAGAATTATTCGCGTTTCGCACTTGATGAAAAGTTGCGAACGTGGTTTTGTGAACACATGGCAACAGAGAAACCCGCAGGCGAAAGAAACAGAAAACTTTCTTGGTGGAAATTTTTCTTAATCTTAATTATTGCCGCTCTTTCATATATTGCTTCGTATTTTGCTGATTCGTTTTGCGGCGGGTATTGGATGATTCCCGAAATGGACGGACATGACAGATATTCATTCGGTCTTGTCATGCCTACAGCTTTTTTGTGGCAGCCGAGATTTGGACACGAAGCCATCGGTAATTACAATTTTCTTGGCATACTTTATGACCCACTGATTCGCTTTGACCGCGCATTCATTCATAAAACTATTTATTTATCTGACGATAAGGGATTCGACACCGTTGCGCATTTACCCATTTCCAAAGTGCATCCACAGTTTCGAGATGATTATGTGACTAAAGTGACAGCCATAGCTTCGCGTAATGAACGCAAGCAAGCGATTCAATGCACGTTGCGACTGACTGGTTCCGACAGTCCGCGCACAATTACAGAAATCTGGATGTCTCGAGAAATGGAACAGGCTTTGGATGCGTCGCCGCCGGAAGATTTCGTGGGAAAACCTTTTGAAGACTATCAAAAACACTTCAACGAAAAATATATTCGTTGGGTTGGAAAACTTTCATTGCCGCGAGATCAAGATGTGATTTTGGTGTTTCCTGTAAAACATCTAATGGCAGGCAGTGGCACCATACGATTTCAATGTGACCTGAATAAAAAAACAGAAATCAATCACAGCATAATTTGTCTTGCAAAGCTCGGGGAAAAATTGGCTTCACAAACGCAATAGAATCATAGGTTGATTTCATTTGCTATTCCCGTGACTCCGTCAGAAACATTTTTGCAATTACTTCGTGGCAACACCCCTGCATTATCGCTCGCGCCGATGCAGGACGTGACGACGCTGCAATTCATGCGCGTCGTTTCGCGTTACGGCGGGCCGGATGTTTATTGGACGGAATACTTCCGCGTCCACGGCGATTCGCGGCCGGAAAAATGGATTCTCGATTCCATCACGAAAAATCCGACCGGCAAACCCGTCGTCGCACAAATGATCGGCAACGACATTTCCGCGCTCGTGCGCACGGCGAAGCTCCTGCAACAATATCCCGTCGCGGCCATTGACCTGAACCTCGGCTGCCCCGCGCCGATTGTGTATCGCAAATGCGCCGGCGGCGGCCTGCTGCGCGAACCGCAGCGCATTGACGCCATTCTCGGCGCGTTGTGCGACGCGGTGACAATTCCGTTCACGGTCAAAACGCGCATCGGCTTCGAGTCGGCGGTGGAGTTCGACGCGCTGCTGCCGGTTTTCGCGAAACATCCGATTGACCTGCTCACCGTTCACGCGCGCACCGTCGTGCAGATGTATCGGCCTGGCGTGCGCTATGACTTGATCGCACGGGCGGCGCGCGAGTTGCGCTGTCCGGTGTTCGCCAATGGCAATGTTTTCAGCGCGGCGCAGGCGCAGCAATTGCTGGCCGAAACCGGCGCGCACGGTTTGATGATTGGGCGCGGCGCGATCCGCAATCCGTGGCTGTTCGACCAGATTCGCGCGCAGTTTCGCGGTGAAAAAATTAAACTGCCCGCCGGCCGCGACGTGCTGGCCTACATCCGTGAAATATGGGAAAACGAAATCACGCCCGGGGTGAAGGAGCCGTCGCAGGTGCAGCGGATGAAGAAATTCATGAACTTCATCGGCGAAGGCGTCGGCGAAACATTTCTGCACGACATCCGCCGCGTGGAGACGACGGCGGACTTTTTCCGCGTGTGTGAAGATTCCCTGAACCACGACGCGCCGATGGAGCTTGGGCCGCCCACGCTTTGCCAGCCGGCAGCGGCTTGATTTGAATCAGGCAGTCACCGTGCGGCTGGGCTGCCGGTGATGTTGCGTCGCCTGGCGCACGACGTTCTCGGCGCGGCGGGCGTTGTCGGAAATCAATTGCAGGTCCGGACGCAGGGCGGGATTGTCGCCGTGCTTGAGCACCATCCGCTCGGCGTAACCGCGGATGATGGTGATGATGTTGTTCAACTCGTGCGCCACGTCGCGGCCCATGTGCGCCTGGTTTTCCACCGGCGCATTTCCGCGATGCAAACTCGTCAGCGCCGCCGATTCGGGCGGGGGAGTGATTCTTTCGTAAATGTTGTCAAGTGATGACATCTTGCCTGAAAAATAGCAAGCCGCGCGCCAACATGAATTGACGGAAACAATTAAATTTCTCGCGTTGAACATTGCATCAATTTGTTACGGCTGCCTTGAACGTGGACAACCATTCGCCGCTGGATTCCCGCCGGCAAAATGCTATTTTCCCCCTCATCGCATGAATCTTGCGCCCGAATCCATCGGCCTGATCGCCGGCAACCGCTCGTTGCCGCTGGAGTTTGCCCGGCTCGCCCGCGCCGCCGGCGTCAAGCGCATCGTCGCCGTCGCCGCCGAGCGCGAGACCGATCCCGCGCTCGCGACGCTGGTGGACGACATCGCCTGGCTCAAGGTCGGCCAGCTTGGGAAAATGATTTCCACCTTCACCAGCCGCAACGTGAAGCAGTGCGTCATGCTCGGCCAGATCGCGCCGAAAAACCTGTTCGATTTCCGTCCCGACCTGCGCGCAATGGGCGTGTTCATGCGGCTGAAGGAAAAAAATGCGCACACAATTTTTGGCGCGATTGCGGACGAACTGAAAAAGGACGGCGTGGAACTCATCGAGGCGACGCCGTGGCTCGCGCCGCTGATGCCGCAAACCGGATTTCAACTCGGCCCGAAAATTTCCGACGCGCAAAAGGCGGACGTGGAATTCGGTTTCCGCATCGCCAAGGAAGTTTCGCGGCTGGAAATCGGCCAGCTCGTCGTCGTCAAAAACGGCACCGTGCTGGCTGTCGAAGGATTTGAAGGCACGGACAAATGCCTCGCGCGCGCCGGCGAACTCGCGGGCAAGGACGGTGGCGCGGTCGCCGTGAAAGTCGCCAAGCCGGATCACGACATGAGGTTCGACATCCCGTGCATCGGATTGCGGACATTGGAGACGTGCGCGGCGTCCGGCGTGGCCGTGCTCGCGCTCGAATCCGGCCGGACGCTGTTGCTGGAACAGGAAACTTGCGCGCAGTTTGCGAAGAAGAATAAAATCTCGCTCACGACAATCTGATGAAAATGCGATTGTCCAAAATTGTCGCGCGTCAATGCTCCCGCAAAATCCTGTGTCATTCCCGTAAAATCCCGACCGCTCCCATGAAATCCTGGATGCCTCCCGCGAAATGCTGCCTCGTTCCCGCGAAGTCTGCGCTCCTCCCGCGAAATCCAAGTCGTTCCCGCAAAATCCTAGACACCTCCCGCGAAGTCCTGAACATTCCCTCAAAATCCTGCCTCTCTCCCTTGAAATCCTGACCCTTTCCCGCAAAATCCCAGGTCATTCCCGCGAAAACCTGCGCGTCGGAAAATAATCCCAAGCTGCTGTTTTATAGTTATTTACAAATTTATCTTGCGATGGCCATAAAATTATTTTTGACAACCAGCCCCAAAAATCGCTAACTGAATCCATGAGCAACCACATTCCGCACTTCCCGATAGCCATATGGTGCAGTTATTCTCACAATTCCGGCGTCGGTTTGGGCATTTAGAAATTTTCAGCGAATAGAAAAAAAGCGCGACGACCTTGTTTTTGAAGAAATTTGTCTCAAAGAGAAAAAACGTCTTGCGATGGAACTTCGGAGCGGAGATGAACACGATTTCAGCAAGGATGATATTGCAAAGGCGTATAATCAGCCCGCCCGCCCAATTTAATTCTCAATTTTCGAGGCCACTTAAAATTTATTTTTCAATCAGAAATAAAAATTCTTTATTTGGCGATTCGGCATCGCTGACCCATTCATTTGTCCAGCGCATTCCGGCTATGACGTTTTTTTGTAACCGATGCAACTTTGTAAGCTGGTGATTCTTCACGAAAAACGCCGCCATCTTCAACCCAATCCAGATTTCGACCAATTAGCAATTCGTCCATCTCGGCGTGATGTGTGTTTTTCATCGCCACTGGTTTTGTCTCAAATCCATGTCGTTCGGCCAATACGCAAACTTCTTCGGCGTTGTCGTAAGTCATCAGAAAATCGCCGCGCAGATTTTCGCAAAGTGAGAAAAGTTTGTCATGGTCAATTTCTGAATGTGTGTAAAGCCGTGAACCTGCGCGCTTGCCGCCAGCGGTGTATGGCGGGTCAATGAAAAACACAGCGTCCCGGTCTTTTTGAAAACGCGCAAGCACATCGAAGGCGTCTCCATGAATAAATTCAAGACGCTTGGCAACGAGTTCAATGTTTGTAATCCGTTTGGCAATAGTTTGCGGATACCAGCGAGACAAAATTCCTTTTCCGTTCTCGCCGTTTTTCAACACGCCTGCGCCTTCCGCCAGAATTCCACCATGTGCCGTCCGGTTTCTTAAAACCGTCTGGAATGCGCGTTCGCATTGTGACTTTGGAGATTTGGCAAACTCGGCCTTGGCAGATTCCGGCGACAAATCGAAGTTCATAATTCGTTTTGCCAGCCATTGCGCGTCGCCCGCAAGAATTGTCTGCCAGACAGCGGCAATTTGTTCGTCGAGTTCAACCATGATAACGGAATCGGCAAGATGCTCAAATGCGGCGGTGAGGCTGATGATTCCGCCACCAGCAAACGGCTCGATAAAAGTTGCTGGCTGACTCGGCAGACTCATCATCCAGCGGCGGAAAAGCGGCACGAGCCAAGTTTTGCCGCCCGGATAACGGAATGGGCTGCGTTGAGGCACGGAAGAAACATTTACTGGCCCGTCACGCTCAACAAAGTCTGGCAGTAAAAATGTCTGTGATACGCTCATTTGCCAAAAGGATTTTCCAGTGTGCGATTTGTCGGCGGCGTTTCCAGCTTCTCGTCAACTTTTTCCTGCAAATGGTTAATAAAATCCTCCATTTTGCCGGGGCGAGATTTTGTAATTTGATTCAATGCAGGTTCAAAGTGTGTATAAACAATCCGCTCTCGAAATAGTTCATAATGTTCGCCCTCATTTGCGGCTGGCTTCAAATCATAAATCAACCAAGCAATGTCCGCCTTTTCTTTTGCAACTTCCGGTAGCTTGGGCAGTGTGTTGAAAAAACTTTTATTGAGAGCAACAGCGGTCTTTTTGCCCCACGCATTGATAATTCCACCTTTGAAGATCAATTGAGGAGCAAGTCGCTTTCTGGATGAAGACAGATAATCTGGGCGTGGATAATTTGCTTCTTTTGTCCAATCCATTTTGCAGTTTTTAGTCGGAGATTCCATGTAATGCTCAAATGGATTCCGCACGTTGCCGGAAATATAAACCGCCTGAACTTCCAGCGCGCCAAAATCATAAACTTTGCCAGCCTTGTCATAAGCGCACAGAACAACATCAATGTTGCCAGCCGAGCCACCTTCTGCATCTTTCAAACGAACTTCTGTCAGCGTAGTCCAAGTTGCGCCTGCCGGAAAAAAGAAATCGGCTGCGTCGTCCGCAATGATCCATTCCTGACGAAAACGAATCGGGCAAGTAATCACCACTTCGTCGTCGTGAAATACGCTGCATACGCCGAGCGGATTTTGGGCTTTGTCTTTGGTGCAGTTCGGAACTTTATTGTTGAACGGACAGAGGCGCTTTGTTCGGTGACGATTCGCTTTGGCACTCATGTCCGTTGTCGGAAATCCGAAAACTTCTGCCAGTGGATGGAGTGTTTTTGCCATACGCGAAGTTTGCGCGGAAAATTTATCAGCGTCAATCCGCGTTCATCCCGCGATTAAATAATTTTCAAAATGCCAGACTCACACGAATTTTTCGGATTCATGTCACCGGCCTTGGCGAATGACATTTTGAATTTCGCCCGCGTTTGACTTGGCCGGCGGTTGTGTTTAGCTTGTCCGCATGACTGCGATTGAAGAACGCCGCCTGAAAACGCTGCTCAAGGATGCTCTCACCGAAGTCCTGGAAGAGCGGCAGGACATTTTGCGCGCCGCCGTGCAGGAAAGCCTGGAAGACGCCGCCATGCTCCGCGCCATCCAGTCCGGCGAAAAATCCCGGCCCGTCAGCCGCGCCAAAATTTTCCAGCGTCTCGTCCGTGCCGCGTGAAGACCGCCTTCCGCGAATCTTTCGATTCTGATTTATCCGTCATCACCGACGCGTCGTTGTTGCGCCGCATCCGTAAAATCATCGAGCAAGTCGAAGCCGCGCGGACGTTCCAGCAAATTCCCAATCTCAAACGGCTCGAGGCCTCCGGCAAGTATTACCGCATCCGGCTGGGCGAATATCGCCTCGGCTTTGTTTTTGAAAACGGCGCGGTCACGATTGTCCGCTGTCTTCATCGCAAGGAAGTTTACCGTTACTTTCCATGAAATGAATTTCCATTCAATGATTCAACCGTTTAACATTTCAACGAATTTTCCAATGCTCACATCACACGAACTCCTCGGTTTCATGTCGCCCGCGCTGGCGAACGACATTTTAAGTTTCACCTTTGAATCGGACAAGCCCGCTTACAAGGCCACGCTCGCCGCCGTCGCGCAGGCGAAGCACGTCCGCCCGGTTTTCCTGCAACACCAGCCGCGCGCCGAACGCCACACCGCGATGCTGGCCGCGCTCGCCCGGCCGAACCTTGATGCCGCCGCCGCCGCGCTGCTCCGCGCCTGGCTTGTGAAAAAACACACGGCGATGCTGGTGGATTTTCTGAACGCGCTGGAGATCAAAAATGAAAACGGCGTGGTGGAGGATCTGCCGCCGGCGATGGACGACGCGAAGTTAAAATCTGCGATTGAAATTTTGCTCGCCAAGTATCCGCATGAAGTCGTGGCGGTTTATCTGAACGCGTTCAATGACATGAACGAGGCGGGCTGGACGAACTTGAAAACCCTGCTCGAAGGTGATGCGCGGCTGCAATTGGGCGCACATTGACCGGCGAATTCAGTTGCGCCGCAATCGTAAATCATAAATCGTAAATCATAGATTTTATGGAAGCTGACATCGCATTGATCGGGCTGGCCGTGATGGGACAAAATCTCATCCTCAACATGAACGACCACGGCTTCACCGTCGCGGCATTCAACCGCACGGTCGAGAAGGTGGATCACTTTCTCGCCAACGAAGCCAAGGGCACCAAAGTCATCGGCACACACTCGCTGGCGGAGATGGTTTCGCTTTTGAAAAAACCGCGCCGCGTGATGATGCTCGTCAAGGCAGGCGTGCCGGTGGACGAATTTATCGAACATCTTTTGCCGCTGCTTGAGCCGGGCGACATCATCATTGACGGCGGCAATTCGCTTTTCACCGACACCGAACGTCGTGTGAAATATGTCGAATCAAAAAGATTGCTGTATATCGGCACGGGCGTTTCCGGCGGCGAAGAAGGCGCGCGGCACGGCCCAAGCATAATGCCCGGCGGTTCGCCCGCCGCGTGGCCGCACGTCAAAAATATTTTCCAAAGTGTTTCCGCAAAAGTAGAAGGCAATGTTCCGTGCTGCGACTGGGTTGGCGAAGGCGGCGCGGGTCATTATGTGAAGATGGTTCACAACGGCATCGAATACGGCGACATCCAGTTGATCGGCGAGGCTTACAACATTTTGAAAAATGGTCTCGGCATGAGCGCGCCGGAAATCCACGAGGTTTTTGCGGAATGGAACAAGGGCGAACTGGATTCCTATCTCATCGAAATTTCGCGCGACATCATGGCGTTCAAGGACACGGACGGCGCGCCGCTCGTGGATAAAATCCTCGACACCGCCGGCCAGAAAGGCACCGGCAAATGGACGGTCATCAATTCGCTGGACCTGGGCATCCCGATTACGCTCATGGCCGAGGCGGTTTATGCGCGCTGCGTTTCGGCATTGAAAGACGAACGCGTCAAGGCGGCTAAGAAATTGAAAGGCCCGCGTCCCGCGCTCACGGGCATCGCCGCACATCCCGAAAAGAAAAAAGCGTTCATCGCCGACATCATGAGCGCGCTCTACGCCTCGAAGATCATTTCCTACGCGCAAGGTTACATGCTCCTGCGCGCGGCGGCGGCGGAATACAAATGGCATCTGAACCTTGGCGGCATCGCGCTGATGTGGCGCGGCGGCTGCATCATCCGCTCGCGTTTCCTCGGCAAGATCAAGGAAGCCTACGACAACAATCCGAAGCTCACCAACCTGCTGCTCGACGATTATTTTCGCGGCGAAATCAAGCGCTCGCAAAAAGGCTGGCGCAACATCGTCGCCACGGCGGCCAAGCGCGGCATTCCTGTTCCCGCGTTCAGCACCGCGCTCGCATTTTTCGATCAATATCGTTCCGCCGTTCTGCCGGCGAACCTGTTGCAGGCGCAGCGAGATTATTTCGGCGCGCACACCTACGAACGCGTGGACAAACCGCGCGGCGAATTCTTCCACACGAACTGGACGGGCAAAGGCGGCATGACCAGCAGCAGCACTTACAACGTGTAAATCGTAGCGGCGTCTCGGCAGAGCGCCGCATTTTTTTTGCGGGAGCCAATAGAACGGCTTTCTGCCGAAAGCCGCTACGCATTTGACCGCGCGGAAAATTTTCCGCACAATCCGCGCATGGCAAGCAGCTTTGGACAATTGTTCCGCATCACGACGTGGGGCGAATCGCACGGCGGCGGCGTGGGCGTCGTCGTGGACGGCTGCCCGCCGCGCCTGAAACTTTCCGAAGCGGACATCCAGCCGGATTTGGATCGTCGCCGTCCCGGCCAATCCAAAATCGTCACGCCGCGCAAGGAAACGGACACGATTCAAATTCTTTCGGGAATTTCCAATGGCCAGACGCTCGGCACGCCGATCTGCCTCTGGGTCAAAAACGAGGATGCGCGTTCGGAAGCGTATTCGGAAATGAAAACGAAGTTCCGTCCGTCGCACGCGGACTTCACTTACTTCGCCAAATACGGCATCCGTGCGTGGGCGGGCGGCGGGCGCGCGAGCGCGCGCGAAACGGTTGGCCGCGTCGCGGCGGGAGCGATTGCGAAGAAAATTTTGCGCGAACGCTTCGGTGTTGAAACGCTGGCTTATGTCAAGCAGGTCCAGAAAATCTCGGCTGAAATAAATCCCGACAAAGTGAAATTTTCCGAAGTCGAATCAAACATCGTCCGCTGTCCCGACGCGGCTGCGGCAGTCAAAATGATTCGCCTCATCGAAAAAATGCGGCGCGAAGGCAACACCGTCGGCGGCATCGTCGAGGGCATAGCGCGCGGCGTTCCGGCTGGCTGGGGCGAGCCGGTTTTTGACAAGCTCGAAGCGGATTTGGCGAAAGCCATGTTAAGTCTGCCCGCGTCGAAGGCGTTTGAAATCGGCTCCGGCTTCGGCGGCATTTTGCTGACGGGCCGCGAGCACAACGACGCGTTTCGCGCGCGGAACAAAAAAGTTTTCACGACGACGAACCGCTCCGGCGGCATCCAGGGCGGCATCTCGAACGGCGAGACGATTTTTTTCCGCGTCGCGTTCAAGCCCGTCGCCACCGTGATGCACGAGCAGGACACGGTGACTGAACAATTTGAAAACACTACGCTCAAAGGCCGCGGCCGCCACGACCCTTGCGTGCTGCCGCGCGCCGTGCCGATGGTCGAGGCGATGACGGCGCTCGTCTTGGTTGACCACGCGCTGCGGCACAAGGCGCAATGCGGTTGAAATTTTCCTGAATTCAGCGAAGATTATTTTATGCCGGAAAAAAACATCAGCGAAATCTCCCAGGACCTGCGGCGGATGCATACGAAGGCCGTCGAGGCGGAGCAGCGGGAAAACGCGGACTACGCCATCGCGCTGTTCTGCCAGATTCTGGAAAAAGAGCCTGGTTTTTTTGAATGTCGCAAGGAACTGCGCGCGGCCCAGCTCCAAAAAGCCGGCGCGACAAGCACGGGCTTTTTCAAAAAAATGTTGAGCGGTGCGGGTTCCTCGCCGCAGATCGCCAAGGCCAAAATGACCATCGGAAAAAATCCCGCCGAGGCGATGGCGATTGCCGAGCAGGTTTTGAGCGGCGACCCTACCAGCGGCGCCGCGCATCGCATCATCGCCGACGCCGCGCAGGCCCTGGAGATGCCGCAGACGATGATTTTTGAACTGGAAACGATGGCGAAAAATTCGCCGAAGGACAAGGCGCTGATCGTTGAATTTGCCAACGCGGTCGCCGAGACGGGCAGCAACGCCAGCGTCGCCGAAAAAATTCTGGCCGACCTCATCCGCTCCTCACCCTACGACTCGGATTTGCTACAGGTGTCGAAAAATCTTTCCGCGCACCGGACGATGAACGAGGGCGGCTACGGCGCGCTCGAGGGCGGCAAAGGTTCCTATCGCGACATCTTGCGGAACAAGGACGAGGCCGTCTCGCTGGAACAGGAAAAGCGCGTGCAGAAATCCGAGGACGTGGCCGAACGGCTCATCGGCGAATACGAAGCGCGCATGAAAACGGAGCCGGACAACCTCAAGAACCAGCGCAATCTCGCGGAACTTTACACGCAGAAAAACAAGTTCGACGAGGCGCTGGCGATTTACGCGCGCCTCAAAAATACCGAACTCGGCAACGATTCGTCGCTCGATCAGGCCATCGCCAGCACGACCGTTCGCAAGTTTGATTTTGAGATTGCGCAGTTGAATCCGTTCGCGCCCGAACACGCGGAACTGGTGGCGCAGATTCAGGCGAAGAAACTGGATTACCAGCTCACCGAATGTCAGAAGCGCGTGGAAAAATATCCGACCGACCTCGCCATCCGGTTTGACCTGGGCGTGCTTTATTTTCAGGCCGGCAAGATCGGCGAGGCGACGGCGGAATTTCAGAAGGCGCAGCAAAACCCGCACAAGCGCCTCACCGCGATGAGCTATCTCGCGCAATGTTTTGCCAAGCGGAAAATGTTCGATCTCGCGGCGCGCACGTTGCAAAACGCCATCAAGGAAAAACCCGGTTTTGACGAGGAAAAGAAGGACCTGATCTACAACCTCGGCTGCGTGCTGGAAAGCATGGGCAAAAAAGAGGAAGCCATCGAGCAGTTCAAGATCATCTACGAAACGGACATTGGCTACCGCGACGTCGGCGCGAAGGTGGATGCGTATTATGCGGGGCAGTGAATTGAAATTTTCCAGAAGAATTGTTCTGGATAAAGAAAATGTCAAAGAAGATAACTTTGAAAATGATATGCGACCCGTTGTCGCATAACCATGGTAAGGCAGCAACGATTGAAATAAGGAAAATTATGAAAATTCAATGCCACCTCTCGCGCCTTCTGGCAATGATCTGGCTGGTCGCGATCAACATTTCCTCGCCCGCTGATGAACTGCGTGGCAAAGGACTGACGAACGGTGAGTTCACAGCCCAAATCAACGGCATTGAAATGTGGTATAAGGTTTCGGGCACCGGCCCGGTCTGTCTCATGCCCTCACCTGCGTGGGGCATGAGCTCGGACCTGTATATCAATACGCTCAAGCCGATGGAGAAAATCTTCACAATGGTCTATCTCGACTCGCGCGCCTGCGGCCGATCTGATCCCGCGCCTTCGCTCACGCAATATACTTGGGCAGACCTCGATGCCGACCTTGATGCGCTGCGCGCCCATCTCGGGCAGAAGAAAGTCTGGGTGATGGGCCACTCCGAAGGCGCGATGGAGGCGATTCATTACGCCTGCAAGCACCCGAATAGGATCAACGGTGCGGTGCTGTTGAGCGTCGGCGGAATCACCGGCAAAAACCTCGGACGCGATGGAGACGCCATCATTGCCTCGCACAAGGGCGATCCGAGATTCGCCGAGGCCCTGAAGGTGGAAAATGAGACGGAGGAGATGCCAACGAACGGCCCGGAGTTGACCAAGTTCCTCCAAGCCACGCTCGTGTTGTATTGGTATGACCCGTCGAAGATGACCAATTACGATTTTTCCGGCGGCACTAAAACATCTTCCGCCAAAACAACATCTTCCGCCAAAACAACATCTTCCGCCAAAACAACATCTTCCGCCAAAACAACATCTTCCGCCAAAACAACATCTTC
>Ga0208849_1000767_pt1 | contig 26778 bp, 25 predicted proteins | sample NGESurdeep072012_10_FD_184470 | JGI IMG/M metagenome (GOLD analysis project Ga0208849, IMG submission 184470) | Arctic peat soil microbial communities from Barrow, Alaska - NGEE Surface sample 53-3 deep-072012 (SPAdes) | ecosystem: Environmental > Terrestrial > Soil > Wetlands > Peat ... | reverse complement strand
GTGACGCTCGGACTGCCGGCGAAAGGTGCGGTCCTGAAGGTTTCCTCGTCGAGCGCGACCACGACCGCCGGTGACGATTCCGGCGAATGCAAGTCGCCGAAGACGCGCCAGCGCAGCACCGTGAGGATATCGATCGACCAGCCGCGCAATCCGTCGAAGGCCGGTGAGGCGGCCACGAGAGCCGCGCACAGCGCAATGAGAGCGCCGACCGCTGCCGCGCGCCGGCGCACCGGATCCATGGGCACCCCGGCCGGACGCCGCTATTCGAAGCGCAACAGGCGGCTCGCGATCGGCGCCGGGCCGGATTTGGCATTGGCGTCGATGCGGAACGGTACGCTCTGACCGCCAAGGCTCGCCACGTAGATACCGCCGCGGGCCAGACTGAGGTTGGCCTTGCCGAGATCGTAAAAGCCTTTCGCCGCACTCGCGTCATCGAGCTTGATCGCGTGGCGTTCGCCGGAGCGATCGACCCTTCGGATCACGAGCGTGCGATCCGCGCCTGGGAGCGTCTTCGGAAACTGCACCGCGGGCGCCAGCGCGTAGAGTGTTATTTCCGTCCCGGCGCTCTGCACCCGAAACGCGCTGGCCGCGCTCTTGCTCGCTTCGGCCTCGCTCAGCCGGATGTTGCCGCCGTCGCAGGGCGACTTGGAGCGGGCGACCTGACCGCCCTGGACGGCGCTCCGCGCCGCGCCCACGATCACCGTGCCGCCGGTGATCGTCTCTTGTTCGCAGGATTGCAGATAGCTGAGCACGAGCGTGTCGTGCGGTCCGAGCTTGATGATTTGGCCGCTGCCCACATAGTCCATGAATTCGACGCCGGCCGTGGTGCTCTTCACATCCTCCACCAGCGCAGTCGGCACTTTGGGCGCAGCCTCACGCGCCGAGCTTTGCGCCATGCCGGCGAATACCGCGACGGCCGCCAGGACCAATGTTCTGCGAGCCATTGAATGGTCTCCGTGACGTTGAAGAGATTGTCCCGGCAAGGATTCCTGTCGGATGCATTAGCATCCATCCCACCGAGGGACCAGCCATCCTTCGGATCGGGACCGAAACACCCCTCCTTGGTAGCTTGGTGCTTTATCGAGGTTCACGTGCCGCGCGCTTTTCGCAGGCCTTTCCTCGCGCAAGCATTGCCTCGCGCAAGGTATTGCCTCGCGCAAGCTGGGCCGAATTTAAAAATGCTTCGCGACCCGCCACCGGATACACTAGGGGGTATGGCCCGAAGCGGCGGTTGAAAGCCGAGAACGCGGTTTGGCGTGCGGGAGCTGGGAGGAAGAAAAATGGAAATCATCGGCAGGAAAACGGCACGTGCTGTCGGGCTGGCCTGCGCGGCCGCCGCACTTTTGTCCTTCGGTGCCGCGTTGGCAGACAATTACCCCAGCCGGCCGGTGACCGTCGTGGTGCCGTTCACGCCGGGCGGTTCGACCGACATTCTGGCGCGCTACGAGGCCGATGTGCTGCAGCGCCAGATGCACGGCACCTTCGTGGTGGAGAACAAGCCGGGTGCCGGCGGCGAGATCGGCATCGCCTATGCGGCGCGCGCTGTGCCGGACGGCTATACGCTCCTCCACGCGCCGAGCGTCATCACGCTACTGCCGTTTCTGAAGAAACACGTCACCTACGATCTCGCCAAGGATTTCGATCCGATCACTGTCGTCGGGCTGACGCAATTCGGTCTGGTGGTGAGCCCGTCGCTGCACATCAATACGGTCGCCGAACTGATCGCGCGCGCCAAGGCGGATCCCAATGCGCTGACCTTTGCGTCGGCCGGCATCGGTACGCCGCACCAGATTTTCGGCGAGCTGTTCAAGACCATGACGGGCGTGAACATCCGCCACATTCCCTATAAGGGCTCCATCCCCGGTCTGACCGACGTGGCGAGCGGCGTGGTGTCGATGGAGTTCACCGATCTCGCGCCGGCGACGCCGCTGATCCAGGCCGGCAAGCTCAAACTGATCGCGCTGCTTGGCGGCAAGCGCGACCCGGACATGCCGAACGTGCCGACGGTGGGCGAGACCGTACCCGGCTACGAGGCGCAGTCCTGGCAGGGCCTGTTCGCCCGGGCCGGCACACCGAAGCCGATCATCGACGACATCGCCCGCAATCTCGCCGCCGACCTCAAGCGGCCGGAAACGGTGGCGAAATTCAAGGCCATCGGCATCGTCGCCCAATCCGACACGCCGGCCGAATTCCGCGCCTTCATCGCCTCGGAGAGCGCCAAATGGAGCAAGGTGATCCGGGCGGCCGGAATTCAGGCGGAGTAGCCGCTCATTCAACTTGCTGGCCGAAAAGGCGACTGAGCTACCGCTGCACGCGTGCGGCAGTCGATCGACGCCGCACGCTCAGTCCCGAAAGATAAAGTCAGGATCGATCTAAGCGTTAAATGCCTATTTGAGCATTGCCGCCATTTTCGCCGTGAGCTCGGGACTGGTCGTGCTCGATGCGGACCCGGCGACGTTACTTGACCGCGGACACCGGGGGCGGCGCCGGCCGTTCGCTCTCAGAAGCCGACGCCCAATGCCGGGAGTAGGCGCTCCAATATTGCGACAAGGCAGACCAGCACGACCAAAAGTTTCAGAAGATTGGCGAGCCGCCTTTCACGAACGAACCGTTCGATAACCCAAAAGCAAATTGCACCGACAACGCAGATGATCAAAATGTTGATCAGGATTAGCAGCATAGGAAGCCTCACGTAGGTTGCGGCTATGTGTACTGAGGACAATTCGCCGGCGGGAGCGCCGACTTGTCGTGGCTGGCGCGGGGCAAGACCGATGCGGCGCGACGTAACCGCCCAAGCAGGAGTTTCGATAAAGCCGGCGCCTGTCCGGTGCTCCAACCCTTCCGGGTCGGTCCCGTTTCATAGCACGTCCCCACCAATGGGGGATGCCATCGCCTAATCGTGCGGCACTCGATCCTCGGACGTGTTCTTACTCGCGCCCATGCCGGACCCTCTGCTCATGTTCCGGGCGGCAACACAGAAAACCGACGTTAGTTCCCCGGAGTGATCGCCGCAGCAGATTGCGGATCCCTTCGATACCGCGGCCTTGTCGATGACGGAAAGTGGCGACGTTCGGTATCGGGCGATCATGGACCACCGCCGAGAGTCATAAGCGCGTTGGTCGTTCCGAGCGTGCATGGCCAGATGGCACTAATGCGCGCTCCGGTCTGTTCCGATGGTCACCACTGACCGGTCGCATTGGGTTCAGTCGAACTCGTTGTACGGCGCCCCCCTGCGGGTGTCTGTCTGCATCCTTCCATGGCGGCGGGTTTGCCTTTTCAGGGTGGATGAGCGCGCCCAACATGCCCAATGCACTGCCGGCCAGCATCAACGCGACGATGGTGCCCAACACGCGTCGGACCGTTGTCCCGTCATTGCCGACAGTCGTCATAATGAACCCCAAACGAATTTAGCCGCCGATAGTGCCGAATCATTGCGAGAGTCGCAAATAGCTGCCCAACGGGGCAAAAGAACGCCACCATAAGCCGCTGCGACATCACGTCAGTTTCGAGCCGACAACGTGCGCCTTCGAGGCGATTGATTTCTGTGCGCCTTAAGGAGTTCAGCGGCTCGTTGTCTTGACGTGGAACGAGGCAGGACGCCGTGAAAGCGGCGCCAGCCAGCAGCGCGGATGAACCTGCAAAAATCGAGACCGCGTTCGAGCCGTTCGGCCACTCCCTGCTTCGCCGCGCTTGTCGCGAGCTACTTACTGCGATTGCGCTCCCGTTCACGCGCAATTTCCTCGGGCGTATAGGGTGCGGCATTAAGATCGTGGGAGGTCCAACCCTCTTGCCGGTACGCAGCAATGCGCACCTGCACGCTCACCGCGCCGACCTCGAGAATGGCCACGTAGCGATCCTTCTCGGTCTGCGGCACCTTGGCTGTGACCAGCGTGCCGCCACGGCGCAGCGATTCGGCGATGGCGTGCGCCTCTTCGCCACTGATGCCTGCCGTGGACAGAACACCGAGCGCGCCGCCGGCCCAGCCGCCGGCGGCGGCGCCCGCAATGGTCGCGGTCAGCCATCCCGCCGCCGCAACCGGCCCGATGCCGGGGATGGCGACGAGGCCGAGCCCGGTCACAAGACCGGCCAGGCCGCCGAGCGCCGCGCCGATTTCGGCTCCTGTCGCGGCTCCGTGGACGCGATCGTTGCGGACCAGAACGCTGATGTCGCGCTCCGGCACGCCTGCTTGCCGCAAAGCGCGTAGCGCGTTCGCCGCATCATCGTGATGATCGTAGAGGCCAACAATGGTGACGAACATGATCGCTCAATCCTTTGCTGCCCCCGGATCGAATCGCGGTGAGGCACGTCGCACCACTCGCCGCGCGCGGGCGCAATCACAATCCCTACAAGCTGCAGCGCATTGAACCGACGCGTTGCCAGCGCGGCGATCAGTCGCTGCAGCCTTGCCTGCGCTCCTGGGCCACGATCTCGCCGATCCGCCGCCGGACCGCCGCGGACAACGGCACTGCGTTCTCGTTGTCGAAGCGGCAGCCGGCATTGCCGAAATAGGAGATAGCGCGCTGCGTCTTGAAGCAAAAGCCGCCGCCCTTGTAGTAGGTGTTGCGTTCCACCCACAGCGCCTGGCAGGTCGCCGCGTAGGAAGGCGCCAGCGCTGCCCCAAGCGTCAGGGCGGTCAGCCCGGCGGTGATCAGTATGCGCATCGCTTTATCTCCCAGATTTTGTTTCCGACACCAGCGTCGGCGTAGGATAAAATCCGTTCGCCGGATTGGAAAGGGGATTTGCATGTTCCCAAGAGCTTGCGCCACCGCTGCGCTGATCGTGCTGGCGGGTGCGGCCGTTGCCCAAAGCGATCGGATCGGCCATGCGCTCGATACCCTGGTGGCGGCCTATCCGGCCGCGCTTGCCGGACATGACGCAAAAACCCTGCGCTGGCGTGACGGCACGACGATGGCGGTGACTGACGGCAACGATCAAAAGAGCCTTGCCGAGCTGTTGCGCCACGCCAGCATCGCCGACCAGTTCCGTATTCCTTATCCACGCGGCGACCTCAAAGAGCCTCCGGCGATCGATTCCGATCCGGGCCGGTTCCGCAAGACCGCATTTTTTAACAAGATGTACGGCGATTGCAAAAAGGGCGAGGTGGCGCGGCGGTTGGTGCGTGTCGTGTGGCTGCCGAAGACCTGGGGCAAGGCAATCCAGTTCACCTCGGTGAATGGCGCCGACGCGCAGCTGCGCGCGGTTGCAGCCGAACTCGACGCGCTGCCGGCCGCGATCAGGCAGGCCGCATATCCGATCGCCGGCACCTACAATTGCCGCGCCGTGGCGGATACCGGCGAGCCGAGCCCGCACAGCTACGGCATTGCGATCGATCTCAATCTTAAATTCTCGGACTACTGGTTCTGGCACCCGCATACCGGCAAGATCGCCTACCACAACCGCATGCCGAAGGAGATTGTTGCGATCTTCGAGAAGCACGGCTTCATCTGGGGCGGCAAGTGGTATCACTACGACACCATGCATTTCGAGTATCGGCCGGAGCTGCTGGCTGCGGGTGAGTGAGAACATCGTCATTGCGAGGGCGATTATCTGCCAGTTGACAAAGGCAGAAAATCCCTCTTAACGGAGCACGGAAAAACCGGGCTAGCAATAGGTCTAGAAACGGATGGCCTCGGAAAGTGCCGAAAAACGGGCATTTTCCGATACAATCCGCCGCAAAACCAACTGGTGCGTTGCGAGCTTTTCGGGAAAGCCGCCTATTCTCGCCATGAGAAAGCGGCATCCAATACGGCGCTGGCTGAAACAGCACTGGAAAGCAATCGCTTCGGCTTTGGGCGTCTTCTGGCTTGGCCTAGGGCCGTTCTTGCAGGGATTGGCCGCGCTGCTGCACTGATCTTGTTGGCTCATTTGACCGGCGGCTGGGGCGACGCTCCGATGTATGGTCGGACCAATGTAGTCGGCGTATTTTCGCCGACGAAGATAAGCGGCCTATCCGTCGGAATAGGCGGCTGCACAAATGTTTTTGCAGAGTCGATCCCATCCCTGTCCACAACCGGAAAGGCTTTGGTAAAAACCGCATACAGTTGCTCATATGAGGCCAACTCTGGGTGCGGAAAAAATATTTTTATCCCTGGCCACACTGCACCATTCACGCCGCCATATATGGTCACCTCGGTCTTGGACGAAAATAACGGTAATATAAGTTGGGCCATAAATGTTTCGCATTCTATGCACCCGACCTGCCACACAAGTCCGATCTTTGGCAATTCTCCTTTAATTGCGGCAATATCTTCGTATTGGTCTTTTGTCAGTATTCTCGGTTCGAGAGAGATAATCTCGTTATTTTGGGAGCGAATTACGGATTGCTGCGCATCGACAATGGATTGTTGGTGTCGGCTTATTCCCTCATCAAATTCGAATAAAAATATTGTGGCTGCGGCCTCGATTATCACACCAAAAAATACGCAGGCAGTTGGGACTGTCCACAAATGGCCACCACGCGCCGCCTCCCAAATGATGCCTGCGCCAACTGCCAGTCCGCCTGCCACAGCGGCTAAAATCAGCACCAAATGGGGCGTTGAGGGATCGACGCCACCAGAGAAAAACTGGCCAATATACGTTGAGATCGCAGCCCCGTTCATTCTCGTTCTGTTTGGTATTGCGTTTGCTGTGGTTGCGGCGATTCGTTGGTTGTTGTCACTATCGGACTGGAAGGAGTGGCGAATGGCAACTCCAATTGCTCCTCTTTCGGTTCGCTGGCATCGTTTCCGTCTAGCTGAGACGGATGCCAGTGACCTCGTCTCAGCAGCCTGCTATCGCCGTCCCGAACATGTCGGGATTGAAACGGTTGTTGTAACGGAACTGAAACTCCGCGACATAGAGCGGCAGATATTTGGCGCTGACCTTATGGAACGTGCCGACCACGCCGCGCCTGAAGATCGACCAGAAGCCGGAAACCGTCTCAGTGACGAACTGGCTGAGAATGTCGCGGCTCACGCTCTTGATAACCCGCGCGACGACATTGCCCTGCCGCTCGACAGCACCAACGACTGGAACCTTGCCCGAACCGAGACCACCACGACCCGGGCCGCCGCGTCCCTTGGAGTAATGCCGGTTCTTGGCTTTGCCGCCGACAAACGTTTCGTCAACTTCGACAATGCCGCCAAGCTTCGTTTCCGGCTGAATCAGCGCCGCGCGGATTTTGTGGCACATAGAATGGGCCGTCTCGTAAGAACCGAAGCCCATCATGTGCTGGATTTGAAGGGCGCTCACGCCCTTCTTGCTCGAAAACATGTAGTGGGCGACGCGATACCAGTCGCGCAGAGGCTTCTTGGTGTTCTCGAAGATCGTCCCGGCAAGGCACGAAAACCGATAGCCCTGCGGCGCGCACTCGCGGCACTGCCAATGAAAGGGCTTATAGCTAGAAGCGTCGTACAGGTCCTTATTGCCGCAGCGCGGGCAGGTCACGCCTTCCGGCCAGCGGCGCGCAACCAAGTACCGAAGGCAGGCTTCGTCGTCGCCTTCCGGGAAGCGCGACTCAAACTGGCCCGCGGTCATCTGCGGAACTGGCTTCGGACGGTTTGCCATGGCTCTACCCTTTCGATGGAAGGATATTGCCATGCCGGATAGTTTTTGTCAACTGGCAGATAATCGCCATTGCGAGGAGCCAACGGGTCCGGCCCGAAGTGGCCGGCCCGATGACAAGCTCCGCGACGAAGCAATCCAGAGCAGCCTCACGGTCGTCCCGGGCCGCCCTGGTCGCAATGACGCGTCGCTCACTCTCCCGTCGTCTCGACGTGGAAGCAATGCAGCACGCGGTGAAAGATCGGCGCCAGCACGAAGCCGGTGGCGATGACGATGATGAGACCGGACAGGATCGCGTAGGAACCGGCGAAGATTTTTCCCGGCTGGGTCTTGAGTTCGGCAACCGGCCCCATGCCGGACAGGATCATCGCCGCATTCACATAGGCATCGGTGACCGACATGCCCTCGAAATACGCATAGCCCGCCATGCCGATGGCGAGGCCGACGAAGGTCAGCACCGCCCACAGCCCGATGGCGACAAGCATCCGGCGTGCAAATTTGCGGCGCGACGCGACCGGATGGCTGCGATGTTCGAAGCGGGTCACGCTGAGAGAGCTGCCTGGCATAGTCTTCCTCCGGCTGCAGACCGATGATCTGAACGCATACCACACGTCAAACGGCAGTTGAGCGCGAGCGGCCCCGCGCCTAATATTCCGTCACCCAGGAAGGGAAGCCCGCCATGCAGCAGAAAAAATACGACCGCGCCGCCGAGGACCAAGGCAACATCGTCGGCATCGGCCATGTCAATGTGTGCATCACCGATCAGCACCACGGCACGGATTATTACGTCACCGGGCTCGGCTATACGCGCGACCCGTTTCTCAACACCACCTCGCGCAACATGTGGATCAATGTCGGCATGAGTCAGTTCCATCTGCCGATGGGGACGCCGGACGTATTGCGCGGCGTCGTCGGACTGGTTTCGCCGGATCGGGCCGCCTTGCTCGATCGGCTCGCGCGCGTGCGCAAGAGCAAGCAGCTCGACGGCACCAAGTTCGACTTCCGCGAGAGCAACGATTGCATCGAGACCGTCTGCCCGTGGGGCAACCGCATCCACGTCCACACGCCGGACCCCGAGCGCTTCGGCCGCCTGATGCTCGGCATGCCCTATATCCGCTTCGACGTACGCCCCGGCACGGCCGAGGGCATTGCCCGGTTTTATCGCGAGATTCTCGATGCGCCGTCGCAGGTGCACAAGAATGGCGCCGGGCCCGAAGCGCGTGTGCAGGTCGGCGAGCAGCAATATTTCGTTTTCCGCGAGACCGATGCGGCGGAAAAGCCCTACGACAAGCACCACGTTCAGATCTATCTGAGCGATTTCTCCGGCCCCTATCGTAAGCTTCTGGACCTCGGCCTGATCACGATGGAGAGCAACCAGTACGAATACCGCTTCAAGGACGTGATCGATCTCGACACCAAGGAAGTGCTGTTCACGGTCGAGCACGAGACCCGCAGCCAGACCAACCCGATGTACGGCCGCCCGCTGATCAACCGCAATCCGTCGGCGACCAACATGGACTACAAGCCCGGCCACGACGCCATGTCCTGGGCGCTGCCGTGATGGTCATTCCGGGGCGCCGCGTAGCGGCGAGCCCGGAATCCATAATCACTGTCGCGTCGGTCTCGGTCAGTGCGTGCACGAACCTCGCGTTTCGTGGATATGGATTCCGGGCTCGCGCCTTCCGCGCGTACCGGAATGACGGGCGCGCATGAATAGCCGTCGTGCCCTGATTATAGGCGGCTCGCTCGGCGGGCTGATCGTCGCGCACTTGTTGCGCACGACCGGCTGGGACGCCGTGGTGTTCGAGCGCAACGAAGAGGAACTGGCGAGCCGCGGCGTCGGGCTTGGCACGCACCCGCAGCTCATCGGTATCCTCAAGCGGGCCGGCTTGGATTTCGACGATACGATGGGCATCACCCCGACGCGGGCGGTGTGCCTCGACCGCAACGGCGAGATCGTCATCGAGCGGCCGACGGGGCGCACCTTGAGCGGCTGGTCGCGGCTATACCGCGCGCTGTTGGACGCGCTACCGGCGCCAGACCACCGGCTCGGCAAGCGGCTCGTGCGTGTCGCACAGGACGCAGACAGTGCCACGGCGTTCTTTGCCGACGGCTCCAGCGAACGCGGCGATCTTCTGGTCGGCGCCGACGGCATCCGCTCGGCGGTGCGCGCGCAATTCCTGCCCGACGTCGAGCCGCACTACGCCGGCTACGTGGCGTGGCGCGCATCGATCGACGAAGCCGACGTGCCGGCGGAACTGTGGGCCGAAATGGTTGGCCTCTACGCTTTCTGTCTCCCCGAGGGCGAGCAGGTCATCAGCTACGCGGTGCCGGGACGCGACAATGACACGGCGGTCGGGCGGCGCGCCTATAACATCGTCTGGTATCGCCCGACCGATCGCGCGGCGCTGACCGATATGTGCACCGATGCGCAGGGCCGGCATCACGCCGCCGGCATTCCGCCGCCGCTGATCCGGCCCGACGTGGTCGCGCGCGTTAAAGCCGACGCCCGAGCACACATCGCGCCACAGGTTGCCGAAATCTTTGCGCGCAGCACGCCATTCTTCCAGCCGATCTATGATCTCACCTCACCGCAGATCGTATTCGGTCGCGTCGTGCTCGCCGGCGACGCGGCATTCGTCGCGCGCCCGCATGCCGGCGCCGGCACCACCAAGGCGGCGCTCGATGCGGCCTGCCTCGCCGACAGCATCCGCGCCGCCGGCGGCGATCTCGTGCGCGGCCTGCAGCGTTACCAGCGCATGCAATCGGCATTCGGCCGGGCGCTGGTCGAGGTCAACAGCGCCGAGGGCGCCTATCTGAGCGCGCAGATCAAGCCGAAGGCCGAGCGCACCGCCGACGAACTGCATCGCGATATTGGCGCGGTGGTCAATGCCCATATCGGCCGCAGCGAGCAGGTCGGCGCGATGGTCGCCGCCTACGGACTTGACGTTCACGTCAACGTGCCGGCTTAAAGAACCCGAACAGGGAGTGGGCGATGCAGTTCGGAGTGCAGTTTTTTCCCAATTTCCAACCGCGCGACAAAAGCCCGGCCGACTATTACGCGGAGAGTCTCGATATCGCCGAGGAGGCTGACGAACTCGGCTACTCGCATGCGCGCTCGGTCGAGCATTACTTTGAGCGCTATGGCGGCTATAGCCCCAACCCGATCCTGTTTCTCGCCGCCGCCGCGGCGCGCACCAAAAAGATGCGGCTCGTCACCGGCGCGGTGGTGCCGGCGTTCAACAATCCGCTGAAGCTTGCAGGCGAGATCGGCATGCTGGATGCCATTTCGGGTGGCCGCTTCGACGTTGGTTTCGCGCGCGCCTTCCTGCCGCACGAATTCCGCCGCTTCCGCATTTCGCCTGACGAATCGGTGGCGCGTTTCCGCGAAGGGCTGGAGCAGATCGAGCTGCTCCTGACCAAGGAGAACGTCAGCCACCACGGCCAGTTTCATTCGTTCGACAACGTCACGTCGCTGCCGCGGCCGACGCAGAAGCCGCGGCCGAAATTTTATATCGCCTCGACCCGCACCGAAGACTCGTTCGAATTCGCCGGCCGCGCCGGCCACGCGCTGATGTCGATCCCGATCGGGCCGCTGAAGGATCTGATCCCGATCTACCGCAACGCCTGGCGCAAGGCCGGCCACCCGGGCGACGGCGAGGTGATGATCGCGTTCCACATGTTCTGCCACGAGGACAAAAAACTCGCGCGCGAAATCCCGCGCCCGCAGTTTGAGGATTATTTCAAGGCGCTGTTCGAATCCGCCGGCGAATGGACCCAAGGCACGGCGTCGAAGGACTACAAGGGCTACGGCGATTCGATCGGCCGGATGAAGAGTTTCACCCTGGAGAACCAGATCGAAGCGCGCGGCGCGCTGGTCGGCACACCCGACGAGATCAAGGACATCGTCCGTAATCTTCAGGACAAGGTCGGCAAGTTCGAGCAGGCCTCGCTGCAGATCAATTTCGGCACGCTGCCGCTTGCCGAAGCACAGAAATCGATGCGGCTGTTCGCGCGTGAAGTCATGCCGGCGTTCGCGTAAATTCGGAACGACACATGGCCGGACCGCTCGCAGGCATCCGCATTCTCGATCTGACCTCGGTGGTGGCCGGTCCGCTGGCAACGCAAAGCCTTGCCGACATGGGTGCCGACATCATCAAGATCGAGGCGCCGGAGGGTGATGCTCCGCGCCACACCGGGCCGGCGCGCTCGCCCGGCATGGCGGCCTTGTTCATGGGGCTCAACCGCGGCAAGCGCTCGCTGGTGCTCGATCTCAAGCAAAAGCCTGCTCAGGACGCGCTGTGGCGGCTCCTTGCCACGGCTGACGTGCTGGTGCACTCGATGCGGCCGCAGGCGATAGCCAGGCTGGGCTTTGGCCACGCCGTGGTGCGCGAAAAGCATCCGCGCCTTGTCTATGCGGCGCTGCACGGCTACCGCGACGGCGGCCCCTATAGCGGCCAGCCAGCCTACGACGATGTGATCCAGGGCCAGTCCGGTATCGCCGCCCTGATGGCGCAGATGTCGGGAGAGCCGCGCTATGCGCCGATGATCCTGGCCGACAAGACCTGTGCGCTCGCCATCGCCGGGGCGGTGTGCGCGGCCCTGTTCGAACGCGAACGCACCGGCCGCGGCCGGTTCGTCGAAATCCCGATGTTCGAGCAGATGGTGGCGTTCGTGCTCGGCGAGCACCTGTTCGGCCACAATTTCGTGCCGCCGCTCGGCCCGCTCGGCTACACGCGGGTGACCGCGCCCTGGCGGCGGCCATACCAGACCAAGGACGGCTATCTGTGCATGATGGCCTATACGCAGGCGCACTGGCGCAAATTCTGGAGCGCGGTCGGCAAGCCGGAGATGCTGGACGATCCGCGCTTCGACTCGATCGCGTCACGCGCCCACAACGTGGTGGCGCTCTACGAGCTGGCCGGTACCTGTATCGCCGATAAGACCACGGACGAATGGCTTGGAATTTTGCGCGAGCGGGAAATCCCGGCGGCGCGGATGTCGAATCTCGGTGACCTGTTCGCCGATCCGCAGCTTGCCGCGACGGGCTTTTTCAAGCACGCGAGCCATCCCAGTGAGGGTGAAATCCAATTCACCGAACTGCCGGTGCGGTTCGACGGAGCCAGCATGACGGCGGAGCGCCTGCAGCCGCGGCTTGGCGAGCACAGCTTCGAGGTGTTGCGCGAGGCTGGCTTCAGCGATGCCGAGATCGACGCTCTCGCCGCTTCAGGCGCTACGGTGGGCGCTGGTGGCAAGGCGGAAGCGGCGGAGTAGCAGATTCGTCATTGCGAGGAGCGTAGCGACGAAGCAATCCAGTTTCTGCGCGGTTGCCTGGATTGCTTCGCTCCGCTCGCAATGACGGTGCTTACGACTCCATCACATTCGGCGCGTAAATCTCGTCGAGCTTGATCAGCCGCTTGGTCAGGCCTTGCTCCAAAGAATACTGCGCGATGGTCTCGATGACGTGGCGGTTGGCCTTGATGCCGTGACGGACAATCGGCGTCTTGGCGTCGCCCGTGAGCAGGCCGGCGGCGAGGTGATACTCGACATGCTGCTGGCGCCGTTGGTTGGCGATGTCGTTGGCCGCGATGAACGCCTTGAGCAGGTTCTGCGCCACCCAGGGCTCCTTGTCATAGACGTCGCGCCGCACCACCGCCTGATGATTGATCGGATAGATGCCGGTCTTGCGGAAATAGCGGACGCCCTCGGCGACCGAATCCGGAAACAGATATTTGAAATCGGGGTTGTTGATGAGGTCGGCACGGCTGCGGTCGACCAGATTGTTGCCCGACAGATAATGCAGCGCGGCGTCGAGTTCGCCCGCCAGCAGCATCGAGCCCATGCTCTTATCCGCGGGGATCTGATTGACGGTGACGCCGGGCGGCGGCTTGAAGCCGGTGGCGCCGCCGTGGCTCTTGTCGGGCGTGCGTTCCATCCAGAATTCCATGTCCTTGGGATTCACGCCGAACTCATGCTGCAGCACGCCGCGCGCCCACAGCGCCGCGGTCTGCTGGTATTCGGGCACGCCGACGCGTTTGCCTTTCAGATCGGCCGGCGTCTCGATGCCGGCCTTGCGCCGCACCAGGATGGCGGTGTGGTAGAACCGTCGCGTCGTATAGATCGGCACGCCGACAAAGCGCTGATCGCCCAGTCCGGTGACGATCATGAAAGACGAAACCGACATCTCCGACAGCGCGAATTCGGCGAAATGCAATTGCCGCCAGAACAGTTCGGACGGGTGCAGGATGGTCGGAATGAGGTCGATGCCGTCCGGCTTCACCGTGCCGTCGAGGATCGGCCAGGTGCGCGGATTGTTGGTGATGCCGATGCTTAGTCGCAGATTCATGGTTTCTTCCCTGGTTATTTGTTAGGAGCCAAGTTCGGCGCGCGTTTCTCGACGAATGCGCGGATGCCCTCTTGTGCGGCTTGCGTCGTCACGGCGTCGCAAAAATCCTCGACCGCGCTGGCGATGTCGCGCCGATAGTCGTTCTGCCGCATGAATGCGGCCCGCCCAAGCCGCATCGCGGCCGGCGATTTGGCGGCAAAATCCTGCGCCAGCGCCGTGGCTGCCGCATCGAGTTCTGCGTCCGGCACGATCTTGCTGATGAGGCCCAGATCGGAGGCTTCCTGCGGATCGATCCTTCGCCCGCTGAACAACAGCTCGAAGGCGCGGTGACGGCCGACGATACGGGGCAGATGCGCGAAGTGGATCGCGGGCGGTACCCCGATATCGATTTCCGGGTAGCCGAAGCTTGCGCCTTGTCCGGCGAGAATGACATCGCAGGAGATGGCGAGCGTCATGCCGCCGCCGCGCGCGGCGCCGCCGACCGCCGCGATCGACGGCTTGCCGAGGCTGTATTGGGCATCGTTGAGATCGACGTAAAGCGCCTGCAGGAACGGGCGCACTTGCTCGCCGGTTTTGCCGAGCAGCATCGTCAGATCGAGCCCGGCACAGAACCGGCGCGGCACCGCGCTCGCCAGCACGACCGCGCGTGCGTCGCCGTCGGCTGCCGCGCGCCGCAGCGCCGCCACGATGGCGCGGATCATGTCGAGCGTGAGCGCATTGACCGGCGGCCGGTCGAGCGTGATGCGCGCAATCCCGCCTGCGACCGCGTAGCTTACGCCGGTCTCAGACATAAGCTACTCTCCGGCCGCGGCGGGCGTAGCGACGCTTGGTTCTGTTCAACATTGCCTCCATCGTACACTAGGCTCCGTGGACATGGGAATTGCCGCCATGTTATTGCGTGGCGATGAGCCCGAAACGGCATGATCTGCTCGAACGGATCGCTGCTCTCCCGGAAGACTTGCTGGGCGAGGTGGCAGAATCTGAGATCGAACGGTGGCGTGATGATGTGTTCCGCCTGACCGACGAAGAGCGTGCCGCCGTACGCAAAGGCATGGATGCTGCGCGTCGCGGTGAGTTCGTCTCCGACGAGGAACTGGCCGCGTTCTACCGCCGCCACGCCGGATGAAAGTCCGCCTGGACAAGGCCGGCGCTCGATGATCTTCAGCGGATTTACGACTTTATAAGCCGGGACAGTCCTGCCGCCACATCGCGCGTCGTTACCCGACTGATTGATCGGGCGCTCAATCTGGAGTACGCGCCGTATCAAGGTCGCGAAGTGGACGAGCCGAATGCGCGAGTGATCGTCGTGCCCCGTTTTCAATATTTTATATTTTATGCGATCGAGGGAGATGAAATTCATATCACCCACTTCCGCCACACGTCGCGTAGGCGTCCCTGGGACGTCGACTAGCGTTCATACCCAAACAATATGCGAAAGCGGGATGACTCCCTGAAGAGTCATCCGTCCTACGGCCGCGCCTAGTTTTAAAGTTTGGTCGCATTTTCTTCGGAAAACCGGCGGCCACTTTTCCGGAAAATGCTTTAGTATCTGTACGGAGCGATTTCCAGATGCGGGAATGCGGAAAAGACGTGCGCGGGATTGGCGAGCGGCGCCGCGTGCAGATACGACGGATCGAGCTTGCCGAGGCTGGTGACGCCGAGAAGACCCATCGTGCGCGTGACTTCGTCGTGCAGCAGGTCGAGCATGCGCACGATGCCGGCCTGCCCGCCGGCGGCGAGGCCGTAGCACTGCATGCGGCCGAGACCGACGAGATGCGCGCCGAGCGCGATCGCCTTGACCACGTCGCTGCCGCGATAGAAGCCGCCGTCAATGATGATCTTGGCCCGGTTTGCGACTGCGTCGACGATTTCCGGCAGCACATCCGTGGAGCCGCGGCCATGATCGAGCTGGCGGCCGCCGTGATTGGAGACGTAGACGAACTCGACGCCGTGATCGAGCGCGATCTTGGCGTCCTCGGCGGTAGCGATGCCCTTGATGGCGAGCGGGATATTGAACTTGCTCTTGATGCGCTCGACTGTCTTCCAATCGAGGGCTTCCTGAAAATGACGTCCGCTCGCCCGCCGCCGGCCGCCGGTGACGTGGCGCTTGGCGATGTCGCGCTCGCGCCGGCTGTAATGCGCGGTGTCGACGGTCAGGCAGAACGCCGCGTATTTGTTGGCGATGGCGCGCGCGACGTGGTCGTCGACCCAGGCGGCGTCGCCGCGCACGTAGAGCTGAAAGATACGCAAGGCGTCTGGCGCAGCCTGGGCGACGCCCTCAAGACCCGGATCGCACACCGACGACAGCATGTGGGCGACGCCGAATTCCGCCGCCGCCTTGGTGACTGGCGCGGCGCCCTCGGGGTGAAAGCTCTCCAGCGAACCGACCGGACACAGCAACACCGGCAGCTTGAGCTTGCGGCCGAGAATGTCCGTCGAGGTGTCGACCTTGCTGACGTCGCGCAGCACGCGCGGGCGGAACGCGATGGCATCGAGCGCCATCCGATTGCGCCGCAGCGTCGTTTCTGTTTCGACGCCGCCGACGATGTAATCCCAGGAGTTCTGGTTCAGATTCTGCCGCGCCTTGTGGACGATCTCATGCAGGGTCATGAAGTCGGGGCTGGCTGACAGATCCGTCAGTCTGGCTGCTTCGTCGGGTTTTTCGCTGCTCATCGGGATACGCGTCGCTCGTTGCGGCCGTCCGGCCTGGAGGGGAGGGAACCCTGCGGTTGCAAGGGCGAGCCGCCACGGTACAGGGCCGTTGGGGGCGAATCAAGAAACCGGCGCGGCAGCAATGCCGACCTAAAGGCACATGGCTTGCGCGAGCAACGCACCTCACTCGCTCGGTAATATTTGCCGATGACGGCAAAAGCGGGCGCCTATACGGGCCGCCCGATAAAGGCTCCGGCGCGCGAAAATCTTTGTTTTGCCGGCACTTATGTCTTGGTCTTAGTTTTGCATTGGCTTCTCGAGCAGTGCGTCCTGATCTTCAGGGCGACAGCACGAAGGAGAGTGCCACGTCTACGATTGGCGCATCCAGCAGCGACGATCCTCACGCTCAGACCAACGCGCCGTCGAGGCGAGGACAGCAGAGCAGCGCCGCCCAGGGCGACGCCGCCTCGCAGTTATTTGCGCCGACCAGCTCGCGAAGCACGAACACGCCTTCGCGCATGGCAAGGTCAGTCTTACTTGTCGTGCTGCCCTCCAATTTGGGTGCGCCACAACTCGACGCATCCAAAAAAACGCACAGAACCTATCTGGCGTTTCCCTACGGCGTGCTGACGATCGCCTCGTACCTCAAGCGATTTGCGGCGGCGCTCAGCCAGGTCGACATTCTCGACCTGAATTTGCCCAGCGACGATCCGCCCGAGGCGCTGCTCGCCCATAAGCTCGCGGCGATGACCCCCGATATTGTCGGGTTCTCGATGTCTTATGACGTGTCATACCCCTGGCTTAAGTCGATGGCGGCTGCGGTGAAGCAACATGACCCCAAGATTTGCATCGTCGCTGGCGGCGCTGCGATCACGACGGCCCACGCCGAAGTGATCGCGGATTGTGAACTCGACGCGTGTTGCTACTCCGAAGGCGAGGTTGCGCTCAAGGAGCTGGTCGATGCCGATGACGTGGCGACCGCACTGACTCGTGACCCGTGGGTGACGAAAACCAAGCCGCGGGTGGGACCGGTCTACGACGACCTCGACCGTATTATCGACGTTGATTACTCGCTGGTCGATGTGCCGGCCTACAGCATGAAGGAGGCTTTTTCTCCGTTCACCAAATTCAGCGCGTCGTCCAAACAGTTCTTTATCGTCACTTCGCGCGGGTGCCCATTCAAATGCGTGTTTTGCGCCGAACCCTCGTTCCACGGCGCAAATATGCGCTATGTCTCGGTCGATCGCGCGGTCGAGCACGTCGCCGGTCTTAAAGACCGCTATGGGTTGAGCGTGCTCACCATCTATGACGACCAGATTCTGATGAACAAGCCCCGGGCGAAAGAGTTCTTCGCCAAGCTTGCGCCGCTCAATATCAGGGTCGAGATGCCGAATGGCGTCACGCTCTCTTACATCGATGAAGAGATGGCAGCGCTCATGAAGGCCGCCGGCGTCGATACGCTGTTTCTTGCGATTGAGCACGGATCGAAGAGGGTACTGCAAGACGTTATCCGGAAGCCGATCGCCTATAACCGCATCAAGCCGACCATCGCGCTTTTGCAGGCGGCCGGCATCTACTGCCAAGGGTTTTTTGTGATCGGGCTGCCGGGCGAGACTCGCGCCGAGCGCGAGGAAACGCGCGACGCGATCCTGGACTGGGGTCTCGACTGGGCCTCGTTCAATTATGCGACGCCGCTGCGCGGCAGCGAGCTGTTCCGCCAGTGCAAAGCTAACGGCTGGATCGACGAGAAATATCTGCCGATCGGCGCCATCGATATGACGAAATACGTCATTCGGGCCCCGGGCATCGATCCCGCAGAGATTGAAAGTTTCGTGTTCAACGTCAATCTCGACGTGAATTTCGTGCATAACCGCAACATGCGCGTCGGCAATTTTGAGGTTGCCCGTGCCGCTTTTAAGGAACTTGTCGAGCGGCATCCCGGCCAGGCATTCGCGCACTATTTTCTGGCGCGATGCGACAACCTGCTCGTCGGCGACGGTGTCGCAAGCTACCGGCGCTATGAGAAAATAGTCGCCGAGTCCCCGGCCTGGCGCGAGGCCGCCGAGCGCTTCGGACTGGAGATCGAGCATGACGAACCGGCAGCCTCGAATCGTGCTGATTCAGGGCGCTTTCGATATCCTGAATTACGGCCACATCAGAGCGTTTAAGTTTGCCAAGGCGCAAGGCGACTATCTGATCGTGGCGTTGAACACCAACGAGTTGATTCGCGACTATAAGGGCCGCGAGCCGGTAATGCCGTGGCCTCACAAGCGGAGCCTCATCGAGGCCTGCCGTTACGTCGACAGGGTCGTGCCGGCGCGCGAATTCTCCCCGCTGAAGATTCTGAGGCGCTATCGGGTCGACGTTTATGTGCTCAGCTACGAATGGGAGCATACCAAGGCCGCCGAAATCGCCTACATGAAGCAAAAAGGCGGCCGTGTTTGTTTCTCGCGGCGCTTCGCGGGCGTCTCCACATCGGCCATCAAGGCAACGCTGCTAAAAGAGCATCTCGATGCACAGTGCGCGATCTTACAATCGGCTGCCGCCTCTGGACGAGGCAATGAGCACATTCGCGACGACGCGTTGTTTGGCGCCGCCGTCGCCAACGGAGCGACCGTTATACCTATACGGAGCCGGCAATCTCGGCAGGCTAGCGCATGAGTTTCTGACAGCTGTGGGACACGAACCAACTGGTATCTTCGAACGCGGTAACCCGATCCCGGAGGCGGACGCCCGCATCGCGGTGAGCGTGGTCACGTCGCCCTACGTGACGATCGAGCGCTCATTGGCGGCTCGCGGTTGCGTCGATGTCGTCCCGTTCTACGATCTCGCCGAAAGCCTGCGGGGCCAGCACCCGCTGGCGAATGGCTGGTTTGCTGAACCGCTCGCGGCGGCCGATCAGCGTCAGATCGAAGGCGTGCTCGCCGGTTGGGATGATGACGTGTCGCGGGCTCACCACCTGCAGTTCATTGCCTGGCGCCGGCTACGCGAAGAATGGACGTTTGAGGGTGCCCCGGTCTCGACCGAGCGCTACTTCATCCCCGAAGTCGCGGCGGCGGTGCACGACGGCGAGACCTTCCTCGACGGCGGCGCTCATCATGGCGCCGTGTCGCTCGCGTTCGCAGCGATGGTCGCCAGCCCCCGGATCGTCGCTGTTGAACCGGACGGCGGCAATCGCGCGGTGCTGGGTGAGCGGTTGCGCGGGTTATCCCAGACAGCCGTTCTCGATTGCGCGCTCGCGGCCCAGGACGGCATCGCCGCCTTCAGCGAAGGCTACGGCTATGCATCGAAACTGTCCGCCTTCGGCCAAGCGCGAGTCAGCACCCGCTCGGTCGACAGCCTCGATGTCGAGCCGACATTCATCAAGCTGCATCTCGAGGGCGGCGAGCTCGACGCTTTACGGGGCGCCCGCGAGACCCTGCATGCGCATCGGCCAATCGTGACCGCGACCGTCTACCATAACGCCGACGGCTTATGGCGTACTGCAGCATGGCTGATGCACGAGCTCGACGGCTATCGGTTCTTATTCCGTAATCATTGCTGGTGTGCGGCCGGCGCCGTCGTCTATGCGATCCCGCGGGAGCGCCGCCAATGAAAGCGCGATTGGAGCCCCGCATTAACTTGCAGGGGCGCACGCCCCTCGAGACGGTCATTCCGCTCGCCACGCCGTTCATTGTGTTCGTCGACCCGTCAAGCGCCTGCAATTTCAAATGCACGTTCTGTCCCACGGGTCATCGTGACTTGATCGCCGAGACCGGCCGCTTCCAAGGCGCGATGAAGTTCGAAGTTTTCCAAAAGATCATCGACGATCTTGCGGAGTTCGATCGCCCGCTCAAGGTGCTGCGCCTTTACAAAGACGGCGAACCGTTTCTTAACCGGCGGCTGGCCGACATGGTCGCCTATGCCAAGCGGTCGGGCCGCGTCGACTATGTGGACACCACCACGAACGGCTCTTTGATCTCGCCAGAGCGCTTGGGGCCCGTGCTCGCCGCCGGCCTCGACAAGATCAACGTCTCGGTCGACGGGATGACCGCCGACACCTATCGGAAATTCACCGGGTTCAAATTCGACTTCGGCCGCTTCGTTGAAAACGTCAAATGGCTCTACGCCAATCGAGGCCGCTGCGAGGTCGTGGTCAAGATCCCGGCCGAACTCATCGACGAGGCGGAACGACGAGCATTTTTAGACACCTTTGGTGACCATTGTGATCGCATCTTCGTCGAGAACTTCGCTCCGTGCTGGCCGCAGTTCGACATTGAACAGCACACCGGCGTCACGATCAGCCGTGGCATCTACCAGCAGGACGTGGGCGATACAGACACTTGCCCTTATATTTTCTACGGCTACTCGGTGAATGCCGACGGTCTGGTTAGCGCCTGCTTTCTTGATTGGGGCCGCAAGCTGGTAATCGGGGACGTCCGCCGGCAGTCCATGAAGGAAATCTGGAATTCGGAGTTGATGAACGCGCTGCGGCTCCAGCATCTTGAAGGCCGGCGCCGGCAGAACGCCGTCTGCGGTGGCTGCGGCCAGCTCAGTCACTGCCTGCCGGACAACATAGACGCCCACCGGCCGGCGCTGCTCGCCGGGTTCAAAGAAGCGGTTGAGCTGGATCCTTCAGCCGTTGCACCGGGCGGCACTGCCAAGGGCGTCGTAGTGACCGAGGCAGCGGCATGAGAATTCTGCACATTGCCGCTCATTTGGGCGGCGGCATCGGAAAGGCCCATGCCACGATCGCCCGCGAGTTGCCGCGCGGTGTCGATCAGACTTTCGTGCTGCTCGAAGCGCCGATCGACCGCCGGCACGCGCACATTATCGCGCGCTGCGGGGGCCGCGTCATCGTCGAGCGCGATCCCATGCGAATTCGCGCGCTGGCCCTCCAAGCGGATATCGTCCAACTTGAGTATTGGGGCCATCCGCTTCTCGACAAATATGCGCAGTTCGGTTTCGTGCCGGGTGTCAAAACCGTTTGCTGGTCTCACGTCTCCGGTCTGTTCCCGCCGGCGCTGCCTGTCTTCCCGGCAGTCGATTGGTTTGTGCTCACCAGCGATATTTCGCTGCCGGTCGTGCCGCGGGCGATTCGCGACAGAACCTCCGTCATCAACAGCGGTTTCGGCTTCGCTGGCATGCGGTCGCTGGCGCGGCCGCCGCGGCGAAAGCCTACAATCGCCTATCTCGGGACGGTCGACTTTAAAAAACTGCATCGCGGAATCTTTGACGCCGTCGACGCGCTCGATGAGGACATCGCGCCAGCATCGCTATGGGGTCACATCAGCCCGGAAGTGGCAAGCAGCGCGGCCGCAATGCGCCATCCCGAGCGAATTAAGCTGCGGGGCCACACGCTCGATCCTGTGTCGGCACTCGCCGAAGCCGATATTTTCTTTTATCCGCTGCGGCGCGACCACTACGGCACCGCCGAGAATGCGCTTGTCGAGGCGATGTCGATGGGCCTTGTCCCGGTCGTGCTTAACAATCCGGCGGAGGCGAAAATCGTCGCCCACGGCAAGTCCGGGTTCGTCGCACAGACCATCGACGATAGCGTGTCGTATCTGAGGCGGCTCGTGCGGGCACCCTCGCTCGGCGAGGCGATGGGAGCCAGCGCCGCGCGCGATGCGCAAACAAAGTCACCGGCGCGCTCTGCCGACGCATTCGTCGCATTGTGGGCCGGTCTGATGGCCGAACGCGGCAGCGTGCCGGTGAGGCAATATGCTTGATCTGCCGGACCTGACGCTGGTTGCGGTTTACACCGTCGCCCACGAACTGACCGAGATGGCGGTCGCCGAATGCACCCGGCACGCTCGCTTCGGCGACGTGAAGCTCTTCACCGACCGGCCGCTCCGATCGCAGGGTGACGCCATCCAGATCGAACCCTTTGGCGACCCGATGCAGGCGGGCAAATTCACGACCTATGAGGTGCCACGCTACATCACAACCAGCCACGTCCTGTTTATTCAATGGGACAGCTGGATCGTTGATCCCTCGATGTGGCGCCCGCAGTTTCTCGAATGCGATTACATCGGGGCGCCCTGGTGGTATCGCGACGGCCTTAATGTCGGCAACAGCGGCTTCTGCATTCGCTCGAAGGCCTTGATCGATTTTCTGGCCGCGCATCCGGCGGAATTTCCGCTGGCTTCGCCCGAAGATGAAGTTCTATGCCGGCACTATCGGCCGCGGCTGCCCCAATTTAAGTGGGCCGATCAAGCGCTGGCCTGCGAGTTTTCATTCGAGCGCACGCGCGCCGGCGCAGACGCTCGCTCGTTCGGCTTTCACGGCATGTTCAACTGGCCTCTTGTACTCACCGACGCACAGATCGAGGCGCGAGTTGTCCGCGCCACCGGCTATGTCCTGGGATCGCAGCATTGCCGCGAAATGCGGGCGGTGTTGGCGGCGCGGCCGGGCGGGACGGGTGGCGCAGCGTCGTAACCCGCGCCTCTGAGACCATTCTTCGCTGCTTGAGAATAAAGCCGCCGCTTGAATTCGGGCACGGTTTTCGCCTCGGTGTCAAACGACTTGGCGGTCCCGACAGGACTCGAACCTGTGACCTTCGGTTTAGGAAACCGCTGCTCTATCCAGCTGAGCTACGGGACCGTGCCGTATCGCGATATGTCGCAAAGAGAATGACGATTTGCAATGCTTGCCGGCGTTGCGGACGTGCCGTTCTTCAAGCGCTGCTGCGTAGCCGCCGCCAAATCGCCAGCGGAACGACCAGACCTTCGAGCTGAAGGCGAACGAGCGCGGCGGCTATCGGCTGGCGCTCGCTCTTGGCCCGATCGTAGCGGCGCATCAATGCATAACGATAGCGGGCGAGCGGGGCGCGCTTCGGATGGAGAAGGCCGCCGGCGGCGGTCCGCGCGAGATGCGCTCGGATCAAGCTGCAGATCTCCGGGTCGATCTGCTCGACCTGATGCACGATCGCGCCCGCGTCCTCGAGATCGATCGGATTATCCCGCAGCAGGGTAATTTTGAGAAACGGCACGCCGGTATCGAACAGGGTTTCGCGCCAATAAAGCAGCATCGGATTGGCGTCGTGGCGGGGTGGGAGCGTGACCGTGCCGCTGCGATAGAGCGCCTTGTAGCGAAAGCCCGCCGCTGTCAATTGGAGGGACAGGCCGACCTCGCCAGACTTGATGATCTCGGGGCGCATCATCGTCGTGAAGGGTTGCGCCATGATCGATCTGAACGCGGCGCTACGGACCACCTGCGGCTCAAACAGCAAAAACCAGCTTTGCAGGTGCGGCGCGATTTCGACGCTTTCGACCATGCCGTAAAAGTCGGCCGCCACACGGGTCAGCCGGTCAAGTGCATTTCCAAGATTGCCGACCGGCCCATAGACGCTGTCGTTGGCAAGGAGCAGCCGCCCGCTGATAGCGCCGCCGTGCTTGACGAAGCCAGCCGACCAGGATGCAAAATCCAGTCCGCCGGTATTGCCCCGCAACATAACATCGTCACACAGACCCCGCGCCCGGGCGATCTCGGGGGCACCAAGCTGCGACGCGGAAATCAGGATAATCGCGAAGTTCAGCTCTTTCAGCTTCGCCAGATAGCGAAAGACGTAATCGTCTAATCGATTGTCCTTGTCGAAATGCGCGAACAGGCAAACGTCTTGCATGGCGGCAAGCTTAATCCGAATCAAACCTCGTGTCGTCTTCAGCTGTCGGTGGGCTCCGCGCCGACGTGCTTACATCCGCCACAGATCCATTTTTGGGGGGATCCTGGCGCGGTCGAGTACCCCCTTGACGTCAAGTATAACGCCGTTGCCGCCATGCAGGAGACGCGTCATCATCGGCCAGCCGCCGGCTACGAAAGCACGATGGCTGACCGCAAGGATGACGGCATCGGCGGGTTTGAGTTTCTCGAAAGGAACCAGCGTTACGCCATATTCGCGCGCTGCCTCCCCGGCGTCGGCCTCCGGATCAGTCACCTGCGCACGGATGCCAAAGGATTCGATTTCGGAAACAATGTCGACAACCTTGCTATTCCGTACGTCCGGCACGTTTTCCTTGAAAGTCATGCCCAGCACGGTGACGCCATTCTTGCCACGGCCGAGTTTGACGAGGCGCCGTACGCACTCGCGGCCGACTAGATGCCCCATGGAATCGTTGACGCGGCGCCCTGCGAGCACGACCTGCGGATGGTAGCCGAGGCGCTCAGCAGCATAGGTCAAGTAATAGGGGTCGACGCCGATGCAATGGCCGCCGACCAGGCCGGGTGTGAATGGCAAGAAATTCCACTTGGTGCCTGCCGCAGCCAGGACGTCGCGCGTGTCGATATGCATGCGGTCGAAGATCAAGAACAGTTCGTTCATCAGCGCAATATTCAAATCACGCTGCGTGTTCTCAATGACCTTGGCGGCCTCAGCGACCTTGATGGACGGTGCACGATAGATGCCGGCCTTAACTACCGCTCCATACGTGTCGGCGATAATATCGAGCGTTGCCGCATCCTGGCCGGAAACGACTTTGGTGATCGACTCGAATTTATGTCGCTGATCGCCGGGATTGATCCGCTCCGGCGAGAAGCCGACGGTGAAGTCAATTCCTGCCTGGAGTCGCGACGTCTGCTCCAACACTGGAACGCAGACGTCCTCCGTCGCACCGGGATAAACGGTCGATTCGTACACGACGATGTCGCCGCGCTTGAGCGCGCCGCCGACGGTGCGCGACGCGTCGAGCAGCATCGAGAGGTCCGGGGCGTGGGCGAGATCGATCGGCGTCGGCACCGTCACGATGTAGAAATCCACTGCCCGCAGATCGCCGGGAGCGCTGGTGAACGTGATGCCGGACGCGCCGATATCCTCGGCAGATACCTCGCGGGTCCGGTCGGTGCCGTTGCGCAATTCGGCGATTCGCTGGGTGTTGACGTCGAAGCCAATCACCTTGAAGCCGGCGAGGCCGAACGCAGTGGCGACCGGCAAGCCCACATAGCCGAGGCCGATGACCGCAATAGTGCGAGGGGAAGACATGCTCAAGACCGAAGTCGCGAGCTTAATGGGCTCTCAAGGCTCACGCCGACCCGCGCGTTAGTCGCGGGAGCAAAGAATCATAGGTCATTTTGACAACAATAGCACTTTATGAAGTCGGCACAAACCACCTCCCCGACGGTCCGCGCTCGGCGGGAACGACGCAGCAAATGAGGCTTTCGGAAGGCAACCGCCTGTTAACCGTGCATTAACCATGCGCCGTGACGGTGGCAGTCTGCTTTTTGGCCACAGACCGAGGTAGGTTCAGGTCAACCCTTGCTGCTAGTGTCGATCCCCATCATCTTTTGTAACTCGTTGATTCGCCTAAATCGCCTGCTTGTCTAAACGTGCTGCCATGGTCACGACCGAGAGCAAGCCGGTATGGAACAATGATGCGGCACGCCCAACGGGTCTTCAGCCGAGACGTCGGACAGCGAAATGAGAAGATTCTCGACCTGCGCCCTTTTCCCGAGCAGGCTCCTCGTCCCGGATCCGATCCTTTAGGCCTTCTATTTCGTCGTAGCATGCTTTGGCGGGCTGAGCGTCAAGCGCGCTCGGCCTGGATTGAGCATGTCCCGTTCGCATTTTGGCTGGTAGACGTGCTACGGCCGCAAAAGATTGTGGAGCTTGGGACTTATTCCGGCGTGTCTTATTCGGCGATGTGCCAAGCCGTAAAAAGCCTAGGCCTTGCGACGTCCTGTTTTGCGGTCGATACGTGGCGGGGCGATGAACATGCAGGTTTCTATCCGGAGGATATTTATCACGAGTTCGCTGCCTTTCACGATCGGCATTACGTTGCGTTTTCGCGGCTTGTGCGCGCATCTTTTGATGAAGCGCTGCCGCATTTCGACGATGGGACCATCGATCTTCTGCACATCGATGGTTTTCACACTTATGAGGTCGTGAAGCACGATTACGAAACGTGGCTGCCAAAATTGTCGCCCAACGCTATCGTGCTGTTCCACGATACAAACGTTCGCGAAGGCGACTTTGCGGTACACCGGCTCTGGAATGAGATCGCTTGCGATCGGCTGCATTTTGAATTCATGCATGGTCATGGCCTAGGTGTTCTGACAACAGGCGTCGATTACCCCGAGCCGTTGAAAATCTTGTTCGCAGCCGAGGGCAATCAGGCGTTGACGGCCGAAATTCGCTCGATGTTTTCCTATCTGGGCCGTTCCACTCGAGACTCGACGGAATTGGCCTTACAAGAATTGGGTGCGCGCGATGCTGTGGCCCACATCGGCGCGCTGAGGTCGACCGCGCGCATTCTCAGCGGCTT
>Ga0208849_1000765_pt1 | contig 26843 bp, 26 predicted proteins | sample NGESurdeep072012_10_FD_184470 | JGI IMG/M metagenome (GOLD analysis project Ga0208849, IMG submission 184470) | Arctic peat soil microbial communities from Barrow, Alaska - NGEE Surface sample 53-3 deep-072012 (SPAdes) | ecosystem: Environmental > Terrestrial > Soil > Wetlands > Peat ... | reverse complement strand
CGAGCGTGCGCAAGCAACTATCCCCGCCGCGCCTGGAAGAATGCCTTGAGAAGTCGCGCCGAGTCCTCCGCGTGCGCGCCGCGCGCGATCAGGGGACGGTGGTGGCAGGTGGATTGCTCGAAGAAGCGCGGGCCGTGAAGGACCGCGCCGCCTTTCGGATCTTCGGCGGCGAATACCAGGCGCGCAACTCGCGCCAGGCTCGCCGCGCCGGAACACATCGCGCACGGTTCCAACGTGACGAAAAGCGTTGTGCCGACCAGACGCTCATTGCCGAGAACGCGCGCCCCTTCCCGCAACACCAGCATTTCGGCATGGGCGGTGGGATCGCGGGATTCGAGTGTCCGGTTGCCGTTTTTTGCGAGCACGGCGCCGTCGGGCGACGCGAGCGCGGCGCCAACGGGAACTTCACCGCGCGCGGCCGCCGCTTCGGCTTCCGCCAGCGCCAGAGCCATGAATGCTTCGTCGGACATTTGCAGGTGCCAGGGTCAACGAATGCCATGCCGGTGGCGTGGCTCGCTTGCAATAACGCCCCCGCTCTGAAATGTCAGGCGTATGGCAAAACACGATCCCCGCGCGGGCGAAACGCAATCTTCGGGGAACGGCGACTCCAGCGAGGGCGGCGGCGAGCGTATCGCCAAGGTGATCGCGCGGGCGGGTGTCTGTTCCCGGCGCGATGCGGAGAAGTTGATCGCGGCCGGCCGCGTGACCCTGGACGGCGAGAAGGTGGTCCAGCCGGGCACGCGCGTGGGAGTGAGCCATGTCGTCGCCGTGGACGGCAAGCCGCTGGCCGAGCCGGAGCGCGCCCGGCTGTGGCGCTATCACAAGGCCACGGGCCTGGTGACCACGCATCGCGATCCCGAAGGCCGGCCCACCGTTTTCGCCAATCTGCCCGCCAGCATGCCGCGTGTGGTTTCGGTAGGGCGGCTGGACGTGAACTCCGAGGGACTGCTGCTGCTGACCAACGACGGAACCCTGGCGCGCAGGCTCGAGCTGCCCGCCGCCGGCTGGACGCGCAAATACCGCGTGCGGCTGTTCGGCAAGGTGAGCCAGGCCGATCTCGACCGGCTGGCCGAAGGCATCACCATCGATGGCGTGAAATACGAGCCGGTGATCGCCGATCTGGAGCGGGTAAAGGGTATCTATTCCTGGGCGGCCGTGAGCCTGAAGGAAGGGAAAAATCGCGAGGTGAAGCGACTGATGGAGCATCTGGGCTTGAGGGTAGCGAGGCTCATCCGCGTGCAGTTCGGCCCGTTCCATCTGGGCCAGCTCGAACCGGGCCATGTCGAGGAAATACCCGCCAGGCTGTGGCGCGAGCAGCTCGGATTTGCGGCAGGCACCAAAAAGCGCAAAGAAAATGCCGAAATGGCTTGAATCGAGACGTTATCCGTCGTCACACATGCTGGCCGCCATTGATGTGGATTTCGGCGCCCGTGACGTAGCTTGATTGCTCCGTGCACAGATAATAAATCGTTTTCGCCACTTCTTCCGGCTGTCCCAGGCGGCGCAATGGTATCGTCTCCACGATCTTTGCCGTGCCGGGTGACAGGATCGCGGTGTCGATCTCGCCCGGCGCAATGGCGTTGACGCGCACCCCGAGCGGTCCGAAATCTGCCGCCATTTCCCGCGTCAGCGCGGCGAGTGCCGCTTTCGACGTGGCATAGGCGGCCCCGGCGAACGGATGCACCCGGCCGCCGGCGATCGACGTGACATTGACGATCGCGCCCTTCGCCCGCGTCAGTTCCGCCATCAGGCCGCGCGCCAGCCAGATGGTCGCGAACACGTTGACCTCGAACACATGGCGCCACAGTTTCATTTCACTCGCAAGCACGCTCAGGCGCTCGCCGTCCTTCCCCTTGGGCGAGATGCCCGCATTGTTGACCAGGGCTTCGAGCTTACCGTCAGGCAGCCGCTCGCGCATCTCGTGCACTGCGCGCAGCGTATCGTCGGGATTGGAAAGATCGACCTGAATGTGATCCTCGGGGCCGGCTGCCCACGGACAATTCTCCGGAAAGGCATGCCGCGAACAGGTGATGACGCGCCAGCCCGCGCTCGAAAAACGCTTCACCGTGGCATGGCCAATGCCGCGGCTGGCGCCGGTAAGGATCAGCGTTCTGCGCTCTTCGTCTGACGGCAACAGCCTTGCGGTCATGGCCCAAGCCTAGCAATGCAGCCGCGCAATAGCGAATGATCCTGGGTCAGGGGCGCGCCGTCGTCGCGGGCGTTTCGACGCCATACGGATCCTGACGAATGATCACCTGGGCGCCAGGATAGGCCGCGACAAGGTCGGCTTCCACTTCGTCGCTCACCGCGTGGGCGCGCGTCAGGGTGATGGCCGGATCGAGTTCGATGTGCATCTGGATGAAGGTCGAGATGCCTGCCCCGCGCGTGCGCAGGTCGTGCATATTGCGCACTTCGCCGTGGCGCATGACGATGGTCTCGATGCGGTCGCGTTCCCGGTCGGGTAGTTCGCGATCCATCAACTGATCGTAGCTCTGCCGCGAGACGCGCCAGGCGCTGACGGCGAGCGCCGCCGCGATGAGAATCCCCACCACCGGATCGGCGATAAGCCAGCCGAATTCCGCCGCCAGCAGGATGCCGACCACGACGCCGAAATTGGTGGCCAGATCGCCCAGGTAATGCACCATGTCCGCGCCAATGGCGACGGAATGCGTACGCCGCACCGTGAAGCGCTGAACAATCACGAGCACCAGCACGGCCGCGATCGAAAACGCCATGACGGAAAGTCCGACACCGACATGGGCGACCGGGTGCGGCGAAACCAGCCGTCCAACGGATTCGATCGCCAGAAACGTCGCCGAACCGGCGATGAACGCACCCTGCGCCAGGCCGGCCAGGGGTTCGGCTTTGCCGTGCCCGAACCGGTGCTCGCGATCGGCCGGCGTCAGCGCCTGGCGGATTGCCAGCAGATTGATCGACGACGCGAACAGATCGAGCCCCGAATCCGCCAGCGAGCCCATAATCGCGATCGAGTCGGTGATCACAAACGCGACGGCCTTGAGCAGGACGAGCACGCCTGCCGTGGCGACCGCCGCCCACGCCGTGCGCCGCATCAACTGTGCATTGTCGGAGGAGATGACCTCCGGCTTCATGGAAACAGTCTCTCGGTGCGCCAGGCGCCATCGGCGGTATCGCGCCGGTAGGCCAGCCGGTCGTGCAGACGAAACGGCCGGTCGCGCCAGAATTCTATTTCCAGCGGCGTCACGCGAAATCCGGACCAGTATGGCGGACGCGGCACTTTCGCCAGCGCATATCTGGCCGCGTATTTCGCGATCTCCCGCTCGAAGGCGAAACGTCCCTCCATGGGCCGCGACTGCGCGGATGCCCAGGCGCCGATCTGGCTGTCTTTCGGGCGCGTGGCGAAGTAGGCGTCCGCCTCTTCGTCGCTCACGCGCATGGTCGGGCCGCGCACGCGCACCTGTCGTCTGATCGTCTTCCAGTGAAAGCACAGCGCGGCGTGGGGCTGCCCCGACAGTTCCGCGCCCTTCGCGCTTTCGAGATTGGTATAGAATACGAAGGCGTCGCGTTCCGCATTTTTGAGCAGCACCATGCGGACATTGGGGCGGCCTTCCGCATCCACCGTTGCGAGCGACATGGCATTGGGCTCGTTAGGCTCGGACTTGCCGGCCTCCTCCATCCACGACCGGAACAGCACCATGGGATCGCTCCCTGGCCGAATGCCGCCGTCGTCGATAGGTCCGCCGATCTCGCTCATGGAAATGCGCATAGCACCTCCATTTTCGGCGAGCAAAGTCGCCGCCCTGGTTAGCGCATTTGTCGTAGCTCCCTATATTGTGACGGGGCTGCGACTCGCTATGGAGGGGCGGCCGGAGAAAGCATGCGCGATCCTTACGAAGTCCTAGGTGTTTCCAAATCCGCCAGCGAAGCCGAAATCAAAAAGGCTTTCCGCGCGCTGGCGAAAAAACATCATCCCGACACGCATGGCGGCGACAAGGCCGCGCAGAAGCGTTTTCAGGAGATCAGCGCCGCCAATGAAATTGTCGGCGACAAGGACAAACGGGCCAAATTCGACCGCGGCGAGATCGATGCCAACGGCAATCCCCGCAGCTTCGATCCCCGCGCCCACGGCTTCGAGGGCGCCGGCACCGGCGGTCCACGCGATTTCCACTTCACCTGGTCCCAGGACGAAGGAGATACCGCCCAGGGCTTCCGGCCGGAAGAAATCCTCTCGGATCTCTTCAGCGGCGGCGGCGGGGGCGGCCGGCGCCGCGGTCACGCACGCAAGGGCCGCGACGTCGAATACGCCCTGACGGTCGGCTTCGAGCAGGCCGCTGTCGGCGCCACCACCCGCCTGACCCTGCCCGATGGCCGCGAGCTCGATGTTCGCATCCCCGCTGGCCTGAGGGAGGGTCAGCAAATACGGCTCAAGGGCCAGGGCGCACCCGGACGCGGCGGACCTGGCGGCGATGTTCTCCTCACCGTTTCGGTGGCAGCCCACCCGTGGCTCGTTCGTGACGGCAACGATCTCAGGATGGACCTGCCGGTGACTTTGAAAGAGGCCGTGCTGGGAGGAAAGGTGGCCGTGCCCACGCTCACCGGGCCGGTGACCCTGACCGTGCCGCCCAACTCCAACACGGGCGCGGTGCTACGGCTGAAGGGCAAGGGCGTTCCGGCCCATGGTCGCGACCCGGCCGGAAACCTCTACGTCAAGCTGATCGTCTCGCTGCCCGGCAAGGCGGACGCGGCGCTCAGGCAGTTCGCCGAGCGCTGGGAAACCGATTACGATCCGCGTATCGGCCTTCGCCAGTCTGCTTGATTTCTCCACCGATCCGCCCTAGCGCAAGCCCGCTGGACCACCGCCGGGAGCAACGCATGACCGCAAGCATCCTGATGAAAGGCAAACGCGGGCTCATCATGGGCGTCGCCAACGATCGCTCGATCGCGTGGGGCATCGCCGACGCGCTCCATAAGGCCGGCGCCGAGCTCGCCTTCACCTATCAAGGCAATACGTTCAGGAAGCGCGTGGTTCCCCTCGTCGCGCCGCTCAACCCGGCGGCCGTGATCGATTGCGATGTCTCCGAGCAGGGCTCTCTGGACGCTGCTTTCGCCGAACTGAAAACGAAATGGCCGTCGCTCGACTTTGTGGTCCATGCCATCGCGTTTTCCGACAAGGACCAGCTCAAGGGTCGCTATATCGACACCACGGCCGAGAACTTCGCGATGACGATGAACGTCTCCTGCTACTCGTTCACCGCCGTCGCCAGACGCGCCGAACAGATGATGACGAACGGCGGCAGCCTGCTCACGCTCAGCTACTACGGGGCGGAGAAAGTGATGCCCCATTACAACGTGATGGGCGTGGCGAAGGCGGCGCTCGAGGCCAGCGTGCGTTATATGGCGGAAGACCTCGGCAAGCGCGCGATCCGCGTCAATGCAATCTCCGCCGGGCCGATCAAGACCCTGGCCGCATCCGGCGTCGGCGACTTCCGCTACATTCTCAAATGGAACGAACTCAACTCGCCGCTGCGCCGCACCGTCACAACAGAGGAAGTAGGAAATTCCGCGCTGTTCCTTCTCTCCGATCTCGGCAGGGCGGTGACCGGCGAATGCCTGCATGTGGACTGCGGCTATCACATTGTCGGAATGAAGGCCGAAGATGCGCCCGACATTGCGGTTGTGAAATCCGATGTCGCTTAGCCTCGCAGCGGGGCTGACGCTTTATTTCTGCCGCCATGGCGAAACGCAGGCGAATGTCGAACATCGCTTCCAGGGCCGTTCCACCGATACCCCGCTGACCGCGAAAGGCTGCGAGCAGGCACACGCCATGGCGCGCATCCTCGCGCGCCATGGCGGCGAACCCGCACGATTCGCGTATGTCTGCAGCCCATTGCAGCGGGCGCAGACCACCATGAAAATCATCCGAGAAACGCTGAATATGCCCGAAGACGGCTATTCGACCGACGACAGGATTTCGGAAATCAACCTCGGTAATTGGGACGGGCTCACCGACGACGAGGCTCGTGCTCTCGATCCCGTCCTCTTCGACCGGCGCAAGGCGGACAAATGGAATATTCGAGTGCCCGGCGGAGAAAACTACGCCGATGTGGCGCAGCGCTGCGAAAGCTGGATCGCCGATCTGCGCGCCGACAGCTTTGCCGTCGCGCATGGAGCCCTGACGCGAATTCTGCGCGGGCTGTTCCAGGGCCTGACCTGGCAGGAAATGTCCGCGCTCGACGAGACGCAAGGGGTGATTTTCCGCGTCCGCGGCTCATGCGTCGAGCGGTTGGAAGCAGACAGTCATGCCTGATTTTGGCGCGGTGACGCTGTATGTCTTTCGTCACGGCGAATGCGAGCACAATGTCCACGGATTGGTGGCCGCGCAGAACGACTCGCCGCTGACTGTCCATGGCCGCGAACAGGCCCGGGCCAACGGAGCTTTGCTGAAGGAGGTCGCGGGCGCGCTGGATCGTCTCGACTTCTTCGCCAGTCCGCTGCATCGCGCGGCCGCCACGATGGAGCTCGCACGCGCGGCGGCCGGGCTGCCGCGAGAAGGCTATTTCGCCGACCGGCGGTTGATGGAAATCGATTTTGGCGAACACACCTGGCGAACCTGGCCCGACATCGTTGCCGATGCGTCGCGCGATTCCCTGTGGGACAGCGATCCCTGGAACTATGTTCATCCCGGCGGGGAAAGTCTCGCCAAGCTGCATGAGCGCGTGGGCTGGTTTCTCCACACGCTCGACCGCGACGCCGTTATCGTCTCGCACGCCGGCACCATGCGCATGATCCGCGCCCACATGCTCGGCCTTTCGCAGCAGGCAACGATGGCATACCACCCACCCAACGCTGGCCTCCTGCGGATCATCGGCGGCCGGGAAATGTATTTCGGCGGGTAAAGTTGGCGCACAGCCAGCGGCTGGCGAAATTGCGGACTTTGCAGAAGAAACATGTCCATTCATTTCGCGCCGCTTACAAAATACCCTGACGTGTCATCCCGACAAGCCGCGCTTCGCGCGGCGAAAATCGAGACCCCAGCCACCGCGCGTCCGCAAGGCGAACGATGTTTTCTGCAGTATCAGGATTGAAAAGAATCTATTGCTCGCGCAGACGCGCGCTGGCTAGATTCTCGCTTGCGCAACAAACATTTGAAGTGGTAGTGAGATCGACGCACAATAAATTTCGTTGTCATCCTCGGCAAGCGTCGCTTGCGACGCGCAGACCGAGGACCCAGCCGCCGCGCGTCGGTGCGGCGAATGAGGTTTCCGCAGCAACTGGTTTGAAGAGAGTCTATTGCGCGCGCAGACGCGCGCGCGCTGGGTTTCCACTTTCGAGGGAATGACAGCGAGGTTGAGTATGATACGGAACGCGACGGGATGGGAAGGCATCGCGCAGCGATTTCGAACGCCAGAGACGGGGGACACTCCGGACGGCACTCGGAGTGGTAAGGCTTTCCGTGGCGACCGCGAAGGAGTACCACGGACATTACACCTTGTCCGGCGCGTAGCATGTCGCACAACACCTTCGGTCATCTGTTTCGCGTCACCACCTTTGGCGAGAGCCACGGGCCGGCGCTTGGCTGCGTTGTCGATGGCTGTCCGCCCGGCATTGCGCTGACGGAAGCCGACATCCAGGTCGATCTCGATCGCCGGCGCCCTGGCCAGTCCCGATTTGTCAGCCAGCGCAAGGAGCCCGACACCGTCCGCATCCTGTCCGGCGTGTTCCAAGACGAACGCATGGAGAGCCAGGTGACGACGGGCACGCCCATCGCCCTGCTGATCGAGAATGTCGATGCGCGCTCGAAGGACTATGGCGAAATCCGCGACAGCTTTCGCCCGGGCCACGCCGATTACACCTATTGGGCGAAATATGGCGTGCGCGATTATCGCGGCGGCGGACGCCAATCCGCCCGCGAAACCGCCACCCGGGTCGCGGCCGGCGCCATCGCCCGGAAGATACTGGATCGTCTTTACGGCGCCGTCGTCATTCGCGCCGCGCTCGTGCAAATGGGCACGCAAGCCATCGAGCGGGCGCGCTGGGACTGGGACGAGGCAGGCCGCAACCCCTTCTTCTGCCCGGATGCCGGCGCCGTCGGTCCGTGGACGGACTATCTCGAAGCGATGCGCAAGCGCGGTTCTTCCTGCGGCGCCATTGTCGAAGTCGTCGCCGACGGTATTCCGGCCGGGTTGGGGGCGCCCGTCTATGGCAAGCTCGACGCCGATCTGGCCGGCGCGCTGATGAGCATCAACGCCGTCAAAGGCGTGGAAATCGGCGCCGGCTTCGGCGCGGCCGCGCTCTCCGGTGAAGAGAACGCCGACGAGATGCGCAAGGGGGCAGATGGCAAGCCGGCATTCCTCTCCAACCAGGCGGGCGGCATTCTGGGCGGGATTTCGAGCGGGCAAGCCATCGTGGCGCGGTTTGCGGTCAAGCCGACCTCCTCGATCCTCAGCCCGCGCAAGACCATCGATATCGACGGCAACGAAACGGATATCGTCACGAAAGGCCGCCATGACCCTTGCGTCGGCATTCGCGCGGTACCAGTGGGCGAAGCGATGGTCGCCTGCGTGCTGGCCGATCATGCCCTGCGCCACCGCGCACAGATGGGGTGAGCGCTGCCGGCTTCTGTGGCAGCGTGTTCACACCGGAAATATTTTTGGCAGAGCGGCAATAACGGGGCTCACGCTTCCCTGTTGGCGCGCCCGGCCCTACCCAGCTTTCGCAGGTGCGGCCGGACCCCAGCCCGGCAGGGTTTTGGCGGCGGCGGACCCTATCCAAAGCTGAGGCTGGGACGGCGGCGCCACGCGTTCCCTTTTTTCGCGCGCGGCGACGCACGCCTGCACCGCCCGCGCCAGGCCGGGGAAGTTGCTGCTTGCCGGCCAGGAGGACAGAACGCATTGATCGAAATAGGGATATTTGTCGGTCTGGCCGCAACCGAAGGAGGAGCGGTCGGCGCGCGCCGCCGTGAGCACCATCCGGTTCGGCGCTTCGAGCGGCGCCACGAACACGCCCGAGAAACAGGCCGAAATGATGACGACCATCGGCCGGTCGGAACAGGTGTTGTTCAGCATGGCTTTGAGAGAAGCCGGGCTCAAAGTGGTGTCGCCCAGCACAAGGCCGTCGCGCGAACCGTGCGAGCTGAAATAGACCAGACAACCCGCACCGGTGCGGTTGGAAAGGTCCCACAGCGCATTGGCGATGCTCTGCGAATCCGAAAATCCGGCCGCAACGGCGGGGTAGCGCTCGGGGCGAACGGAGAACTGCTGCACATTGTCCTTCGAGAATCCCACTGCGAGCAGATCCTTCGTCACGTCGCGACGCGAATTGTCGAAAATCTCGCTGGGGCTGCCGTCATGGGCATGCCAATCTCCGGCGACGACAACCGCGGCCCAGTCCGCAAAGGGACCGCCCGCCTGCGCCGCCCCCCCAACAAACGCTGCAATAGCCAGCGCAGCGGCGAAATTGAACAGCTTTGCGCGCATCCGGCCGGTCATTTTTTCCGTGGTCCTGTAGCGGCGCGGCGGCGCGGTGGCTTTCGGAACGTGGCGATCTTGGTCATGTAGGCGATGTCGCTGCCGTCGCGCAGCAGCCCGGCGCGGGCAAAAAGCGGATCGAGCCCGGTTTTGGCGTAACTTGCGTAATAGGGCTCGTGCATCAATGCCGGAAAAACCTCGATCAATCCGTCAAAGGCGGGGACATCGCCATACTGGATCGACTCGGCGAGGACGAAAATGCCGCCGGGCTTGAGGACGCGGCCGATTTCGCGCGCGACTTCGACACGGATTTTCGGCGGCAGTTCATGGAAGAGATAGATGCTCACGGCGGCATCGATGCTGGCATCGCGCAACGGCATGTTTTCCGCCGGCGCCGCAAGAAATTGCACGCCGCGCTGGCGTCTCAGCGTTTTGCGCGCGCGATCGAGATATGGTTCGGACAAATCCACGGCAATTGTTTTGAGTTCGGGCTGAACGGATTTGACGAACCGCAGAAACCGACCCGTGCCGCAACCAATGTCGAGCAGCGTGCTCTTGCGCGGATCGCGCGATTGGAGAAAATGCGCAATCGGAACATAAGCTCGCCGGCGCATGGCGTCGGCCGTACCGCCGAACAGCGCCTCGACCTGGAAATCGTAAAGCCGCGCCGACTCGTCGCTTAGATAACCGTCGGTCTGGAAATGAAAATTCTGCCGGTAGTACCGCGGCAATACTTCCGCGCCCGCATCGAGGTCGCTTTGTCCGCGCCGCTTCTGACGCGCCGCGACCCGGGGAACGTCGGTCAGAAACCGCAGACTCGCCGATGCGCGGCGGATTTCACGAGCGAGGTCGAGTGGCATCGGATAGAGCCCCGCTTCGACATTGCGCCAATCTTGCGCGAACAACACACGCATGGAATTCAGCATCGACGCCAGCGACGGCATCGCATGCGCCGGCTTTTCGATCCGCGCGAAAGTGTCCCGCGCAATGAAGCGGGCTGCCAGATAATGCGCGCCGTAGAACGCAACCCGCGCCGTCTGCGCCGCGGCGTAGGTCAGGCGGCCGGCGATATTTTCCATCTCACGCCTTCGAAAAACTCGCGACCAGCTCAATATGCGACGACCATACGAATTGGTCCACGGGGGTCACGACTCCAAGCCTGTAACCTCCCACCGCGAGACATTTTGCATCGCGCGCAAAGCTCGCCGGATTGCAGGACACATAAGCGATCAGCGGCACCCTCGACCGCATCAGCTCGCGCGCCTGTTGGGCGGCTCCGGCCCGCGGCGGGTCGAGCACGACAGCGTCGAACGGTTCGAGTTCCTCGCGGCCCAGCGGTCGCCGGAAGAGGTCGCGTTTCAGCGCCGTGACCGGTTTCAGTCTTTGGGTTGCACGCGCTGCCGCGCCGAGCGCATTTAACGCCGCGCCATCCGCATCGATGGCCTGAACGCGCGCTGTTTCGGCCAATTTGAGCGCAAACGTCCCGACTCCCGCGAATAAATCGGCAACGTTCCTCGCACGCTTTGTCACGGCAAGTACCAAACTCTGAAGCACCGCTTCGCCGTCTCGGGTGGGTTGAATGAACGCCATGGGTGGCAGCCGAACGGTCGCTCGGCCGAACGAAAGTGTTGGCGGCGCCAATTCGACGAGAACATGGTCCTCCACCGTGATGCGCGCCAGATGCAATGTTTGAGCCCAGCGGGCGGCCCATGCCGTCAGGACGGCATCCCGGCACAAGCCGCGCAGCGCCACGTCAAAACCGCCATCGGTCTGGACGACATAGAGTTCGGCCTCATCCCCATCCTTGAGCCGCTCGGCCATCATGTCGCGCAGAGACGGCACGAGCCGCTGGAACTCGGGCGTGAGAACACGACACTGCTGCATATTCACGATCCGGTGCGACCCCGTCGCGTGAAATCCCAGGAGCGTTGCACCGTCGATTTTTGCGACCTTAAAGGTTGCCCGCCTGCGGCTGGCGGGCCTGACCTCCACGGTCTGTGCGATCTCAACTTCGACCAGCCCTTCGCGTGCGAACGATTCTAAGACGAGCCGGCGCTTCATATCCCGATAAGCGGCGGCAGGCATATCCTGCCACGCACATCCACCGCACGAGCCAAAATGACGGCAGATCGCTTCAACACCCATAACGCGCTGCTACCAGATATTCCGTGTTGCCGTCACGGCCCGCGATCGGCTTTGCATCGTGCCGATGATTAGTTACCGCTGCACCGGCGAAAGCGAATCGACAAATCCGACTGGCGCCGCAATAGCAGCGCTCGCTTCGGCGCGCGAGGCAGCAAACCCCTTTTTGACGAGGAATATATCGGCGCGGAGCGGTGGCTGAAGCGGAGTTCGCGGCGCGGTCACGCGCGCTCGCCGGCGACGGCTGACTCCCGTCCCAGAGCACTCAACGCCGTTGTCAAAATCGATTTGGCATCCAGCTTGGCCGCTTCGTACATGCGTTCCGGCGTATCATGATCGATGAAGCGATCCGGCAGGACCATCGGCCGCAATTTGAGGCCCTGATCGAGAAGCCCCTCCCACGCGAGAAATTGCATCACATGGGCCGCAAATCCTCCGACCGAGCCTTCTTCAACCGTGATGAGCACTTCGTGTTCGCGCGCAAGTCGGGCAACAAGATCGCGATCGAGCGGCTTGGCAAACCGCGCGTCCGCAACCGTCGCCGAAAGGCCGTAACCGGATAACCTTTCGGCCGCGAGAAGGCATTCTGCGAGCCGTGTTCCCAAGCTCAGAAGCGCGATCGATGTTCCTTCACGGAGTACCCGGCCCTTGCCGATCTCGAGCGGCGTTCCCGCGTTCGGCCGTTCGAGGCCAAGACCTTCGCCGCGCGGGTATCGGACTGCCGATGGCACATCGTCGATGCGCGCCGCGGTCGCGACCATATGCATCAACTCCACCTCGTCCGCAGGCGCCATGACGATGAAATTCGGCAAGGTTGCGAGATAGGTGACGTCGAACGAGCCGGCATGAGTCGGTCCGTCCGCCCCCACTAGACCCGCACGATCCATTGCAAATCGCACCGGCAGCGACTGGATTGCCACATCGTGGACGACCTGGTCGTAGGCGCGCTGCAAGAAGGTTGAATAGATCGTTGCGAAGGGTCGCATTCCGTCCGCGGCAAGACCGGCGCAGAATGTCACGCCATGTTGCTCGGCAATTCCCACGTCGAAGCAGCGCTCCGGAAATTTTTTGGCAAAAAGATCGAGCCCCGTGCCGGAAGGCATCGCCGCAGTCACTGCCACGATGCGTTTGTCCCGCTCCGCTTCGGCGATCAGGGCTTCGGCATAAACTTTCGTGTATTGCGGCGCCCTGGCGACGCCTTTGTTTTGCTCGCCAGTCAGGACATTGAATTTGACGACGCCGTGATACTTGTCGGATGAAGCTTCCGCAGGCGGATAGCCTTTTCCCTTTTTCGTTACGACATGAACCAGAATGGGGCCGCTCCTGGCATCGCGCACGTTTTCGAGTACCGGAATCAGATGATCGAGATTGTGTCCGTCGATGGGACCGACGTAATAGAAACCGAGTTCCTCGAATAGCGTACCTCCCATCGCGATACCGCGGGCGTATTCCTCGGCGCGTTTGGCGGCCACTTCCATAGGGCGCGGGAATAGTTGCGCAAGCTGTTTCGCCACCCGCCGAAAGCCGCGGTAAGGCCGACTCGAAATGAGGCGGGAAAGATAGGCGCTCATTGCGCCGACCGGCGGCGCAATCGACATGTCGTTGTCGTTCAAAACGACAATCAGCCGGGCGTTCATTGCGCCGGCGTTGTTCATGGCCTCATAGGCCATGCCGGCGCTCATGGCACCGTCGCCGATCACGCAGACGACGTTGTTGTCTTCGCCCTTCTGATCTCGGGCTACGGCGAACCCAAGCCCTGCGGAGATTGAAGTCGACGAATGCGCGGCACCGAACGGGTCGTATTCGCTCTCGCTGCGCTTGGTGAAGCCGGAAAGGCCGCCACCCATTCTCAGGGTGCGGATGCGATCGCGCCGCCCGGTAAGTATCTTATGGGGATAGGCCTGATGTCCGACGTCCCAAATCAGCTTGTCCCGCGGCGTATCGAACACATAATGCAGCCCGACCGTAAGTTCGATGACACCCAGTCCGGCACCGAGGTGGCCGCCGGTAACCGAAACCGCACTGATGGTTTCCTGACGCAGCTCATCGGCGAGTTGACGCAATTCCTGACGCGGTAGCGCGCGCAGATCGGCCGGCTCGCTCACGCGGTCCAGGAGCGGCGTATTGGTGGGTGACCTCATGAAAACCGATGCTCCCTAGACGCGCCTCGAAACGACAAATTCTGCTGCAGCGCGAAGAAGGTCGGCTCTTTCATCGAACAAATCAAGGTGATCGACCGCCTGCCCGGCCAGGGCATTGGCCTGCGCGCGGGCCCGCTCGATGCCAAAAACTGAGACAACGGTGGGCTTTCCATGGGCCGCATCCTTGCCGGCGGCTTTCCCCAACTGGGCCGTTTCGCCTTCGGCATCGAGAAGGTCGTCCGCAATCTGAAAGGCAAGACCGAGCTCTTGGCCATAGGCCATCAACGCAGCACGGGCGCTGGCGGACGCATGGCCCAAAATCGCACCCGCCTCGCAGCTGAAGGTAATCAGCGCTGCCGTTTTCATGCGTTGCAACCGCGCGATCTCGGTCAGACCGGGCGATCCGTGCTCGAATGCGATGTCCATCATTTGACCGCCCACCATCCCCGCATGGCCGGATGCATGGGCCAATTTCGAAACAAGCTCGCAGCGCACGAAGGGATCGCCATGCGTGTCCGGAGCGGCCAGAAGGCCGAATGCGAGCGTGAGCAGGCCGTCTCCGGCAAGGATTGCAGTCGCCTCGTCGAACGCCTTGTGCACCGTGGGTTTGCCACGTCGCAGATCGTCATTGTCCATTGCCGGCAGATCGTCATGCACCAGCGAGTAGGCGTGGATACATTCGACCGCCGCAGCGACGCGCCCCAACGCACCGCGGTCGATGCCAAACAAGTTTCCTGACTGGAGGACAAAAAAACCCCGTAACCGCTTGCCCCCGCCCAACGCTGCGTAGCGCATCGCCTCAAGCAATCGGCTTTCCGGTCCGCTGACCCCCGGTAGCAGGGCGTCAAGCGACTTCTCGACAAACGCCGCCGATTCGGCGAGCACCGTCAAGAATGGGATCGTTTGGTTTTTCAAGGTATCAGCTGCGCAGCTTGCCAGAATGCCCGGCAGCGAATTTCCGCCACAGAATGTTTCCCATCGCGATATGTTCAGCCCAGGTCGAGCGGTTCGACTTGCTCCACACCTTTTGCTCCCGCCACGATCTTCTCCAGTCTACCTTCCGCTGCCTTGAGTTTCCGCTCGCAGTGCGCTTTTAGGGTCTGCCCGCGCTCGTACAACGCAATCGACTCTTCGAGGTCGACTTCGCCCTGTTCCAGCCGTCCCACGATGGCCTCGAGTTCTTTCAGTGCCAGCTCGAAGTTAAGTTCCTCGACGGGCCTGCCGGCCTGCAGCGGCATCGCAGACATTCATTCCTCCATTAGCGCACGGACATGGGCAGCCACCGATCGCGCAAGTGCGTCAAGGTCATAGCCGCCCTCCAGCGCCGAAACAACGCGCCCGGAACACGTGCGCCCGGCAATCTCGCAGATCTCCAGGGTCGACCAGTAAAAATCACGGTCCTCAAGCTGTAGTTGAGCAAGTGGATCGGCCCGATGGGCATCGAAACCCGCGGATATGAGAATCAGTTCCGGGGCAAATTCCAAAAGCGGGGGCAATACTCGCCGCTCGAAGGCGTCGCGAAATTCTTCGCTCCCCGCTCCCGGAGGCAATGGTACGTTCAAGACATTCCCGGCCACGCCGCGCTCCGAGGCTGCTCCCGTGCCCGGATACAATGGGGATTGGTGCGTGGACGCATAGAACAAACCTGCTTCGCGGCAAAAGATGTCCTGGGTGCCGTTGCCGTGATGGACGTCGAAATCGATCACGGCGATGCGGGCGAATCCGTGTACCGTCCGCGCGTGGAGGGCGCCGACAGCCACATTGTTGAAAAGGCAGAAACCCATCGCCCGGGCGCGTTCGGCATGGTGACCCGGCGGCCGCACAGCGCAGAAAGCATTGCGCACCAGGCCCACAACCACGGCGTCGATAGCCGCAATCACAGCACCCGCAGCGCGCAATGCCGCCTCGCGGGAGCCGCTGGACATCGAAGTATCGGCATCAATGCGCGCGAATTGGCCTTCGCCGACTTCGACACCAAGTATTTCATCGACATGGGCGGCAGAATGCGCACGCAAAAGGGAATCCCGGCTCGCTTGCGGCGCGTCGCTGCGAATGAGCGACTCAAATTCGGGCCGGTCCAGCGCATTCCGGACGACTTTCAGCCGCGCTGCGCGCTCAGGATGTCCTGCCGGTGTCACGTGGGCCATGCACGCTGAGTGCGAAATCAAACCGGTCGCCATGTCATCTCCGAAAATGTAAGCGTACCGCGTTTATGGACGAGCGATGGGTGTCCGATAGTATTCGCGCACGCCGGTCAGAAGGCCGGTCACAAGCTCGCGCTCCGCCAGTGTCAGATGAGGATTCCAGATATCGATCATCAGGATGACACGAACTTCGTCGCTATCGTTCCAAGCCTCATGTTCGATGGTGTCATCGAAAATCCAGGCTTTCGCATATTTCCACTCACGCGTCTCGTTGCCGACACGGAATCGGCATCCGTCAGGGGCAACAAGCGGTAAATGTACGACCAGCCGCGCGTTGGTCACGCTCGAATGCGGCGGAATATGGGTGTGCGGCGACAGGATGGAAAACATCACCGTGGGTGAGAAACCAGGAAGGTCCATCATCGGGATTTCGTCGAGCAGCGCGGCCGTGCGCGGACAGCGCTCGCAATTTTTGTCGTTGCGGCTGCCATGTTCCCAAAGAAAGTACACGCTCCATCGGGTGGAATGATTCAATTCCGCCCACTGATCGACGGGAGCACCGTCGGGGTGGGAAACATAGGGACGCATCTCGTCTCTGTCTTCCCGCAATACGACGAAGAGTTCGTCGCGAATGGTGTCCGTCGCTTCTTCCAGACGCGCAAGCCACGGAAAGCCTGCGTTGTCGTAAAATTGAATCGCGGCCAATGCCGGAAAATGCAGCATGCTCGGCTGCTGCGTATAGATTTTTTTCCTGCCAAGGACCACCTCGCGACATTGCTCGAAACGGTCAAGATTTTCACCTTCATGCCGCGCCCGGATGCTTGCCATCCCGAGATGCAAACACATGTCCAGCGTGGCCGCGTTTTCCTCCACGACCGCGCGCGCATGACGCATCGGAGCCTGCAGATCGCCGGGTAGTAGACCTTCTGGCGGCGCGATTGAAAGAACATCCTTGTAAATGCGCGCGGCCTGCCTGGCCTCGCCTGTTCTTTCGAGAAGCATGCCTTTGGCAAGGAGCGCCGGATAAAAATAGGGATCAATGATAAGCGACCGGGTTAGCGCATCCATTTCGCCTCGCGCATCTCCCACGCTGCGAAAAACAAACGAAAGGTTGAGGGGTACGGCAGGTTCCGCGGGCGCCGCAACTTCGGCACGCTCCAGCAGCGCGCGGGCGCCGTTCCAGTCCTTGCGATAAAGCGCATGCTGCCCGAGGTGGAAAAGTGCCTGGGGGTGGCCGGGCGCCAGGGCAAGCACCTGTTCCCAATGCCGGGCAGCCTCTTCAAGACGACCAAGGCGCATGGATCGCTGCGCTGCTGCGGCCAGCTCGTTCATATGCGCATCGGAGACGTTTGACACCGCAGGCTCTCCATAAGAGGAGCCTGTTATCCCACGAGCGACCCCTTATCCGCGAGGGGGCACGCGGACAGTTATTGGACCGGGAGGTTAATGGCCCGCATCTCGATGCTGCCGCGCGGAACCTCTGAGATCGCCTCCAGAACAGCGTGCGCCACCGGTGCTTCCGCCAGTGTGCTCAAGCCCTCCATCGCGCGCACCCCGGCCTCGGTTCCCCCCGCGGCATCGCGTAGCGCCTGAAAAAGTCCTTCCGACTGGGGATAGCGCTTGAACACGACGCGCTCGTCCGGCGCGATTCCCGCCGCCGTCTTTGCATCGGCGACTGCCTTCCAGAATCCGCCGAGATCGTCGACAAGACCCCTGCCACGGGCATCCGCGCCCGTCCAAACGCGCCCTTTTGCGATGTTTTTGACCGTGTCCAGCGGCAACTTGCGCCCGGAAGCGACTTTTTGCAGGAAGTCGGCATAGATCGCGTCGGCCTGCGCATTGAGATTGGCCCATTGGTCCGGCGTGTATGGCGAAACGCTGGAATCGAAAAGGGCGTTTTTGCCCACGCCGATCTGATCTTCCGTGACCCCAATGAGCCCGAGCGATTTTCCGATCGCGACTTTTCCGGTCAGAACACCGATGGAGCCGGTGAGCGTCGCCGGTTCCGCGACGATCTTGTTCGCGGCGCAGGAAACGTAATACCCGCCCGAAGCCGCCAACGTCCCCATGCTCACTATGACGGGTTTGCCGGCAGCCCGGGCCTTCTTTAATGCGTCGAGGATCTGGTCGGACGCCGTCACGGACCCGCCGGGAGAGTCGATGCGGAATAGGATGGCCTTGATGGAAGAGTCGCGGGTCGCCTTGCGGATGGCTTCGGCGAAATCGTCACCGGCGATCTGGTTGGAGTCTTCAAAGAGTCCGCCATGCCGGACACTTCCGTCGATGATGTCGCCCGTACCCGTAATCAACGCTACGCGCGGACCTTTTCCGACGCTGCTCGCGTCTTCCGTCGCTCTGGCGTAATCCATGAGCGAGACAAGATTTCCGTCGTTTCCGCGCGCCTTCGCGGCCTGCTGCGCCTCGTCGTCGTAACCGGTTTTGTCGATGAGATGTGCGCGCTTGGCGTCCTCGGCGAACTGCGGGCTTGCCTGGAGCACTGAGATTACGACTTTGGGGTCGAGTTTGCGGTCGGCGGCAACAGCCTGCGTTGCGCTGTCATACCAGGACTGCAGGAACGCTGTCGTCTGCACACGGTCGGGAGCCGTGTAATCTTTCTCCATGAACGTATCGGCTGCACTCTTGTAATCGGCTCGCTTGACGATTTGCGGGACAGCCTGGATTTTGTCGAAAAGTCCGCGCAGAAAGATCGCGCCGGAGCCTTCGCCCGCCGTTCCAAACGGACTCCTGGGCTGCATCCATATCTCGTTGGCGCTGGCAGCAGTCAGATAATCGCCAATGCCCTGGCTCAGGAAACCCTGACTATGCGCGATGACAAATTTTCCTGTCTTGCGGAAACGCGCAATGGCCGATCCGATTTCTTCCGCTTGCGCGACGGGAAGCCCGGCACTCCCCACACGCATGAAAAGCCCTTTCACACGACCGTCGTGACCGGCGCGGTCAAGCGCGAGCACGATATCCATGACTGTAGGAGTGCGCTCCAGCGCCAGCACACCGGGGTTGGACGAATCTTTAATCGCGGAATTCAGATCGAGCTTAAGCACCATATTTCCCGGCAGCCCGTCACCCTCCACGAAGCCAATGCCGAAGAGCACGACAATGAGCAGGACGATGAACAACGCGAATTTCGCAACGCCGTTCAGCATGCCCAGCGCGATGGAACGCGCCCAACGCAAGAATGCAAGCATCGGATGTGTTCCCTCTATTGCCCGTCGCCTGGGTCATTCCATTCGGAGCGACCCGCCCCCTATATGGGATATCGCTTAACGAACGCCAAGCGGCGCCGGTCCGCCGGAACCGCCTTGAAAACCAGGGCGGAGCGCCTTGATTCAGACGCTCCTCGCGCGGACAATATCGCGAAGCCGCCATTTCCGGAAAAACCTTGTGTCCTCCACGCTGCCCATCGATGCGGACAATGCGACGATTGGAAAAACGCTGTCGGAAGCTCATCTGCCGTCGCTCATCGCCGCCCTTGTCCACATCACCGGAGATGAAAGCCTCATTCGCGGCGATATCAAGCCGGTCTACGACTTCTTTGGGGACGGTCAGGGCGGACTAAGCGAGGATCAGAAAGCACGCGTCCACGATGCGGCCGTTCAGGCGCTGGCCCGGCTGCGCGGCGACGCCAGACTTCCGCCGCCGCCGTCACGGTCTGCAATACGCCACACGATGAACTTTGTCGCTGGCAGCGATATTCCGGCACGCTACGTTCCTTTTCTGCTTGAGGAACTGGCGCTGGAAGGCGAAGACAGGATCGCCGACCAGGGCGAGGACATCCGAGCAGAGGTAAGGGGTAGCTTCCGCGTTCTGATCATCGGCGCCGGAATGTCCGGACTTCTGGCAGCCATACGCCTCGACCGGGCCGGAATCCCATATACGATCGTCGACAAAAATTCCGACGTGGGGGGGACGTGGCTGGAGAATACCTACCCCGGCTGCCGCGTCGACAATCCCAACCACATGTACTCCTACTCATTCGAGCCCAATGCCGACTGGCCGCACCATTATTCGACGCAGGACGCCCTGCTCGCCTATTTCCGCCGCGTGGCCGACAAGTACGGCATCCGCAACAAGATATCGTTCAATACGGAAGTCTTCGAGTCGGTCTATGACCAAACGCGCGCGCAATGGACTGCACGGGCGCGCGATTCCGTCGGCAGAGAATTCTCGATCAAAGCGAATGCCATCATCAGCGCCGTTGGGCAGCTCAACCGGCCGCAATTTCCGGACATAAAAGGCGTCGGCAGCTTCAAAGGGCCCACGTTCCACTCTGCGCAGTGGGATCATTCCGTCGATTTGAAAAGCAAGCGCGTCATCGTGATCGGTACAGGCGCGAGCGCGTTCCAGTTCGTTCCGACCATAGCGCCCGAGGTGAGCGAAATGTTCGTGTTTCAGCGCACGCCGCCGTGGCTGGGGCCGACACCCGATTACCACGAGCCCGTCGGCGAAGGGCAGAAATGGCTGCTGAAACATGTGCCCTATTACGCTCAATGGTATCGTTTCTGGTTGATCTGGATGCTGACGGATGGGCTTTACTCCGTGGTGCAGGCCGATCCTGCCTGGAATGGTCCGCCGCATTCCGTCAGCACGGCAAACGACCAGGTGCGCATGCTGCTGACTGAGTTGATCCGGCAGCAGACGGGCGGTGATACCGACCTGTTCGGAAAAGTGGTCCCCGCATATCCGTTGGGCGGCAAGCGCTCGGTTCGCGACAACGGAGTTTGGATCGGCGCGCTTAAGCGTGACAATGTTCATCTTGTCACGGAACCGATCATCGAGATCACTGCCGCGGGCGTGAAAACGAAGGACGGGGAGGATTACGCTGCCGACGTGCTGATCTATGGCACGGGTTTTGTTGCCAGTGCATTTCTTTCACCGATGAAGTTCAAGGGGCGCGGCGGCCGCGATTTGCATGAAGCGTGGGAGGGCGACGCGCGGGCGTATCTGGGTATCACGGTTCCTGGTTTTCCCAATCTTTTCCTGATGTATGGTCCAAACACGAACATCGTCGTGAACGGCAGCATCATATTTTTCTCGGAGTGCGAGATGCGGTATATCCTGGGCGCCATCGAGATGACGTTGCGCAAGGGTTGCGCCGCCATCGAGCCCCGGCAAGACGTCCACGACGCGTTCAACGAGAGAGTCGATGCGGGAAACGCCGCAATGGCCTGGGGCGTGCCCCAGGTGGCGAGCTGGTACAAGAATGAAAAGGGCCGAGTATCACAGAACTGGCCCTTCCCCATCGTCGACTATTGGTACGCCACGCGAAAACCCGACCCATTGGATTTCCAATTTTACACCGCGCCCGACGCAGCGCCTGAAATGGAATGATTTTCTCCTCCGTGGCGAAAGTGGGAGTACCATCGGTTGTCCGCGCCGGAGGAAATCGGCTCCGTTTTCCGTGCGGATGGTTTCAAGGAGACAAAAAATGCTCAATACAATCCGGTCTATCCATCTTGCCGCGGTTACTGCCGCACTTGCGCTCGCGCCCTGCACCGCGCGTGCAGCAGATTTGGGCGCGGAAGTCGCGAATGCCCGCATGCATGCGGGGCTCGCCGCGCAGGGTTCCAGTATCGCGGCGGTGCATAGCCATTTGCACCACACGATTAACTGCCTGGTTGGGCCCAATGGTACGGGCTTCGATGCCAAGGAACTAAATCCGTGCGCGAGCGATGGCAACGGCGCGATTCCAGACGAGACCGACGCCGCGAAAAAGAAGGCGCTGGAAGAAGCCGATAACAAAGCAGCCGCCGGACTCGCTTCGAGCGATCTCGCCCCTGCGCAACAGGATGCGTCGGCGGTGGTCACGATGCTCGCCAATGTAAAGTAGAGCGGTTGCTGCACTTATCGACGGAACCCCAGGGGACCGTCGTTCAGTCGGGATGAAATCCGTTCACGGCGGCGCGTAAGCATGCGTGCCGCCTGCGCCGCTCCCAGGAATGCGGCGTCTGTACGGATGATCACGTGGGTCGCAATGGGTCGAAGATACTCTGCGAAGCGACCCTTGGATTCAAAGCGGCTGCGGAATGCGCTGCGATCAAGAACGGGAAGAATGTTAGGGGCAATTCCACCGGCGATGTATACGCCGCCCTGCGCGCCATAGGTCAGCGCCAGGTTTCCCGCAACGCCTCCCAGGATCGCACAGAAGCGCTGCACCGTGCGCAGGCACGCGCTTTCTCCGGCAAGAGCGCGCTGCGTAATTTCCTCCGCTTCGACATTCGCGTCGGCTACGCCATCGATGGCGTTGAGCGCCTCGTGGAGATCACTAATTCCTGGGCCCGAAAGAATGCGTTCGATGGAAACATGCGCGTAGCGGTGTCTCAGGAATCGAAGAACTTCGACCTCGACGTCGTCGTCGGGTGCCAATGAGGCATGTCCTGCCTCCGCGGCCATCGGTACGGCCACGCCGTCGCTTGCGACGACGAGCGCGGCCGCGCCAAACCCTGTGCCCGGGCCCATGACGGCGGCATTGCGGCGGCGATCTGTCGTTCCGGTACCGACCTGGTGAACATCCGCGACTCCCAGCAATTGCGTTGCAAGAGCTGCCGCGGCGAAGTCGTTGACAATTCGCATAGCGGCAAATCCCATGTGCTTCAATTCTCGCTCCGTGAGCGTCCAGCCGAGATTGGTAAAGCTGACCACACCATCGTTCACCGGACCGGCGGCGGCGATCACTGCGATGGAAGGAATATCAGGCGATCCGCTCATGTAGGAAGTTATCGCATCTGCGGCGCGCCGAAAGTCCTTCGCCAAAAAATGTCGGACGTTGCGTATCGAAGGGATTTCGCCTCTGAGATCGGCCAGGGCCAGCCGGACATGCGTTCCGCCGAAATCGCCCACCAGCGCCAGCCGCGCCTGGTCCGATTCAACGGCTTCGTCTTTCGCGATCATCTTTGGCTACCGCACCTTCAAGCGATCAAAACAGACGGGCCGCGCCAAGCCCCAGCAGCAGCAGAACAATGACGAAAACTGCCACGCCGGCTGAGCGCGCGTAAATTGGCTGCTCGAAATGCCCCTTCACCCAATCCGATGCGGAGCGGGTCGCCATAACGGCAACCACCAATGCGACGACGGATGCAATGCCAAACGCGAAAAGCTTTGCACCGAATGCAACCCCTGCAGCACGATGCACATGTGCACCCATATGGCCGAAACGGCCCGCAAGAGGGGCGGCGAACCGGAAATGGAAGAGGTGTTCGAGATTTGGAATTGCGAGCATTGTGGCGCGTTTCGAATTTCCTTAGGTCCTTCCGCGAATTCGGTCGGTTGCGAGTTGTGACGGAGAACTTACAACCAAACATAGGGCTTAGCTGGAATGACCTCAACGGCCCTTAGCATGACCCGATTCCATCTCAGGGAAAGAAAAAGGCGCCGCGAAGGAGTGCCTCTGCGGCGCCATTTAGGCGGCGCCATTTAGAAGGTGACGTTTTCTCGATCAGAACGTGACCTGAACCCGTGTAGAAATGTCAGTGAAGTGACCATTCTTATCGGTTGACTGGGTGGTGAGGCCGCCGATGTCTGTGAGATTGATGTCCTCCCAATCCAGCATGACCTTCACCGGATCGATCGGATACCAGTTTAGACCGACGCTGAAGATGTTCTGCTTGCCGCCATAGACCGCGTCGGCTTGACCGGCATGATATTCAAGATCGGTGCTGCTATAGCGACTCGCGACCTCGAAGGCACCCCAATCGCCCTGCGCCGGATTGAAGGGATCGGCCGGACTTGGGCGCAGATATGACGCCGTCGCCATAGAATACTTGTGCGGCTCACCGGTGAGCACCCAACTCCCCTCGACATACCAGCCGCCGAAGTTCGGATTGGATTTGCCAGACCCCGGTATGCGATCAATATTATACCAGAAATTTTCACCTTCAACCATCAACGGTCCCCAACTTGCCGCGCCTTCCACACCCCACTCAAATGCCGACTGTGCCGCAATGCTACCGGTGTTAAGGAACGAGACATTGTCTACACGCAACTCCGGCCGATCGGAGAGCGAAATGAAGGTGCCGGTTACGTTTGTAGTGCCGTTCCAAACAGTCGATTCCTGGGGATGGATTACATCGGTGGCGTTTACGCCCAGGTGAACATTGAAATTGGTAGTTGGGTCATACCACGGTGCGAGTGCAAATCGTCCAACCACCGCCTCCTGACCGGAGCCCGGAGCGATCAGGTCTCCCTTGCCGACAGTATCGCCCGTGAAGAAACCGGACGCATACCAGATGTCGCCATTGCCCCAAAAGCCGACAGAGTCGCGTCCGTCATCGGCGGCCAGACCGCGATCAATCTGCGCGGGTGACGGTCGCTCGTTGAAGAGCAGATCGTCGGATGCCGTCATGTCGGACAGGTTGGCAGGAGTGGGAAGCGCACCGACCTGGAACGTGATCGGATCCAATATTCCTTTATAGGCCAGCCATGCTTCCTTGATGTGTGGTCCACTGCCGGCGCCGGTCGATGAAATTTTCGTGTTGCCGTTATTGAAGTAAGCCTGATAAGTCTCGTCGCCGTTCGTGCCGCCGAAATCGTAAAGAAACTTATACGCGAAGTCGCCCGCGAACGTTCCCTGAAAACCAATTTGCGCGCGGCGGAAGTTTTCGCCGCTTTGCTTGAGTACGCTGTCGGTCGCAACGCCCGTCTTGCCAGGGTCATACGCGGCCCAATCACCCATGACGTCGATTCGCGGGAAGAAAGTCCACTTTCCGTCGGCGCTCGAAATGATTGGACGGCCCTTCGTCTTTGCCCCCAAAGTCACGATCGCTTGGTTCTTGGTTGCCGCCGACTGCTCATAGACCTGGTTTTGCAGCGCCTCGAACTGAGCGGCCGTTACTTCCGGTTGCGCCGTCGGGACGGCGGCTGCCGTCGCTCCGGCGCTGACTGCGCCGCCGCTGCCTGGCGGCATGCCGCGCTCCGCCTTTAACTGGCGAATCTCCGCCTGTTGTTCCTCAATGAGGTGCTCCATTCGGTCCAGACGTGACGCAACCGAATCCACGTGATGATGATGGTTCGGACGCGCACTCGACGCATCCTGGGCGAGCGCTGGTGCAACAAACAGCGCACAGGCGGCCGTCCCCAACAGAATTGTCCTGAAATTCATTGTATTCCCCGCTCGCGTGTAAAGAAAAAGCGCCGACTCCAACCCAAACCCAGCCCCCGGCGCACTTGAGCTCTCGACTCCTCGTATCGTTGCTCTGCTTACAACATGTGAAAGATTTATGATGGATTAGCGACGGTCCCGGGAGGTAGGGAGCGCCACCCTGCACTCAGTGTATATTCGCCGCATGAACACTTCTCGCGTTCATTGTTTTCGTTCCCCGGATGCGCATCTTCGGAGATTCCCTCGCTCCGTCGATGCTTTTTCGCGTATGGCAATGTTTCAGCCATAACTATATCAATTAGATCATGTATTAGATGTTGTCAACAGCCTCGTATGTCAGGCGCCGTCTAAGGGGGATACCCCATCCCGTCCGCAGGAGATAACACGATGCAGCGCTGTCGGCGCCGACAGTAAAACAATTCGTCGATATCGAGGACAAGGGTGCGTGTTGCAATGGCATCTGCGCCTGTTGCAACGACAAGGATTGCCGTCCGCCGACGCGGTTTGATGCCTTGGCGGCGCACGCCCTCACGCGACATCCCGCGACACCGACACCGATGAAGGTAATATCCGCGCCGACAGCACTCATCCCGGCACTCCCGCCTGCGCGGCGGTTCAAACCCGGTTGTTGGCCACCTGGCGGAAAATACACCGTTTCGCGGCAATTAAATCCTGCCGACGACAGTGAGTCCTTCAATGCACCGGAGCAAACACCAGTAACTTCATCGAGCCGGGCGTATAGGTGACATGCGGCCGGCCTCCCGGGGTCGTGGGCGGCTCGGATTTGGCGACGTCCGCGGTCGGCAGAAACAACCGGCCAGTGGCAGGATCGATCGCGATGGTGCGGGCGCCCCGCGCCGTAGGAACGTCGCCAAGCGGGACGAAGTGGTTGGCGTCCTTCTCCTGGATGACCGTGAGTGTGCCCTCGCCATTCGGGCTGAGTATGAGGTTGCGTTTCGGGTCGAAGGCTGCGCCATCGCTGGACGCGCCGATCGGAATGGTCGCAACATTGGCGCCATTATCGGTATCGACCGCAACCATCACCTTGTTCGAGCAGGTCGCAAACACGCGATGGGATTGTGCATCGACCGCAATCCCGTGCGGGCGCACGCAGCCGGGCATTGGGAAGTGGGCAAGGACGGCGTTTGTGTGGGTGTCTATCGCCACGATGTCGTGGTTCTCGGCACCGTCCACGAAGAGTTTTCCTTTATCGTCGGCAACCGCTGCTTCCAGGCCCGCGCCAATCGTTATGGTCCCGATTCCGGAATCCGTCCTGGGATCGATGACGGTAACGACGCCGCTGTCGCCATCGACCACGAAAATGTGTCGGCTGGCGTGGTCGAACACGATTCCGTCGGCGTCCGGAGCGGCGACAATCCGTTTGACCACTTTAAGGGAACTCGGATCGAAAACAGCGACCATTCCCGCCTTGCCGTCGTCCGTGTAACCCAGTTTGTCCTCGGTGGAGATTCCGATCCCGTGCGTACCTCCGGGAAAAGTCCCGATCTCGCCAACGACGGCCCCTTTCGCGGCATCTACCACCGTGACGTGATCGCCGTGCGCGACATACACGCGATCGGCAGCAGGATCGTATGTCACATAGTCCCATCGCTCGCCAATTCCCAAGGGAATGGTTTTGACCAGTTGATAAATTTGCGGCGGAGGCGGCGCGCCGACAACCGCAGCTCCGGCAAGGTTGCACCATGCGCTGGTTGCGGCAATTCCCGCGAGAAGCTTGCGAATCATTCTTGCACTCCGTCAAAATTGGCACACGCGACCCCAATAGACGGTTCGCTCGAAGCGATGGTGCCCAGGGGCGGAATCGAACCACCGACACGCGGATTTTCAGTCCGCT
>Ga0208849_1000764_pt1 | contig 26864 bp, 26 predicted proteins | sample NGESurdeep072012_10_FD_184470 | JGI IMG/M metagenome (GOLD analysis project Ga0208849, IMG submission 184470) | Arctic peat soil microbial communities from Barrow, Alaska - NGEE Surface sample 53-3 deep-072012 (SPAdes) | ecosystem: Environmental > Terrestrial > Soil > Wetlands > Peat ... | reverse complement strand
GCTCGGCTTCTACCGGCGGATCGGCGCGCAGACGATGGACGAGTGGATTACCCACCGCTTGGACGGGGCAGCGCTGGCGAGCATCGCGGCGGAGGGCATCCTGGCGAAGGGCATCCTGGCGAAGGGCATCGCGGCGGAGTGACTCGCTCGATTTCCCCGCTTGAGGAGCGTCGGTGGACGGATGGGCGCCGGTAGCCTTCTCGATGGCCCTGCCTATACCGATGGGCCGCGCCCTCGTAGTCCAATGGATAAGACGACCGCCTCCTAAGCGGTAGATCCAGGTTCGACTCCTGGCGGGGGCATTACCAGGAAAGCCCTGCTATCGAGCAGGTCTTCGTAACCGTTCAGTCCCTTGGTCCCAGGGGGCCTGGTTCAGGCCTTTGCTGAGTGTTACTGCCGTGCTCGATCCCGTGATACAGGTAGTCATTTGGCGATGCGTCGAGGTGTCTGAGCGGTATGTTGGCTGCCAAGCTGCCGGACTTTGGCGTAGTCGCGCTCGCTAAAGATCGTCCCGGTTTTCTTGCGCATCCCGGTGATTACGGCGATCGCCGGTCCACGGAGACCGCGGGCGGTCAGGGTGTGCTTGTCGGCGTTCTCGAGTAGGCAGAAGAGTCGGTACTGCTCGCGGCCTGGTCCGGTGACACGGATCTCGTAGTAGCCGCCCATGTCGCCGTGCATGGCCTCCCACTTGCCTCCGCCGGAGAAGGAAGGTGGTGGGGCGCCCGCGACCGCGTCGAGCACGGCCAGGATAGTTCCCCGGACCTTCGGTGGGCAGCTGTCGAGGAAGTCCGCTCCCGGCACGGACTCCTGGGCGTCATGAAGAAGACGATGTCCCACGCCATCTCAAAAGCCTACGAGCCCCTGCGGCCGCGATCGAAGCGTTTCAGGCGGCGGCGGCGGCGCGAATGGTCCGCTTGCGGTTGGATCTCCGCGAGCGGGGCTTGATCTCGACGCTGGCGTCTAGGGCGTTAGCTATCGAGATGATCAGCGGCAGCTCTGGGCGTGCCTGCTCGGCTGTCAGGAGCCGCCTGATGCTGGCGGGGTTGCGTCCCACTCGTCGCGCCAGCTCGGCCTTGGACATCCCCGCGTCCACCCGCAGCTCGTCCAGCGAGCGAATGACGGCGTCGATCTGCTCGATCTCGTGGCGCGCTCGCTCGTACTCCGTCCGGGTCTCCTCGTTTGCGAGCCATGCCTGGCGGCGCTTGTCGTAGTAGCTGGTGTCGAGGGGCTTGGCCATGAGGATGTGGGAGCGGTTCGGATCGGACTGGTCTCCGTGACGGTCGCTCAGATGGAGTGTAACACAGGCGTTACAGTCGATCGACCTCCGACGCGACCGCTTGGATTCGCTTGGTGATCCCTGGGACACTCGACGTTGATGGGGAGTTGAGTTCCACGGATCCGACGCCTTTGGTGCGCGGCGCCCACGCCGGCTGGCGGGTACCGGTGCCCGGGTTGCGAGCCGTTTCGCTCGCAAGGGATCGCCACCGAGACGCTCGCCGTGTCCTGGACGATCTCAAACCCCCACGCCGACCTGGTCGTGCTCTCGGTGCTGCCCGAACTGCGCGGGCGCGGCATCGGAACCATGCTCATCGACGCCGTCCACACCCAGCTACGAAACCTCGACATCCACGACCTCGCGATCACGGTGATCACGACCAACACCAACGCCCAACGACTCTACGAACGCAACGGCGCCGTGCCCTACACCACGATCATGCTGCAGCAGGTGTCAGAGACCGGGGACTGATGGCTGCCCGCATCCCCCCGTGACAGCGAGTCGGTGGCGGTAGACCTGCATGTCGGCGTGGTTGAAGTCGGCGTGCGTCTGCGTGCGCAGCGAGGGCACGTCCTCGCGGTGGTAGGGGCTCGAGAGGCTCTCGTTGTGGCCGATTACATTGCGGATGGCTATGTGGTAGCGGCAGCGTAGCCAACGCACCAAACGCAGGCTCGCGCTTATCTGTGCGGGGTTGTCCAGCACTTCTTGGTCGCTGTTGCCGACGTGCTCGATGCCGATGGCGGTCCAGTTCAGCCCGACCGTGTGGCGGCACATGATGTCCAGCGAGACGAGCTGGTGGATGCCGCCTGCTTTGTCGATCACGAAGTGCGCACACGTGTTCGGGAGCTCGTGCAACTCGGGGTCGGGAGTGTCGGGGGCAAACGTGTTGTAGGTGGCCTGAAAGGTCGGCGTCTCGGTGTAGTGGATGACGATGACGTGGGGGTCGATGAGCTTGTACGTAGGCTTCATGAAGCTGCCGTAGTGGCGGCGGACGTAGGCGACCATCTGGGCCTTGCGTTCGGGCCCGAACGGGATCGGATCCCAGATGATGTGCGGTCTCGGCACGACTTTGGCCGGATGACCGACGGGTGGCGCAGGCCTGGTTGTGGTCTCAGTGGAAGTGGCCTGCGTAGCCGCCGAGACCGGAGCTGTTGCCGACGCGACGGAGGCGGGCTGTGTGATGGTCGTCGTGGTCGCGCCCAGCGAGCCGCAGCCAACCGCGAGGGCGAGACTGGAGGCCCCCATCGCTAGCGCCGTGAGGCGTAGCGCGGAGTGTCGAGTGAGGCGTGGCATCGTGGTCTATTCGCTGGTGCATCCAGCGCTGGGGCGTGCCAGGGCGTCCTCATGCCGGCATCGGCTGGCCAACCATCGTTCGAGCACGTCGGGAAGATACGAGGCTCAGCAGCAGGCTGCGTCCTCCTGGCTCGCTCTGGCTTATGGACCGCTGCTCGCACGAGGACTCTTCGACCAAGGACAACCGGGCGTGGATCCGTGCGCGGGTGTAGCGTTGGCGGGACACGCGCCGGGTGTACGGCTGAAGAGCCACCGGATGAGCGTCTTTTCGATCAAGGGGGAAAAATGACTAGGCAGCTGTCTACGTGGTTGGTTGTTGGACTTGTCGGCGTGTTTATCGCCGGCTGTGGGAGCAGCAGCACCACATCCAGCAGTCAGACCGGCGCGACGCCCGCGGCCAGCTCGACCCCGGCGGCCACCGGGACGACGTCGACGTCCGCCCCGACAACCACGCCCAGCGTTCCGACGAGCGTCCCCACGACCGCAGCGGGCGTGGCGGAGGCCGTGGCAGCGTGCAAGTCGATCGTCAAAAGCGAGCCGACGCTCTCGGCGAGCTTGAAGGTCAAGGTCGAAGGCATCTGCAACAAAGCCTCAAGCGGCGACCTGGCGGGGGCAAAGACGGCCGCCAAAGAAGTGTGCGCCGAAGTCATCAACGCCTCGCCGATCCCCGCCGCGGCCAAGGCACAGGCGCTCGCGGCCTGCCAGCGCAGCTGACGCCGGCAGCGAAGCCGAAGCGGAAAGCGGAAGCCGAAGCGGAAGCGGAAGGCAGGCGCTCGTCCCGCGAAAGAGGAGGCTGCGGCTATTCCGCCGCGGCCTCCTCCTCGGTCTCCTCTGCGTTCCCCTCGTCCTCCTCGTCCCCCGCATACAGCGACTCTCGCGCCAGCTCCTGGCCTTTGCCGCCGAACAGCTTGATCTCGAGCAGATCGTGGCGGTAGTCGTCGGGGGCGATCAGCGTGAAGCGCTCCTCGATCAGCTCGCACTGATCGACTGCCAGGTCGGCCAGCTCGGCGGTGACGACGCGCCCACCGGAGATCAGCGGGCGCCCCCATACGAGCGTCATTGCGGCGACCGCGCCCGCGTGCCCGCGCCAGGCGCCAATCACCTCGTCGCACAGGTCGAGCTTCCAGTCGGGGTTGTGCTCGGCGGTTTCCTCGGTGAAGTCGACCTGCGCGTAGAAGTCGCTCGGGTCGCCGTGGTGATCGCCCGGGGGGACGAACCGCACGTAGCCGAACAGCTCGTATCCGTTTGCCGTGATCGATGTCCCAGGCACGTACGTACGCCCATGCCAGCTGCGATCCGGGTACCAGCGAATCTCACCCGGCTTGCCCAGATCCTCCTCCTCACCGTCCAGTGCCAGCGCCGCGGCGAGGAACTCCTGGCTCAGCCGCTCCGCCCAGCGGCCGTACGGCAGCTCCTCCTGCGGAGGCTCGGCGGCGAAGCGGGGTGCGAAGCGTTCCTCGGGCGGCATTCGCGCAGCCTACCTACGCCTCGCGCAGCAGGGCGGCGGCGTGCTCGGGGGCGACGATGTTGAGGTTGACATCGGTGGACAGCTCCAGCCCGGCCAGGTGGGTCAGCCGCGGGAGCACGTCGATCCGCCAGCAGAAGTGCTCGGCGCCGAGTGGCGCGGTGCGCACGAACAGGTTCAGCGGCGGGCTCGATCCGAGCTGGCGTGCAAGACGGCGCAGCCCATCGTGCAGCAGCGCCGCGCCGGACGGACCGTCGTCCTCGAAGCGCGCGCGCGGGCGCCGGGGGGCGAGCATCAGCTGGAACGGCAGCCGCGAGGCATATGGCGCGATCAGCACCGCCTCGTCGTCAACGGCGACGATTCGCTCGCGCAGGCGCACCTCTTCGGCAACCACGTCACCGAGCAGGTTCTGACCCATCGTTCTCGTCGTATACGCGTTTGCGCGCTCGCGCTCGCGGGCGACGACGGCCGGCACGAAGTCCAGCGCGTACAACTGGGCATGCGTGTGCGGCAGCGATGCTCCCGCCTCGCGTCGCTCGTTGACGATCAGCTGCAGATAGGCGCTCCCGGCATGGGCGCGCATGCGCTCGCGCCACACCTCCACCGCGGCGATCACCTGCTCGACCGGCAGCTCGGCCATGGAGAGCACCGACTGTGGCCCGTTGACGATCACCTCGTGCGCGCCCGTCGCTGCCAGCGCGGTGAACAGCTCCGGCCTGCCCCGCGCCGGCTCGACGATCTCCGCTTGGCCGGCGCCGTCCTTGTCCTCGTGGTCCGCTGGAGTGAGCGCGGGGTAGAGGTTCGGCACCACCCGCACCGTCCAGCCGGGAGAGTCTGCCGGACCTCCGCCGGAGCGCACCGCGTAGAGCTCCGGCGGCGTGCGGTCCTCATGTCCCTCGGCGAACGGGTCGCGCTCGACGTCGATCGGCTCCGGCGGCGCGCAGCCGGGCTCGCCTCCGGGGCGGCGCGAGCGCTCGCCGGCGATGATCGTCTTGTGCCCGCTCAGCGGGTCGATCCTGATCTCAGGCATCGGCTCGATCTTCTAGCGCGTAGCGCCGGACGTCCGCTTCGAGCTTGGCCACGCTCAGGTATGGACCCTGGCGGATGTAGCGTCCGCCGCTGCGGTCGTAGAAGACAGTGACGGGCGTGGAGGAGGAGTCGGTGATCGCGGCGCCGAGCTGGCCGCTGTGGTCGTAGTAGCTCGGGTAGCTCTGCGGGAAGCTGCGCAGGAACCGCTGCGCATCGGCGCGGCTCGCGTCGCCGGAGTCAAGGCCGATGAACGCCACCTCGCGCCCCAGGCTCACCGCCGCGCGCTGGAAGGCGCCGGCCTCCGCGCGGCACGGTTCACACCAGGAGGCCCACTTGTTGATCACCGTGGGCTCGCCCCGCAGCGCCGCCAGGCGCGCGTCCAGGGCACGCGCATCGCCGGGCAGCAGGTCGCTCGCCTGGGCGTGCAGCGCGGCCAGCGGCGCCGGCGAGCCGGCAAGCCGCGCCTGCATCTGGGCGACGCTCAGCCCCGATCGCGCGGGAGGGGTGGGCGAGGAGTCCGTCAGCTGGACGAGCCCGATCACGAGCAGCGTGAGCACGGCGAGCCCGCCCAGGGCGATCAACGTGCGCCTCGCGATCTGCTTCGACGTGCGCTTCGAAGTCATCGCCGCTAAGGGTCGCAGAAAGATTGGGAGCCCCGCCCTCGAAAGATTGGGAACCCCGCCCTCCCTTCAATCGCGCCTGGACCTGCTATATCCTGAAGGGCACTGAAGGGCCGGGTTGCTCTCAGCACCCGACAAACCTTGCCGGTTGAGTGCCGGCTTTCCGAGCCACGCAGAAGCAATCTGCGGCGGCTCGTCTCGAAGTCCAGAGCCTTTATGGCCGAGCCCACTGCAGTGGCCCTTGCGGTCGCGTCCATTCCTAATTCCGCCGACATCTCCCGCGCGGAGAAGTTCGTGCGCGAGCGTTTCCTGCACGACGGCGAGGATCCCACGGTCGCGCTCGCCGCGGGCACGCCGCGCAGGCGGGCGCTCGACCAGGCGCTGCTCGAGCTGGAGGCGAATGCCAAACATCCCTCGACCGCCTGGCGCAGAGAGTTCTCGCTGCTGCTGGGACTAGAACGCGTGCTCTCCGAGGATGAGCCGCATCTGGCCGACGGCACCGTCCTGTCGGCCCACCAGGTCGATGCCCTGTCGGGCACCCTCACAGCGCTGCTGGCAGAGGCGCTGCGCGCTTCCGAGAACGGCAACGGCCGGGCCGGCCGGGCCGCGGCCTCGCCCGAGCTGTTGGCCTCGGCCGCGATCCTCGGCCTCGACGAGGCGACGCCGGCGGAGGACTTCTCCGCCGAGCCCCGCGCGGGCGACTCCACGCGGGGCGAGCTCGCGGGCGATGAGGACGAGGAGGACGAGCTCGAGGATGAGGATGAGGATGAGGATGAGGACGAGGAGGACGACGACGACCTCGGTCCCGTCCAGCGCGCCGCGCCCGATGAGGATGAGGACGAGGACGACGAGCTCGAGGACGAGATCGATCCGCTCGGCGAGGAAGAGCAGGAGCCCGAGCTGGAGGGCGATTCCGAGGAGGAGCCACGCGACTGGGTCGATGAGGACGGCGAGGAGGAGTCGCTCGCCGAGCAGCCCGAGGACCCCAACGCCGCCAAGCGCTTCTGGTTCGAGCACGCGACCGGCGCGGGCAAGACCGTCGCGGCGCTCGGCTTTGTGGAGGCCTCGCAGACCGGCGGGGTATTGATCCTCACCCACCGGCGCAACCTCGTCGACCAGTTTCACGGCGAGTTGCGCGACCGCGGCTACTCCAAGCGCATCAGCCGTCCGCTGCTGCAGGGGGAGGACTCGACCAAGGGTCCGGTGACGGTCGAGACCTATCAGTGGTTCGTGCGCAACGCCGGCAAGATCTCGAGCGCCTACACGATCGTCATCTGCGACGAGGCGCACACCGCGCTGGGCGAGAAGACCAGCGGCGCGATCCGCAACTGGACGGGGCCGATCTTCATCGGCATGACCGCCACCGGCGCGCTGATCGCACGCCACGTGACCGACCTGTTCCCGACCCAGACCTCGCGCTTCGATCTCGCCCAGGCGGCCCGGCGCGGCGTGATCTCGCCGCTGCGCTGCGTGCGGATCTCGCCCGGGACGGGCGTGCGCACGATCGCCAAGGTGCCGCTGCGCCGGGGCGAGGTGGACACCGAGTTCGACCAGGAGCTGCTGGCCGAGATGCTCGACCAGCAGCCCTTCAACATGGCCGCCGCCAACCTCTACAAAACGCGCTTCAACGGCGTTCCCGGTGTCGTCTACGCGGCCGGCGTGCGCCACGCGTACAACCTCGCCGAGGCGTTCCGCGCCGAGGGAATAAAGGCGCAGGCGGTCTCCGGGGAGACGCCCAAGCGCGAGCTCGCGGGGATCCTCGCGCGCTATGAGCGCGGCGACATCGACGTGCTGATCAACGCGCAGCTGCTCGCGGAGGGCTGGAACAGCCCGCGCGCGACCGTCTGCGTGCACCTGGCGCCGACCGCGTCCAAGCGCATCTATCAGCAGCGCGTCGGGCGCGTCACCCGTCGCCACCCGGGCAAGGAGGCGGGGCTGGTGGTCGACTTCGTACACCCCGCGACCAAGCACGACGACCCTGTGGTGACGCTGCACTCGCTGCTCGACCGCGACGTGTACCGCGGCGGGGCGATCGTCGTCGGCCCGGTGCGCCGCGGGCGGGGGCGCAAGATGCGGGTTGAGCGGCGCGTGCTGCCGGTGTGTGCCGAGGAGGAGCGGCGCTTTGAGGTATTCGAGCGCGAGCTGTGGCGGATCGCGGTCGAGCACCTCGACTACGGCGAGCAGCACGTGTGGGCGGCGCTGGCGGGCGCGCGCGTCGCGCCGAACGGCTGGCGCCGGGCGCGGGCGATGCTCCATTTCGACCGCACGGGCGAGCTGAAGAGCCGTTTCCTGATCACCGCGGTGCAGCGCAACAAGAACGCGCAGCTGCGGTTGCGGGCGCTGACCGACATCCCCGCGCTGGGCGACGCCGACGCCTTTGACACGGCGATCGACATCATCGGCGGCTGGCCGCGCGATGAGCGCAAGGAGGCCTCGAAGATCATGCTGCGCGCGCTCGTCGAGCGGCGCATCGGCCGCCGCGATCAGGCCACCGCCTGGATCTGGCGCCTGGCGGAATACACGCGTGACGTGCACGAGGAGTACGCGGTGCAGCGCTGGCCGGAGACCAAGCGGCTGCTCGGCCTGCTCGTCAACTCGGCCGGCGGCGCGCACGCGCGCAACGCGCGGCGCTTGATCCACGCCTCACGCAAGCAGGACCGCCGGCTGGCCGCGGCGCTGCTGGCCGCCGCGCTCGCGCATACGCCCGAGGCCGAGGAGGCGCTGCGCGGGGCGCGCACGCGGATGGCGCGCAAGCCCCCGGCGCTGGCCCGCGAGCTGCTGCGTAACTTCCCCAAGCGCCGCGCGCGCAACGCGCGACGACGACGCAAGGGAGCAAAGGGCGGCGCAGGCGGTGCGGGCGGGGCGAGCAACGGCAGACCGAGCACGCCGGGCAACGGCAGGCAAGGTACGCCGGGCAACGGCAGGCAAGGCACGCCGGGCAACGGCAGACCGGACGGCGCCGGCAGGGGCCGCCGGGCAAAGCAGCAGCGGCCGAGCGACGGGCGGCCGAGCGACCCGGCGCTGCGGGCGAGGGGGTCGAGCGGGGCGGTGGACGCGCAGAGCAACGGAGGCGAGCTGACATCGGGCGCGGGCGAGAAGCTGCAGCGCAATGTCGACGAGGCGCTCGACCACGCCGAGGAGTGAGCGGACCGTTGAGCGGATCGGCGCCCGACCCGCGTGGCGGGCGCCCTGGCCATAGCGCCTGAGTACGTTCAGCCGACAGGCCGCAGATGAATCTCCCCGGCGTCGAGCGTGATGTGGGTGCCGTCGGCCAGCGCCACGATCAGGTGCCCCGCGCCGTCTATCCCCGCCGCGCGCCCACCGCCAGAGCTCCAAGCGATCTCGCGTCCATACAGCACGTCGCGTGCGCGCCAGTCCTCGAGCGTCGCCGCCTCGGGCTCTGCCAGCCGGCGCGCAAGCGCGACGAGCAGCCGCTCGAGCAGCGGCTCGATCGCATCCGGCGAGTAGCCGAGGGTGGCCGCGCCCGCCCGCGGCTCGTCCGGCAGCTGCTCGAGGCGGACGGCCACGTTCAGGCCGATCCCGAGCACGGCCCAGCCCGCCTGGGGCCGTCCCTCGACCAGGATTCCCGCGAGCTTGGCAAACGCGGGGACCCCGGGCTTGGCATCCTTGGGCTCGGCATCCCGACGCCCGGCATCTGCGGGCCCGGCATCCCCACGCCCGGCATCTGCGGGTCCGGCATCCCCGGGTCCGGCATCCATACCGGCCGCGCTCGGGGCGCGCGCGAGGACGATGTCGTTGGGCCACTTGATCTGAGCCCGCAGGCCGATCTCCGAGCGGTCGGCGACATCGCAGACCGCCACCGCGGCGACCAGTCCCAGCAGCGGCGTGGGGGAGCGCAGGATGAGCGACATCAGCAGGGAGCTGTTCGCGGGCGCCGACCAGCGCCGGCCCTGGCGTCCGCGCCCGGCGCTCTGCACGGAGGCTGTCACGAGCGTGCCGTGCAGCGCCCCGGCGCTCGCCAGCTCGCGCGCGCGGACGTTGGTCGAGTCGGTTTGGCGCAGATGCACGCGTGGCCGACCGAGGGCGATATCCCCGTCGCCCCTCGGCAAAGCTTCGTCGTCGTCGGCCATCAAAGCCCCGCCGCCCGTCAAAGCTAGAGGAGGATCTCCTCGGGCGAGTCGATGATCTTCAGGTGCTCGTCCACGCGGGTCATGTTCATCAGCCGCTGGACCTGCCGCGGGCCGCGCACGAGCGCGAATGCCTGTCCGCGCTCGTTCGCGCGCTTGTCCAGCGAGAGGATCGTCCGTAGGCCGGTGGAGTCGATGAACTCCAGCCCGCGCAGGTCGAGCACGATCTCCGCCGGGTCATCGAGCATCGCGTTCTCGGCCTCGCCCTCGAGCTGTGGTACGCCGGCCAGGTCGAGCTCGCCGTCGAGACGTAAGACCACCCGCTTCCCCTCGCGACGGAGGTCAATCGAGAGGTTGCCCTCGGCCGCCATGGGCGAAAGAGTAGCGCACCGCTTTCGCGCGCCGCGCGCTTTCCTCGCGCGTCTGCGGGTATGCGACCAGGCCGAACGGGTTATGCGGTTAGGCGGAGCGCCAGCAGCGCGATGTCGTCACGGAGCCTTCCTTGAGCGCGCGCGAGGGCCGTCTGCTCGATGTGCTCGAGGAAGCGGGCAAGCGGGAGGCCGGGAGCCGCGGCGCAGAGTTCGTGCAGGCCGTCCTCGCCGAGCAGCCGGCTGGGTCTGCCCGCCTCGATCACGCCATCGGTGTACAGCAGCAGCGTCTCCCCGGCCGCGAGCGCGATCTCGCTCTCCTCGATGCGCACCGGGTTGACCACGCCGAGGACGGTGCCGCTGCGACCGACCTGCTCGACCTCTCCGCCTGCTCTGATCAGTAGCGGCGGCGGATGCCCGGCGAGCGCGATCGTGAGCCGCGCGCTGTCGCGCTCGCGCACGAGCATGATCAGGCAGACGGTGCACAGATCCGCCCCCGGCGGTTGGCGCAATAGCGCCTGGTGGAGCGTCGCGAGCATCTCCGCCGGCGACTGGCCGCCGATCGCGCCCGCCCGCAGCGTGTGGCGCGCCAACGCCGTCACGCCGGCCGCCCGGGGGCCCTTGCCGCAGACATCGCCGATCACGAGCAGCGTGCGGGCATCGCCGTAGTCGAAGACGTCGTAGAAGTCACCGCCCACCTCGTTGAGCTCACCGGCGGCCGCGTACAGCGTCTCGATCTCCACGCCGTCGATCGGCGGCAATGTCTCCGGCAGCAGCGCGCGCTGGAGCGTGTGCGCGATCTGCGCTCGCTCGACGGAGAGCGCGCTCTCGGCGAGCTGCGCGCGCTTGAGCAGGGTGACGTCCTCGAAGACGTTGACCGCGTAGAGCATCTCGCCCGTATCGGGATCGGCGACCGGCGAGGAGCGGGCGATGATCCAGCGCTCCTCGTTTGTCGCGCGGACGATGTTGCGCACCAGCAGCGGCTCGGAATCCTCACCCCGGAACAGGCGGCTGCCGGGCATGTCCTCGAGCTCGAGCTCATGTCCCTGCTCGTCGAGGACCAGGAAGCGCCGCATGATCGTGCCCGGCTCGGCGCTGGTCAGCTCGCCGGGCGAAGCTGCCCCGAGGAGCTCCGCCGCGGCCTGGTTGGCGAAGACCATATGGCCGCTGCGATCCGCGACCGTGATCGCCTCGGCGACGTTGATCAGGATCGCCTCCAGATGCTGCTCGAGCCGGCGCAGGTCGGCGAACAGGCGGCTATCGTCGCGATTTGACAGGTCAGCGCGCCCGGCGGCTTCTCGCTCGGACTCAGCCATCACGCTGCTCGCTCCCACTCGCGGGTCCGGGTGGGGTTCCTGATCCACCTGTCTGCTTCATCGAGAGTCAGTATCACAGCCTCAATCGGCAGAGCGGTACATCTGTGGCTCGAGCTCGGGCAGCTCTTGGCTTAGGCTCAGCAGCGGCTCGAACAGGTCGCCGTGGCGCTCGACTCGCCGCAGCAGTGCTCGCGGCTCGGCGCTGAGCTCGCGCTCGCGCCTGCGCCGCGAAGCCTGCTCGACCTCCTCCCAAATCAGGGGGGTGGAGATCGTCGGTCGCTCGCGCGCCCGCAGCGAATAGACGCAGACCGTCGTCTTGTGCTCGTCGTTCTGACTCCAGTCGATCAGGACCTTGCCCGTCCTTGAATCCTTGGCCATGCGCGAGAGCACGTGCCGCGGGTGGTGCTTCTCGAGCAGTCCGGCGACGGCGTGGGCGAAGGGCTTGGTCTGCGCGTAGCTGACCGGGGTATTGAGCGGTAGGTAGACCTGCAGGCCCTTCGCGCCAGAGCTCTTCACGCACGAGCGCAGCCCGAAGGTCTCGAGGAGCTCCCTGATCCACAGCGCGACGCGGCAGCACTCCTTCAGGCCCGCCGGAGCGCCCGGGTCGAGGTCGAACACGATCGCGGTCGGCGTGTCCATGTCGAGCGCACGCGAGAGGCTGGTGTGCAGCTCGATGCCGGCCAGGTTGGCCGCCCAGATCAACGTCGGCAGGTCTTCGGCGAGGCAGTAGTCGATCGTTCCCTTCGCGCGCTCGCTCTGGATCGCAGCGGTGTTCACCCACGCAGGTCGATGGGTGGGACAGCGCTTCTCGTAGAAGTACGGTTCCTCGACCCCGTCTGGGTAGCGCTTGAGCGTGAGCGGGCGGCGGGCGAGATGGGGCAGCAGCAGGGGCGCGATCGCGGCGTAGTAGTCGACCAGCTCGCCCTTGGTGAACCCAGTGCGCGGATACAGGACCTTCTCGCGGTTGGTCAACTTCAGGGTGCGTCCCTCGACCTCGATCTCGGTCGCGCGCTTGCTCTCGTGCAGGATCTCGTAGGGCGCCTCGGTCGAGGGCCTCTCCATCCGTGCCTCCGCTGCCGGCTTGTCCTCGCGCAGCCCCTTGTATACGGAGTGACGAAGGATGCGATTTTGGGTCCATTGACGGAACTCGATCTCGGCCACGAGCTGCGGCTCCACGAAGCGAGCCTCGCGCGGCGGTTGGGTTCCGGAGAAGGGACTGGATTGCCGGGCGCGCTTCTCGAGCTCTTCTCCCAGACGCTCGAGCTCGTGTTCGCTGAAGCCGGTGCCGACGCGACCGGCGTAGCACAGTACCTGGTGACCCTCCTGATCCGGCTCGTAGTAACCCATCAGCAGCGCGCCGAGCCGCCCGGCGCGGGCTCCCTTGCCCGGTAGCCACCCCCCGATCACGAGCTCTTGGCGGTTGACGTTCTTGATCTTCAGCCACTCGTCCGTGCGCCTGCCCGGCCGGTAGGGCGAATCCAGGCGCTTGGCCACCACGCCCTCGAGTCGCTGCTCGGCGGCCGCCGTCAGGAGCTCGCGGCCCTCGCCCGCGTGGTAGGCCGGTGTCTGCCAGGCGGGCCCGCGCAGCGCGAGCTGCGCGAGCAGGGCACGCCGCTGCCGATAGGGCAGCCGCATCGTGCTGTGGCCGTCGAGATACAGCAGGTCGAAGATCAGGTAGCTCACGGGCGTCTCGCCGGCGAGCCGGCGGATGAGACTCGGCGAGGAGACGTGCATCCGCTGCTGCAGGCGCTCGAAGCTGGGGCGACCCTGCTCGTCGAAGGCGACGATCTCTCCGTCGAGCACCGCCGAGTGCCGGCCGCTCTTCGAGCGCTCGAGCTGGAGTCCGAGCGCGCGCAGCTCGGGATAGCGGTCGCTCACGTCGTTGCGGTTGCGGCTCTCGATCCGCAGCCGCCCGGGCTGCCAGTAGGCGATCGCCCGCACCCCGTCCCACTTGATCTCAAACGCCCACTCCTCCTCGTGGACAGGCAGGCGCGCGGCGCGCGCGAGCATCGGCGCCAGGTGCTCGGGCATCGCCTCGCGCTCGCCCTCCCGCGGCGGGTCCATACGGCTGCCGCGCTTAGTCGTCGCCGAGCTCGCTGCTGCGCTCGTGGTCTGACTCCGAATCCTCCCGCGGCGCGCCCTGCTCCTCGGGCCGGCCCTGGTCGTGGAGGATCGCGTGGGCGGACTGCTGGTCGCCGTGCGAGGCGTGCTCGATCAACGCGCGCTCGGCCTCCTCAAAGCCCTCGGAGACGCCCCCGCCGGCCTCGATCACGGGGCGCTGGGCGGGGTCCAGCGACTCCTCGCCCGCGCCGATCAGGCCGCCGATGCCCGCGGCTTCCGCCGCCGCGGCATCGGCCTCTTCTTGCTCGGATCTGAGGTTGCCGGCCATCGCTCATCAAGCCTTTACGCTCTCGGGGTGGGTTGGCGCGACTCGCGCCGGGAGCGGGAGCTTGGTCGTGCGCCGTCCTTCTGCGCTGTCGGCTTGGTCGGCTTCTTCTCTGCCGTCTTCGCTCTGATTCGGGCGAGGCTCTGCTCGAGCGCGCCCATCAGATCGGGGGCGCTCGTGACGGGCTCCCTGGCGGGCGTGGCCGGCACGGGGATCTTCTTGCCCTGCTGCTTGCGCTTGATGATCCGCTGCAGGTGGGCGCGGTGCTCGTCGCGGTAGCTTTCGGGATCGAAGTCGACGCCGAGCTCCTCGATCACCGCGACGGCGCACTCGACCTCCTCGCGCGTCGGCTCGGCGGCATCGATCTCTGCGGCGATCTCCTTGGTGGAGCGCACTTCGTCGTGAAAGAGCATGGTCGTCAGCGTGAGCGCGCCCTCGCGCACGCGGATCCCCACCAGCCGCTCCTTGGCGCGCAGCACGAAGCGCCCGAGCGCCGCCTTGCCGGAGTCCCGCATGGTCTCGCTCAGCAGGGCGTATGCGCGCGCCGCTCCCTCGTCGGCGGGGACGAGCAGATACGAACGATCGAAGTAGACAGGGTCGATTTCCTTGAGCTCGACGAAGCGCTCGATGTCGATCGTCCGGCTCTGTCGGGGGGCGGCCGCCTGGAGATCCTCGTCGGAGAGGAGCACCCAGCGACCGTCTTCGAGCTCATAGCCGCGGGCGATCTCCGCCCATGGCACCGGTCTTTCCTCCTGCGCGCAAACCCGGCGGGTCTCGATCGGCGAGCAGTCCGGCGCGTGGAGCAGTTGAAAGTGGATGTCGCGATCGCGCTCGGCGCTGTAGAGCGTCACCGGCACGTTGACAAGCCCGAAGCTGATCGAGCCGGTCCATAGCGGCCTGGGCATCAGTGAGCGCTCCTCTGCTCGAGCGCGCTCCTCTGCTCGAGGCTCGCCTGGAGTGCCCCGAGCAGGTCGTCCGCCGGGGTGATCTGCTCGGCTTCGGGCGCTGTGATCGCCTCACCCTGCGCCTTGCGCTCGATCAGCTTGAGCAGTGCGTCTCGATAGGTGTCCTCGTAGGTGTGGGGCTCAAAGCTCGAGCTGAGCTGCTCGACCAGCGAGCGGGCGGCGGCCACCTCGGGCTTTGAGGGCTTGCGCTGCGGGGCGGGGATGTCCAGGTCGCCGGGCGAGAGGAGCTCGTCGGCGAAGCGCATCGTGTGCAGCGCGATGACCTCGTCGGTCGCGCGAAGCGCGGCCAGGTGGGCCTTGTTGTGAAAGACGAAGCGACCGATCCCAACCCGGTCTGAGCGCTCGAGGGCCGCATGGAGGAGGCGGTAGGGCCGATCTCCGAACTTGCCCGGGCCGAGATGGTAGGCGCGGTCGTAGTAGACGGGATCGATCTCCTCGCGGCCGGCGAAGTGCTCGATCTCGATCATGCGTGCGCCGGGCCCGTCGGCTGCGGCGATCTCCTCCTTGGAGAGCGTGACGTAGGAGCCGGAGCTGACTTCGAACCCTTTGACGGTCTCGCTGTAGGGCACCTCCCGGTCCTCCTTGGCGCATATGCGGCGGTGTTCGATCGCGGCGCCGTCGCTGCTGTGGCGCTCACGGAAGCTGACCGCCTTGGACTCGGTGGCCGAGTACAGCTTCACCGGCACCCGCACCATCCCGAAGGCGATCGTGCCATTCCACAGGGAACGAGGCATAGATTAAGGCTACTCCCCGGGGTGCGCCGCGTGCAAACCTGCAAGGCTCCTGGCTTCTTCCGCGCGAGCAGCCCCAGGACGCTCCCTCGCTGCGGGCGTGCCTTTGCCGCGTAGGCCGTGATTACCCTCCCTCGCGCGCGCGAGTAGCTCGCTCGACTTCTTCCCCCTTGGTGGTGAGCGTCCAGGCGTTGCGCTCGCCCTTGGACTGATCGTCGCCTGAGTTGTGGACGAGCTCGTGCTTCTCCAGGCGCGCGAGCAGCTTGGAGATCTGGCCTGGATCGGAGATCCCCGCGTGGTCGGCGATCTCACGGTTGGAGGGATCGGGTCGTCCTTGCCCACTGAGGGCGGCGATCGCGGCGAGCACGCGGAGCGTGCGGTAGGTGATGCGTATGCCGAGATCGTCCAGCGGGTAGCGCAGGGGGCGGGGCAGCTCAAACTGTGGGTTGGGTATCGGTCGCGCGAGTTCCTTCTTGGCGGTCGTCGGGCCGAGGTAGGGCAGCACGATCAGCGACATCAAGGGGTTGCACAGCTCGATCAGCGGCTGGTCGCGGTGTTCGACCAGGCGGGCGTGCAGCACGCTGAGGACGGCGCCGACGATCCCCTCGGCGGTGTAGACCGAGCGGAGCGCGATCAGCGAGCCACGGCCTGCTGTCGCTTCCGAGCGTCCCTGATCGACGATCTGGCTGAGGGTGGCGAGCCAGCGCGCGCGGCGCTCGAGGACTCGTGGCCCGGCGCCGAGCGCCTCGACGATCAAAAGCGTCCCCAATCCAGGCTCGTCCCCGATGAATTGAAGCACCGCAGACACGCCGGCCCTGACTTTCTCCTGCCAGCGACCCTCATGTTCGTAGGCCGGGCGGGCGACTCCGGCGATCCGGCCGACCGCTTCGTCGAACGCGTGGAGAAAGCAGTCTTCGCGATCGTCGAACAGCTCGTAGAACGTCTTGCGCGATACCCCCGCGAGGCCCGTCACCCTCGCCACGGACATTTCGTTGTAGCCCAGCTCGGAGATGATCTCCATCGCGGCGGCGATGATTCTCGCTCGCTGCAGCTCGGCGACCTGGATACCCGCCGGGCGACTCGTGCGCGGCGGCGCCCCTCGTCCACGCAGCATTCGCGCAGACCGTTTACCAGGCTTGGACATCGACACCGTAACCTCTCTTGCAGGCGACAATCGTTACTCCATGTAATCCAATCGATCGCATCCGCTGAATGCAAGGCCTGTTTTTCGGTTCCCGCATACCATTGTCCGTCCACTTGCGCATGGTCCCCGACCGCCATCGCCTGCAACATCGGGCAGACCGACGCTCGTCCTAAGATTCGGATAAGTAGAAGGTCTAGCACTTCGGAGGCCTCTTTGGACTCTGGCGGGCAATTATGCGGGTGGGACTTATTCCGCCAGTTCCATCGTCAGCACGCTTCAATAGCCTGATTAGTCCTTGTCCTTCCGCCCTTGTTGGAGCCACCGGAGGTTCTACATTCTCCCCGCTGGAAACGCTACAATCTCCCCGCTACAATCTCCGTATTCTCCCCGCCGGCTATCAGCCTAGGATCGTTGATCGCGAGTTCGCGGCTCGCTTGAGCGCTGTTGGCGCTGTCGTGATCGAGGGCCCAAAGGCGTGCGGGAAGACTGCCACCGCCCGGCAAGTCGCGGCGAGCGAGGTCCTGCTCGACGTCGACGCGAACGCCCGACAGGCGATCGCGGTCGATCCAGCGCTCGTGCTCGACGGTCCAACACCACGACTCCTCGACGAGTGGCAGATCGAGCCGACGATCTGGAACCACGTCCGCAGGGCGATCGACGACCGCTCGGACCCCGCCCAGTTCATCTTGACCGGCTCTGCGGTCCCGCCGGACGACATCACGCGCCACACGGGCGCCGGGCGCATCGCCCGTCTGCGGATGCGTCCGATGAGCCTCTTCGAGACGGGCCGGAGCACCGGGAGCGTCTCGCTGAGCGAGCTGCTGAATGGCAGTGTAAGCTCAGGCGCCGACCCGGGGCTGACGGTGGCGGACCTCGCCGAGGAGATCGCCTTGGGCGGATGGCCGGGCCTTCGCGGGCGCGGTGTCGCGGATGTTCTGCTTGCCGTGCGCGACTATCTCGACGAGATCGCGCGCGTCGATGTCGGCCGCGTGGACGGCATCCACCGCGACCCCAACCGCGTGACACGGCTTATACAGAGCCTCGCGCGCAACGTCGCCACCCACGCCTCGGCGACGACGCTCGCCAAGGACACCGGCGGTGCGGACGGCCCGTTAAAGGACGACACGGTGCGCGAGTACCTCGGCGCGTTGGAGCGGCTCATGGTCGTCGAGAACCAGCCCGCCTGGGCGCCGCATCTGCGCTCCAAGTACCGGCTTCGCACGGCGGCGAAGCGGCACTTCGTCGACCCCTCACTGGCGGTGGCGGCACTGCGCGCGACACCTGATCGGCTGCTGGGAGATCTCAACCTGTTCGGCTTCCTGTTCGAGTCGTTCGTCGTGCGCGACCTACGCGTCTATGCGCAGGCAGCTGACGCGCAGGTCTCGCAGTACCGCGACAGCGGCGGTCTCGAGGTCGACGCGATCGTCCAGACGGGCAACGGTCGCTGGATGGCATTCGAGGTGAAGCTCGGACACGGGCAGATCGACGACGCCGCGGCAAGCCTGACGCGGTTCGCCGAGCGGATCGACACAGCGAAGTGCGGGAGCCCAGCGCTGCTGGGCGTGATCGTGGCGACCGGCTACGGCTACCGTCGCAAGGACGGCGTGGCGGTCATCCCGATCGGCGCGCTCGGACCCTGAAGTTCGCCCGCGACTCAGACGTCGCAATTTCCGGGCATCAGGTACTCGTTCAGCGTGGCAGACCGGGATGTCTACTTATGGGTAACTCGGTCGAGGCGGAACACTTTGTTGAAGAAGCGGTAGACGAACTCCGGGAACCCCGGGCCGCTGGGTATGCGCATCGGCTCGAGCGGCGGCAGCGCGGGCGCCTGAGTGCTCTCCGTCGTGGTGTCCTGCGCGTCTTCGGCGGGGCTGGTGGCGGACATGAGGTCAGTGTACTCCCGTTCAGAGGTTGTGGGCGAGGATCAGCGGCACGCTCAGCAGGAGCAGGGCGATCGCGCCGCTGACGAGAAAGCTCTTGAAACGCACGATCCTCGCATTGGCGCCGAGTGCGTCGCTGAGGTTCTCGACGATCAGTCGGCGCAGCGCGCCGTCGGCACCATCCCCCTGCGTCGCGAGCAGCACCTCGGCGTCCTGGAGCAGGCTGCGCAGCGTGGCGCCGTAGTTCGGTGACGTCGCAATCACAGCGGCAATCGCGACAAGCGCCGAAACCGCGAGGACCATGACCGGCGCAAGCCACGGCGTTAGCACCACCAGCGTGCCGCCGATAGCGAGATCGGCGGCGAGAACACCAAGCGCCTGCGCGTCGAGGCCACCGGCGAGGGTCGCTTGGATCATGAGCTGGTTCAGCCCGACCTCGCGAAGCGGATCGAGCGTGTCAGACATCGGGGCCATACCCCCATACCGACGGCGCGCCCCAAACGGGACACCCTCGCCGCGGACTCTTCAGTTTTCAATCGACGTGTGCTGCGATGACTGACGAGGTGTAGATCGAGCGCAGCTCCAGCAGCGAGCCACGGCCGTTGCCGTCCGAGCCCTTCTCCTCGGTGGAGATCACGCGAATATTCTCCTCGCTGACGGGGCAGTCCGTCCGCGCGGGCACGGCTCGGAGCGGCGCATCCAGCGCGTGCCGCTACGGAACTGGCCGAGGAAGACCTCGACATCCCTGGCGGCCAATGCGCGGAAGTACATCTGCTGGCGCGTGGCCTCTTGGGGGTCGTCCGGCCGCGAGATGACGCGTGATGCCGGCGACGCTCAGCGAGCAACTCGCCGGCATGTTCGACTACGCCTGACGTTCCGTATCCTTAGAAATCAGTAAGCTGCTCGCCTCTGCTGGTTCTGGTCCGACGAATGGTTTGATAAATGCCCGGTATCTTCATCAGTCACGCCGCCGCGGACGCGGTCGTCATGGACGAGTTCGTCGACAGCGTCGTCAAGCTTGGCTGTGGAGTGCCGACTGATCTGATTTTCTACTCGTCAGGAGCGGACACCGGAGTGCCCTCGGGCACGGACCTGAACGCGTATGTGCGGGAGCGCGTTAGCGAGGTCGGTCTGGTGGTGTCGATGTTGACCCCCGCGTTTCAGACGCGTCCGTTCTGCGTGGCCGAGCTCGGCGCCGCGTGGAGCAGGGTGGACAACCTCTTCCCTCTCAAGCACCCAGAACTTGATCATGATGATCTCGACGGGGTACTCAAGGGGATGTTGGTCAGGTCATTCGACGACGAGGTAGCGCTCGATGAGCTGCACGAACGGATCTGTAAGACAGCCGAAACGAAAGTGACGGCACGTACGTGGACGAAATACAAGGACAAATGGCTTGAGGAGCTCCCGTCCCTTCTCAGCGCGCTCCCCACGCCGGCACCGGCTGGTCCATCCTCAGGGTCTTCTGGTATCGCCGTGGCTGGGCCGGGAAGCAAACGGTGGGGGCAGCTGTTCGACAGCTTCGTCGATGCCGCACTCTATACGGGCGATGACACGCTTGCGCGCGCCGAGATCGTCGAGCACGCCGAGGCGAAAACACTGGTGCCAAGCCGTTACCTGTATACGGGGGATTGGGGCGCTCACGGGTGGGTCCGCCTTTGCAAAGAGGGGGCCTACCGGCACTATCGTGACACTCGGAGGTTCTGGAGAAGCGATCGGGGACAGGCGATGGCCTGCGTTATTCGCGACCAATTGGGGCGGGAAGACTTCGACTACCTGAGCCTCGGGTCGGGCAACGGGGAGAAGGACGCGGCGCTGGTGTCGCACTGGTTGAAAGTCGGCTGTGACATCTTCTACTACCCGTACGACATCAGCCTGCCGCTGGTCTCGCAGGCTCACAAAGCGGTGTACGCCAAGAAACACCTCGGGGGCGGGGAACGACTCCGCATCAAGACGGTTCTCGCCGACTTCAACCACCTGGGAGCCGTCAGCGAGGTGTTCACGTATCGAACGAGTCCGAACGTGATTGCTTTGCTCGGAAACAGCCTTGGGAACATCGCCGACGAGATCAGCTTCCTCGAACGGCTCAAGGAGCACATGTCGAGCGAGGACTTGCTGGTGCTCGAGGTCCGCTTGAAATCCAGCGAGGAGCTGCGAGAGCTTGCGAGCGTCCAGGCCATGAAGTTCGACTTCGGACCGCTCGAGCACTACCTAGGGATGTCGTTTGACATGAATCTGATGAGAGCAAGCGAACGCCTGCCAGACCTGAGCGACATCGATGGCACCGTCACGACGGTGATCGGGTGCGAGCACGAGAAGTATGAAGAAATCAAGCTGAGCTACATACACGAGTACGAAGAACATTCATTCGTCCACGCGCTCAGCCATCAAGCTGGCTTCGAGGTGCTAGCGAGCACGCTTGGAGAGAAAGATGACTTCCTCGTATGCGTCGCGCGGCCGAAGCCGGAGGTTGCTACGACTTAAGCGAGCCCGCGGCTGAGCGAGGAGCCGTAGATAACGCGCAAACCGGGGAACCGGGTTAGCGAGTAGAGTCGTGTTACCGAATTGCTGACCGATTCTCGAGCAGATGTCCCTGCAAGTGAGCACAATTATCACGACCTTCGAAGAAGATCCTGCATCTCAGGAAAGTCCACTTCGTGGGACTTACCCAAACCAGCGTCACACCCGCTGTCTAAATGTTTGTTAAAGATGCGCGAGGGTGAAGGTTTGCGTAGCTCGGGAGCAGCGCGGCGCCGCAGGCTCCGATGCCGTGCAGTCGTGGGTCAGCCCAGCCCCGCGTTCAGTGTTGGGGTTGGGCCGTAATCGACACATAACCCGACTGAGCGGCAACCCGGGCCAGCCAGGCGCGAATCGCGGGGTGGCCGGAGAGATCGAAACCGCCCTCGTCGGCCACGTGCGTGTAGGCGTAGAGCGCGATGTCGGCGATCGTGTAGCGCTCACCGACGAGAAACGAGGTGGCCGCCAGCGCCCGCTCCATGGCGTCGAGAGCGGCGTAGCCGCCCATGCGCTTGGCGTCGATCTCATCCTGAGCTGGCGGGGCGTCGGAGATCGATACCCAGAATCGCACGATCGCGATGTATGGCTCGTGGCAGTACTGCTCGAAGAACAGCCATTGAAGCACCTTGGCACGCTCGAAATGATCGTCGGGGACATATCTCGTGCCCTCGCCGAAGTACCAGAGGATGGCGTTGGACTCCGCCAGCGAACGGCCGTCGTCGAGCACCAAGGTCGGCACACGCAGCGCGGGATTGAGATCCCCGAGGAGCTCCGCTCGATTCGAGCGGTCGATGACGTCTACTTCGCGTCGCTCATAGTCGAGGCCGAGGTGCGCGAGCAGCAGCCGAACCTTGTAGCAGTTGCCCGATACCTGGGAGTCGTAGAGCAGCATCGCGCCTCCTCGGCCCATGAGTTGGAGAGAAAAAGGGACGTCCGACGGGATTCGAACCCGCATCTTGCGGCTTTTAAGGCCGCTGCTCTTTAGTATCCGCACACGATCGTGGTGAGAGATCGGGCGACCGTACGTCCGGCGAAAGCCATTGCGAACCATCTGAGACTGCGGTCTCCACGCATCTCGCGCCGGCTCCACCTGATTCCCAGTCACGACAACATCCGGATACCGTGAACCCATTGAGCTACGGACGCACGGGTTTGCCCTGTTGACCACAAGGCGGGTGATACATCTGTCGATCATGCCGGTACCGTCTCGGCAATTGCCGCCTGCAAGTGCGGCATCATCCTGTCGCAGATGCGCCCGGCGATATCGAGGCGCCGCAGCGCCCCGAGCGTTATCGACCGCGTCGCCTCGGCGCGGTCCGCGACTATTGGTTGGATGACCTCCTGCATCCAATCCTCGGCATGCTCGACGTCGACGACGGTGTGCTCTAGGAGATATGTCATGTCTTCGTCGCGCAACCCCACCCGCCGCCAACCTTCGATCTGCCTCGAGAGGCGCCCGGGCGCCATCGACTCGGTGGCGAGCAGCATGCCGGTGAGCTGGGTCGCGTAGGACCTGACCGCGGCGCCCACGAAGTAGGCGTTCGCGAGCTCGATCTCCTCGAGCAGGAAGTCCTCAGCGTTCGCTTCGTGATCGGACTCCGACAGCTCGAGGCGGTCCATCATCTGCAATCGCAGCGCGCGATGGGTCTTGGCGGGGTCTCCTGCACCCATCTCATCCCAGAAGTTATGCGCGATCTCCAACTTCGGCCCGCCGTAGATCCCAGGCGCCAACGCTATGAGCATATCGGCGAAGTAGAGGTCGAGCGGAGTCTCCTGACGAAAGAACTCGCGGAGTTGCGCATGGGTAGCTTCCTCCGCGAGGAAGCCAAACAATGGGTGTTGTACGTTCGAGGCGTGCCCACGTACTAGGTCGACGACCCAGTCAGCGTACGCCGCCGGCTCCGTGGGAATCTCTCGAAGAACCGCCTCATGCCGCTCGCGGTCGGCATGATCCCACTCGCGCGCAAATATCCACAGGAACATCGCTATGGGTGGGTCGAGGATGTCGAGAGCGGCGTCAGTCCACGGAGGGCGATGGCTGCCCAGAAATATGCGATAGGCCGTGCGATGTAGCTCCTCCGCGGCCTGACGGTCATCGGCGAACGCGAGGCGGGCCATCTGCGCGGTCTGCTTGGCAACCAACTCGAGGTCCTGCGGTGTCCAGCCTGCATCCGCGTTAGATGTCGACAGCTGGCCTTCAAGGTGATCCGTGATGATCATTGCTAGCTCCAATCATGTGATTTGCGACTGGTAACAGACAAAATGCGTGTCCTCCTCAAAGCCCTCGATCTCGTAGAGATGCCGCGCGGGATCGTTGTCATGCGCGGTCCTTAGCTCGATCGAGACGGCGCCGGCCCGTCTCGCGTCTGCCAAGCACGCCCGAATCAGAGCCCGTGCGACTCCGACACGGCGAGCTCGCGGCCGTACGAACAGATCGTTCAGGATCCATGCCGGCGACAACGAAAGTGAGGAAAACGTGGGGTACATCTGCGCAAAGCCCAAGGCCGGCTGGTCTCGCGTCTGCGCTAAGAAGATGACTGAGTCGCGCTGGGCGATTCTCTCGCCCAGGAAGCTCCGCACCCGATCAGGGACAGCGCTCACGCCATAGAACTCCAGATAGCCGCCGAACAGCTCACTCGTTACACCGACGTCAGTGGACACCGCTTGTCGCACCTCTATCTTCATGCCGGATCGCTGTGTCATCTTGTCTCCTCGAATCCTCTTGTAGTGGCGCCCCAAAGATCGGTCCATCGGGCGCGCCAAGTGGCGTGCCGGGTGCTGGTGCGCTCAACGCCTGCACATCGACAGGTCGATCGGCAGCGAGACCAAGGAGCGCAGATAGCCGCCCGGCGCCGGTGGGGAGGACCGGCGCCGACCAAGCCGCCAGAGCAGCGGCAACAGCGAGTTGCGCAGCTAGCGCTGAGCGGTAGCTCGACTCTCCCTCGGGGCGGCTGCGCTCGTGCGCATGCACGTAGCCAAAGTCGATCGCGCATGCGACGACCTCGTCGAGCAGGGCGATCGCACGTCGCGGGTCGAAGCTGGCCACCGAGTATGCCTCGCGGAGCTCGTGCAGGATTCCCACGAGCCTTTTGGCCAACACCGACCAGCCGGAGCCCTGCGGTCGATCTGACGGCGCCGCGCCCCCGCAGTCTCGCTCTACCGCGCTGAAAAGCCTTTCCAGCCATCCGTTCCAGCATCTGTGCAGATGCTGGCGGCTACGTGTCAGCTCCGCTTCGCTGAAGCTGGTCTGCCGTCCGGTCGGGCGGTCGGCGAGCACGTGGAATCTGAGGACGTCGGCGCCGGCTTGCTCCAGAGCCTGATCCGCCCAAACCGCGTGATTCCTGCTCGTCGAGAACTTCTCGCCCTCCAGTTGATAGAACTCATTTACTATAAAAGCCTGGGGGAGAGGTGCCGCGGGACTGTATGCAAGCGACACCGCCGGCATGAGCAGGGCGTGGAAATAGCCGTTGTCAAAACCGAAAAACTGTACCGCGCCGGTGGTGGGTGGCTTTCCTGTCGGATCCTGCTCCAGTAGGTAGCCGAGGGCCATCTCGAACCATACGTAGATCTTGTGCGCGCTAAAGGCGTCGATCGGCACTGGTATACCCCACTCGCCAGGATGGCTCACGGCAATCTCCGGGAGACCATCGGCGAGCATTCCCTCACACAGCGCCCGCATGTGCGGAGGCATCTCTACCTCGCTCCAAAATGCCGTAAGGCGCTCGCCGAACGGAGCGAGCGGCAGGAAGAGCCGCTCGCACTGCCGGTTCTCGGCCGTGCACTCGCAAAGCGCGCAAACGGGATCGACCACGTCTGCGCATTCGTTCGGACGCCCGCAGCTCTCACACGCGTTGCCGTTGCATATCGCGCCGCACTCAGGACAGCGTCCGCCCAGGTAGGCCTCGTATAGCCAGCGCTCACACGAGCTGCAATACGGAAGCGGGCGGCTACGTGGCACGATCACGCCCGCGCGGTACAGCTCCAGAAAGGCTTGCCGTACGAATTCGCCGTAACCGTCATCGGTGCGCGGCTGACCTATTCGATCGAACACGATATCGGCCTCAGACCACGCGCGCAGGATTCTCTCGCCATACTCGTCCGCTAGCTCATGCCCGTCCCGGTCTTCGCGTATGGCGCGCAAATGCACATAGCTCTGGTGATCGTCGAGCCCCGTGGTCAGGAGCACCGCCGTCTCCTCGGCGGCCAGGTATCGGCGTAGGACATCCGCGGCGATGTACGGGCCGGCCATGTGGCCAACGTGCAGAGCCCCGTTTGGAGTCGGCGGGGTCGCCGTGATCCATATTCCGCCACGCATCAGTCGCCCACCTCGCCCGAGTCGTTGGGCACCCAGTAGATCGAGACCCATTCAAGGGTCTGCTCGCCCGAGTTGACCACCGTGTGCTCCTCGTTGGGCGGCAGAACGACCACGTCTTTCGGCGAAAGCTGCTCCCTCTCACCCGCAACGTCGAGCACTCCTGTCCCCGCCAGGACGATCATGACCTCTTCCTCCTCATGGCAGTCAGGCTCTGAGGTGCCGCCTTGCGCAAGGAAGCATGCCATCGCCCCAAACGGTTGCATGCCGTCTCGGTCCGCCCCGTCGAGTAGCCGTTGACACGCCATGCCAAACCCGGGGACCGCATGCGCATCGCTGATCTCGAACCTGGCGACCATCAGCCTCACCTCGCACAGTCGGGCGCAAGCTGATCGAAGCGCGGCTGCCGATGCTGCGGGCTGGGCGGCTCGGCGATCGCGTCCACGATCTCGCCGGCGCGCACGGCGATGTTGGACAGCAATGACGAGGAGATGCCGTGCGTGCTCTCGGTCGGGCCCTGCAGATAGATCCCGGCTCGTATCTCGGGCGCGGTCGCCACGCGATAATTCCGTCCAACCGCCAGCTGTCCATCTCGATACTCGCAGTAGTCGTGTAGCTCGCCGAGCAAAGCCGAGGGATCAACCGATCGATAGCCGGTCGCATAGACCAGTACGTCTGCGTCTAGATTGCTGATCTCACCAGTAGCAAGACACTCGACACGTAGCGAAACGGCATTGCCGATCTCACGAGCGTCGAGCACTCGCGAGACATCAAGCATGCGCAACCGTGGTATTCCAACCACGCTTTCTTGATAGGCACGATCATAGAGAGAATGGATCAGCCCAATATCAACGACCGAGTAGCTGGTGTTGCCATGTTGAGCCAGAAGTGCGCGTTTTACATGCTCAGGAGCGCCATAGAAGACGTCGACCGCGTCTGGGTCGAAAATGCGATTCACATACGGACTGTCGTCGATCGGCCGATAGCCGTAATGCGAAGAGAGCGCACAGACCTCAGCGGCTGGAAAGCTGCGATGCAGGTACTCCGTGGTCTCTGCCGCGCTCTGGCCCGCCCCGATCACCACGATCCGCCGGGGTGCGTCTCCAGATAATTGGGACGCTCTCTGTACGAGCTCGCAGTTGTGCCAGATCCGCTTGGATACAACCGATCCATCCGGGAGGCAGGGTTCGAGACCGAGCGCGACCACGACATTGCGAGCCCGATAGCCGCCGCTCGACCGATCGGCCCCTCCGCGCCCGACCACGACCTCGAAGCACGTGACGACCCCGTCTTCCCAAATTGGTCTGATGGCAATCACATCGGCGCCGTAGTCGACCACACGGTCAAAGGCGCTCGCGGCCCATTCCAAATAGTCGTTGAACTCCACCCGGCTCGGAAACCAGCATTTGCGGTTGATGAAGTCGTTTAACCGTCCCTTGCTCTCTAGATATGTCACGAAGCTGAATCGGCTCGC
>Ga0208849_1000763_pt1 | contig 26889 bp, 23 predicted proteins | sample NGESurdeep072012_10_FD_184470 | JGI IMG/M metagenome (GOLD analysis project Ga0208849, IMG submission 184470) | Arctic peat soil microbial communities from Barrow, Alaska - NGEE Surface sample 53-3 deep-072012 (SPAdes) | ecosystem: Environmental > Terrestrial > Soil > Wetlands > Peat ... | reverse complement strand
CAGCCGCTGGCGGCAGGCTGCCGGTGACCCCGGGGTCTGACTCCATCAAGCCCTGGGTCATCAAGGCGGAAACCGCATCAACTCCCGAGCGCGCGAATGAAGAGAATTCGTTGCCGCCATAGAAAGCCTGATAGGGCACCAGCGGAAGCGCCTTCTCCAGAATAGTCAGCCCAACGAGGCAGCCGAGCGCCAGGATGAGCGCCGCTGGCCGGCGCACACGGAACGGATCGTACCGCCAGGCAAGTGCGACGATCGGGATGAGCACGACCGCGCCCAGCGCTGCGAACCACCGCAGATCCGGAAAGATGGTGAACAGGAAGGCGATCGTATCGGTGTCGACGATCATCACGTCGACGAAGTTGGCCGTCATCCACATCACGTCGTACTTGAGCTGCGACAGCAGGACGAGAAGCGTGACCAGGATAAGCGCGACGAGGCCCGCGACAGCGGGCCGGCGTACGAATGCCAGCAACAGAAAATTCAAAAGTCCCCAGCCCAGCAGATACCCCGCAATGGATATGCTGTTGTTTTCGGTCGCCAGCATGATGCCCAGCGCAACGAGCTGCGGCAGCACCAGCAGTATTGCCGATCCATGGAATCGGGCCGCGAAAAAATTGGCTTGTCCGAAACGCTTGCTGAGCGAAAGCAGGGCAGCACGCATGGCCATCGCGCCACCCCCGGGAACCGATTGAGGATAAACACTTTTCCCCGCGCACCGGCGCCTTGTCATAAGGCTGTAATTATTACGTCATGACAAGGGGCAGCGGTCGAAATGCCCTAAATGCCTGCTCTGCCTCGCCGCCGCTTAGCAATTGTCCAGGCCTGTGCCGCAGTCCCGTCAGGGCTCGTCGCGTTCGGGAAGGCAGACGAAGATCAGGACGCCGAGCAGCACAGCTGTGATCCGAAAGGCCGCTTCCTGCCCATTCCACGTCTTCGATTGCCACATGGCAAAATACTCGCCGGCAACGACCAGAAAGCCGAAGAACCACAGGGTGAAGCCGACAGTCAGACCGGCCACCGCCCAAACCTTGGCGCGGTTGAACACCGCAGGGGGCGCGTTAATGAGCGCAAGTAACGCCAGCGCGCCAACGATCAACAGCAGGCTCGTCACTGCCTCCAAGGCGATGATGACGATGTAGGCGGCCGCCCATAACCGGGGATCGGTGATCGCGCGATGCATCAGTGCATTGTGCGGAAACGTCGTGTCCATGCTCAGCACATGGCGCACGAACTCATAGTTGGAGTCGTAGTCGACAACGTTGTCGTAAGCGACGACGAAGGCGAAGGCTGCGATCGCGGCAACCAGCACGATTTTGGCGAAACGCACGACAGGCACGGCGCCAGCTCTCGCTGATCCGGCGTCAGTTGCGCGAGCGATCCACCAGCGCGCGCTGCTTGATCCACGGCATCATCTCGCGCAGCTTGGCGCCGATCTGTTCGGCGGGATGCTCGGCGAGCTTTGCGCGGGTCGCCTTGAACGAGGTTTGGTTGACTTTGTTCTCCAGCATCCAGTCGCGGGTAAAGCGGCCGGACTGGATGTCGGCGAGGATGCGCTTCATCTCGGCACGCGTTTCCGACGTGATAACGCGCGGACCGGAGACGTATTCACCGTACTCGGCTGTATTCGACACCGAGTAGTTCATGTTGGCGATACCACCCTCGTAAATCAGGTCCACGATCAGCTTCATTTCGTGGATGCACTCGAAATAGGCCATCTCCGGCGCATAGCCGGCATCGCAGAGCGTGTCGAAACCGGCCTTCATCAGCTCGACGACGCCGCCGCACAGCACGGCCTGCTCGCCAAACAGGTCGGTCTCGCATTCCTCCTTGAAGGTGGTCTCGATGATACCGGCTCGGCCGCCGCCGATCGCGGCGCCATAGCTCAGGCCGAGGTCGTGCGCGTTGCCCGAGGCGTCCTGATGGATCGCAAGCAGGCACGGCACGCCGGCGCCGCGCTGATATTCCGACCGGACGGTATGGCCCGGCCCTTTCGGCGCAATCATCAGCACGTCGATGCCTTTGGCGGGCTCGATCAGATTGAAATGAACGTTGAGGCCGTGCGCGAACATGATCGCAGCACCGTCCTTGATGTTCTTGGCGATGTGGTCGCGATAGATATCGGCCTGCAATTCGTCGGGCGTCAGCATCATCATCACGTCGGCCCACTTCGCGGCTTCGGCGACCTCCATCACCTTGAGCTTCTCGCCTTCGGCCTTTTTGACGCCCTGCGAACCCTTGCGCAGCGCCACAACGACCTCTTTGACGCCGGAATCGCGCAGGTTGAGCGCATGGGCGTGGCCCTGGCTGCCATAGCCGATGATGGCGACTTTCTTGCCCTTGATCAGGTTCAGGTCGGCGTCGCGGTCGTAGTAAACACGCATGGTTCTTACCCCTAGTCAGGCCGGTTGTTTGGACGACTATTTCCGCTGCAGCTTTTAGGTTCTATGAGCTGTTTCGACAAGCCCGGATCGCGCTGCAGTGCGGCGCAGCGGCTTTTTCCCGCTGGCTGCGCAATTGCCGTCGAATTGCTCCCGCGCCCGGGCGATCTTCCCCTGATTGCGCAAAGCCCAGGCGCCGAGCGCCGACACGGGCTGCAAGAGATCGCGGCCAAGCGGCGTAAGCGCGTAATCGACCCGCGGTGGGATGGTCGGGAAGACGGTGCGGGTGACGAGGCCGTCGCGCTCAAGCCCTCGCAATGTCAGCGTCAGCATGCGCTGGGAAATGCCGCCGATCGTCCGCCGCAGTTCATTGAAACGCAACGGCCGCTCGCCAAGCCGGGTGACGACCAGCACCGACCATTTATCGCCGACGCGCGCGAGCACATCGCTGACGGCGCGGCAATCGGAAGGCAACCCGTTGTGCCTTGGTTTCATCGATGTGCCCTCTTGTAGCTTCCTCTAATGGTCACTTATGTAGCCTCAGTTACGAATTCTAACTAGGGACCGCAACCATGCCAAAGCCTCAGATCGCCGTCATTGTCGGCTCGAACCGCCGCGAGTCAATCAACCGCAAGCTCGCGCAGTCGCTGATCAAGCTCGGCGCGGATAAATTTGATGCCAGGATCGTTCGCATCGACGATTTGCCGATCTACAACCAGGACAATGAGGGCAACCTGCCCGCCGAGGTGTCGCGCTTCAAGGACGAAATCACCAGGGCCGACGGCGTGCTGTTCGCCACCCCGGAGCATAACCGTTCGGCGCCGACCGTACTTAAGAACGCAATCGACTGGGGCGCGCGCCCGTTCGGCACCAGCGTTTGGCCCAACAAGCCTGGATTCATCACCGGCACATCGCCCGGCGCAATCGGCACCGCCCTCGTCCAGGCGAACTTGCGCACCGTCATGCTTGGCCTCGGCATGACGCTCCTCGGCGGCGAATCCTATGTCCAGTTCAAGCCCAATCTGGTGGACGATCAGGGCAATATCAGCGACGAGAACACCAAGAAGTTCTTACAAGGCTTTGTCGATCGCTTCGCGACGCTGGTCGAGAAATTATCGGGAAAATCTGCGTAGCGGCGGCTACATCCCCTCTGGCCCGCGCGCGATGGCGACCACGCCGGTGCGCGACACTTCGACAAGGCCGACCGGCAGCATCAGATTGATGAAGCTTTCGATTTTGTCGGAAGCGCCCGTGATCTCGAACACGAAGCTCTCGGTGGTGGCGTCGATGACGCGGGCGCGAAACGCATCGGCAAGCCGCAACGCCTCCATGCGCGGCTCGCCGGTGCCGCGGACCTTGACCATTGCAAGTTCGCGCGCGAGCGCTGGACCCGTTGTGGTCAGATCGATGACACGGTGCACCGGCACCAGGCGATCAAGCTGATTCTTGATCTGCTCGAGCACCATGGGCGTGCCGCGCGTAACGATAGTGATACGGGACAGATGCTTCTGATGCTCGGTCTCTGAAACAGTCAGCGAATCGATGTTGTAGCCGCGGCCGGAAAACAGTCCGACGACGCGCGCGAGCACGCCCGGCTCGTTATCGACCAGCACACACAGCGTGCGGGCCTCAACGCCCTCGCTCGCGCCGGCTGCGGGGTAATGGGATGTTGCGGTGCTGGTATTCACGGCCGGTCTCCTTACCGCTTGAGGCGGGCAAAGGCCCAGTCACGGCCGAGGCCGCGCTTGAGCGCGAGTTCGATCCACAGCATGGCATGCGCTTCCAGGAGCCGCGTATTGCGCAGCGGTCCTGCGTCGATCACGTCGAAACCGATCATGGTTGATCTTCACTCCTGCCGTCATGGTCCGCACAGGCGGACGATCCAGTAATCAGTGATTCCTAGGTCCCCGCTTACGCGGGGACGACAATAATAATCACACCAGCATCTTGCCTTCTTCCGTGACTGCGTCCTCGACCCGGGTGGCCGCGTCGCCGAGCAGCATTTCGTTATGCGCGCGGCCCGACGGAATCATCGGGAAGCAGTTTTCCATCGGATCGACCACGCAATCGAAGATCACCGGCTTCTTCACGTCGATCATCTCGCGGATTTTCTCGTCGAGTTCGCCCGGATGTTCGCAGCGGATACCGTGAGCGTGGTAGGCATCGGCGAGCTTGACGAAATCCGGCAACGCTTCGGTGTAGGAATGCGAGTAGCGGCCGCCATGCAGCAGTTCCTGCCACTGCCGCACCATCCCCATGTACTGATTGTTGATGATAAAAATCTTGATCGGCAGTTCGTACTGCACCGCAGTCGACATTTCCTGCATTGTCATCAGCACCGAGGCTTCGCCCGCGATGTCGATGACGAGGGAGTTCGGGTGCGCGAGCTGCACGCCGACCGAGGCCGGCAGGCCGTAGCCCATGGTGCCCAGCCCGCCCGAGGTCATCCAACGGTTGCCTTCCTGGAACTGATAGAACTGCGCCGCCCACATCTGATGCTGGCCGACTTCGGTGGTAATGTAGGTATCGCGGTCCTTGGTCAGCTCGTAGAGCCGCTGGATGGCATATTGCGGCTTGATGATCTCATTGGAATTGCGATAGGCCAGCGAATTCTTCGCTCGCCACTTGTTGATCTGCGCCCACCATGCGTCGAGCGCCCCCACCCTGCCTTCCCCCGCTCGCGGGGCAGGGTTGGGAGGGGGATGCCCGCCAGCGCGCCACAGCCGCAGCATGTCTTCCAGCACATGCGCGCAATCGCCGACGATGCCGAGATCGACCTTGACGTTCTTGTTGATCGACGACGGGTCGATGTCGATGTGGATTTTCTTCGAACCGGGCGAGAAGGCGTCGAGGCGCCCGGTGATACGGTCGTCAAAGCGCGAGCCGACCGCGATCATCAGGTCGCAATCGTGCATCGCCCAGTTCGCTTCCCAGGTGCCGTGCATGCCGAGCATTCCGAGCCATTGCGGGTCGGCGGCCGGGAAAGCGCCGAGCCCCATCAGTGTCGAGGTCACCGGAAAACCGGTGAGCTTGGCCAGTTCGCGCAATCCACTGATCGCCGCGCTGCCGGAATTGATCACGCCGCCTCCGGTGTAGAATAGCGGCCGCTTGGCGGTCGCCATCAGCTCGACCGCCTGCTTGATCTTGTCGGGATCGCCCTTGAGCTTCGGCCGATAGCCCTTGTGCTGGAATTCCGTGGGCTTGAAGTAGGTCCCCTTGGCGAACTGCACATCCTTCGGCACATCGACCACGACCGGCCCGGGCCGGCCGCTCGACGCGATGTGAAACGCCTCATGCAAAACGCGCGGCAGATCGGCGACGGTTTTGACCAGATAATTGTATTTTGTGCACGGCCGCGTGATGCCGACCGTGTCACATTCCTGGAAGGCGTCGTTGCCAATCAGATGCGTCGGCACCTGGCCGGTGATGACAACCAGCGGGATCGAATCGCACAAGGCATCAGTCAAACCGGTGACGGCGTTGGTCGCGCCCGGCCCGGACGTGACCAGCACGGTGCCGACCTTGCCGGTCGAGCGCGCATAACCCTCGGCGGCGTGCACGGCGCCCTGCTCGTGCCGAACCAGGATGTGGCGCACCTTGTCCTGCTGAAACAGCGCATCGTAGATCGGCAGCACAGCGCCGCCAGGGTAGCCGAAAAGGCAATCCACGCCCTGATCGGCCAGTGCCGCTATCACCATTTCCGCGCCGGTCATCTCGGTCATCGCTCGCTCCACTCTTCGATCGCCCTCGGACATCTGGCCATTCGGTATCAAGGAAGAGGCTTGGGTCATAAAAAGAGGCTTGGGTAATAAAAAGAGGCTTGGGTAATAAAAAAGGGGCTTGTCAGCCCCTGGATACGCGCACCGCCACATCTCGCGGGTGGGATTATCCACCCTCGGCGGTGCGCCTCGGTACGAGGATCAGCAATTTGGCAACCAAATTAAGCACGAGATTTGCCCGCTTTGCTTTGTTCTGTATTTATATGCGCGGTTGTAAGTTTGGTCAAGCCGAGCCGCAATAAGCAAATGGTCAGCCTTGTCCCCATCATCGCCTGGCTCGCCGCCCTGCTGGCGGCATGGATCGAGATCGGGCGCGGTCAACGTCCCCGTACCACGGCCTTTATGGCCGATCGGCTGGTGCGTGCGGTGCTTATCTTTCCGCTCGGACTGATGAGCCTGTGGGCGGCTTTCGGCCACATCTTCTTTCCTGAGATGGCGGCTCGGGCAATCGGCTGGCAGACCAGCCCATTCCAGTTCGAAGTTGGCGTCGCCAATCTCGGCATCGGACTAGCAGCGCTCTACGCAGCTTTCCGCAGTCGCGACGCGCAGATCGCGGCGGGTCTGGTCGCGGCCGGCTTTTTGGGCGGAGCGGGCATCGGCCATATCCGCGACATCGTACACGCAGGCAATCTCGCACCCGGTAATGCGGGCCCCATCCTGTTTACGGATTTTCTCACTCCGATCGCGATCTTCGTTCTACTTTATCTGGCGCGGGGCTACAGACCGGGCACGCTGCGGAATTAAGGCAGCCGCCGCCGCAGGAAATGCGGCCGGAATCTGGCGCGACTTAATTCAAACATTCGTTTGAAATCGGAAAACCGCGGAAAACCGCGTTTATGAACCGCACCCAAGCGTCACAGCACAGCCGTGATTTGGCAACGCCGGGGCCTGCAAATTGCCAGCGCGCCCTGGTGTGCTCGCGTCCAGCTCAAGCGCGGCCATGCATCCTGCGCCGCGCGCTCGTTACACTGCTGGAGGGGACCATGGTTGCCGGATTCCTGCGCACCACGTTCGCCGCGATCGTCGCCCTGCTCGCCCTTACGATTGGTGTTATCGCACCGGCCGCGGCCGCGGCACCGCCGGCGGGCGCGATGCCGCCGTCGACCGACATGATCCTGAAATGGATCAACGATTATCGCCACCGGCCTGATCCCGAGCGTCTGCCGATGGTGGTCAAGGCGCTGAGCGCGCTCCAGACCTTCAAGGATTCTGAGACCTGCGGCGCCTATATCGGCTTCATCGCCGGCGTGCTCGGCGCCAATCCGACCCGCGCGCCGCGACTGATCAGTTCTATGCTCTCGATCGCGCCGTCGGACCGCTGGGTGCTGGTGCGCGCCATCGCCTATTCGGGATTGCCGACCTGGAAGGATCTGCTCGTCTCGGTCGGCGACCGCATGCCCGAGCGCCATGAGATGATCAATCGCTATCTCGAAGGCGAACTGCCCACGCTCAATCAGGTCGCGTTCCCAACCCACGCGCCCGGCATGTTCGACAAGATCAAGGTCGCGCTGAAAATCGGCGACGGCGGCAAGAAGCCGGTTGCACTGCAGCCGAGTCCGGAGCTGATCGACGTGCTGTGGGGCTACTACCTCGCCACCGGCGCCTACCAGCCGATCGGGCAAATCGTCAAGCTGTTGCCGCTCTCCGATGATCGCGACAACGTCGACAATCTCACCACCGGCAGCGCGGCAAAATTCACCCTCGCCAGCAATGCGGTGCGCGATCTCACGCTGTTGGCCATGCTCAAGTGGTCGGTGAAGCATCAGCCGAAGGAGACCGCCAAGGTGCTCAAGGCAGTCATCGTCACTGCCGAGGATGTCGACACCGGCGACATGCGCAAAAAATCGCTGGCGGCGATCGAGCAGCTCAAGCAAAAGGGTCCCGACTCCAAGCGCGAGCTGACCGGCATGGGCCAGATCGGGCAAGGCGCGCTTGCCGTGGGCTGCATCGCCGCCGCGGCCGCGGGCCAAGTCGAATTCGGCATACCTTGCGTGATCGGCGGCGCCACCTATTCGGCGGGCATGACATATATGTCCAACCAGTGATCAGGCCGCCGTTCCGGTCTGAGCCTGAGCGCTGTTCAGGATCGAGTTCAGCTCCGGAATACACGAGCCGCAATTCGTGCCGGCGCGCAGCACGGCACCGATCTCGGCGACGCTGGTGAGCCGCCTGCTGACGATGGCGTCGTGCAGCGTGTTCAACCCGACGCCGAAACATGAGCAGATCGTCGGGCCGGCGGCATTCAGCGCCGCCGCTCCTCCCAGGTCGCCGGCGAGTACGAAGGCGCGCGCTTCCGGTTCGATGCGGGTTCCCAGCAGCGCCGCCGCTGCCTCGCGCGGCGGCAGCGCCGAGCCGGCTCTGGCGATGAATAGGCAGGCTTCCAGTTTCCGACCCACCATGCTGGCGTATCGATAGGTGCCGCGCGCCGGGTCGGCGTAGATTACAAGCTCTGCCGCCGTCGATGCGCCGAGCAATGCAGCAACCCAGAACTCGGTGCCGCGGCCACTTGGCAAGGGCTCCCAACCCATCAGCGTGAAGGCGTGACCCCGCTCCAGCGGTACACGCGCCCAGTAGTACGAACCTTGTGGCACGTGCGCGCTGTCGCTGAGCAGCAAGCCCTGCCATTGCGGTGCGACGGCGGTGAGACGCACCGGTGAGGCTTTGAGCTCGGGCTGTCCCGATACCGGATCGGTGGCCGCGCCAACGAGCCGGCCGATCGGACCCGCGGAGGTGAACTGATCGGTCCAATGCATCGGCGCGAACACTTCGCCGGCACGCAGGCCATCCGCGATGCGAAACGGAAGCACCGCGGCGCCATGCGGACTTTCGACTCGGACAAGATCGCTGTCCTTCAGTTGCAGGCGCGTCACGTCTTCCGAGCAAATATCGACGCGCGGTTCACGCTGATGCGCCATCAGCCGCGGCAGTCTGCCGGTGCGCGTCATGGTGTGCCACTGATCGCGCACGCGACCGGTGTTGAGGATGAACGGAAACTGCTCGCCAGCCGGCACCACTGGCGCGCGGTACGGCGTCGGCACAAAGCGGGCGCGTCCGTCCGCAGTGGTGAAACCAGTACCGTCGCCGAACAGCCGCTTGACGCCCGGACGGGGGTGGTCGGCGCCGCGCCGCAGCGGCCAGTACATTGGCGGGAAAGCATCGTAGTCCTCGTCGCTGAGATCAGCGAGCGCGCCAATGTCGAACAAGCGCCCTTTAGGTTCGTTGTTCTCAAACGCCGACAGCCGCGCATGCTCGCGGAAAATGTCGATCGGCGTGCGATAATCGAACGCCTCAGCCCAACCCATGCGCCGCGCCACTTCGATCAGCATCCACCAGTCCGGCCGCGCTTCGCCGGGCGGCGGCCGGAATGCACGCTGCCGCGAGATGCAGCGTTCCGAATTGGTGACCATGCCGTCCTTTTCGGCCCACGCTGCAGCCGGCAACACGATTTCGGCAAAGCGGGTCGTATCGGTCGGCCAGCAATCGCTGACGGCAACGAACGGGCAGGCCGCGAGCGCGGCGCGAACACGTTCGGCGCGTGGCATGCTCACGGCGGGGTTGGTGCTCAGAATCCATAGCGCCTTGATCCGGCCATCGAGCACCGCATCGAACAGCTCGACGGCCTTGAGACCGGGCTGCGTGGCGATGCGCGGGGCGTTCCAGAAGCGGCGCACGCGATCGACGTCGGCCGCATTGGCAAAGCCCATATGGGCGGCGAGCTGATTGGCGAGCCCGCCGACTTCGCGACCGCCCATCGCATTGGGCTGCCCGGTCAACGACAGCGGGCCCAAGCCGGGCCGACCTACGCGTCCCGTTGCCAAGTGACAATTGACAATCGCGTTGACCTTGTCGGTACCGGCCGAGGATTGATTGACGCCTTGCGAGAAGAGCGTCACGGTCCGTTCGGTCGCGGCAAACCACTGATAAAACCGCTCAAGATCTTCGATCGCTACATCGGCGACCGCGGCGACTTCGGCGAGCGACGGCGCAGCTTCGCGCGCTGATTTGATTGTTTCGTCGAACCCGGTTGCGTAATCGTGCGTCCATGCGTTATTGCAAGCGCCGGTCGCCACAAGATGCAACAGCAGGCCAGCGAACACCGCGACATCCGTTCCGGGTCGCAGCGCGAGATGAATGTCCGCAATATCGTTAGTCGCCGTGCGCCGCGGATCGATCACCACAACCTTGGTGCCGCGCTTTTCGCGCGCCGCGGCAAGACGCTGATACAGCACCGGATGGCACCACGCCGCGTTACTGCCGACGAGCACCACCAGATCGGCAAGCTCGATATCCTCATAGCAGCCGGGCACGATGTCTTCGCCGAAAGCGCGGACGTGGCCGGCGACCGACGACGCCATGCAGAGCCGCGAGTTGGTGTCGATATTGGCGCTGCCGACGAATCCCTTCATCAGCTTGTTGGCAACGTAATAATCCTCGGTGAGAAATTGGCCGGATACGTAGAGCGCGACCGCATCCGGACCGTGATCGGCCACCGCCCGCGTCATGGCGGCGGCGATGCGATCGAGCGCTTCATCCCAGCTCGCGTTACGGCCGCCGATCTGCGGGTGCAGCAATCTGCCGTCGGTCGCGAGCGTGTCGCCGAGCGCCGCGCCCTTCGAGCACAACCGGCCTTTGTTGGCGGGATGATCCGGATCCGCCGACAGCGTGCCATCAGCGGCAGCGACCAGGCCACAGCCGACACCGCAATACGGACAGGTGGTGCGGATCACGCGTCCTGCCATTGCGGCACCGCACGCGCCGCGCCGGAGACGGTCGTCGTCGCGTCGGCCTCCGGCACGAGCGCGGCCTCGCTCTTCTCGGCAAAGCTGCGGCCAAACATCAGGCGATCGCGGATCGCCGACACATCTACTTTGTCGCGCATCAATTCCACGTACCACGGGCCGTCGCCGACGCTGCCGTACAGCACGGCGCCGACCAATCGGTCATTGCGCACGATGAGTTTTTTGTAGAGACCGAGCTTGGCGTCGTGCAGCGTGATCTCTTCGTCGGCATCGTCGGCCGCGGCAAGCGCGCCGGCCGAGAACACGTCGACGCCGGTAATCTTCAGACTGGTGAACACTGGCGGCGGCGCGTAAACGGCCGCGCGGTCGCCAGCGAGTTGTGCGCCACAGACCTTGGCCTGATCCCAGATCGGCGCCACCAATCCGAACACCTGGCCGTTATGCTCGATACATTCGCCAACCGCGAAGATATCCGGATCGCTGCTGCGCATGTCGTCGCCAACCAGGATCCCGCGGTTGACGTCGAGCTCTGCGATCCGGGCCAGATCGATGTTCGGCCGGATGCCGATCGCGAGCACGACGAAGTCGGTCGGGAGCCTGCGGCCATCCGCCAGCACGACCGCCTGCGCCCGCTCGTCGCCGGCAATCTCCTCGGTTTGGCAGTTGGTGAAAAAGACGATGCCGCGGGCATCGAGATCGCGGCGCAACAATTCGCCAGCCGCGACATCGAGCTGCCGCTCCATCAGCGTCGGCATCAGATGCACGAGCGCAACCGACATGCCGCGCCGCTTCAGCCCCCACGCCGCTTCAAGGCCAAGCAGCCCGCCGCCGATGACAACGGCACGCCGGCCGCTGCGCGCCGCTGCGACCATCGCCTCGGTATCGGCTATGTCGCGGAACGCCCGCACATTGGGCAGACCAACGCCGGGAATCGGCGGCGCCAGCGGCTTCGAGCCGGTCGCCAGTAACAGCGAGTCATATGGCACTGCGGAACCGTCGGCCAACATCACATGACGGGCGGTACGGTCGATGCCGACCGCGGCGATCCCGGTCATCAGGCGGATACCGCGCTTGCCGTACCAGCTCCACGGGTTGACGATGATGTCGTCGCGCGTCTTGTCGCCGGCCAACACCGAAGACAACAGGATGCGGTTGTAATTCGGCTCTGGCTCGGCGCCGATCACGGTGATGTCGAAACGATCGGGGGCGCGCGCGACCAACTCTTCGACCGTCCGCATTCCGGCCATGCCGTTGCCAACCACCACGAGCCGCGCGCGCCGGCGATCGCTCATGGGGCGGCCCTACTCGGCGGCAGCGCTGCGGCCATAGGCCTCGGCAATCATGTATTCGGACAGCACTCCGTAGGCCGCTGCCCAGGCTGCCGCCAGTTCGGACGTCCACGAAGCGCCCAAGCCTTGTTGCAACGTCCATAGCAGCGCTCCGCCGACAGGCGTGTAGTGTGCGGGTTTCACCCCATAGGCCACATGACGCTTGGCGAGCGCCGAAGCGGCCGGCAACACCGCGTCGAGATTGTTCAGGTTGTTGACGACAACCGCCAGCGTCGCCATCAGCTTGCGCCCCTGCTCCTTCATGTCGCCGTGAAACAGCGGCTTGATCGCCGGATCGATCTCGAACAGGCGGCCGTAGAACAGCGCGGCCGCCTGCTCGGATATCGGAGCAACTTTCGCGAAGCTTTCCTGAATCGCCTTGATCTGCTCGGGAGTCACGTTCGGCTCCTGGAAGTTGCTTCGATGTCCCGGCGTGCGCCTGCCTTAGACGCGCGCTTGAGCAAGACTCGCCGCACCTGCGGTCACGGAGCTCTTGCGCAGGTAGTACCACCACGTGAGCGCGACGCAGGTCACGTAAAACGCCAGGAAGATCGCCAAGGCCAATTGCGGGCCGCCGGTCATGGCGATCGACTTGCCAAAGCCGGTCGGGATCAGGAATCCGCCGCAAGCGCCGATCGCGCTGATAAATCCCAGCGCGGCGGCGCTCTCGAGACCCGCCGCTTTCAGCGCGAGCGCACGGCCGGTCTCGCCAAGGCCCTTGGACTCCCTGAGTTTTTCCTCACGGAAGATCGACGGAATCATTCGAAATGTCGAACCGTTGCCAACGCCGGTCGTCACGAACAAAATCAGAAACATTGCCAGGAAACCGGCAAAGTCTTTGATGTCCACGAAGTAGACGACGCCGATCGTCGCGGCGCCCATGGCGATGAAATTCCAGAACGTCACGATGGCTCCGCCGACTTTATCGGCAAGCTTGCCGCCAAGTGGACGTGCGAGCGAGCCGACGAGGGGTCCAAGGAAGGCAATGCCGATCGTGACCGCTGGAAATTGCGTCTTGATCAGCAGGGGAAACGCGGCCGAGTAACCGATGAAGGATCCGAATGTCCCGATATAGAGATAAGACATTATCCAGGTGTGTTTGCGCTTGACGATGACAAGCTGGTCCTTGAACGTCGAGCGCGCCGAAGTGAGATTGTTCATGAACAAGACGGCGCCGGTTACCGCGATTACCAGCGGTACCAGCCAGATCAAGCCCGCATTCTGAAGATAAACGCCGCCGATCGGGGGCGCCTGATACAGACTGATAAAGCCGAACCCCATCAGAATCGGCACCAACAGCTGCACGGTGCTGACGCCGATATTTCCGCCAGCGGCGTTGAGGCCGAGCGCCCAGCCCTTCATGCGGTCCGGATAGAAGAACGAAATATTGGCCATGCTCGATGCGAAATTGCCGCCGCCGAGCCCTGCCGTTGCCGACACCCATAGCATCGTCGAGAACGGAGTGTCCGGCCGGCTCACGAAATACGCGAGCGCAATCGTCGGGATAAACAGCAAGGTCGCGCTGACGATCGTCCAGTTTCGTCCGCCGAATGTCGTGACCGCAAACGTGTAGGGAAATCGCATGAGAGTGCCGACTAGGCCGGGCAGCGCCACGAGCTGAAACAGCTGGGCGGTCGTGTAGTGAAATCCGGCCTGCGGCAATTTGGTCGCGACGATGCTCCAGATCAGCCAGATCGAAAACCCGAGATGCTCGGCGACGATCGACCAGATGAGATTGCGCCGGGCGATTAACTTGCCCGTCGACTGCCAGAACTTTTCATCTTCAGGCTTCCAGTCGGCTATCCAGGATGTGCTGCGCATGCGATCGACGCTCCCTATTAAGCACGACGGTTCGAGCCTCACGGCTTCACCGAGGGAGTGCTTCGCAAGCCCTGTGCCAGTCCCAAAGCGCTAGAGAATCGGCGGTTTTACCCTTGCGGAATAGCCGCTATGCGCACTTTTCAGGCGGGCGCGGCGAAGGACTGTGCAGCGCACAAAATTTAAGCGCGGCGACGCCAAAGAATGACCCGCGGGGCAAAGATCGAGAGTTGCAAATCATCACGTGCCAGGCGGAGTGCGCGGCAGAGCGCGGCGGAAGCGCCTTACGGCGCCTGCTCAGCCGAGATCATGCCGCCAAGCATGCGCCGCGCCTGGAGCTGCGGCGCGTCGGAGGCGAGGTGGACCAAGCCATCGAGCGAACCGTTGACCCGATTGGTCTGCACCGCTTCAAGAAAATCCACGTCCTCCAGAAACGTCGCACGCGATCCCTCGTACAGCAGCTTCGACATCTCAGCATCACCTAGATTGAAGTCGCGCGAGAAGCAGAACATGTAGTGGCTGGCAAGTTCGCTTTCGGGCGTCAACAGGTGCGTGGACCAGATCGAAATACCCTTGCTGCGATCGCCCTGCGGCGCTCCGGTTCCCACCTTGGCGCAGCCGACGTCGAGATAGACGACGCTTGGCGAGTGCCAGCGCGCCAACTGCCAGCGGTCGACATTAGTGGCGAAATTTCCCGCCTTGGCGAACAGTGGCGGCGGCTGCACGTCGAGCAGCCAGCGGCTGACCCCCACGCCGTCATCGAGCCGCTCGACTTTCATCGGCTCGGTGGCTTCGCGCGGATCGCCCGCAATGGTGCGCTTGTGCACGTGAGCGACGTGGGTGAAATCGAGCAGATTGTCGATGATGAACTGATAATTCGATTTGACATGAAGCCGGCCGGGCGTCGCCGTCCATTGCGGCTCCGACAGCCACGGCATGTCGGGAATCTTTGCGGTGTCGGCCTTGGCCAGATCGCCCATCCAGATCCAGATCACGTTCCATTTTTCGGCCACTGGATAGCTTCGCACCTTGGCGCCGGATGGCACCTGAACCTGCCCTGGCACCTCGACACACCTGCCGGTAACGTCAAACTTGAGGCCGTGATAGCCGCACGCCAGGTACTGGCCCGCGACCTCGCCTAGCGACAGCGGCGCGGCGCGGTGACAGCAGCAATCTTCCAGCGCGCCGACCTCGCCATTGGCATTGCGAAACAGCACAACCCTGTCATTGAGGAGAGTCTTAGCGACCGGCTTATCCGTCAACTCATGGGACCACAGCGCCGTATACCAGCCATTGCGCAGAAACATTCGCAACCTCCTCGCTGCCGCCATTGGGCTTGTTCTTACCTCTATTCTTAGCGCGTCGGCGCGTCTCCATCCAGACGGGCCATTTCGCCACGCCGTCAGGTTGAATGGCGCGGAAAAGACGACCGCGCCAACGAAAAAGGTCAACGCGCCATCGCGCGCAGCTGCGCCTCGACCTCGGACAGCGCCCGCTCCGGCTCGACCCAGGCGAAGTCCGGCAGCTGGTTGCGGAACCAGGTCGCCTGCCGTTTGGTGTATTGGCGGGTGTCGCGCTTGGCCTCCGCCACGGCTCGATCGAGCTTGATCTCGCCCTCGAGGTGACGCACGAGCCAGGGCACGCCGTGCGCCTTCATCGCCGGCAAGTCGGGCGCGAGCTTGCGCGCCGCCAGAGTTCGCACTTCCTCCAGCGCGCCGGCCGCCATCATGGCGTCAAACCGCGCATCGATGCGCCCCAGCAGGTCGTCGCGTTCCGGCGCAAGAAAGATTTTGACGGCGCGCGCCGGGTCGAGGCTCGCCGGCTTGTTCTGTTCATGCCAATCGAGCAGCGAGCGGCCGGTTGCCAGCACCACTTCGAGCGCCCGGGTAATGCGCGCGCGGTCGCCCGGCATCAGCCGCGCTGCTGCCGCCGCATCGCGCCATTTCAACTCGGCATGCAATGCGGCGACGCCATCGCTCGCAAGCCGCGCCCGCACCGCCTCGCGAATGTTGGCGGGGATCGGTGGCACGGCGGCAAGGCCTCGGGTGAATGCATTGAAATAGAGGCCGGTGCCGCCGACCACGATGGCCGGGTGCGCCTTGCGTTGCGCTTCCGCGAGCGCCGCGGCTGCCTCTTCGCACCAGCGCCCGACCGAAAAATTCTCCGCCGCGTCGATATGGCCATAAAGCCGGTGCGGCAGGCGCCGCTCCTCCTCGGAACTCGGCCGCGCCGTGATGATGCGCAGATCGCGATAGACCTGCATCGAATCCGCATTGACGATGACGCCGCCGAGCTTTTCCGCAAGCTCGAGCGCCAGCGCCGATTTGCCGCTCGCCGTCGGCCCGGCAATGAGGACGATATGCGGTTCGTTCACGGGGTTGACGTAGTGCCTTTTAGCGCGAATTAAAACGCCGGGCGCGATGAGGTTTGCATCGCTTCATCGCCCCAACCTTAGTCAAATATGTGAGGCTCCGTGACCCTGATAAAACCCTTTCGCGCGCTGCGGCCGGGACCCGGACGCGCCGTGGATGTGCTGGCACCGCCCTATGACGTGCTGTCGAGCGCCGAGGCGCGGACGCGGGCTGCTGGCAAGCCTTGGAGCTTTCTGCACGTTTCCAGGGCCGAGATCGACCTACCGCCGGCGACCGATCCATACGACAGCGCCGTCTATGCCAAGGCGGCTGAGAATTTGCGGCGCATGACCGCTTCGGGCGTGCTGATCCGTGACGACAAGCCTTGCTACTATGTTTATCGCCTGACGTGGCGCGGACATACGCAGACCGGTCTCGCGGCAATCGCGTCGCTTGCCGGTTACGCCACCAACCGCATCCGCAAGCACGAACTGACAACGCCCGCCAAGGAAGACGACCGCGTGCGCCAGATCGAGGCGGTCAATGCGCAGACCGGCCCGGTCATGGTGGCTTATCCCGCAGCGCCACAGATCGATGCGATGCTGGCCGAGCACGCGACAGGCGCCCCCGCCGTCGACGTGACGGCGGACGACGGCGTGCGCCATCAGCTCTGGGTGATCAGCGATGCCGCGGCGATCGAACGGCTGACTCGCGCAATCGATGCGCTGCCCGCGATCTACATCGCCGACGGTCATCATCGCTCGGCCGCGGCGGCGCGCGTCGCGAAGGCGCGCGGCGGGCAAGGCGCGCACTCGTATTTTCTCACCGTGCTGTTTCCGCAAAACGAAATGACAATACTCGATTACAATCGTGTGCTGCGCAGCTTGAACGGCCACACGGCCGAAGCGCTGCTCGGCGAGTTGCGGCGGCATTACACGGTCGAGCCGAGCGATCAGCCGGTGCGGCCCAACGGCGCCCGCGAAACCGGCATGTACCTTGCCGGCCGCTGGTACCGGCTTGCGTTGCGCCCCAGCGCCGAAGGCGATTCGCAGTCATCCGATCCGATCGCGCGACTGCCGATCACGCTGTTGTCGCGCAATATCATCGAACCGTTGTTCGGCATCGCCGATCAACGCAGCGACAAGCGCATCGACTTTGTCGGCGGCGGTCGCGGCCTGGGCGAACTGGAAAGGCTTGTGTCGTCGGGCGAGATGGCGGCGGCGTTCGCGCTTTATCCAACGCAGATGAGCGACCTGATGGCGGTCGCCGATGCCGGCAAGATCATGCCGCCCAAATCGACCTGGTTCGAGCCGAAGCTCGCCGACGGCATGGTGAGCCACGTGCTCGACTGAAGTCGAGCACGTATTTTACTGCAGGCTCAGCGCTACGAACCGCGTCTCGCCGTTACCGTTGGAGACCAGAAGAACGGCGACCTTCTTGCCCTGGCCCTTGAGCTCGTTGACGCGCTTCTGCAGATCGGCGGGCGTGCCGACGGCCTGGTACTGCACCTCGACGATCACATCGCCGGCCCCGAGATGCTTATCGGGCACATCGCTCGCCGCGCCGGGATCAACCCCGGTGACGAGCACGCCTTTGACCGCATCCCTGATCTTGTACTTCTTGCGCGTCTCCGCATTGAGGCTCGACAGTTCCAACCCCAGGGTCTTCTGCACCACCGACTTGTGCTCGGGCGTGGCATCCTTCTTGGTGTCGATGGCCGCAACCTTTTCGTCGTCCTTAAGGCGGCCCACAGTGACCTTTAGCGTCTCCTGCTTGCCCTTGCGGATGACGACGACGTCGGCCTGTTTGCCCACCGGCGTGTCGGCGACGATACGCGGCAGGTCGCGCATCTCCTTGATGGGGTGACCGTCGAATGTGATGACGACGTCGCCCGGCGCGAGGCCGGCCGGCTTGGCCGGCCCCTTGTCGTCGACGCCAGCCACTAGCGCACCGCGAGCGTGGTCGATGCCGAGGCTTTCGGCGAGTTCGTCGGTCACTTCCTGGATGCGCACACCAAGCCAGCCGCGCCGCGCTTCACCGTATTTCTGTAGCTGACCAAGCACCGCGACCGCGCTGTTGGACGGGATCGCAAAACCGATGCCGATCGAGCCGCCGGACGGCGAGATGATCGCCGTGTTGATGCCGATGACTTCTCCGTTGAGATCAAATAGCGGGCCGCCGGAATTGCCGCGGTTAATGGGTGCGTCAGTCTGGATGTAATTGTCATAAGGGCCCGAATTGATGTCGCGGTGGCGGGCCGAGACGATACCCGCCGTCACCGTCCCGCCGAGGCTGAACGGATTGCCGATGGCGACCACCCATTCGCCGAGCCGCAGTTTGTCAGAATCGCCGAATTTCACGAACTTGAGCGGCTTATCGGAATGAACCCGCAGCAGCGCCAGATCGCTCTTGGAGTCCTTGCCGACCAGATCGGCCTTGAGCTTGGTGCCGTCATTGAGGATGACGCTGATCTCGTCGGCGCCGTCGATGACGTGGTTGTTGGTGACGATCAGTCCGGTCGGATCGATGATGAAGCCTGAGCCAAGCGAGTTAACCCGGCGCGGTTCATCGTCACCGCCGCCGCCCTGGCCATGATGATGTTTGAAGAAATCTTCGAAAAACTTCTCCATGGGCGAGCCGGGCGGCAGGTCGGGCAACTCGGTGACATGCGGGTCGACCTTTTGCGACGTCGAAACGTTGACCACTGCGTCGATGACTTGCTCGGCAACATCCGCAATATTGGCTGGCCCGCGCACCGTGCCGGGCGGCAGCGCCGCCGGTGCCGCGGCGACGGGAGCAGCGGCAGGAGCAGTCGGAGCCGCACCGGCTGTGGCGGCCGCAGCCGGATGTTCCGGCAGAACGATGATCGCTGTCAGTGCAGCAAGCGCCGCGATCGCCGCGACGCAGCGCACACGGCGGCCCATCTGGCCCGATCGCCGGCGAAGGTCGAAATGGCGAGACATGAAATCGCGAGACATGGGTGTCGGCAAATCGCGAGACATGGGCGTCAGCGCTCCCAAAGATGGCTCATGAACATAAATGCTCCCGCCACCCGCGGGGCGCAACGATCGAAACTGTCAATCCTGCCATAAGAAGCCGGATTGGGGCGGAACAGCGACTCGCATTCAGCCACGCACCAACCACACGATGATAACGCCGATGACTGCCGATACGACACCAGCGACACGCAATGGCGTATCGGGCGTTGAGAGCATGCTCGCCATGGCGCGTTTGGCGGCAAACGGGAATGCCGCAAGGCATATACCTTCGATCGCGAAGAACAGGCCAAGCGCGGCAAGAAAATCCGACATGCTGGCGTCGCGACACCCTTCGAGGGAACCCGCCGGCAATGCGCAAGGCTAGTTCGCCGGCGGCGCGACGCGCGCATCCTGGTGCCCCGGCGCAGGGCCGGATGCGGGAGCGCCAGCATGAGCATCCGGCGCTGCCGCGGGTGGCGGCCCCCCCGCCTGGACAGGCCTGCGTCCCAATGGATCGCCGAAATAGCGGAAGAAGTCGGAGTCCGGACCCAACACCAGGTTAGTGTTGTTGCGCTGCATGCTGTGTTCATAGGCGGTCATCGAGCGATAGAACGCGAAGAAGCCCGGATCCTGCCCATAAGCTTGTGCGAAGATACCGTTGGCCTCGCCATCGCCCTGACCGCGGATGATTTCGGACTGCGAATTGGCGTCGGCGACGATCACGGTCACGTCACGATCCGCCTTGGCCTTGATCTCCGCAGCCTTCTGACTGCCTTCGCCGCGAAACTCGGCCGCCTCTCGCTGGCGTTCGGTCTGCATGCGCTGATAGACGGCTTGGCTGTTTTGCTCCGGCAGGTCGGCACGGCGAATGCGCGCGTCAACCACCTGGATGCCAAACTCGCGCGCCTTCTCATCGAGCTGCTGGCGCATCTGCGACATCAGCGCTTCGCGCTTGTTGCGTACCACGTCTGCGAGGGTGGCCTGGCCCAGCACTTGCCGCAGCGTCGAATTGAGCAGAATCGACAATTGCGTGCTGGCGCCCGCCGGACCGACCGTCTGATAAAACTTCAGCGGATCCACGATACGGTAGCGCGCGAACGCGTCGACCACGAGCCGCTCTCCGGCCTGGGCTGCCAATCGCGATTCGCTCGTCTGCGCGCCCGAATTCGAATTGTCCTGGCTCGAAGCGATCACCTCCTGCGCCGGCGATTCGATGGCGAGAATGCGCTTGTCGATATAGATGACGCTGTCGATGAAAGGCACTTTGAGGTTGAGGCCGGGCTCGTTGATGACGCGAACCGGCTTGCCGAGCCGCACCACCAGCGCCTGACTGGTCTGATCAACCGTGAAGAAGGTGCCGTAGCCGATAACGACGGCGATGAGCAGAATGACCGCAATGGCGCCGCTCGTTAAGCTCATTCTCATGGCTTGATTCCCGTCTTCGGCACGCGTGGCGATGGCGGCAGCGGCGATTTGCCAAGCTCGGTGAGCGGCAGGTAGGGCACAACGCCCGGGCTCTTCGCACCGGTATCGATAATGGTCTTATCGGTGCCGGCCAGAATACGCTCTATCGTATCGAGATAAATGCGCTGGCGGGTCACGTCAGGCGCCTTCTTGTACTGCGCGTAGACCTGCAGGAAGCGCGAGGTCTGGCCTTTGGCGTTGGCGACGACCTGGGCACGATAGGCCTCCGCATCCTGAGTAATCCTTGCAGCGTGACCCTTCGCTTCCGGGATCACGCGATTGGCGTAGGTTTGCGCCTCGTTCTGCACGCGCTCGAGATCGGAACGCGCCGCCTGCACGTCGCGGAAGGCGTCGATCACCTGCGCTGGGTAATCGGCTTTTTGCAGTTGGACCTGCTGAATCTGAACGCCGGCGTGATAGGAGTCGAGCGTCTTTTGCATCAGGTCCAGCACCTGGGTCTGAATGGCATCACGGCTTGAGGTGATGATCGGCTGAATATTGTTGTTGCCGATAACCTCGCGCACAGCGCTTTCAGCCACCGCCTTCACGGTCCCTTCGGGATTCTGGATATTAAACAGATAGTCGCCGACGCCACTCGGTTTGACCTTCCACAGCACCGTGAAGTGGACGTCGACGATATTCTCGTCGCCCGTCAGCATCAGGCTTTCTTCCGGCACGTCGCGTTCGCCGGCGCCGCTCTGCCGCATGCCGACGTCGGTCTTGATCACGCGCAGCGCCGGCGGCGTCAGCGCGGTCTCGATCGGATAAGGCAGGTGATAATTCAGACCGGGCCCGACTTCGCGCACGAATTTGCCGAAGCGCAACACCACGCCGAGCTCGTCGGGCTCGACACGGAAGAAGCCGGAGAAACCCCACAGCACGAGGGCAGCGACGACAATCAACATGATGCCGCGGCCGCCGAAATTGCCCGGCAGAAAGCCGCGTAGTTTGTCCTGGCTCCGGCGGAGAAATTCCTCCAGGTCGGCCGGCCGCGGACCTTGCTGTTGAGGTCCCGAGCCCCATGGTCCCCGTGGCCCCGAACTCCAAGGGCCGCCGGACTGGTTACTCCACGGCATCAATTATCTCCTGAGCGCCGACGGGGCGGCAGCGCGCCTGCCCCGGTTGCGGACGATATAAGGGAGTGCTGGGCGCGATGCAATGCAAGCTCCCGTTACGGCCCTCCGCAGCCTGAAAATTCTTGATTGTATTCAGCGGTTTGCGAACGTCGCGCGCGCTGATTTGGCCCATGGCGGACTTCGGCAGCTGGGCCCCTAGCCTGACGCCGCCCGCACGTAATCGACAATGGCAAACGCGGCTTCGTCATCGGCACCCGGCGCATGCTCGCTGCGCGCGATTTCCTGCCAGAGCCGCATGTCGATCGGCGGAAAGCGGGCGTCGCCATCGGCCCGCATATGAACTTGCGTGATCGCAAGCCGCGTCGCCCGTTCCATGAGCTGGGCGTAAATCTCGGCCCCACCCGCAATCACAATCGCGTCGGCGCCGCGCCGCAGGGCGTCGCCGTGCGCCGCCGCCAAAGCAGCGTCGAGGCCTGAGGCGACGACAATGCCGGGCGCCACAAAGCCGGGGTCGCGGCTCACCACGATCGTGGTGCGGCCTTTCAACGGCTTGCCGATCGGCAAATAAGTCTTGCGTCCCATCACCACTGGCTTGCCCATGGTCACGGCACGGAAATGCGCCATGTCGGACTTGAGCCGCCACGGCAAAACGTTGCCGCGGCCGATGACGCCGTTTTCCGCGATGGCGGCAACAAGGACGATGTCCATGCAATCTCCCGGGACGACACTCATTCGCGGCGTGCGCGCGCTCCCTCTTACCGGTAATCTATACAAATCCGCGGCTCCATTTTCTGCACCGCAATCATGAATTCCACCGATCTCGACGCCGCCGCCCGTGACGCGGCGATGGCGTTTGCACGCAGGCTGGCCCCTGCCTGGCAGGCAGTGCTTGGGCCGGAATTCTTGGGGCTCTATCTCATTGGCAGCTTGGCGCACGGCGGCTTTAGCCGGCGCTACAGCGACATCGATGCGGCGGTGATCACCGAGACCGCGCTTTCACCGCACACCCTCGAACGTCTGCGCCGGCAGGCCACGGCCATGTCGGACGAGTGGGGGCCGAAGGTTTCGGTGTTCTGGACCGACCGTCAGTTCGGCGTCGGCCGCTTTCCGCCGCTCGATCGCCTCGACTATCTTGATCGGCCGGTAGTGCTGGCGGAACGCGAGCGTGTAACACCGGCGCCGCCGGCGCCGGAAGAAATCCGCGATTACCTGCGCGGCGCGCCATTCGCCAATTGGACCAAACGCGCGCATGAGTTTGCCGGGGCCCGCACGCTCGATGCCAAGGACCGTAAGGCCTATTTGCGGGCCCTGTTGTATCCGGCGCGGCTCTGCTTCAGCTACGCGACCGGCCTGATGACCTCGAACGACGACGCGGTGGCGTATCTGCGCGAACAAACCCCGCCCGGCCTCGACCTCACGCCGATCGAACGGGCGCTGCAATGCCGCCAAGCCGCCGCCGATCCCGATTCTTTGTTCGATCTGCGCAGCCGCTTGCCCGCACAGGTCGACGCCTGCGCGGCGTTAGTGGCGGTCTGATATCACACCGCGACCGCGGCCTTGATGTGCGGGTGCGGATCGTAGCCTTCGAGCGCGAAATCCTCGAAGGCCAGCGCAAACAAATCCTTCACCGCTGAATTGATCGTCAAGGTCGGCAGCGGCCGTGGCTGGCGCGTCAGCTGCAGTCGTGCCTGAACGAGATGATTGAGATAAAGGTGCGCGTCGCCGAAGCTGTGCACGAACGTGCCCGGCTTGAGCCCGCTGACATGCGCCACCGCCATCGTGAGCAGCGCGTAGGAGGCGATGTTGAATGGCACGCCAAGAAACACATCGGCCGAGCGCTGGTAGAGCTGACACGACAGCTTGCCGTCAGCGACATAGAACTGAAACAGGCAGTGGCACGGCGCCAACGCCATCTGCGGCAGTTCGGCCGGATTCCAGGCTGTAACCACGATGCGTCGCGAATCCGGATTGCGCCGGATGGTGTCGAGCGCCTCCTTGATCTGATCAATGCTGCGCCCGTCAGGCGCCGGCCACGAACGCCACTGGCGGCCATAGACCGGACCGAGATCGCCGTTGGGGTCAGCCCATTCGTTCCAGATCGAGACGCCGTGATCGTTGAGATATTTGACGTTGGTGTCGCCGCGCAGGAACCACAGCAACTCGTAGATAACGGATTTGACATGCAGCTTCTTGGTAGTGACCAGCGGAAAACCGCGCCCAAGATCGAACCGCATCTGATGGCCGAAGATCGAGCGCGTCCCGGTTCCGGTGCGGTCGCTCTTTTCGACGCCCTCTTCGAGCACGCGTTCCATCAGGTCCAGATATTGGCGCATCGTATTTCGTTGTATTTCGCTCTGCGGGAGACTCGGATCTAATCTTATCGTCAATTGAGCGGCGAGCGAAGTATACGCAAGTGTGAAGGCGGTAAACCCTACATTGGGTGGAACCGGATCGGCTGGCTCAGTATACTCGAAGCGCTCGGTAGTGGCGTCCCTCTTTCCATAGTTGGATCCGATGAGCGTGGGCCGGTACGGAAGCATGACGCGTCGTCGCCTGCTCGCGTCGACCGCGCTGCTTGTCGCTGTCGGCCTGGCGTCGCGGGCTTCTGCACGTAATTTTCCAGGCGGTGTACTGCCCTGGGAGCCAAGCGAAACCCAACCGCCGACGCCCGTGCGGCCGGGGCCGTGGCTTTATTTCACTGCCGATGAGGCGGTCGCAGTTGAGGCGATCGCGGATCGCCTGATCCCGCCCGACGAATCCGACCCCCGGCGGCAAGCAAGCGCGATGCGCTGTCTTTATCGACCGGCAGCTCGCGGGGTCATTCGGCAATTCCAGCCGCCTCTACATGCACCCACCGTTTGCTATCGGCACGCCGTCGCAGGGGCCGCAATCGTCCAGCGTGCCGAAGGAACGCTACCGCACCTCGCTCGCCGCACTCGACATTTATTGCAAGGCGACGTTCACGGGCAAAAGTTTTGTCGCGCTCGACACAGCCCAGCAGGATCGGATCCTTAGCGGGCTTGAGAAAGGCGAGATCAAGCTCAAGGACGCAAACGCCAAGGAATTCTTCGAAACCATCCTGGCGAATACCATGGAGGGTTTCTTTGCCGATCCGATCTATGGCGGCAACCACGACATGACGGGATGGAAGCTCGTCGGCTTCCCGGGCGCGCGCTACGACTACCGCGACTTCATCGACAAGCACAATCAACCCTATCCACTACCGCCGGTATCCATCCTCGGGCGAAGCGACTGGTCGGTTCCCGGCTAAAGGACGAGTTCTGGTCATGGCGACAAAGCTGCCGGCGAAAGACGTCGTCATCATTGGGCTGGGGTGGACGGGCGCGATCCTTGCCAACGAGCTCACCGACCATGGCCTCGAGGTCGTCGCCATCGAACGCGGCCCCTGGCGCGACACCGCGACCGCCTTCAATATCGGCTATGCGCCGGACGAACTGCGCTACGCCGTACGGCTCGATCTGTTCCAGCGCCCGGCACAAAGCACGCTGACCTTCCGCAACAATGATAGCCAGACGGCTTTGCCGATCCGCGAATTCGGGTCGTTCATTCCGGGCAACGGCGTCGGCGGTGCGGGCGTACACTGGAACGGTGTGGTGTGGCGCTATAACCCGACCGACTTTCGCCTGCGCAGCCATCTTGCTGAGCGTTACGGCGCTAGCTTTGTGCCGTCCGAATTGTCGATCCAAGACTGGGGCATAACCTATCAAGAGCTGGAGCCCTTCTACGACCAATTTGAATATCTTGCTGGGGTGTCCGGTAAGGCGGGCAATCTCAACGGTACGATCCAAAACGGCGGCAATCCGTTCGAAGGGCCGCGCCAGCGCGAATATCCGCTACCGCCAATGCGGATGACCTACGGACCGACTTTGTTCGCAGAAGCGGCGCGCTCGCTCGGCTATCATCCCTTCCCACAGCCGTCGGCAAACCTTTCGCAGGCCTACACCAACCCGCTCGGCGTCAAAATGGGGCAGTGCACCTATTGCGGCTTCTGCGAACGGTTCGGCTGCGCCAATTATTCGAAGGCGAGCGCCCAGACATCGGTGCTCCCGGTGCTGATGCGCAAATCGAATTTCGAGGCGCGCACGGAATGCGAGGTGCTCAAGATCAATCTTGATTCCTCCGGCAAGCACGCCACCGGCGTCAGCTATGTGGACAGCTCGGGCGCCGAATGGGAGCAGCCCGCCGACATCGTTCTTGTATGCGCCTTCGCCTTTAACAACGTTCAGATGCTGCTGCATTCACGCATCGGCCGCGCCTACGATCCAAGCACCCGTGAGGGCACGATCGGACGTAATTACGCCTACCAGACGACCTCCGGAATTGAAATGTTCTTCGACGACAAGATCTTCAACCCCTTTGTCTCGTCGGGTGCGCTTGGCCAGGTGGTGGATGACTTTAATGGTGACACCTTCGACCATGGCCAGCTCGGTTTCGTCGGCGGGGCCAGCATCAACACCGGCCCAACGAACGGCCGGCCGATCCAGACCCGGCCGACTCCCGCCGGGACACCGCGCTGGGGCGCCAAATGGAAACAGGCAACCAAGCAGTCCTATCTGCGCTCTTTCTCGCTCGGCACGCAAGGCAGCAGCTACGCGGCCTGCACCAATCATCTCGATCTTGATCCGACATACAAAGACCGCTTCGGCCGGCCGCTCTTGCGGATGACCTTCGACTTCCCCGACAACGACATCCGCATGTCGAACTACGTCACCGACCGTGCGGAGGACATTGCCAAAGCACTGAAGCCGCGCGAATACACGGTCAGCCGCCGCACCAAGCCGTACAGCACGGTGCCATACCAAAGCACGCACAATACCGGCGGCGCCATCATGGGCGCGGACCCGAAGACCAGCGCGCTCAACCGCTATCTCCAGAGCTGGGATGTGTCGAACCTGTTCGTGATGGGCGCGTCCGCCTTCCCGCAGAACGCCGGCTACAATCCGACCGGCACAGTCGG
>Ga0208849_1000762_pt1 | contig 26891 bp, 29 predicted proteins | sample NGESurdeep072012_10_FD_184470 | JGI IMG/M metagenome (GOLD analysis project Ga0208849, IMG submission 184470) | Arctic peat soil microbial communities from Barrow, Alaska - NGEE Surface sample 53-3 deep-072012 (SPAdes) | ecosystem: Environmental > Terrestrial > Soil > Wetlands > Peat ... | reverse complement strand
CGACGGTGGCACCGCTGCCCGCCGCTGACGCCGCCGGCGCGAGGACGAGCCCGCAGGCGAGCGCGCCCACTATCACCGCCGGCAGCATCCACACGGTGGCGCGACGCATCGTCATGGCCCTACGCCACGATCCCGCTGATCGACGCGAGGATCGCGAGGCCGACGATCGTCTTGATCGCGACATCGTGAGCCCTCGAATGTCCGGCCATGAACATGATCGCCACGACCGCGATCACGAGACCCATCGCGGTGCTGCCCAGCCAAACGAGGCTGTCCTGCAGCTTGGAAACGAAGTTCTGCACGCCGCTGATCGGCGTTCCGTGAAATGCACCGGCCGCGTTCAGCGCGTGCGGGTGCGCGTCGGGGAACACCACGACGACAGCCACTCCGATTACCAGCCCCATCAGTGCGCCGATGGCGAGGAGCCCGCGCCCTTTGCTTGTCGCGAGAAGGGCGCCAGTCTGTCTGAATGTGAGCGCCATCACTGGCCCCACCTCCTTTGGGTTGATTTGCAAGCTCATGGCGAGAACAGGCCCCCTTGCGCCTGCCGCGCTGGCGGTGCGGCCGACGCGCTGGCGGGAGCTGGCGGCGCCGGGGGCGCCGCCGCCGGCGCCTGCACGGCCATCCGTTCGGGGTGTGCGGCGGCCTCGATGACGGGCGCTCGTTCTCGATCGAGATGCGGAACCTCGCTATGCCTCGCAGCGCGCCGAAGCTGTGTAGGTCGAGCCGTCGGCCGGGCGCTCGCCGCGCTCGGGGCAGATACCGGGGGCCGCGCTTGCGTCGTGCGCGTTCGGGTAGGCCGGTGGCTGGGCGAGGCGAGGCTCGCCGTCGGGGTGCCTGCGTGCTGGCTATCCAGCGCGGACGCGAGCCCGACAAGAATCCACACAGCGAGCGCTGCGCCGACGGCCTTGGCGAGCAGTGAATGCTCACCGAGCCACACACGGATACCGCCGACGCTGGTAAGCGCGGCGAAGGTGCGTCGGCGCGGATAGACCCTGCGCCACGCGGGCGGCCCCTCGGTTCGGCCGCCAAGCACATCGTCCAGATGCACCACGAAGTCGTCCTGCAAACGCTCGGCGTCGCTTTGCTCCTCAAGACGGCCCTCGTGGAGCTCGCCATCGGGAAAACCACACTCCGGCGCGAGAGGAACCTCCCCCGCTGGTTCGCCCTCGAGCGCGATGGGAGCCGGCGGCGGATCAAAGACACGTGTCGCTTGCCGAGCAAGGCCCGGCTTGCGTCGCCGCGCTCTCCTCGGCCTGCTCGCAGCGTCGGGCGGCTCGATTTCGGCGAGCACCGCTGTGACAGTTACCGGCGCTTCATCTACGGCCTCGGTCGCGGCGGGCTCCTCGTCCATCAGCCCGGCGCCGGGTGCCGCGACGTACAACGTCACCATTCCGTTGCGCGCAAGGTCGCTGCCCGCGGCAGGCTCCTGCGCGACGACCAGCCCAATCAGCTCCGCCTCGCAGCCGAACGAACGATCAAGGCCGGGGCACAGCCCGGCGCGGCGAACGGCCTGGGCCGCATCCCCGGCGGGCTGGCCGACATACTCGCCCACCACCTGGCGGCCCGCAGGGCCGCCTCGGCGGGTGCTTTTCGCGCGCCCGGTCCCGCGCGCCTGGACTGCGGTTCTGTCGTTCATCGCGGTTACTGACCACCAGCGACTCAGACCGGCCAACGAATTTCTCGGCGCCTACCGTGGCCTCAGCATCACCCGACCAACGGGCCCGCGAACGCTCCGGCAAGCACCGCGCGCTCAGCGACAGGCCGGCGAGGCCCGATGCCGTCTACTTACCGTTGCTGCATCAGCTCACCGGGCGCCTGCTTCGCGTCAGATGCAAGAGCGAGCCGGGAGCCGGCGAGACTTTCGTCGCTCGTCCGTTGCGTGCGTGTCGCAGCCCGCCGACGAACACGCCTGCTTCCGGCGACGGCAGGTGCGCGGCCGGCGCAAGCGCCTAGACCTCCGTCTGCACCTCTCCGGCGGTCTTGGGAGCAAGCTCGATCTCTTCACTCATGATCCGCAGCTTGCCTTTGTTGATCGACCAGCCAAGCCTGTTCGTTGTCGAAGCTGAACAGCTCGATGGACTTAGCGTTGTCGAAGCCCATCTCACGTAGCAGGCAGGCACGTACGACCCACCAAAGCTGTTTGGTGATGACCACGAGGTCGAATTCATGCGCGGCCCTGCTCTTTAGGTAGTCCGAGTAGTGGGTGTAGTAGTTACGTGTATCAGCAACCGCCTTGGCCCAGGCCTCGGGATTGGCGATCACCGGCAAAACGGTGTCACCGAGATCTTCCACCAGCTCTTGCAGTCGCTCAGCAAGGCGCTTTTCGTTGGCGTGCTCGGTTAGCGAGTGGGTCCAATCGGCGAGATCGTCCAGCTCCGCCTTGTGAAGCGTGGACTTGACCAGTCCGCGCTTCTGCTTGAACTCTTGCTTGTCCATACGGTGGCTCTCGAGCCTCGCCCGGTGGTACTGCTCCACAAAACGGGCGAGGTAGGAAAGCCGATCCTCCCACGGGGTCGTGGACCCCGCACGCGTGTACTCGGCCACCATCGCGAACGCCGATGGCAACTCGGCAGCGAACTCATACCAGCGAGTCAGTGAGCGATCCAGTGGCTGTAGGTTGCCCAACGGCACCCAGGGCTGCTGGGGTTTGTCACTCTCTTGATGGATCGGACGCTGCCGGAACAGTTCCTCAATCTCGGAGCCGTCTGGCAGTTCGACGTGCTGCTCGAGCAAAGCGACGGGGCGCCGGAGGAAGACATTCGCGAGGACAAGGAGCGGCCCGATCGCCTGGTTGAGCGGCTCTGCGGGGCCAGGTTCCTTGAGTTTGAACCGTATGCGGGGAGCGGAGTCGAGCTCGAGATGAGTTCCGTTGCCATGAACCTGGTAGTCGTCGTCGATCTCAAGGATAAGCTCGCCGACAGTGAGCGATAGCCGTCCTCTGGAGAGCCACTCAATGTCCAGGGAATCGTGTCCGTCGCGTTGACCCTCTTTCAGATCGACGGCCGGAGCGCCCCATAGCAAGCTGAAGTCCTCGATCGTGACCGACACGCCGATCACTTCGGGGTTCGGGTCGTGGGTACCGACGAGCAGCCTGCTCGCCGACCACGATTGGCGATGCTGGACGTTCCCCATGATCTGTTGGTAGACGAAGCAGTCGGAAAGGCAGAGGGGCTGTCCCAGCAGGGTCGTGCCATAGATGACGTCGAGCTTGTCCCGACTCGCGTCCTGGACCAGCCGAAGCGTGGACTCAAGCGCGAGTGAGACTCGTCCATCGAAGGTCAGATGCCCCCGAACGCGGCTCTCCGGATTGTCTGCCCAGAAGAAGCCCTCGACGTCGATTCCAGTCATCCAGGCCAGTATCGTGCATCACCGGGCTGCATTCACGCCCAGGAAAGGACGACAAATGACGGTCGAGCAGGCGCTCCGAGCGGTCGAGCGGACCGCACGGGAGTCCGTGGAGCGGCCGGCTCCGCCTGCGGTGCCACGCAAGTTCCGTATGAGTGCGCATCGGAAGTACAGCCCAGTCGACCACCAGGTCGATGCCCTCGAAGGGCTTGAAGTGGCCCTAGCTGTTGACCTCCGGTTCGAGCATATGAAGGAGCGGGAGATCAAGGAGGCCGTCGAGGGTTTCGGTAATGCTGCTTTCGTGCGCCGGGATGTCAGCCAGATCGCAGCGTTCATCGAGGAGCACGCCGAGGAGCCCCAGAGCCTCGTCTGCTCGTTCCCGATCGAGGGGCTGACCGTCCACCGCGAGATAGAGCTATCCGGAGTCACGTTCACGCCCGCCGAGCAGGCTGAGATACCGCAGCACATGTTCGGCCCGGGCCAGGGACCCATAGGAGCTGTCGTCAGCACCACCTGCAAGGGGACAAACGGGACGGCCATGAAGGAACGAGCGCGTAAGAAGGTCGAGCACGCCCTGCGACAGCTCCGTGCCGGCCTGCGCGAGCACCGCATGATTCCCGACCAGCAGCTTCGGTTCCAGCTCGGCACCTCATATTGGTTCCACGGCGGAGGCGGCGGCTGGTCCACCCGCAGCGACCAGATCATCGATGTTGGGCTTAACGAGGAGCTCCTCGAGCTGGCGACCTCCACGGAGATCGCCAAGCTACCTGCAGAGGGCGGCACCCGCATCGAGAAGGCCGCACGCCGGGCACTCCAGTGGTTCGACGACGCACTGCTCGCGACCGACCCGCTCAAGGAGGTGCTCTACCTCTTCTTCGCGCTCGAGGGGATCTTGGGCGACAAGTCGGACAAGCTCAAGGGCGAGAACCTCGCGCTGCGGCGCGCTCTCCTGTCGCACAAGCTCGACCAGGGGTTCACCAACCCGGGACGGATCTACGGTCTCTACGACGAGGTGCGCTCCGAGGCCGTCCACGGCGGCGAGCCGCTCGAGGTGTCGAAATCAGAGGTCTCGAAGTTCCAATGGGACGTGCGACGTGCAATCAACGAGTTCCTCGAGTACGCGCACAAGGAAGGCTTCTCTAAGCAGGGGAAGCTGCTGGACGCGCTAGACAGCGATCCTGCGCGCGAGGAAATCAAGGCTGGCTTTCTGCCCGACTGAGCTGCCCGCGACTGGAGAGTCGTCCCGCGAGCCTAGCTTGCATTGACGGGGTAAAGCCGGGGCTGAAGCCCCAGCGCTCCTGCTTCCACCGCAGAGCGGGCACTCGGTGCGATGCCGTGAGTTCAGCGTGACAGTGTTGGGGTAAGGCGGCGGGCCGCGAGCAGCTCGGAGTAGCGCGCGAACCGGGGGTCCTCGAACCATCCGGGCGCGCGCACGATCGCGGGCGGCAGATCGCGGTAGACCAGCACCGCACGTCCGCGACCGATCTGCCTCAGCCAAGGCGAGGGTCCGGCCTTCTGGTGGCCGATGCTCAAGGTGTGCCGGGCCATCCCGGTCGAGCTCGAAGCGTTCGCGACCGGCTCCTCGCCGAGCAGCTCAGTGAGATACCCGGCGCTCGTCGGCTCGGCCAGCGGTGGAATGAACACCTGGGCGGTAGATGCGGCGCAGATCGCGTCGCGGGCGGCGCGGCCGTAGCGCTGGTCGATCTGCGCGATCGACTGCCAGATCGTGGCGATCACGATGCCGTGGTCTCCACACTGGGAGAGCCACGGCGCGAGGTTTCGCACCGGAGCGATGTTCGCGGCCTCGTCCATCAGGATGAACAGCCGCGGGTCCAGCACGCCGGTGCGGCGAGCCTTGACGATCGCCGCCTCATACATCGCCGCGACGAGCGAGAGGATCACGGGCCGCAGCGCGTCCTGGTCGTGGCCGGCGGCCACGACATAGATCGTGTTGGGCCGCCCGTCGAGGAACCTCTCGGGCGTGAGATCCCCGACCGCGCAAGCGGCGACCTGGGGGTAGCGGTAGGCGCGCAGCAGGTTCAGGGCGCTCATCACGGTCGTCTCGCGGTTGCGCTCATCGCGTCGACTGACGCCCTGCAGCTGGTTCGCTGCGGCAGACGCGCCCGCGCCCTTCAGGACGCTGATCGCGTCTGTGAAGTCGCGGGCGTCCAGCCAGCGCACGAGCTCGCTCATGCTCTCCCCGGCGAGAGCAGCCGCGTGAAGCAGGGGCGCCAACATGCTCGCCGCCTCCTTGTCCCAGAACTCGTTGGCGGCGTTGCTGCTATCCGGGTGCGCGGCTGAGGCCAGCGCTTCACCCGCGCGGATCGCGCCCGGCCAGCTCCTTGCCGGGATCAGCGGGGTGAACCCGGCGCTCGAGCGATCCCCGAACGGGTCATATACCCACACGCGCCCGAGGCCGCGGCGGTAGGGCGCGGTCGCGTCGTAGATGTCGCGCTTGGTCGAGAGGACCAGCGCCGGCCCGTGGTGATCCAAGAGCCACGGCACCACGAACCCGCTGGACTTCCCCGAGCGCGGCGGCGCGACGACCATCGGCTGCACCTCCAGCTCGGCCGCCAGCGTGCGTGCCGGCACCCGGCCGATCATGCCGAGGTACGGGCGGCCCGAGACCGGACCTGGCACCCACAGGCGCCGCAGATCGGTGGGCAGCGCCCACGTCCGTTGGCGCACCCAGCCTCGCTCGACCGCGCGGTGAGCAACGGTGCGCTGATCCTTGCCGAGCGGCGAGCCGGCCCGCCACGCGCGCACTCGCCGATGAACCATCCACCCGCCACGGCCCAAGAGCGCCAGGCAGCAGACCGCGACGATCACATACGCAGCCGCTTGCGGGGCCGCGGCTCGCTCGGCAGTGGTCGGGAACGCCTCATACGGCGCGCTCCAGCCGCCGCGCACGAGCAGATGCCACATCGCGTGCGCGGCATCGCCAGCCGGCAAGTGCATCGGCCCACGCAGGGACACCAGGCACGCGGCCTGCGTCCAGCACCACGGCAGGACCCCACTGACGACCCCCGCGAGGGTGAGCACGCCAAGGACGCAGATGAATAGCCGCATCGCCGGGCGGCGCCCAACCGCATGAACCCTCATCGGGCTCCTCCAGCCGGCGAGGTGCGCCGTGGCGCCGAGGCCCGAGCGATCGGTGGTGATGAGTCTTTCATCGCTGGTGCTGACCACCAGCGACCCAAACCGGCCAACGACTTTTCAGGCCGGCGGTCCTCAGCTACACGCGCGAGCGCTCACTCGCCCGATCCGCACCGCCAATCCCAGGTGCCGCCGGAGCCGATTGCGAGTGCTCTTTGGCGAACTCGTTGGCCGCCCAGGAGCAGTCGTGGTCAGTAACCCAGGAAAGCCGCGGTGAACCCGTGGCCAGAACACGCAAGGAGATACGCCGATGCTCCACAGGCAACGAGAAAGAACGAGTCAAGGCCAGGTCAGAGCAGTTGCGCTGACTGGCTGTTCAAGCAGTCCCCGTTGGTTGTCGGCACGTCGTGTCTTGCCCCATTTTGGACACCGCCGGACTAGCGCTTCGGCCCCCCTGCGGGGGGCTTCCCTGCGCCCTAACGGGCTCCGGCTCCGCGCGCCGGTCGGCGTCTTTTTTGGGCGGCGTCACTAGCACCAACAACCACCAATAGGAGGAACAAGCAATGAACAACATCAACCGAGTCATCATCACCGGCAACCTGACCGCGGACCCCGATCTGCGCTCGACGCCGAGCGGAACCGCGGTGTGCAGCCTGCGGGTCGCCTGCAACACCCGCCGCAAGGACGGCGAGGAGTGGGTCGACAAGCCCAACTACTTCAACGTCACCGTCTGGGGCGGGCAGGGCGAAAACGTCGCCCGATACCTCTCCAAGGGCCGCCCGGTCGCGGTCGACGGTCGCCTGGAGTGGCGCGAGTGGGAGGCCCAGGACGGGAGCAAGCGCCAGGCGGTGGACATCATCGCCGACTCGGTGCAGTTCCTGGGCAGCGGCAACGGGAACGGCGCATCCAGCGAGGACAGCGGCGAGCTCGTCGCGGCGGGCGTCGGCGCCGAGGAGGACGTCCAGTTCTAGGGCAAACGGTCCGCGCCCCGGCCGGGGCGCGGACCACCAGCCCAGGCGGAGAGCGTGAACATGAGCCAAAGCCTCCTGATCGACCAAATCCTCGAAGACTTGAACGCGCGAGACGCCCGGCTTCGCGCGCTGTGGCAGATGACCCCAGCCCAACGGGTCGCGGCGATGCGACGCGGCGAACTGACCCTCGAGCAGTGCTCGGCATGGGCCGCGCGTCACCCCACACAGGTGCCGCTGCTCAACGGAGAGTTCGAGTACCTCGCCGTGTTCACCCCCGAGGTGTGTGAGTGACCTGGAGCGAGCAGCAAACCGACGTGGATCTCCTCACCTACCTGCGGATGCTGGCGGGCAACCCGCAGCGCGACCAGTTCTTTGACATGCGCTACCTCACGCCCGAGGGCAGGATGCGCCAACGGTTCGTCTCGGCGCTTCGCGTCGACCAGCTCGCACGCCGGATCACCGATCTGGCGTGCGAAGCGGATGTCTATGTCGGTGCGGCGCTGCGCGAGCGCGCGAACGGCGGCAAGAGCGCGATCAACGGCTCGCACCTGCTCTACATCGAGTGTGACGACCCGAACGCCAAGGACCGCCTCGACGGCTTCGCGCATCCCCCGACGATGGAGACCGCCTCGGGCACACCCGGCCATCTGCAGCTCTACTGGCGGCTCTACCAGCGTGCCGCCAACGCACAGGTCGAGAGCGCCAACCGCAGGCTCGCGCTGGAGCTGGGCGGCGACCCCGGCTGCTTTGACATCGCGCGCATCCTGCGGCCACCGGACACCTTCAACTACAAGCATGATCCGCCGCGAGCAGTGAGTCTCGTCGTGTGTCGCGAGGACGCTCGCTATACCCTTGCGCAGCTCACGGATGGGCTGCCCGATGACCCCGATCCGCGCGGTCCCGAGCGCCCCGGACCTGTCCGCTCGAGGGCAGAGCGCGCCTTGCTCGACCGTGAACTGCTCGTGATCCCGGCCGCCGAGTACGTTCGCGTGCTCGCGGGCCTCGTGCCCAACAGAGCCGGCAAGGTTCTCTGTCCCTTTCACCATGAGACTGACCCGAGTCTTCAGCTGTATCCCGACGGCAGCTTCTACTGCTACGGCCGCCACAGCAAGGACCGCGCGTGCCGCAAGGGCGGGACGATCTTCGACTTCGCTGCCGCCCTGTGGGGCATCGGCACCCGCGATCAAGACTTCCTCGAGCTGCGCGAACGCCTCGCCCGCGTCTTCGGGCTCCCATCAACCTCGATTGGAGGAACACGATGCCAGTGAACACCGGCAGACGCACGCGCGTCATCGCTTCGCTCATCTTCTTGGTGATGCTGAGCGGCTGCGCGCCGCCCGCCACCGAAAGCAGACAGCCCGGCACGCGCTCGCCTGCATTCGCATCCGACCGCCATTGCGTCGAGCGCCACGGCCTGCCGGACCTGCGCTGCACCCCTGGCGCGGTGCGCGCCGGGGTGTCGCTGTCCACAATCTGCGCCTTCGGCTACAGCCCATCCATCCGCCCACCGGAGAGCTACACCGAGCCGTTGAAGCTCCGTCAGATGCGCGCCTACGGCCTGCCGGGATCTCCCTCGGCCTACGAGGAGGACCATCTAGTGCCGCTCTCGATCGGCGGGGCGCCGCGCGATCCTCGCAACCTCTGGCCCGAGCCACGAAACGGCCCCGACAATGCCGAACAGAAGGACCAGCTTGAGACCTGGACCGCGCGGATGGCGTGCGCCGGGCGCATACCCCTGAGCCGCCTGCAGCAGGAGATGGCCACCGACTGGACGGCGCTCTATCGCCTCGCCGGTGGCGAGCGCGTCCTACGCAACTACCCGCCCGGCGGGTAGAGCGCCGCACGGCAGTCCTGCCTTCGCGACCTCGGCAGGCACGCCAGCCGACCGAACGCCGTCATCGAGGCGCGCTACGGTGACGTGCCGTGAGTGACCTACGGACAATCCCACTTGCAGTCACGCTCAACGGTCGTCAGGTTGACAGCGAGACCACCTGCGTATGGGCCGGACCTCACGTGCTCGTGATTGCCACCGTGCTGCCCGACCACGGACTCGCGCTGGAGCTCGATTCCATCTTCGTCGGCCACGAGGGCGTGCCGACCTGCGTAACTCACCTCACGCTCGGGCCCGTTGGGGAGGACCCTGTGATTGTGCCCGTCGAACACGAGCACGCAAGCCTCAATCCGAAGCTCAAGGCGCGTGACTGCGCCTACGAGCACGCTGAGATCGTGCTCGAGACGCTGAACCGGCTGGGCTACGAGGCTGGGATCAACATGCCCGACGACGCCTTCGAGGAGCTGGAGCGAGTCGAGCGCTGAGCCCCGCGTCGGTCGCTCAGACCAACGCTTCCTTCACGCGGCAAAAGGGGTTATCCGCCGCGGGTCTCGACCCCTCCAATGTTCGCACGCTGCGCGTGCGGTGGGTCGGGGATCGGCTCCGCACCGGGCGGGGTCGCCGACTGAAAGGAAGCGCGATGCTGTCCCACACACGAGGTTGGCCTTCGCAGCAGGGTTTTGCCTACGCCGGCATCGGCTCACGCGAGACACCACCGGGCGTGCTGGACCTCATGGGCCGCGTAGCCTCGCAGCTCTCGATCCAGGGCTGGGTTCTCCGCACCGGGATGGCCGGTGGCGCCGACCAAGCGTTCTATCGGGGCGCGACCGTCGGCGGAGCGCTTGAGCTCTACCTGCCCTGGCCCAGCTTCGAGGCCGACGCTCGCTCACCCGTCGGCGCCGCACAGCAGTACGTCCTCGGGCAGCCGAGCCCTGCCGCCTACGAGATGGCCGCGCGGTTTCACCCGGCCTGGTCCCGGCTGGCGCAGAGTGTGCGACGCCTGCACGCACGCAACTGCCATCAGGTGCTCGGCCCCGACCTAGCCAGCCCGGCGCGCTTCGTGCTGTGCTGGACACCTGGCGGTAGCCTCGATGGTCGCGGCCGGCGTGTCGGCGGGACCGGCCAGGCGCTTCGGATCGCCAATCACCACGGCATTGCGGTCTTCAACCTCGCCCGTCCAGAGCACGCCGAGCGGCTGTCAAGGCACTGCCCGCTCGACGCTCGCTGACGCAGGCGAGTGAACGACCCGTCGGAGTCGCACTCACGAACCGCGAGCGTACATCGCGGGCGCCGGCAGCCCCATGATCGCACCCCTATTGGGGTGCGGAGGGCTGCCACCGGCACCCGCAGCCGAGCGGGTCCACAACGGAAAGGACAGTCGTGATGCGCGACTCCTACGACACGACCCTGATCCTCTGGCCTGCCACACCACTCGCGGCGAGCGTCGCCGAGGAGCTGCGCGCCATCGGCGTCCCGCTCACAGAGCCGCAGGCGGCTCCGGGGTGCCTCACCGCGCGGCGCACCGAGGACGGCCAGCTCCTGCTTGAAATCTCCCGCGAGCGGCTCCACGGGCTCACCGATCTCGAGGCGGTGCTCGCCACCCTGCGGCTCGCCGATGTCTCCTACGTCGCCTGGGACGCGAGGAAGACTGAGGTTGCAGGCACCGCGCGCTCCTTTGACCCCGGCAGTCGCGTGGAGCGCGAGTTCACCGTGATGCCTGACGGTGAGCCGGTGCTCACGTTGAGCGACCTCAACGAGTTCGAGGGTCGCTACGGCACGGCGGAGGGCCTGCTCGAGGGCATCCAAACATGGCTACGGCTGCCGCTGCCTCAGAACCTCGGCGAGGTCAACGGATTCACCATCGTCATCGAGCCCGAGGACACCGATGACGACGAGCGCCTCTAGCCGGGCGGCCCTGGCTTCCCCGATGCTCGCACGCCCGTTGGGCGTGCCGGGGAAGTCGCACGGGCCTGCCGACAGGTGGGCCGAGAACACAACTGGAGGTGTGACGAATCGTGAGTACATCACTCACTCGCATCCGCGCCGGGCACTACCGGCACAAGCGTCTCGGCGTCGAAGTGCAGAGAACGGCAATGCCGGACACTCCCTGGCAGCTCGCTGGACCTGATCCCGACGGTAGCGGTGTCGTGCTCGCACGGACGCTCAGCGATGCCCGCGCGTTTCTGCGGGAGATCGAGGAGCGCATCGACGACGAGTGCGGAGCCCGAGCGCGAGCCTTGCGCGCCCTCGGCGAGGCGGTGCGGCAAGAGCGCGAGCAGGCAGGATTCAGCGCGCTCGCACTCGCCACCGCGAGCGGCATCCAGGCGAGCAAGCTCGAGGCACTCGAAGCTGGTCGGTTGGACGCGGATTTGGATCTGCTGCTCGCGCTCGCGCAAGCACTCGACATTCGCTACTCAGCGTTCATCATCCGCGCCGAAGCGCTGACAAGCGACGGCCTCTCCTCACCACAGGGCGCCGAGCGCGCTCTGCTCGCGCTTCACCACTACCTGTTCCCCGAGCGATATGAGGACGTGCCGACGTATGAGTGGCACGCCGGCACGATCGAGGACGTGGCAGCGATGCTCGAGCGGGCGCTGGTGAACGATCCGCGCGCGGAGCTCTCACCGAAGTGAACAATGGTCTACGCACTTGCGTCAGCGCGATACAGCAGCGGAGCGTGCCGACACCTCGCGGCGGGTCCCTTAGCTCCCCAATTGTGGCACGCCCTACGGGCGTGCCGGGGGGTCGCACAGGGCCCGCCGCCCCGGTGGGCCTGCGATACCAAATGGAGGACGAAATGCCAACCATGACCCAGGCCGACCAAGCCACATCGGAGGCCGAGCAGGGCACCTACACGCTGTGTGACATCGCCGTGAGCCACATCGTGGTCTCGGAGAACAACCCGCGCAAGCAGTTTGATGAGCAGGAGCTCGAACGGCTCGCGCACGCGATGTCCACGCGCGGGTTTAACCACCCGATCCTCGTCAAGCCGGCCGAGCGGGAGGGCTACTACGAGATCATCGACGGCGAGCGGCGCTGGCGTGCCGCCCAGCAAGCGCAGGTCGAGCTGATACCAGCGCTGGTCAAGACGCGCCCGGATGCGCCGGGTGCTGACCTGCTGGACGCGATGCTTGCCAACGGCCTCGGCATCTCGCTGGACGTGCTCGAGGAGGCGCTCGGCTACGAGACGCTCATCAATGATGCGGGCTACACCCGCAAGGGAATCGCCGAGTCGTTCCAGATTCCGCTCGCGCGGGTTCGTGAGCGACTGCTGATTCTCGACCTCCCCGAGAAGCTGCGCCATCAGGTGGCCGCCGGGATCGTCCCGCTGATGGTCGTCAAGACCCTCGGTGCGCTCGCGAAGATCCATCCCGACCTCGCCGAGGTCGCCGTCAAGCGCGTGCTCGGTGGGCCCGTGAAGCAATGGGACGAGCCCACCACCTGGGAGCATCTCCTCGCAAACCCGATCTCGGTGGTGATCGGTGAATATGAGGAGCAGCTCGCAGACCTGCCCAAGGACGTATTCGTGGCGGGTTGCAGCTACCCCGTCTCGGCCTTCGAGCTCGACGAGGAGACGACCCAGAGCATGGGCCTGCTGTGCGAGCTCCTGCAGATCGAGCCCGAGGAGTTTCCGGTCGACTTCGACCGCGAGCTGCTCGACCAGGCGCGCGCACTGAACGCAGCGCACCTGTCGGCCAACAAGGCGGAGGCCATCATCGTCGGTGCCGATGTCGCCCGCCAGCTCGCCGGCGACCTGATTGACAGGAGCCTGAAGACCGAGCTCAAGCAGGCGCAAGACGAACGCGAGAACGCTGAGCGTGCGAGCGCTCCGCGACGGCACCGGGCAGACGGTGGCGACGGCGAATCGGGCGAGGCAGATGCTATGCAGCCGCCGTCAGACGAGGAGATCGAGGCAGGCCGCAAGCGCGCGCTGGAAGAAGACCGCCGTCTGTGTGACGAGACGATCGCCCGCAACCAGCGACTCGGTGCGGCGCTCATCAAGCAGGTGTGCAAGGTGAGGGTCGACGAGCGGGCTCTGAAGATCCTGACCGCGGCGCCGATCTCTGCCGACCTCGCCAAGATCGCTGCGCGTGGAGCGCGTCTCGCGTTTCCCGGCTGGGCAGAGCTCTCGACTCGAAAGAACGGGTCGACCAAAGCCGAGTACCTCGACTACCTCGCGGGTGAAGCGAAGGCCCAGGAGTTCCTCGCGGGTGCAAGCACCGCAGCTGAGATCGCGGGACGAACGCTTGCGCTGCTGGCCGCCGCTCGCTGGGCGAAGGAGAAGCACGCGGTGTCCAACTCAAAGGCCAGCAACTACACGCTGCGCTTCACGAGTTACAGCGACCGTGGCGTGCCGTGGCAAGGCGAAGTCGAGGACTTGCTCGATGAGATCCTGATCGAGAAGCTGCCCCCCGAGGTCGCCGACCCGATCCGCGAGGCCAAGGAACACCGCGAAGCGGTGCGTGCCGAGGAGGAGCGCCGCGAGCGCGAGCGCGATGGCGTTGTCGCGCAGTTCATCGAGCAGGCCCCGAGCCTGACGTGCGATGAGCGTCAGGCCGAGATCCAAAGGCTGCGTCACGAGTATGGCTTCTCCGCGATGCCGCCCGAGCAGAGCCGCAAGCTCATGGAGCTGCCCGAGCCCACCGACAGCGGGGCTGCCGAGGAGGCCAGCGGTGAAGCCACGCCGCAGGACGAGAGCGAGACGCCAGCCCCACCCGAGATGGCGCTCGCCGCCTAAACGACCCAGGACCGTGCGGCGGGGCGCTCACCCCGCTCCGCCGCACGCCCAACAAACCATCGCCCCAAGCACGGGGCGCACCCGGACTTCAGAGGAGGACAGATCATGGGCTGGACCGGAGGACAGCTACAGGGACCATTCACCGCACGCGCCGCGATCGAGTTCGAGCTCGGCGCAGAGTTCCTTGCGCGGGTCATCGACACCGTGCGCTACGGCACCGTCATCTACGCCGCCGTGCGCTCACACGACGAGAAGGAGATATTCGGCCTGGTGCTGCTCGCCGAGCGCCGAGGCGGCATCCTCTACACCAAGCCGATCAGCGAGGACATGGGACCAGCGGAGGACCGCTGCCCCGCCCGCATCCTCGATCTGCTCACCGAGCCGAGCAACGACTACGCGCGTGAGTGGCGCGAGCGCTGCCGCGCCCGCCTCGCCAGAGCGCACCCACGCAAGGGACAGACCGTCACCTTTGCCAAAGCGCTCACATTCACCAACGACGAGTCACACAGCACATTCACCTACCAGGGCGGCTCGCGCTTCCAAACCGACGACGGCTGCCAATGTCACATCCGCTGTTGGCAAGACCTTGAGTTCACTGCCGTGTAGTGACAAGTAGACCTCTGGGCCGCAGGTACTACGGCTCGTTACTCCGGGCCGGGTTCGAGCGCACCCCTTTAGGCCAGCAGACCGGCTCTAACGGCGCGTAAAGCCCTGCGCTTCGCGTCGCCTGGCGGCGATCCCCAAGGGACAGGGCTTGACACACCTTGCCGGCCCGCTCTGGCCGGGGCGTGCTCAACCCCGACCTCAAGGAGATAGCGATGAGCAAGGACTCACGGCGACCCAGCGGTCTACTCGTCCCAGCGCATGTGCAGCTCGGCAAGCCACGCGCGGTTCACTGCAGGCGCGAGCGCCACCACGTTTACATAGGGCGCCCCTCGAAGTGGGGCAACCCGTTCGTGGTGGACAAACACGGTGCGAGAGGCGAGTGCATCGCGCTGTATGAGAGTTGGCTGCGCGAGAACGCCGCGCTGTTCGCTGCGCTCGATGAGCTGCGCGGACTGGTGCTCGGATGTTGGTGCGCGCCGCACGCTTGTCACGGCGATGTGCTGGCACGGTTGGCGAACGCGAGCCTCCTCGAGCGTGAGCGCTGGCTCGAGCTCGCGGCGTAGACACAGCGCGGCGCTGGCTGCCGGACGGATGGCACCCTTGCGCTTGCCCCTGCGGGCGGGGGCAGCTCAGTCATCGACAGCGAGCACCACGGCTGGTGCGCAGCGCGACCGTCGGCCTCCGGCCGGTGTGAGCCACTCCGCGCAGCGCTGGCCTGCATCTGCCAGGGCACGACCGGCCCCGTTATGTCGCCGCTATGCGGCTGGGAGCCGGCCGCAGGGCTTCGCCCAGCGGTGCGACGGCCAGCTCGCCCGAGGCGAAGCTGCTCACACAACCACGGAGGCACACGATGGTCCGCTATCTCATCCCCGAGTCGCCGTTCTTCAAGGTTCCCACGTCGCAACTGCTCTGCACCCACACGCCGACCGTGCGCTGGTCCTACGAGCCCACAAGCTCATCCGACCCACGCTTGCGACGGCTCGGCCAATGAACACCAAGCGCTGCGCGACACCGCGTTCTCACAAATCGGGCGCCGGCAGCCACCAATAATCGCACCCCTGCGGGGTGCGCGAGCGGCTGCCACCGGCACCCGCACGTGCGGGGGTCATCACCCCAAAAGGAGAGCCGACCGTGACGATCACACATACTGCCGAGGACGAGCCGGTCGAGCTTCACACCAATCTCGTCTGTATGTGCTGCGGGCACATACAGCCCGTGCAGCGCGACCAGCTGCCATCACGCTGCGAGAACTGCCGCGAGTCATTCACCGCTCACGGCTACTTTCTCGAGGACTACGGCACCGACGCGGAGGAGCTGTCACAGGAAGTGTTGGACAGGACGGCCAGCCTGCCCGTCACGGGAGCCAGTCGATGAGCGCGCTGCGGCCGTCCCTCACTATCGCCTATACGGGCGAGCTGGTAGCGGTTGACCCCGAACGGATCACCGAGGAGATGTTCGTGCCCAACGTCGGGTACGACGACGACCTGCGCGCCGACGATCAGCCAGGCGCGAGCGCCGTCAGCCTGTTCAGGGAGGCCGAGTCCGAAGGTGCGCTCGTGATCCCCGACTCTCTCGCGGTCGACTGCCACGCCCGAGACGACCTTCGCTTCAGCGGGTTCATGCTGGTGGCCCAGCCGACCGAGGATCTCTGCACAGGCGTCACCCGCGGCTGGTGTGACGCGGAGACGATCGCACGATCGCGCGGCGACGAGCGAAAGGACAACGATCCAGCGGTCGTGACGGAAGCGCTGTCTGTCATCGCAGCGGAGCTCAACGCCGCGCTGAGCGGGCAGTGAAGCCCAATTAGGTGAAAACCGGCGGCGCACGTCGCCCGGACGGGTTCCAGATGTTGCTGGCGGCATCCGCGTCTAACACGAGGGTCCTATCACACCCCTCCCTGAGAGATCGGCTGACGCCTTCAAGCAATTGAGAATCTCCCCCTGGCGGGGGAGCACTGATTTCACATTATCAATTGCTTGACTCTCCTTCCGGGGTGTGATGAGCAGAGGGCAAGTTCGCAAGCTCACAAACCACAGAAAGGCAGCACACCATGAGCCCTCTCGCATCAGCACACAGCACAGCGACCCCCAGGCAGCTTTCATACATCAAGCAGCTCGCTCTACAGACCGGCACCACGTTCACCTTCCCCAAGACACGACGCCACGCGAGCTGCGAAATCGAGCGACTGAAGGGACTCAACGCAACAAGGGGCCGTTACCTCGAAGCTCCGCCGCTTGATCTGGACCCAGGCGAACAGCCCTACGCGACCGAGCAGAAGCCCGGCGAGACTGTCGGCTACGGGTCAAGCGCGCGGCGCGGAGACCCAGCCCCGCGGCGCTCGGCGCCGGCGCCGCAGCGAGCGGCGGGTGAGCCGTTCGAGCTCGGGCGCTATGAAACGAAAGCAGGAGAACAGCGAGCGCTCTACGGCATCCGCGTGGACGGCAAGCCGCGGATCATCGACGCGGCGGCCGATCAGGCGGGGCGCATCTACACAGTTGAGGAGGAACTGTGCGAGCAAGGCGGCAACAGCGAAGTCAAGGCGCTTGTGGCTGACTACATTGCGCAGGCTGAGCAGCTCGGGCGCATCCCGATGGCAAAGAGCCGGCGCCGCGGGCGCGAGCAGGTGGCCCAGGATGCCTAGCGTGTCAGAGGCGCTGGCCGCACCCCCGCGGGTGATTCGATCCGCGGGGGCCAGGTCGCAGGCCGTCGCCCTCCAGATTCTGGCACGCCCACAGGGCGTGCCGGGGAACGGGCTCCGCGGCCCCGCACCGGGCGGGGCCCGAGTCCTGATCGGAGGCCCTGCAATGAGCAACAGTCCCGAGGTGATCCTCGTCCTCGGCGAGGGACACGAGAACGAGTCGCTCGCGCAGGAGCTCGCGCTAGACGGCTACCAGCTGCGTCGCGCCAGCGACTCGCAGGGACTCCGAGCGCGGTCGACTCCCGGCGACATCGACCTCATCGTCCTCGGTCCAGCGCCGCACCAGGCCGAGAGACTTCACTCAGTGCGTGCGCTGCGCGCGGGCGAACTCACCCCCGAGGTGAACCCAGGAGCGCGCGTGCTCTGGGTCAGCGCGACCGAGGAGACAGCCGAGGTGCTGCGCGCGTTCGAGGCTGGCGCCGACGATGTGATCCGCTCGCCATTCATCTACGCGGAGCTGCTCGCTCGTGTGCGAGCGCTGCTGCGCCGCAGCACCCTCAGCTCCGCCGGTGTCATCCAGTTCGGAGCGCTGCGGATCGACACGACCGCGCACCAGGCGACGTTCGGATCAAGACCGCTTTGCCTACGCCGCCTTGAATACGCGCTGCTCGTGCATCTCGCGCGTGACCCTGGCCGTGTCTACACCAAGGAGGAGCTGCTGCGAGAGCTGTGGGGCTATCGCTCACAAGGCACGACGCGGACCGTGGACACCCACGCTTGCCGCCTGCGGCGCTCGCTCGCTCACGCCGGCGCTGGAGGGTGGCTGACCGCAGTGCGGGGTGTCGGCTATCGCCTCGCGCCCGACGGGCACGGCGAGCTGCGCGTGCTGGCCGGTGGACGTAGCGCATGAGCGCGGTCCACGGGGCCTTGCCCCTCCCGATGATCGCACGCTGCGCGTGCGCGGGATTGGGGCAGCGGCCCGCGCCCCGCGGGCTCAGAACCTGAAGGAGAGCCATGAGCACCATCACAGCACCCGAGCCCTACGCAGCTCCGGCGCAAGTCGACTCAAGCCCACGACGCGCCCGGCACCTGGGCGGGTATGTCGCGCTTGACAGCGGACAGACGCGCCAGATCCTCAGCCTCCAGCGCCCTGACGGGAGCACGCTCGTCGTCGACTATCACCTCGACACGCTCGGCGACGGGCGCGTGGTCGCGCACATCTCACCCGATGAGCCACCCGAGAACGAGCGCATCATCTGCGAGCTGTACCTCGCCGACGACACCAAGGGTCGCTGCCGGGCGCTGACAGCAGAGGATCTCGAGGCCACTCGCCACGCCACCCCGCCGCTGCCAAGCACCCAGGCCGAAGCGCAGAGCACGCAACTGCAAGACGCCGAGGGCCACCTCTACCGCATCCGCGAACTCGCCACCAATGAGCCGATGTCCGAGCTGCGCTGGACACGTTCTCGCCAGCCCGGCCGCAATGAGACCTTCGACGTGCTGACCCTCCGCGATGTCGTCGCCCGCCTGGAAGCCTACGAGCCAGCACGAACCCTCACCAGCGACGCGCTCGCTCTGCACAGTGAGGACTCATCGCCTTCCACGTATCGACTCCGAGCCGAGCTCGAGCGTCTGAGCGAGAGCGCCATCGTGCTCAACCGTGGCCTGCGCGAAGCCGTCCAGTACCGGGTCCAGCGGGGCGATACGACCTTGAGTCAGATCGCGCTGCGCTGCGGGCGCATCAAGCGCGACCCTCGCGGAAACGTCAGCGGAGAGACAAGCTGGCTTGCCCGTCGCATTGGCCAGCTACCCGAGGGAGGCGAGCAGAAGCCCTGCCCCTGGATTCGCATCGACGTGCTCGCGCTCATCGCGCGCGACGGCCTCGGCACGAGCCCTCTCGAGGTCGAAGCGGCGTAGCCCGACGCAAGAAGTGTGGCGGCGGAAACCGGCGGTCGCACCGACAGCATCCAGACACCAACACAGAGGGGAGCAGTTATGAGCACGACGGGCGCAGAGACAGACAGAGACGAGCCGTGGGCATACGGCTACACCATCCGCGACATCGAAGCGATGGATCGCTTCGATGCGTTCGAGGCCGGCGTCACCGCCGGCGAGAGCCGAGCACGGGAGCAGCTCACAGGATGGGTCTTGCTAGTCGGGGACCCACGCGGCGGGTTCGACGTCATCGGTCCATTCCCGAGCCAGGCGGCAGCAGAGGCGCGCGCGTCGCGCTGGGACGACGCCGACTGGTGGCCGATCGAGCTTCAGCAGCGCGCCGACGGCGAGGAGGATGCCCGGCCCGGCACATGACGTTCTACCCGACACGCCGAGATCACGGCCTCGCCGTGGACTAACTTCAAGGAGTTCCGGCGAGTTGGCGCCCGCTGACGCCCACACGACTTCGCTCGGCGGGGTGGCCCTCACGCGGGCTCGCGCCCGGCTCGGCAGCCTGCGGCTGCCACACCGACCCCCCGGCTGCGTGACCGCCGCCGGCGTGGCCGACCAGCAACGGCCAGGTAGCGCACGCGGGCTTCGCCCGCTGTAACCGAGCCTCCCTGCGGTCGGCTCTGCACCGACCCCGGCACTGCACGCCTCACGGCCTACGGTCTGCTCGCTGGACTGCTGGCTTACGCCGCAGCCAGCACGGTCGGCCGCTTCGCGGCGACCTTCGCAGCCCTCCGGCCTGCGCGGCTTCGCCGCGACCGGCGCACAGCACCAAGCCCGGACAGACTAGATGCTCACCTGAGCGGGCGCTGTGGACGCGCTGTGCAAATTCGTTGGCCGGTTTCGTGCGGTCGTGGTCTGTATCCGTTGTGATGACCGCAGCCAGCATCGGTGCCGCCAAGGGCGGAGGGTACGCGCGCTACCTGGAGTCAAAGACCGTGGAGCCAGAGCGCGGCGACTACTACCTGAGCCCCGACGGGGAGCCCACCCAAGCCCCCGGCCAGTGGCTTGCGAGCCCCGACACGCTCGCGCGGCTCGGGATCGAGGGCAGCTCGATCGAGGGCCCAGAGTTCATCGCGCTGATGGAAGGTCGTCACCCTCGAAGCGGTGAGTTCCTTCGCCGGGCGGGCGCCACCGGCGGCCGTGGCGGCGGGATCGACCTGACGTTCAGCGCCCCGAAGTCGGTGTCTGCCGTGTGGGCGCTCGGGGACGCGGACCAGCGTCGTGAGATGGAGGCGGCGCACGCTGCGGCGGTGAGCGAAGCGATGGCTCATCTCACCGAGACGGTGCCGACGGTGCGCCGCCGCTACGACGGGCAGCAGGTCGAGGAGCACGCGCGAGAGGTGGTGGCCGCCGAGTACCGCCACACCACTTCGCGGGGTGTCCTTGCAGGAGACGGCCCCGACCCGCAGCTGCACAGCCACGTGGTCATCACGAACGCGATCCGCGAGGACGGGAAGATCGTCGCGGTCGCTTCCAGGCCGATCTTCCGCTCCGCACGGGAGGTCGGTGCCTACTACCGCTCGGCGCTCGCGCACCAGCTCCAGCAGCGTGGTTATGCGATCGAGCGGGGCACCGGCAAACATGGGCGCTACTTCGAGATAGCCGGGGTGCCGCGCGGTCTGCTCGACGCCTTCTCCGCGCGCAGCCGCGAGGTCGCCAGAGCCGCCGAGCGCTTCCGCGCGCAATGGGGTCGCGCGCCCGAGCGCGGCGAGCTGCGAGCGCTCAAGCTGGAGAACCGCAAGGCGAAGGCGCTCGTCACGCGCGCCGACCTGCAGGTGGTCTGGAACGAGACCGCCGCCCGCTTTGACTTCGCCGGCGATAAGCCCACGCGGCTGCTCGGCATCACCGGCGAGCCGGCGCCTGAGCGTGCGCTCGAGGATCGCGTCGAGGAGCGCCTGACCGAGCGCGCCGCGACGTTCGAGCCGGGCGAGTTTCGCGCGGTGCTGCTCGAGCAGTCCGTCGGTGAGCTCTCACCACGCGAAGCGCTGGACCTCTCACGGGCGATGATCGCCGAGCGCCGCGTCCTGCCGTTGGAGGGCGGACTGATGACGACGCTCGCTGTGCGCGCCCGCGAGCAGGCGATCGAGCGCAGGTTTGCCGGGCTCGCCAGCAACGGTGGTCGGGAGGTGGGGGAGAAGGCCCGTTCGATCGCAGGCGATCAAGTAGCCGAGCGGATCGGGGGACGCCTCAGCGCCGAGCAGACCCATGCGCTCCAGGTAATCACCGGCCCCGAGCGCGGCGCGATCCTCGTCGGGCCAGCGGGCACCGGCAAGGGTGTCGTGATCGACGCCGCCGCCCGCGCCGAGCAGTACGGCGGCCATCAGACCCTGGGGATCGCCGTGTCCGGGTCCACCGCGCAAAGGCTCGGCCAGGACAGCCCCGCGCTCGCCGGTCAGACCTTGACCCTGGACGCGCTCGTCTCGCGCGTGGAGCGCGGCCAGCTCCACATCGACAGGGACACGACGATCTACTTCGATGAGGCCGGCATGGCGGACACTGACCGCCTCGACCGGCTCACCGAGGCCGTGGAGCACAGCGGGTCAAAGCTCGTGGCGATCGGCGACGCCGCGCAGCTGCCCTCGATCGGCGCGGGAGGCATGTTCGAGCGGCTCGCCCTGATCGCCCCAAGCGCGGAGCTATCGAACATCCGCCGGACCCTTGACCCCGACGAACAGCGCGCGTGGTCAGACCTGCGCGCCGGACGATCCGACAGGGCGATGGCGCACTACCACTCGCGCGGGCAACTGCACATGGAGAACACCCGCGATGAGGCCGTCGAGCAGGCCGCGCAGAACTGGGCGGCGCTCACCGAGACCCACGACCCGAGCGAGGTCGCGCTGATCTCCGACGCCTCAAACCAGGAGATCCACCGCCTCAACGCCCGCGCCCAGCACTTCCGCGCAGAGCGCGGCGAACTCGGCGAACTCGAAGTCCCGGTGCCCGGCGTCCACTACGGCATCCGCCAGGGCGACCGGGTAGCGATGATCGACCAGCACCACGAGCCAGGCGTCGAGCGCATCGAGAACGGCAGCCGCGGCGAAGTCCTCGACATCACGCCGGCCGGGGAGGTGCTGATCGAGTTCGACGTGACCGGCCGCAAACGAACATTGGCCGGGGACGATCTCGGCCGTGTTCGCCTCGGCTACGCGCAGCACATCCACCGGGCGCAGGGCGCGACCGTCACCCGCACCCTCGTCGTGACCGGAGGCTGGCAGACCAGCAAGGAGCCCGCCTACGTCGAGGCGTCCCGCGCCCGCCAGGGCACCGACTGGTTCGTCTCCCGCGAGGATCTCGGCGTTGAAGGGCACGACACCGCCCGCATCCAGCGCCTCGCCGAGAACATGCGCCGAAGCCACGCGCAGACCCCATCGCTCGCGCACCCCGAGATGGCAGACCGCGACTACGGCACTCACTTTCACCGCTCGATCGCGCCCAGCCGCACCAGCCGGATACCGGGGATCGTCCGCACCCTCAATCGCATCGTCAACCCACCAGCAGAGGAGCGAACACGATGAGCCAACGAATCCAGATCGTCCTACCCGACCCCGTAGCCCAGCAGCTACGCGAGCTCGCCGCCGGGGCCGACACGCCACCCTCCACGCTCGCCGCACAGATCGTCTCGGGCGGCGTCGCGCTCGCCGCCAAGGACGGCAAGGTCCGCCCGCTGCGCCCTGCGCCGGCGCTCGTCGGCGGCAACGGCAGCGAGCGAGCGCCGTGGCTTGAGCCCTACGGCGGCGACGCCGACTGGCGCCAGCAGATGTGGGGCGCGGTCGTCGCGCTGCACGGCCGCTACCCCACCCAGCTTGAAGCGCTCAAAGACAAGTGGTGGAAAGACGACTCGCAGACCGAGACGCTGTGCGCGCTCGCCGTATGGCGAGCAGAACTGGACGACGCCGGCCAGGACCCACGCGACGAGCTCGCCTTCCAGAACCAGCTCGCCGACTACTCCCAACTCCTTAGCCGCCAAGGCGGCGGCGTCACCAAGGCATGGAAGCCCGGTGCGCCGCCGCCGGAGTGGGCCCCGAAGTAGCCGCCGAACCAACTCGACCGTTACATCTTTGACGCGCTCTGTGTCAGCTTCGCGTCACACGCTCACAACGCTGCACAGGCTTTGTACGGTCGGTCCACAACTGCACATTTTGGCGCCGGCGACAGCTCTAACTGCCCCGGCGCCGTGACACAGGAGAAGGAACCTCCCATGCCTAAATACCGTACCCCAGACGGGTTGGAGGAGCACGCCTGCATCGACCGTGCCGTGCTCGACCTCATGGTCGATCTCGAGAGGCAGCGGCCGTGGGCCGAAGACGAGATCGCCCGCACCATCAGCACTCCCGGCGATGTCCGCGACAGCCTCCGGCGACTGCGCACCTCAAGACTCATCCACCGCTGGAACGACCTCGCCGTCGCCTCGCACCCTGTCGTGCGCTTCCACGAGATCAACCAGCCCGGCGATGGTCTTAGCCCCGGTGAGGCCAGGGAGCGCCATTGGGACAAGGCCGTCCTTGAAGGTCTCCTCGTCCGCAGCGCCGACGGCGAAGGGCCGCGCACCCAGCAGCAGACCTACGAAGCGTTCGGCGCGAGCAAGCGCAAGAAGAAGCTCGCCATCGACGACGCGCTGGACCGTCTTGACGGCGCCGGTCTCATCGAACGTCGCGGCGGGCGCTCGATCGCCTCGGAGGTCGCGCGGCGCCTCGATGAACTCATGACGCTCTGACGCGGGGTCAGCCATGCGCGTCAACCCACTGGCCTTGAGCCAGGCTGTCCTCCCCAGCCTGGCCAAGGTCGGCATCCACGAGGTCGAGCAGCTCGCCGGACCCCGCACCGGCGAGCTGCTCCGCCGCCCCGAGCTCAATAGCGGAGTGGAGCTGTACGAGCTGATTTGCGAGCTTCATCGCCACGGCCTGACGCCGTTCTCAAGCTACGGCGGACACATCGAGACTGAGCGCGAGCTGGAGATATTCCGTCTCCGCGCAGTCGAGGGCTTGACCTTCACCGAGATCGGAGAGCGGGTTGGGCTCAACCGAACCCGTGTTGATCAGCTTCTACGGCTGCACTTTCGCTTGGATGAAGTGCCGCCAGCCGCCAAGCGCAGGAGGCGAGCACGCAATGACTGATCGGTCGCTGCGGGATATGCACCCGAGTTCGGGCCGCGAGCCGATTCTCGTCGTGGAGGCTGATGCGGACTTCGGACGAAAGCTCGTCGAGCAGCTCGCCGCCGACGGCCATCCGGCCGAGCTTGCCCGCACCGCCAGTCATGCCGAGATGATGGCGGGCGCCCGTCCGCCCCGATTGGTCGTGCTCGGGGAACTCGACTCACCGAGGGGCAGGCTCGACCTGTTGGAGACGATTCGCGGACACGGCCCCGAAGTCTCTCAGCGGCAGACATCCCCACCGTGGCCACAGAATCTCCCGGTGATCGTCCTCAGCTCGCACACAACCGAGCTCGACATGCTGCGGGCGTTTGAGGCGGGCGCAGATGACTTCCTGGGCCGCCCCGCCCGCTATCTGGAGCTGCGAGCGCGTGTGCGCGCGCTACTGCGACGGGCAGCCGGCAACAATCAGCGGGTAGGACCACTCCAGATCGGCCCGTTGACGATCGAACCGGCCGCCCACGCGGTGAGCCTTGCAGGCAAACGCCTGGAGCTACGCCGCCAGGAGTACGAGCTGCTGCTGCACCTTGCGAGCGATCCCCGACGGGTGTTCCACAAGCAAGAGCTACTAAAAGCCGTGTGGGGATACCGCTCGCCCGGCACCACAAGAACCCTCGACAGTCACGCCAGTCGCCTACGCCGCAAGCTCGGCGCCGCCGGTGAACGCTGGGTCATCAACGAGTGGGGAGTCGGCTACCGGCTGATCTGAGCGGGACGAGCGGCCTCGTACAAACGGCTCACACTGCCGGGCTGACAGAGCCGTCGCCCGCCGGCTCCTCGATACGGCGCGGCAGAACGATCTCGGTGGCCTCATCCGGTGTCACGTCCACGTAGAGCACTGCTGACCCGGCTCGGCCCCAGCAATCGTCGCGACGGGGTTCCCAAGTAGCGTGTTGCCGGCCATGAACCTGCAGGAGATCGAGGATCGCGTCGCGCAGCTGGACCTGGACCTGGCCCTGGGACCCGAGTTCATCTACTCGCTCCTACTCGCATACGGTCTCCCGAAGGCCGGCATCGCCCGACTGAGATCCGGGACCTACAACCGTTCTGCTGTCCCTGGCGAGACGCTCTGGAAGGGCAGGGTCTTCGATCGTTACGAGGCCAACGGCGCCGACCTCCATGCCGCGATCGACACCGTCGGCGCTGACGAACGAGTTCAGCGCGAGCATCCGCGGTTCGTGATCGTTCGCGACGCCGCACGGCTCTTGGCGCTTGACACGGTCACCCGCGACACCCTCGACATCGGTCTATCCGAGCTCCACTCGAACGCCGCCTTCTTCCTGCCGTGGGCCGGAATCGAGAAGCAGCAGCTAGAAAACCTCCACTATGCCGACGTCAAGGCGGCCGACCGGATGGCGCGCCTCTATGAGGAGATCGTCCGCTCGAACGACATCGAGTCGATCGATGACGTCAATCGCCTCAACGTGTTCTTCGCGCGACTCCTTTTCTGCTTCTTCGCCGAGGACACAGGCGTCTTTCCAAAAGGCGCATTCACGGACGCCGTGGCGTCACTGACGAGTCCCTCAGGCGAGGACACGTCCTTGTTCTTGGACGCCCTATTTGCGGTGCTCAACACATCGGACAACGACCGAACCCACATTCCCGCCCATTTCCTGAGGTTTGGGCACGTGAACGGGAGCCTCTTCGATGTAACGGCGCCGTCGCCGGGATTCACCACAAAGGCTCGTTCCATCGTCATCGAGTCTGGCACGCTCAACTGGTCGCAGATCAATCCAGACATCTTTGGCTCGATGATGCAAGCGGTCGTGCATCGCGGCGACCGCCAGGCCTTCGGGATGCACTACACGAGCGTCGAGAACATTTTTAAGGTGATCGGGCCGCTTTTCATCGACTCACTGCAGACCGAGCTCGACGCCGCCGACACGGTTCCCAAGCTGCGTCGCTTCATCACGCGGCTCTCGAAAGTCCGTGTCTTCGACCCAGCGTGTGGGTCTGGGAACTTTCTCGTTATCTCCTATAAGGAGCTTCGCCGTCTCGAGCATCAGGCGCTGCAGCGAATAGGCGAGCTAGATGCCTCGTCAGCGTCGCTTTTCACGTTCTCCGAGATCAACCTCAACAGCTTCTACGGCATCGAGATCGACGGCTTCGCACAGGAGATCGCGATGCTGGCGCTGTGGATCGCCAAGCACCAGATGAACACCGAGTTCAAGGAGCTGTTCGGCGCCGAAATCCCACTGATTCCACTTCGCGACGCGGGCAACGTCGAGTGGGGTAACGCGACAGAACTGGATTGGGAGGACATCTGCCCGAAGCGTGACGGCGAGCTCTACGTGATCGGAAATCCGCCGTACGCAGGATCGTCGATGCAGAGCGATGAGCAGAAGGCGGAGTTCGTCGAGTTCTTCGGCACGACGAGGTACCCGAAGAACCTCGACTACATTGCGCTGTGGTTTATCAAGGGCGCGCGCTACATCGCCGACGGAGGGGCAAGCTTGGCATTCGTGACGACCAATTCGGTCTCGCAGGGTGACCACGTGGGGCTCATGTGGCCGTACATCTACGATCAGGGCGTTGAGATCGCCTTTGCTCACCAGTCGTTTCGGTG
>Ga0208849_1000761_pt1 | contig 26900 bp, 32 predicted proteins | sample NGESurdeep072012_10_FD_184470 | JGI IMG/M metagenome (GOLD analysis project Ga0208849, IMG submission 184470) | Arctic peat soil microbial communities from Barrow, Alaska - NGEE Surface sample 53-3 deep-072012 (SPAdes) | ecosystem: Environmental > Terrestrial > Soil > Wetlands > Peat ... | reverse complement strand
CTTCCCTGAACTGGCGCGGATCACCGAAGCTTGGTTTGACACCCAGCTCGACTGTCGCGGCGAAACGCGTCCGCAGTTCATGAAATGGCGCCAGTTCGCCGACCAGGCGGCCGACCGCATCTATCGCGCCGTCGCCCGCTCCCTGGAGGCGGCGCCCGAGGCCCGCGAGGTGCGCCTGCCGATCCTCGATGCCTACAATCCCGAGGGATCGACCAACCACGTGGACTTCACCACTTCGAAGACCAAACTTCTGAAGACGGTCAATTCCCCCATCACCCACGTCGTCGCCGACTTCGACTGGGAGCTCGGCTTCGCCGAAGCCATGGAGCGGATGGATGGCCAGGTGATCGCCTACGCCAAGAACCACAATCTCCACTTCGAGGTCCCCTACGAGAACCTCGGCGAGATGAAGCGCTATCGCCCCGACTTCATCGTCCGGCTGGACGATGGCCATGGGTCCGCCGACGCGCTTAATGTGGTGGTCGAGATCAAGGGTCAGCGCGACGCCGCCGATGCCGCCAAGGCCGACACCATGGAAAGCCTCTGGGTCCCGGCCGTGAACAACGCCCGCCGCTTCGGCCGCTGGGCGTTTGTCGAGATCGGCCAGGATAGATACGAGACGGAACGGGCCATTCTCGCCAAGGCCCGCGAACCGACCCTTGCGTGACGATCGCATAGTTGACATATATAGCAACTTAAACGGCGAGGACGGCTGCTCGCCGGGCGCTCCAGGAGCGGCGGCTCATGGCGTGGGCGCCCAGGGGACGGTTGGTCGCGGAGCGCGGTCGTCTGCTCCTGGCGAGCCAGCCCGATAAACGGATGGCGCGAGAGTGGAACGATGGCTCTGTCGATCGCGAGGCTCTCCGCGGACGGATCGAAGCCGTATTCGATCTGTTCCTTGAGCGCGGAGGCCACGGGCTGCGGCTGTTCAAGTCAATCGGAGGAAGAACGGGAATGTGCGCGATGACCATCCTCTCCCCCGATCCGGGCGCCCGTCTGATCGGCGGCTTCCTCGATGGCGACACCTTTGTCGGCCTGCGTCTCTATCGGCGTGATGAGCTGCCGTTCAAACACGCGCCCAATCCGGCCAGGCGGCCGATCATCGATTGGAAACCATGCAACATCAGGCCCTGACGCAGTGGCGCGATCTGCTGCCTGACGTGGCGCCCGCCCCTTTCCGTCGTCTGTTTTCCGGCCTTCAGCCATGAGCAAACCGTCAACCGAGGCCAAGGTCGAACCCATTTCGCAAAAGCAGGCCGCCTATGCCCGCACCGCCGTGCGCCTGCAGGTGGCCGGCGCCGTGTGGGATGTCTTCGACCGGTTGCGGGCCCAGGGGCGCACTCAGGATTGGCTGGCCGCGCGGCTGGGCAAAAGCAAGGCCCGCGTAAGCCGGCTTATGAACGGCCCGGGCAACTGGACGATGGACACGCTGGGCGATCTTCTCGCCGCCATGGACGCGCGCGTCGTCGATATTGACGTGCGCCTGAACGCTGACATCGACAGCGCCTCGCCCAACCAGGATCATCCGTGGCTCGATGCGCCCACGCGCCAAGGCGGCGAGGCGGCGCAGGTGAGCGAGACGGGGGAGGCCTTCAGGGCCACGCCCGCGAAGGACCCATAGCATGGCCCGCGCGCCGCGTTCTCTCCCGCCCGACATCGAAACCTACGTCCATCCGGCGGACAAGCGGCGCAACATCCCTACCGCTGAGAATCAGGGGTTGGCGCCAGACGATGAGAAGGCGGTGAAGACCCTGCGCTGGCCGCGCAATCCCGATCTCGATCCGCGCGGCCGGCCTTCGGTCTCGACGCATGCTTTCTACCGTCGCGTCCACGCGACTCCGGCATTGACAATATTCCATTGAAGGAATAGCCATCGGATGGCGTGGGAGGTCGAATACACCGACGACTTCGGCGAATGGTGGGCTGGTCTCGATGAAGGCCAACAGGACAAGGTGGCGGCGACGGTCGAACTTCTCATGAGCCACGGCCCGAACCTGCCGTTTCCCTATTCCTCGGGGCTGAACGGTTCCAGGCACGCTCACATGCGGGAGCTGCGCGTGCAGAGCGGCGGTCGCCCGATCCGGGTATTCTACGCTTTCGATCCGCGTCGGACCGCGATTTTGCTCATCGGCGGCGACAAGACTGGCGCCGACAGGTTCTACCAGGACTATTTGCCGCTCGCCGATGATCTCTACGACGCTCACCTTGAAAGTCTGAAAACGGAAGGTTTGAAATGACCGGCAGACACAAGTTCACTGACCTCCTCGAGAAAATGTCGCCAGAGCGGCGGACGCGCGTGGGTGCGATCGCCCAGGGCCTTCGCGAGGAAATGAATCTCACCCAGTTGCGCGCCGCGCACCAGCTTTCCCAGGCGGCGCTGGGCGAACTGTTGCATGTCGAGCAACCCGCCGTCGCCAAGCTGGAAAAGCGCACAGATATGTACGTCAGCAGCCTGCGCCGATACATCGAAGCCGTCGGCGGGGAACTGCAGATCATCGCCCGTTTCCCCGACCACGATGTGCGCATCAGCAACTTCCAGGATCTGGGCGACCCGGCAGCGTAGATCGACAATGGCCCGTTCAACCCGCCCCACCGCGCCCGACGTCGAGACCTACGTCCATCCGGCGGACAAACGGCGCAACATTCCGACGGCGGAGAACCAGGGGCTGGTGCCGGACGACGAGAAGGCGGTGAAGACGCTGCGCTGGCCGCGCAATCCCGATCTCGATCCGCAACTGGTCTGGCGCGGCAAGGATGCCGAGGACGGGGCCGATCTGGAGGCGCCGGCGCCGCCGATCTACATCCAGGAGAAGATCCATCCCAAGGCGATCATCGCCGACCTGAAACGCCGCACCGCAGCGGGCCGGCCGTCAGGGCCGCAGCCGGACCTGTTCAGCGACTTCAACGGCCTGCCCGACGCCGAGGCCAGGACCGAGTTCTACGCCCACGACCAGAACTGGTCCAACCGCATGATCCTCGGCGACAGCCTGATGGTCATGGCCTCCCTGGCCGAGCGCGAGGCCCTGCGCGGCAAGGTGCAGATGATCTACCTGGACCCGCCGTACGGGATCAAATTCAATAGCAATTGGCAGCCGTCAACAAAGAGTCGGGATGTCAAAGACGGAAAGTTGGATTCGGTCAGTCGCGAGCCGGAGGTTGTGCGCGCCTTTCGAGACACATGGGACGACGGCATCCATTCGTATCTCAGTTATTTGCGTGACCGCCTGACACTTTCTCGAGAGCTACTCTCGGAATCCGGCTCTGTTTTGCTTCAGATCGGTGAGGAGAATCTGCGTATCGTTCGCTCGCTGTTGGACGAGGTTTTCCTGCCGGAGAATGCAATCGCAACCATCATCTTCCTCAAGACCAGCGGGGCGACTTCTGAATTTATTCCGGGGGTATATGACGCAATCGTTTGGTACGCGAAGAACAAGGAGCACCTGAAGTATCGCCAACCGTACCGTTTGAAGGAAGTGGGCGGCCCCGGTGGGAGTGCCTACACGCGGGTGATGTTGGACGATGGGCGTGTGCGACCACTAAACGATGACGAGAAATCAGACCTACGGAATCTCCCCGCCGGTGCAAGGGTTCATCGAATTGATAACCTAACCAGCCAAAGCGTTGGCCGAGAGAAAGGCGAGGGGGCAGCCTCTTGGTTTCCGGTGGACTTTATTGGGAAGGTGGTTCGACCTAGCGAAAAGGTCCGTTGGAAGACAAATGCCGGCGGTATGGAACACTTGAAGCGAGCTGGTCGACTTTCCGCCACTGATAAGGGGCTATACTACATCCGTTTTCTGGATGATTTTCGCGCCTTTCCTATAGATAACGTATGGCCAGACACCGTTATCGCCGGATTCACCTCGGATAAACAATATGTAGTTGAGACGTCTACCAAGGTCATCGAGCGTTGTGTCCTTATGACCACCGACTCCGGCGATCTCGTTCTCGATCCGACCTGCGGCTCCGGCACCACCGCCTACGTCGCCGAACAATGGGGAAGGCGTTGGATCACCATCGACACCAGTCGCGTGGCCCTCGCGCTGGCGCGCACGCGGATCATGGCGGCGCGCTACGACTGGTATCAGCTGCGCGATACGCCCGAGGGGGCGGCGGAGGAGGCGAGGCTGGCGGGGAGGGCGCCGACGGCTGGACCGTTCGGCCGCGACCTGCGCCAGGGTTTCGTCTATGAGCGCGCGCCGCGGGTGACGCTGAAATCCATCGCCAACAACGCCGAAATCGATGTCATCTGGGATCGCTGGCAGGCGACGCTGGAGCCGCTGCGCGGGCGGCTGAATGCGGCGCTGTCCCAGGCCTGGGAGGAATGGCAGGTCCCGCGCGAGGCGGCCGAGGGCTGGCCGGCGGCGGCTCTGGCCGACCATGGCGCCTGGTGGGAAGCGCGCCGCGCGCGCCAGGGCGAGATCGACGCCTCCATCGCCCGCAACGCCGAGGTGGAGCTGCTCTATGACCGGCCGGTCAAGGCGCGCGGCGTGGTGCGGGTGGCCGGCCCGTTCACCGTCGAAAGCCTGTCGCCACACCGGGTGCTGCCGCTGGGCGAGGATCCCTATGTGGCCGGCGCTCTGGCCGATGAGGACGTGGCCGAGACGCCCTCGGCCGACGATGGCGGGGGCACGCCCCAGACCGACTTCGCCTCGGTGGTCTATGAAAACCTCAAGGCCGCCGGGGTGCAGAACACCAAGAAGGGCGGCACGATCCGTTTCGACTGGCTGCGGCCGTTCGCCTCCAAGCGCGGCTACATCGCCTTCGAGGGACAGTACGAGGAGGCGGGCGAGGCGCGGCGCGCGGCCATCGCCATCGGGCCGGAATACGACACGGTCGGCTATGACATGGTCCGCAACGCCGCGCGCGAGGCCATGGACGCCTTCGACACCCTGATCGTCTGCGGCTTCGCCTTCGCCCCCGAGATCGACGAGAGCCGGCTCAATTTCGGGCGCCTGACGGTGCTCAAAGCGCGGATGAACCAGGACCTGCGCATGGCCGATAAGCTCAAGGCCACCGGCGCGGGCAATCTTTTCGTCGTCTTTGGCGAGCCCGACATCGCGGTCGAGGAAGCCGATAGTGGCGAGGTGCGCATCCGCATCCGTGGCGTCGATATTTTCGATCCGACCACCGGCGAGGTGCGCTCCTCCGCCGACCCGGCCGACGACATCGCCTGCTGGTTCATCGACGATGACTATGACCAGGAGAGCTTCTTCGTCCGCCAGGCCTATTTCCTCGGCCGCGATCCCTATGAAAGCCTCAAGCGCGCCCTGAAGGCCGAGATCGACGAGGCCGCCTGGAGCGAGCTTAACTCCACCGTCTCCCGCGCCTTCCCCCGCCCGTCCAGCGGCCGAGTCTGCGTCAAGGTGATCAACCACTTCGGCGACGAGGTGCAGAAGGTGTTTTCGGTTTAGAGGCGCGCGATCATCTGGTCATAGTCAGCGTGCGATCCGCCCCAGAACCATGTCAGCGTGTCTTCGTTGCCGTCGTTCTCACGGTGTCCGACGGCGCGCCAATGAAGGCCGACGCGAACGGAGAAGACGGCGTGGCGCTCGCTGACGCACTTGAACCGAAGACTCGGATGACCCGGGTCGCGCCGCCAAACGACATAGGCGCGTCCTACTCCACGGCGGACGTCGGTCGGCAAGGCGTCGTAGAGCTTCCAGAAGCTTCGAGTAGTCCGTGATATCACTTCGTTGGGCGGTCGGATGGGTCATAGGTCAGGCTTCCCTCGTCGGCGACTTCGGCCCGAGCGCGGCGGACGAGTTCACCCAACTGATCCTGCGAGGCGCCGAACCGCTGATCCCAACCCTGCTCCGCCTCGATCTCAACCAGGATCAGACTGGCGATCTCCTCCTGTTGTGCTTCAGGTAGTCCGGTGACCCGCTTGAAAGCTTGCCTGAGTAGGGCGTTCATCGGCGCAGTGTCCTTGAGAAGGCTGCCGCCACCATAGCCTGGGCCCCAGGTCTGGCCAACGCGCAACCTCAAAACCCACGTCCATCCGGCCGACAAGCGGCGCAACATCCCTACCGCGGAGAACCAGGGGCTGGCGCCGGACGACGAGAAGGCGGTGAAGGTGTGTTTTCGGTAAGGGCCCTCAGACCGCGAGCCACGGCGATCAAAGCGCCTTGAAAATCCGGATATTCGGCATATTCTGCAACCGAGGAGTGACCCGCGAGTGTCCGATCCGACCATCTCATCGACCGAGTTTCAAAAGGCCTTCGGCCGGGTGAGGGAGGCCGCTCTGAGGTCACCGGTGACCATCACCCATCATGGACGCGACAGTCTGGTGCTGGTCGCCGCGGATGAGTATCGGCGGCTGAAGAGCCGGGACCGCCAAGCGCTGCGCGTCTCGGAACTCTCCGACGCGGAAATGACCGCGATCATCGAGGCTGAAATTCCGGCCGAAGCCTCGGCTTTCGACCACGAAATCCCCCGCCGGTAGTGGCGGAGCTTCCTGAGCCGAGGCCCGGCCTCGTCATAAGCTACTGCTACTTATGGCGCGATCAGGCGCGGCTGGGCGGCGATGAAGGTGTCAAGGACCGGCCGTGCGTGGTCGTGCTCGCTGTACAACAGCGACAGGGCCAACGCATCGTCACCGTTGCGCCGATAACCCACGCTCATCCACGCCTGTCGGGCGATGCGGTTGAACTCCCAAAGGCCACCAAGGATCGCCTCGGCCTGGACGACGCACGGTCATGGATCGTTGTCACCGAGGTGAACCAGTTCGTCTGGCCGGGCCCCGATTTGCGCCCCGCGGCGCCGGGAAGATGGACTCACGGTTTCATCCCCGGCGAGTTATTGCGCGTCGTGCGCGCGAGAATGGCCGAACACCGCGAACTCTCGCTGGTGCGGCGTTCTAACAGGTGAGGGCCGCGCGCTTGAGCCCGCCTCCCGCCCAGCCTATCTCCACGCCATGACCGATGCGCCGGGAGAGGGGGGACTGGAGGCGATCGCCGCGGTTGCGCGGAAACAGGCGCCGGGGCGGGGGCTGCCGCCGGTGCATCTGTGGCATCCCGAGCACTGCGGCGAGATCGACATCCGCATCGCCGCGAACGGCCTTTGGTTCCATGAGGGCACGCCGATCGGGCGCGAGGCGCTGGTGCGGCTGTTTTCCACGGTGCTACGCAAGGATGCCGACGGCTTTCACCTGGTCACGCCGGTGGAAAAGCTGCGTATCGCCGTCGATGACGCGCCGTTCGTGGCCGTTCGCGTCGACGGTGCCGACGGCGTGCTCAGCTTCACGACCAACGTCGGCGATGTGGTCGAGGCCGGCCCGGACCATCCCATCCGCGTCGAGGTGGACGAGGCGGACGGCGAACCGCGGCCCTACGTGCATGTGCGCGCGGACCTCGAGGCGCTGATCGCGCGGCCGGTGTTCTATGAATTGTCGCAGATGGCGGTCGAGCGGCCCACGACCGCGGGTCCGATGATGAGTGTCGCTTCGCATGGCGTCTGGTTCGCGCTGGGACCGCCAGGGACCGAGGCCCGGTGAACGCTCCGGGGGTGCCGGCGCAGCTTCGCGCCTGGATCGCCGGTCACCTCGATCCGTTGGACGCGACGCCGAGCGACGATGGCGCGCCGGTGCGTTCGGACTTCGATCTCAACCCCGCGCATGCGCCGAGCCAGAGCGTCGAACTGACGCCGGCGGCGGTGCTCGTCGGTCTGGTCGAGCATGCGGACGGGCTTTCGGTGATCCTCACCCGGCGCGCCGACACCCTGCGGCGCCATACGGGCCAGATCGCCTTTCCGGGCGGCCGCACCGATCCGGGCGAAACCCCGTGGGCCACCGCCCTGCGCGAGGCCAACGAGGAGATTGGCCTGGATCCCGCCCTGGTCAGCCTCGCCGGTCTGTCGACGCCCTATCGCACCGGCACGGGCTTTCACATCACTCCGGTGGTCGGGTTCATCGCGCCTGGGGCGGCGCTGACCGCCAACCCCGACGAGGTGGCCGACATCTTTGAAACCCCGTTCGGCTTTCTGATGGATCCCGCCAACCATGAGCAGCATAGGCGCACCGTCCCCGGGGGCGAAGAGCGCCGGTTCTACGCCATGACCTGGGAGGATCGTTTCATCTGGGGCGCGACGGCCGGCATGCTGCGGGCCCTCTACGATCGGCTTTATGGAGCGGCGGTTGCTTAGGGTCCTCGCCATCCGCCTGGCCCTGTTCGCCCTGCCGTTCGCTGTCTATTTCGTCTGGCGCGCGTTGGCCGTTCGCTCGGGGCGAGAGATGGGGTCGACGCCCTGGCCCTGGCTCGTCGCCGCCGGCGCCCTGCTGGCGGCCCTGTCGCTGATCGCCAGCGTGGTTTTTCACCGCGGTCGCGACACCGGCGTCTATGTTCCCGCCCAGGTCCGCGCCGACGGCACGGTCACGCCCGGCCACTTCATCGCCCCCTCCCAGCGCCCGCAAAGGCCCTATCCATGAGCGCATCGTATTCACGCATCTCGCGGATGGGCTGGAAAATACCTCTCCCAGAGGGAGAGGGAGGGGCCCGCGCCCGTTTTTGGGCGTGGGACGGTGAGGGGTTACGGGGCCGGCAATCTAACCCCTCATCTTCCCACCGCCTTGCGGCGGCGGGCCCCTCCTTCTCCCTCTGGGAGAAGGGTAAGTTGGACTGAATGCCACAGGATCTGCCCCCCCAGCCCTGGATGAACGCGCCCGCCACCCACGCGGTGATGGGCGCCCTGACGACCGCCGGCGGCCCGGACTGCGCGCGGTTCGTCGGCGGGTGCGTGCGTAATGCTCTGCTTCGCCGGCCGGTCGGCGACATCGACATCGCCGCGACCCTGACGCCGGACGAGATCACCGCCGCCCTGGTCGCCGCCGGGCTGAAGGCGGTTCCCACCGGCGCCGCCCACGGCACGATCACGGCCGTGGCCATGGGCAAGCCGTTCGAGATCACCACACTGCGCCGCGATGTCGAGACCGACGGGCGCCACGCCGTGGTCGCCTTCACCGACGACTGGGCGGCCGACGCCGCGCGCCGCGATTTTACCTTCAACGCCCTCTATGCCGACGCTCGAGGTCAGCTGTTCGACCCGACCGGCGCCGGGTTGGACGATCTGCGCGCCGGCCGGGTGGTGTTCGTCGGCGATCCGGCCAGCCGCATAAGCGAAGATGCGTTGCGCATCCTGCGCTACTTCCGTTTCCTGGCCTGGTACGGCAAGGGCGAGCCGGACGCCGCGGCCCTGACCGCCTGCCGGGATTTGCGCGACAGCCTCACCGCGCTCTCGGCCGAGCGGGTCGCCAAGGAACTGCTGGGGTTGCTCGCGGCCGAGGACCCCAGGCAGGCGGTCTCGCTGATGGCGGCGACCGGGGTGCTTTCATTGGTCCTGCCCGAAGCCCGGGGCCTGGCGCGTTTCGAGGCCCTGGTCGCCATCGAAACCGAGATGCTGTTCAGCGAGGATCCGCTGCTGCGCCTGGCCAGCCTGCTTGCCGACGACCCGGCCGCCGGCGAGGCCGTCGGCAGATCCCTGCGCCTGGCCAACGCCCAGCGCGACCGTCTGGTCGCCGCGCTTGGCGCGCAGCCGCCGATGGTCTCCTGGATGAGTCCCAGACAGGCGCGCCAAGGCGTCTGGCGCCTGGGCGCCCAGGCCTTCTGCGACCGCGCCACCCTGGCCTGGGCGGGCGCGAACGGGCAGGGGGCCATGCAATGGCGCGCTCTTCTGCCGATGGCCCAAAGCTGGAACCGCCCGGCGCTGCCGCTGACCGGCGATGAGGTGGTCGCCGCCGGCGTGCCGCCAGGGCCGATGGTCGGCGCGGTGCTGCGCGAGGTCGAGGCCTGGTGGGTCGACAACGACTTCATCGAAGACAAGCTTTCGGTGGTCGAGCGGCTCAAGGCCGTTGTCCAGGGCATGATCCATTGAAGATCGGCGTCTTGGAGACCGGCGCGCCACCCCGCGCTCTGCAGCCCGGCTTCGGCCGCTATCCGGCGATGTTCGAGCGATTGCTGGGCGCCCCCGGCGATCAGTGGCTGACCTACGACGTGCGCGGGGGCGGTCTTCCGAAGGTGGTGGACGAATGCGCCGCCTGGGTGGTCACCGGCTCGGCCGCCGGGGTCTATGACCAGGCGCCGTGGATGGCGCCGACGATGGCTTTCCTGCGCCAGGCCAAGGGCAGGGCGGCGCTGATCGGCGTATGCTTTGGCCATCAGCTTATGGCGCAGGCGTTCGGCGGCGAGGTGGTCAAGTCGCCGAAAGGCTGGGGCATCGGCCTGCACCGCTACCAGGTCGCCAGCCGCTGTTTGTGGATGGACGATGCGCCAAGCGTCGCCGCCCCGGCGTCCCACCAGGACCAAGTGGTTCGCTCGCCGCCCGGCGCGACGGTCCTGGCCGCCAGCGAGTTCACGCCGCTCGGCATGCTCGCCTATGACGATCCGCGCGCCATCTCCATCCAGCTTCATCCCGAGTTCGAGCCGGATTTCGCCGCCGCCCTGATTGAGGCGCGAGGGCCAAGCCGCTATGGCGAGGGCCCGGCGAAAGACGCGCTTGCCTCGTTGACCGCCCCCGACGACCGGCGCCGCCTCGGCCGATGGCTGCGCGCGTTCCTGGATACCGCTTGCGTGACCCCATGAGCCGCCCGACCGCCGAAAGCCATTTCCTCGCCGCCCGCGCCTTTGCCCAAAAGGACGATCACGCCGGAGCGGAGGCGTCGTCCCGCGCGGCCCTGGCCATCGAGCCGCGCCACTCCGGCGCCGCTCATACCCTCGGCGCTCTGCTCTCGGAGGCCGACGATTTGCCGCAAGCCCTGACCTGGCTTCGCGTCGCCGCCGAGGGCTCGCCGAACGTGGCCCAGGTCCAGCGCGATCTGGGCGTCGTCGAACTGTTCATGGGCGACACCGAGGAGGGCCGAGCGCGTCTCACTCGCGCCCTGGAGCTGGAGCCGACCTCCAAGGAGGTGCTGCTGACCCTGGTGCGCATGACCCCGATGGCCGACGGCTCGCCGCGCGCCGCCCAGCTGTTCGAGATCATTCGGCGGCTCGCCGCCCGAGCCGCCAGCCTCACTGTCGAGCAACGGATCGAGGTCTATTTCGCGCTCGGCAAGGCCTATGAAGATCGCGGCCACGCCGACCTGGCGTTCGCCGCCCTGCAGAGGGCCAACGGCGCCAAACGCTCGACCTTTCGCTACAATATCGACGGCCATGAACGGCGTCTGGGCCGGGTCGCCGAGGTCTTCGATCCGGCCCTGATGCAGCGGCTGGGCGGCGGAGGGCTGGCCAGTGACCGGCCGATCTTCATCTTCGGCATGCCGAGGTCGGGGACCACGCTGGTCGAGCAGATTGTCAGCGCCCATCCGAAGGTTCATCCGGCCGGCGAGATTCCGCTGATGCCGCGTCTGGGCTTCTATTCACGCGGCCAGGGCGGCTCGGTGTTTCCCGAATGGGTCCCGGGTATGAACGCGGCGGACTGCCGGACCTTCGCAGAGGCCTATCTGGACCAGCTTCCCGCCGCTCCGCCCGATAAGCCGCGGACGACAGACAAGCGTCTGGAAAACTACGAGCTCCTGGGCCTGATCCGGCTGGCGCTGCCCAACGCCACCTTCATTCACTGCCACCGCGATCCGCGCGACGCTTGTCTGTCGACCTGGGCGATGCTGTTCAGCTCTGGCCAGGACTGGGCCTATGACCTTGGCGAACTCGGCCGTTTCTGGCGCGCTCAGGAGGTGCTGATGGAGCACTGGCGCAAACTGCTCGGCCCTGAACAAATCCTCGAGGTCAGCTACGAGGCGGTGGTCGCCGATGTGGAGAAAGAGGCGCGCCGGATCATCGCGCACTGCGCGCTGGACTGGGACCCGGCCTGCCTCGACTTTCACCGCTCGCGTCGCCCGGTGCGCTCGGCCAGCGTCACCCAGGTGCGCCAGCCGATCTACGATCGCTCGATCGGACGCTGGCGCCAGTTCGAAAGCCACCTGGCCCCGCTGTTTTCCGCCATGGGCATCGATGGCGCCGGCGATCAGGCGCCAGCCGCCTCCTGAGCGATCAACGCCAGGGAGGCGATGCGGGTCTCCAGGGTCGGACCGGCCGACATTACGAAGAGCTCGTCGGCGCCGGTTGAAGCGATCTTTTCGGCGATCCGCGCGCGAACCTCAGCCCCTTCGCCGACGATCGCCCGGGCGATGACGCCGGCCAGATGAGGATCGTCTCGGTGCTCGGCCAGATAGGCCTGGGCGGCGGCGATGGTGGCGAAGCGCTCGCGCTGACCGCCGAGATAGGCCAGGGACGAGGCCCGCCGGGGCGCATCGAGGCGCTGGGCCTCGTCGTCGCTGGCCGCCGCGAAGGCGATGGTCGCCACGCCGGCCAGGGGCCGGGCGCGGAAGGCCGATGGCGTGAAGGCCTGGCGATAGGCCGCGACCGCCGGACCGCCGTCGGCCCTGGCGATGAACTCGGCGAAGACCATGCCGACCCCGGCCCGCCCGGCGAAGATGGCGCTCTCGACCGATGACGACAGCATGAAGAGGTCGGGGTGCGAGGGCCCGCTGGGACTGGCGCGCACGCCGCTGGCCGGGTGGCCGGAGGGAAATGGCTCGCGCCCGGCGGCGTCGAGCAGCCAGGCATTGAGGAGCGCGAACCAGTGCGGAAACACCTCCGAGCTCGACGAGCGCAGGGCCGCGCCGGTGCGCGCGTCGGCGCCGAGCGCGCGGCCGAGGCCAAGGTCGATCCTGCCCGGGGCCAGGGCTTCCAGCGCCATGAACGTCTCGGCGACCTTCAGCGGCGAATAGTTGGGCAGCATCACCCCGCCCGAGCCCAGGCGGATCCTCGAAGTGCGCTGGGTCAGCGCGGCGATCAGCACCTCGGGCGATGCGCTGGAGATCGAGGCCATCGAATGGTGTTCGGCCATCCAGAACCGCCGGTAGCCCAGACGCTCGGCCGCCACCGCGACCTCGAGGGTGTCGCGCACCGCCTGCGCCTGCGTGCCTTCCCCCGACACCGGCGACAGATCGAGGACGGAAAGCGGGAGGATCATGGGCAACGGATAAGCGTCATCCAGCCCGATTTAACCACCCCTAACGTCATGGCCGGGCTCTTGGAGTCCCGGCCATCCATAGTCGGGTTTCAGCCGCCGGCCACTTCGCCACCTGGGTTTATCCTGCCACTGCGAACGTGCCCGGCCCATGGATGGCCGGGACCAAAGAGCCCGGCCATGACGGCCCCTGGAGAGGTGATCGAGGCGCAAGGCGGTCGGCGCCGCCTCAACCCGCCGGCCTTCTTGACGATGGCCGAGAAGTTGACGAGCCGGCGGCCTCGGCCGGCGCGTGCAATCGAGCCTGCGATCCGCTGGGCTGGAACGAGCGAAAGGAGGCCCGGACGGGTCCGGACCTCCTCTGGGGCGGCGCCGCGGATGGCCGCCGAAGCGGCCGCTCCGATCGGCGCGAGGCCTCGATCAGTGCGGCGTTGAGGCTGCGCCGGCGACGGCGCCCGTGCCGCCACCCACGGCGGCGCCAATCGCCGCGCCAGGGGCGCACCCAATCGGAAGCGTCACAAGACACCCGATGGCCGCGCCGATACCGGCGCCCGTCGCTCCGCCCGCCAAGGCGCGCGCGCCCGGATCCGCGTGCCAATTCCCATCCCGCACGTAATACCCACGGTCATTGTCCGGGTCGGAGAGCCAGTGCACATGCTCGTCACTTTGGTGGGCGGCATACCAATCGGAATTGTAATAGGTGATCGGCGCGTCGGCCCCGTAAGCATACCTCCGGTGCACCCGCCAGCAGTCGCCGTACTGATTGCAGGCGACATAGGTCCGTTCGACCGAACCGGCGCTCGCCGCCGTCGGCGTCATCGAGCTTCCGCCCATAATGGCGAGAAACGAACTCAGTCCCAACGCAGTGCTAAGAATCTTCATAGTATTACCTTTCTTGACGATGGGCCTCAGGCCCGCCAGCCGTCCATTCAGCTACAAACGAGGCGGGAAAGACCTTGGTTCCAGCTATGGATGGGGTCGCGACGGATTCCAGAGTCATGTAGCGCGAGCGCTGGACCGACGGGGACCGTCACCGCCTCGACAGGTCGGAGAAGCTGGCCGGCTACCCGCGCCGGCCGGGCTAGCGAACGTTTTGGGACAGATTCTGCGACAAGCTCTACCTGGGGGAAGTGCCGCCGAAGGCGGGAAGGGGGCGTCGGAGGCTGCAAGTCCCCCTTCGTCTCGCGCAAGATGGCGCGATCCACTTCCCCCAGGTAGCGGTAGAAGATTGGGGGGTTTAGCCCCCCGCTACCCCCGCCGCACTTTCTTGACGATGGCCGAGAAGTTCAGCAGCGGGCGGCCGGCGGTTTCGACCAGGCCGCGGATGAACACGAGCGAGCCGCCGGCGCGGACCACCTCGCCCTTGGCTTCGATCAGCTCGCCCTCGCGCGCGGCGTCGACGAATTCGCCATTGAGCGAGGCGGTCACCGAGCCGACGCCGGCCAGCGCCTCATGACCGATGCAAAAGAGGGCGTAGTCGGCGAAGGTCATCAGCGCTCCGCCGTGCATGAAGCCGCCGCCGTTCATGTGCTTAGCCTCGGCGCGAAAGGCGCAGATCATCGCGCCCGCCTGGTCCTGGCGGCAATAGAAGGGGCCGGACAGGATCTCGTAGGGATCGGCGCTCCACACGCGCCAGCCGGCCCACTCGCCCTCGGTGACCTCGATCGGTCGCCAGGGGGCCTGCGCATCGCCTCCGTCCATGATCTTAGGTTCCTTTGGTCTGGGGCGTTTGCGGCCGGTCGCTCGCGCCTCTAGTCTGCCTCATGGCCCTCGATGCGCAAACCCGCGATCAGCTGATCGACACCGTCCGCCGCTTCGTCGCCGAACGCCTGCGGCCGCTGGAGGCCGAGGTCGCCGAAGCCGACGAGGTGCCCGAAGCGATCCTGGCCGAGATGCGGGCGCTCGGCCTCTACGGCCTGTCGATCCCGGAAGCCTACGGCGGCCTCGACCTTTCCATGGAAGACGAGTGCCTGGTGGCCATCGAACTTGGCCGCACCAGCCCGGCGTTCCGCTCGGCCTTCGGCACCAACGTCGGCATCGGCAGCCAGGGCCTGGTGATGTTCGGCAACGAAGATCAGAAGGCCAGGTGGCTGCCGTCGATCGCCAGCGGCGAGACGGTCACCGCCTTCGCCCTCACCGAACCGGAAGCCGGCTCCGACAGCGCCGCGGTGCGCACCAGGGCCGAGCGCGACGGCGACGATTACATCCTCACCGGTTCGAAGCGCTTCATCACCAACGCCGACAAGGCCGGCCTGTTCACGGTCATGGCCCGCACCGATCAAAACATGAAGGGCGCCGGCGGCGTCTCCGCCTTTCTGGTGCCAAGCGACCTTCCGGGCCTCTCGATCGGCAAGCCCGAGCGCAAGATGGGCCAGCACGGTGCGCACATCTGCGATGTGATCTTCGACGGCGTCCGCGTGCCGGCGGAAAATCGCCTTGGCGCCGAGGGCGAGGGGTTCAAGCTGGCCATGCAGGTGCTCGACCGCGGCCGGCTGCACATTTCGGCCGTCTGCGTCGGCGTCGCCGAGCGGCTGCTCGTCGACTGCGTCGCCTACGCCGGCGAACGCAAGCAGTTTGGCCAGGCCCTCGCGGGCTTCCAGCTGATTCAAGGCATGATCGCCGATTCCAAGACCGAGGCCATGGCCGCGCGCGCGCTGACGCTGGACGTCGCCCGCCAGCGCGACGAGGGCGCCGGCGTTACCCTAGAAGCCGCGGCGGCCAAGTATTTCGCTTCCGAGATGGTCGGCCGCGTCGCCGACCGCGCGGTGCAGATTTTCGGCGGCGCCGGCTACGTCGCCGACCACGGCATCGAGCGGCTCTATCGCGATGTGCGCATCTTCCGCATCTACGAAGGCGCCAGCCAGATTCAGCAGCTGATCATCGCCAGAGAGACCCTCAAGCGCGGCGGGTAGGGGTCTTTGTCCGAAAGCAATCCCGATCGGGCATTGACGAAGGCGAGTCCAAAACTTAGCTTAGCTAAGCCATGATCGTCAATATTCACGCCGCCAAGACCAACCTCTCCAAGCTCATTGAGCGCGCCGAGGCCGGCGAGGAGGTGATCATCGCCCGGGCTGGAAAGCCGGTGGCGCGCCTGACGCCAGTCGCGGTTCCGGGGGCCCTATCAAGGAAGGGCGCCTGGATCGGGTCACTGCGCGGGCGGCTCAAGTATGATCAGAATTGGGACGAGCCGGACGAGCAACTGTTCCGCCTCATGGAGGACGGGCCTGTTTTTCCCACCGGCGAGCCTGAGACTTGAAGCTTCTCATCGACACCCACATCATCCTGTGGGGCATGACCGGCGATGAACGATTGACGAACCTCGAGTCGGAAGCTCTGCGCGCGCCGGAAAATCGAATTTTCGTAAGCGTTGCAAGTATTTGGGAAATTGCCATCAAGTCGCGTAACAGGCGTCTAGAAGCGCCCGACGACTTTCTCGCTCAGGTGAAATCAAATCCGGACTTCGAAATCCTTCCTGTCCTCGCTGAACACGCCTGGCGCGTTCGCGGCCTGCCGAAGCTCCATCGCGATCCGTTCGATCAGATTTTGATAGCCCAGGCGCTCTGCGAGAGAATGACTTTGATGACCCACGATCCGTGGATGGCGCGATACGAAGCGCCCATCTTCGGTCACTGAGCCCATTTAGCCACCGGCGCCCTGTGGGGCGACCCGCGCCGACCGTAACACTTGCCGGAGCCTGAGTTCTCTAGTGAAACATCGATGGATCAAGGTCGCCTGCTGGGTGGCGCCGGCGAGTGCGTTCGCCCTGCCGCTCGTCGCCCTGGCGCAGGCCGCGCCCGATGTGGCGCGCGCCCCAATGACGGCGGCGACGCCCCCAACGGATACCGCGACGGCCGAGCTGGTGGTCACCGCACGGCGCCTCGACGCCGCCCGCGCCTCGATCCAGCCGCAGTTGGGGGCTTCGGCCTACACCATCGATTCCAAGGCCATCGAGTCGCTGCCCGGCGGCGACAACACCGCGCTCAGCCAGGTCGTCCTCCAGGCCCCCGGCGTCGCCCAGGATTCCTTTGGCCAGCTTCACGTGCGGGGCGAGCACAATGGCCTGCAATACCGGCTGAACGGGGTCATTTTGCCCGAGGGCCTCAGCGTATTTGGCCAGGCCCTTAACCCGCGGCTGGCCGACAAGGTCGAGCTGATCACCGGGGCGCTGCCGGCGCAGTACGGGCTGCGCACCGCCGGGATCATCGACATCACCACCAAGAGCGGGGTGTTCAAGAACGGCGGCGCGGTGTCGATCTATGGCGGCAGCCACGGCGAAATCGAGCCGAGCTTCGAGGCCGGCGGACGTTCGGGGGCCATCAATTTCTTCGTCTCGGGCAGCTTCCTGCATGACGATCTGGGCATCGAATCGCCGGACGGCAGCTCGACCCCGCTGCACGATCGCACCGATCAGTTCGAGGGCTTCGCCTTTCTGGAAGACATCATCGATGCTTCGAACCGGGTGTCGCTGATCGCGGGGACCTCCGACGACGCTTTCCAGATCCCCAACCGGGCCGGTCAGACGCCGTCCCTGTTCTTCGGGCCAAACGGCGATCAGCCGCTCATCGTCGATGGCCAGACCAGCTTTCCCAGCGCCGATCTGAACGAGACTCAGAAGGAGATCACCCACTACGGCGTGGTCACCTGGCTGCATGCGGCCGATCGCTGGACGACGCAGGTGTCGCTGTTTGGGCGTTACTCGACCCTTAGCTTCACACCCGATCCGCTCGGAGATCTGCTGTTCACCGGCATCGCCCAGACCGCAGCCAAGAAGGATATCGCCGGCGGCATCCAGGCCGAAGGCGCCTACCACGCCGGCGAGGCTCATACCGTGCGCGCCGGGGTCATCGTCGAGCTGGACCGCGCCACCAGCGCCACGAGCTCGCAGGTGATTGCGCTTGGGGCCAACAACGCCGAGCTCAGCGACCAGCCGGCGACCATCGTCGATACCGGCGCGCAGACCGCCAAGACCTTCAGCGCCTATGTGCAGGACGAGTGGAAGATCAGTCAGAGCCTGACCGTCAACTACGGCCTGCGGTTCGACCAGTTCGATGGCTTCCGCAATGAAAACCAGCTGAGCCCGCGGGCCAATCTCGTCTGGCAGCCGACGCTTTCGACCACCATTCACGCAGGCTACGCGCGCTATTTCTCACCGCCGCCGTTCGAACTGGTCGGCGAGCGTACGGTGACCCGGTTCGCCAATACCACCGCCGCCTCGCCGGTTACCGTGGACACCACGCCATTTTCCGAGCGGGCCAACTATTTCGACATCGGCGCGTCGCAGGAGATCACCCATCGCCTGACCGTCGGCGTCGACAGCTATTACAAGACCTCCCGCGACCTCATCGACGAGGGCCAGTTCGGAGCCCCGATCATCGAGACGCCGTTCAACTATGCGCAGGGACGCCAGTACGGGGTCGAACTCGACGCCACCTACAACCGCGGCCCCCTGACCACCTATGCGAACTTCGCCTACGCCAGGAACCAGGGCCGCGATATCGTCTCCAGCCAGTTCAATTTTTCGGCCGCGGACCTGGCCTACATCGCCGATCACTTCATCTATCTGGATCACGACCAGACCTACACCGCATCGGCCGGCGCCTCGTATCTGTGGCGAGGAACCCGCGTCGGCGGCGATCTGATCGTCGGCAGCGGCCTGCGCGCCACCGGCGCCGACGCCATCCCGAACGGCGAGCATCTGCCGGCCTATGTGCAGGTCAACCTGGCGCTCTCGCACCGGTTCGAAACCTCGCCGTTGGGCGCCCTCGAGATCCGCCTGGACGTGATCAACCTCCTCGACCGCACCTACGCCCTGCGCGATGGCACCGGCATCGGCGTCGGCGCTCCGCAATTTGGTCCGAGACGCGGTGTGTTTGGAGGGATCACCAAAGAGTTCTGAAGACGGATCGCTCGACAAGCGCGACGCTTCGGCCTATGCCTGCGCCTATGCCATTGGCGGGCCTATGACTCTTGACCGGCGCGTGAAGCTCTTTCGCAACGGCCGTAATCAGGCAGTGCGGATACCCCGTGAATTCGAACTCCCCGGCGCCGACGCCGTTATGCGCAAAGAGGGGCGGCGACTGATCATTGAACCGGCCGAGCCGCAATCTCTTCTGGCCTTGTTGGCTACTCTGGAGACTCTCAATGAAGAGTTTCCCGAGTTGGACGATCCTCCGCCGGATGATGTCGATCTTTAAATGGGCTATCTGCTCGACACCAACATTGTCTCGGACCTCGTTCGCCATCCCACTGGACCGGTCGCCGCGCACATACGCGCCATCGGCGAAGGGCAGGTCTGCACCAGCATCATCGTCGCGGCCGAACTGCGCTTCGGGGCGGCCAAAAAAGGGTCGCCACGGCTCACCCGACAGCTGGAGGCAGTGCTTGCCGCGATCAGCGTTGTGGCGTTCGAAAAGCCGGCCGACACGGCCTACGGCGAACTCCGCGCCAGGCTGGAAGCCATCGGCCAGCGGATCGGCGCGAACGATCTTTTCATCGCCGCCCACGCCATGGCGCTTGGTCACACCATCGTCACCGACAACGCCCGCGAGTTCGCTCGCATTCACGATCTCCCCCAAGAGAACTGGCTGAGATGACTGGCACCGCCAGCGCGCCCGACCTGCTTCTCATCGCTCTTGGTATCGCCACCGCCGCGGCGACGTTTCTCGGCGGGTCGCTGGCGCTGCGGTTCGCAAAGCTTATCCACCTGATACTCGGCTTCAGCGCCGGGGCGGTGATTGGGGTCGCCTTGCTCGATCTGTTGCCCGAGGCGCTGGAGCTGGGCGGCGCTCACGCGGCGCGCGGCCTCGCCGGCATGGCCGCGGCCGGATTCATCGGCTATTTCGTCGTCGACCGGGCGATGCTGATCGGCGCGGCTGCTCGCCCCGGTCACCGCGGCCACATGGGCGCGGCCAGCCTGACGGTGCACAGTTTTCTCGACGGCCTGGGCATCGGCCTGGGTTTTCAGGTTTCAGCCGCCGTCGGCGCCGTCCTGGCCATCGCCGTCCTGGCCCACGACTTTTCCGATGGCGTCAACACCGTCAACATCAGCCTCCAGGCCTCCGGCGACCCGGCCACCGCGCGCCGATGGCTGATCGCCGACGCCGCGGCCCCGATCGCCGGCATCGCCGCCAGCCGCGTGATCGTCGTCCCGCAACCCCAGCTGGCCGGCGTGCTCGCTGTGTTCACCGGATTTTTCCTGTACATCGGAGCCAGCGAATTGCTGCCAGACAGCCACCAGCGTCATCCCAGAGCCTGGACGACGGTCGCCACCGTCCTCGGCGTCGCCCTGATCTGGCTCGCCGTGCGCCTAGCCGGAGGCTAGGCAAACTATCCATTCTTCCCCCTCTATCTGGGGGAAGTACCCGCGAAGCGGGGGAAGGGGGTCCTTGGCGGCGCTGCTAGACCCCCTTCGTCTCGGCGCGAAGGCGCGCCGATCCACTTCCCCCAGATAGAGGGGGAAGAGTCGGCCGAAACTCCGGTTATCTTCCCCTCTTTGGGGGAAGTACCCGCGAAGCGGGGGAAGGGGGTTTTGCAGCATTCAAATTGAGCGACGGGTGACGTAGAACCGCAACTTCATTTCGTTACGAAAGACCCCCCATGATCCTCTATGGCTCTTAAATGTCGCCCTATGTGCGCAAGACCCTGGCCTATATGGCCGAAAAGGGCCTGGAGGTTGAGCTGAAGGTCGCCGGTCTCGGCTCGACCGATCCGGCGTTCCTTGAGGCCAGTCCGTTTGGCAAGATGCCGGGCTTCCGCGACGGCGACTTCGCCATTTCCGACTCGACCGCCATCATCACCTATCTCGAGACCAAGCATCCGTCGCCGCCGCTGCTGCCCGCCGCGCCGGAAAGCCGCGCGCGCACCATCTGGTACGAGGAGTTCGCCGACACCATCCTCGTCGCCTGCATGGCCAAACTTTTTTTTAACCAGATCGTTTCCCCGCGGTTTCTGGGCAGGCCGGGCGACATGGCCGTCGCCGACAAGGCGCGCGCCGACGAACTCCCCCCGCTTCTCGACTACATCGAACGGGTGATGCCCGCCTCCGGTCATCTGGTCGACGACCGCCTGACCCTGGCCGACATCGCCGTGGCCAGCCCGTTCGTCAATTTCGCCCACTGCGGGGAAGTCCCCCAGGCCGACAGCCATCCAAAGACGGCCGCTTTCGTCTACGCCATGCTGACGCGGCCCTCATTCGCTCCGTACGTCGCCCAGGAAAAGGCCTTCCTTGCTCGGTCCCCCACCGCGTGACTGCGCGGATGCTGGGCGGATGACCAGGGCTCCGGCTCGTGCCTAGGCAGGCGCCGGTCGTTCGAAAAGGTCGGCAACCGTCCGCTCTAGTGCTTCAAGGCGACTGATAAACGCTGCGCGTTCGCGCTCTTCGGCGGCGAGGCTCTTTTCGCGCCGCATGGCGGCGGTTAGGCAACGCCAAATGGGTTCGGCGACGTCGGCAAGCGCTTCGCGTTCGTCCTTGCCATACAGGCTTCCGTCCGGTCGTGGACCGAGCAGGAGCCACCCGGACGGCTTCGCTCCCTCCGTGACCAGCGGTATGTGCACCGGCAGGAGGGGATCGCTGGGATCGACGGGTTCGTTCAGGCGACGCCTCGCCGACCAGCGGATCTTCCACTGCCTGATGTCCTCGTCGGAAAGGTTATGGGCGACCAAAACATTGCCATCGTCGTCGGACACTGCCCCGGAACCGGCGTGGAGCGCGTGGGTCACGCGATGCAGCGCCGCGTCGGCGAGTTCCGCGGGACTGGCCGTCTCGCGCAGGTTCGCGACGAGCGGCGGCAGACTCTGGCGCAGATGAAGCAGGTCATGGCGAAAGCGATGCTCGATCCACCGCGCGATACGCTGGTGCAGGGGAACGATCATCACCGCCGAGACCGCCGCGCCGACGCCGTCTGCCAGAGCGCCGAGACTGTGGCCGAGATACTCTTCGCCCAGCAATTCGATCACCCGTTCGGTGCTGGCGAACACCGCGACAAGGGCTACCGCGAGCACCGCGTAGACGGTGGACCGGGTGATCACCGTATCAACGTCATACAGCCGGTAGCGCAGAAGCGACACCAGCAAGCCAAGGGGGAAAGCCAATGGAATGACGAGGCCGCTGAATTGTCCGAACAGATATTCCGCCGTGGGTCCGATCACCGCCGCGACAAGGCCATTCTCTGTCGCCAGACCGATCACGCCGCCAAGGATCATGACAGCGCCCCCGAAAAGCGCCCACTTGATCTGCTGGCGCTGAACGCCTCGCGGCGCGTTGCGGAAGCGAAGCAGGATCGATCCGACCACGAAGATGAAGATCGTCACGTCGAGCGCGCTACCGAGCACCTGTAGTGAATCCTTCGTCCCCAGGACGAAGTTGGTCGCGGCGTTGGCGACGACGTAGGCGGTCGGAACCATCCACGCCCATCGCGCCCAGCGGGTGGCGAATCGGCCGTCCGGAAAAGCGCACATGCCGACGAACATCGCCCAGTAGCCAAGTACGTAGAGGAGGTTTTCGGTCCAGCTCACCGCGCCAGCCGACAGCGGCAGGTGCAGCTGCCAGAGCCAATAGTCGGAGGCGTTGCCATAGGCGAGCAGGAGAAACCCAAACGCTAGCAGCATCGCTTCCGGATCACGCCGCCGCTTGCGCGCCAAGAGCACGGAAATCGCCACGAGAATTGACGCCGCCGCAGGGCGCTGCGCCGCGACATTCACCTCCGCGACGAGTAGTGGAAGCCCTGAGTGCGGGTCGCGCGTCTGGTCGAGGGTATCCGTTCGCGCCAGTCGGTGGCGGGTGACACGGCCCGCCGCGTCCTCGGTATCGACGATCAGCGGCCCCCGTGACCGCGCCAGCCTCGCGCCGACATCGATCTCGGTCGTTCCGGGCGCGAACTCGACGCCCCCCAGCGCGACGATGCGATCGCCGGAGACGACGCCGGCCGTTTTCGCCCGCGGCCCCGCGTCCATGACAATGGCGTGACCATCATCGGCGCCGAGCCTGAAGTCATAATGCGCGGCGGCGGGAAGATCGCGAAACCCGATGATGGCGTCGTACCAGGCGGTGGTCAGAACAATCGCTGCGACGAGAGCCGCAAGGAGGACATAGATCCCCTGGGCCACCGCCGCCCTTCGGCCCTCCAGCGACGGCAATCGGTCCGGTAATCTCATCGGCCCCCCGCCCGGGATTTTCTACCGCGTCAGCAGGGCATGCAACGATGCAATTGACCGAGGCTATTCATGGCGATTTCCAAATCGGCGCCCAAGTTGCGCCCCGCCGGGATGTTCTGCTCACGCGATGAAGCGTCTAACGGTGGTTGTTGTCGCGCTTTGTCTGGCCGCATGCGCGCCGACATTCCAACACGCGGGTCGTCCGACCGCGCGGTTTGATGGCCCTCGCCTCGGCGCGCGCAGCTTCGTCAGCTTCGATGGCGCGCGGCTTGGCCTGACCCGCTGGGATGCGACCGGCGCGGCGCCCTGGGCGGTGATCGTCGCCGTCCACGGCATGGATGACTACGCCAACGCCTTTCACCTGGCGGCGCCATACTGGGCCGCTCATGGCGTGACCACCTACGCCTACGACCAGCGGGGCTTTGGCCGCTCGCCGGAACGCGGCATCTGGGCGCCGGACGACCTGAAGACCGAAGACCTGCGCACGTGCGTCGCCCTGGTCCGCGCGCGTTATCCCGGGGCGATCATCGCCGTCGTCGGTGAAAGCCTCGGCGGAGCGGTGGCCGTCGAAGCCTTCGCCTCGCCAAGGCCGCCTGCCGCCGACCGCCTGTTGCTGCTGGCGCCGGCCGTCTGGGGCTGGTCGACCCAGCCCGTGCCCGACAGGCTCGCCCTGTGGCTGGCCGCCCTCGCGGCCCCATCGGCGGTGATCACCCCGCCGCGCTGGCTCACCGGCCGCATATCGCCCAGTGACAACCGCGCCGAACTGATCGCCATGGGCGCCGATCCGCTGATGATCTGGGGCGCGCGCTCCGACGCGCTCTACGGACTGGTGAGCACCATGGAGAGCGCCTGGCGCGCTATCGGACGCCTTCGCGGGCCGACGCTTTACCTCTACGGCGCCCACGACGAGATCATCCCCAAGAACGCCGCCTTCAGCGCCGCCGCGAGACTGCCCGCCGGCGACCGCACCGCGTTTTACGCGCGCGGATGGCACCTGTTGCTGCGCGACCACCAGGCGCCGACGGTCTGGGACGATATCCTCGCCTACATCCGCGATCCCGCCGCCCCGCTGCCATCCGGCGCTCCTCCCATACCGGCGCCCCATTCCCGAGACGCCCGACGTTTGAATGAATAATCAGATGGTTAGGGGGTGTTTTGAAGGTGGTTTTTCAACACAAAGAACACGAAGGGGCACGAAGAACACGAAGAGAATGAGTGTATTTCCCTGCGGCGCGATAGCGCCTGTCATCGATTTCGCGGTGTGCCTGTTCCAAGGTGAAGCTCGGCGCTTCGCGCCCTTGGTGTTCTTCGTGCTCTTTGTGGTCTTTGTGTTGAAAAGAACTCGCTGGACGCACCGCAAATGTTCGCGGATTGAGGTCGCTTGGTAGGCCGGGCGGGGTTGTGGGGGGAGGGGGCATTGGCGTAGAGGCGGCGCCATTCCCCGCCGCCTGGTGAGTTTGCATGAGCGTCTTCGAGTCCGCCGCCTTCGATAATCACGAAGGCGTCCACGCCTTCTGGGACGCGCCGTCGGGCCTCAAGGGCTTCATCGCCATCCATTCGACCGCGCGCGGCCCCGCCGCCGGCGGCTGCCGGATGTGGCCCTATGAGAGCGAACAGGCGGCGCTAGACGACGGGCTGCGCCTTTCGCGGGCGATGTCCTACAAGAACGCCATCGCCGATATTCCGCTGGGCGGCGGCAAGGCGGTGATCATCGGCGATTCCACCGCGTGCAAGACCCCGGCGCTGTTCGAAGCCTTCGGCCGCGCCGTGGAGACCCTGGGCGGGGCCTATTGGGCGGCCGAGGATGTCGGGCTGACCCCCGCCGATCTGGCGCATGCCCGCAAAACCACCCGCTTCGTGGCCGGGCTCGAGGGACATCCCGCCGCCTCCGGCGATCCCAGCCCGATCACCGCCGACGGGGTCGCGCGCGGGGTTGCGCTGTGCGTGCGCCGCGCGCTCGGCCGCGACCTCGCCGGGATCACCGTCGCCATCCAGGGCGTCGGCCATGTCGGCGCGGGCCTCGCCGACCGTCTCGCCGCCGCCGGCGCGCGCCTGGTGATCGCCGACGCCAACCCCGAGGCGGTGCGGGCGGTCGCCGAACGCACGGGGGCGACGGTGGTCTCGCCGCAGGCCATCTTCGACGCGGACGCCCAGGTTTTCGCCCCCTGCGCGCTGGGCGGAGCCCTGACCCTGGCCACCCTCGAGCGGCTCAAGCCGCGCATCATCGCCGGCGGGGCCAACAACCAGCTCGGCGATCCGCGGGTCGGCCAGGCGCTGTTCGATCGCGGCTTCACCTACGCCCCCGATTTCGTCATCAACGGCGGCGGGATCATCAACATCGCGGCCGAGATCCGCGCCATCGACGCCGGCGGCGCCTACGAGCCGGCCTGGGTCGAAAGCAAGGTCGCGCGGATGATCCAGACCCTCGGCCAGGTCTTCGACCGCTCAGCGGACGAACGGCGCCCGACGCACGAGATCGCCATCGAAATCGCCAAGGCCCGGATCGCGGCGGCGGCCTAGATTCTTCCCCCTCTAGCTGGCGACTACGGCATTCACAAATCTCGACGAACGGCCCTCGAAACACGTCTCCCTGTGGGAGAAGGGTCTCAGGCGCGCCTTGGCGGCTCACGCCAAGAAGCCGGCCTCGGCGAAGTCGACCATGCGGCTCAGCAGGCTCTCGACGTCGCCCTCGCGCGTCACCCCGCCGGAAAGGGCGTGCAGGCGGTCGAACTCGGCAAAGCGGTTGTTGTGGATCATGCCGAGGGTGAAATGCAGGCGCCAGTAGACCTCTTCGGGGGCGAGATCGGGCCGCGCGGCGATCAGGGCGTCGGCGAACCGGCGCAGGTGCGACACGTCGGTGCGCAGAACCTCGCGCACGCCTTCGCCGCCTTCGCTGCGCGCGCGGATGATGAACTGCATCGAGATCCGCCGCGCGTCATCGGGCCTCGACCAGCGCAGCGGCGGCTCGATCAGGGCGGTGAGGATCGCGCGCACGGGAGGCTTGCCCCCGTGGCGGTCGGCCGCCTCATGCAGCATCCGGGCCCGCTCGCGGTTGAGTTCACCCGTGCGCCTGCGAAAGATCTCGAACAGCAGGCCGTCCTTGGAGCCGAAGTGATAGTTGACCGACGCCAGGTTCACTCCCGCGGCGGCGGTGATGTCGCGCACCGAAACGCAACGAAGACCATGGAGCGCAAAGAGGCGCTCCGCGGCGCCGAGCACCGCCGCCTTGGTCGCCGCGTCGCGCTCGGGATCGGCTTCGACGGGCGGCTGCAGGGTTTCGGTCATGCCAGTGAGTCTTAGGCGTCCAGGAAAGTGGCGCAAGGGACGGCGGTTGGCTTCATCGTCTCGGCGGATCTATGATTTGCAGGTATATCGACCTCCGATCGGGTTGCAGCCATGCTCGCCATTCGCCTGCCAAAAGACATCGAAGACCGGCTGAAAGCTCTGGCCGCCGCGACTGGGCGCACCAAGACTTTCCATGCGCGCGAGGCGATCGTCGGTCACCTCGCCGAACTGGAACATCGCTACGTAGCGGAAAACCGCCGCGTCGAAGTCCGGGACGATCCTTTCGGCGCATTCGAAGAATGGAATTCCGCGGCAGACCGGTCGGGCTATGCCGGTTTTTGAGCAGGGTCAGATCGTCCGCCTGCGATTTCCCTAGACCGATAGGCCTAGAGCGGATTCCGACCAGGCTGATTGCCGCCTTGCGCCCCCTCCACCACTTCGTGGTCCCCCTCCCCCGCGAAGAGGCGGGGGAGGATTTTTCAACTCCTGCCCCGCGCAGCGGGGAA
>Ga0208849_1000760_pt1 | contig 26923 bp, 26 predicted proteins | sample NGESurdeep072012_10_FD_184470 | JGI IMG/M metagenome (GOLD analysis project Ga0208849, IMG submission 184470) | Arctic peat soil microbial communities from Barrow, Alaska - NGEE Surface sample 53-3 deep-072012 (SPAdes) | ecosystem: Environmental > Terrestrial > Soil > Wetlands > Peat ... | reverse complement strand
CTGCGCTCCGCGAAGCCTGGTCCGAAGCTGAGTCCTCGGGATGCGTGAGTCCCTTGGACGAGAACCGCCGTGGAACGCCGACAGGCGAGCGCGCCCTGCGCAGGGTGCGCGCTTGCCGAAAGGCAAGCGGTTGCGGACAGCGTCTGTCGGCGTTCTGCTTCCTTGTTCTCCTCGTAGCCCGGGTTGAGCGAAGCGAAACCCGGGAGCAGCAGTGAGCCGCAAGATCGTCCCCGGATTTCGCTTCGCTCAACCCGGGCTACAGTGTGCGCCGCGTCCGATTGTGATGCTTCGGCCTTTTCCACTCCGGGGGCATCCGACGAAGATCGAGAATGCGGCGTCGTTTTTGGCAATGGCGTGCCTCATAGCTCGGGTGCGAACAAAAAACGCATCGCGAGAACGGGAACGCTCGTCATTGCGAGCTCCGCGAAGCAATCCAGGGCGGCTTGCGGTAGCCGCGAGGCTGTTCTGGATTGCTTCGTCGCTTCGCTCCTCGCAATGACGAAGCAGGGACAGGGGCCAAGTTGCCCTGCTGCAAAGCGCGCCGGCATGGCTTATGTATCGGACGCATCGCCGCCAAAGCGGCCGGAGTTCCCGATGTCTGACACCCCCACCTCCCTGATCGACCGCGCCGGACTCGACCGGCCGCGGCTCGCCAAGATCATTTCGCGCGGCCTCGACGGCGCCGACGACGGCGAGCTTTATCTCGAATACCGCCAGGTCGAGGCGCTGTCGTTCGACAACGGCCGGCTCAAACAGGCGACCTACGACACCTCGCAGGGTTTTGGGCTACGCGCGGTGAAGGACGAAGCCGTCGGCTACGCGCACGCGTCCGACGTGTCGGAGGCCGCGATCGAGCGCGCCGCCGATGCGGTGCGCGCCGTCAAGGGCGGCTATTCGGGCCAGTATGCGGCGCCGCCCGGGCGCACCAACGCCAAGCTCTACAGCGAGGACAGCCCGCTCGGCAGTCCGGGCTTCGAAGCCAAGGCCCGGCTCCTGGAAGCGATCGACGCCTATGCGCGCGCCAAGGACCCGCGCGTGCGGCAAGTCTCGGCAAGTCTCGCGGCGACCTGGCAGGCGGTCGAGATCGTACGCGCCGATGGCGAGATCTATCGCGACGTGCGGCCGCTGGTGCGGGTCGGCGTGTCGGTGATGGTCGGCGAAGGCGACCGCCAGGAAACCGGCAGCGACGGCTATGGCGGCCGCGAAGGTTACGAGCGCTTCATCACCACCGACGCCTGGCAGGGTGCGGTCGACAATGCGGTCCGCCAGGCGCTGATCAACCTGCGATCGGTGCCGGCGCCCGCGGGCGAGATGGATGTCGTGCTCGGCCCGGGATGGCCCGGGGTCATGCTGCACGAGGCTGTCGGCCACGGGCTCGAAGGCGACTTCAATCGCAAGAAGACCTCGGCCTTCGCGGGCCTGATGGGACAGCAGGTGGCGTCCAAAGGTGTCACCGTGGTCGATGACGGCACCATGGCGTCGCGCCGCGGCTCGCTGTCGATCGACGACGAAGGCACGCCGACCAGCCGCACCGTGCTGATCGAAGACGGCATCCTGGTCGGCTACATGCAGGACCGCCAGAACGCGCGCCTGATGGGAATGAAAGCCACCGGCAACGGCCGCCGCGAAAGCTTTGGCCACGTGCCGATGCCACGCATGACCAACACCTACATGCTGGCCGGCGATCGCGACCCGGGCGAAATCCTCGCCTCCGTCAAGAACGGCATCTACGCCGTGCATTTCGGCGGCGGCCAGGTCGATATCACCTCGGGCAAATACGTGTTCCAGTGCACCGAGGCCTACCGCATCGAGAACGGCAAGATCGGCGCGCCGATCAAAGGCGCCATGCTGATCGGCAATGGACCGACCGACCTGCATCGCGTCGCCATGGTGGGCAACGACCTGATGCTCGACAATGGCATCGGCACCTGCGGCAAGAACGGCCAGGGCGTGCCGGTCGGCGTCGGCCAGCCGACGCTGCGCATCGATCGCATCACCGTCGGCGGCACAGGCTGACGCCATCTTCCGACCGCAAACGGCATACGATCATGCACTCGCATCCCGCAGCCCCCCTGCCGAAAGTTTCCCGAATGCCGCGTTGGATCAGATCCGTGGTCGACCTGGTGGTGTTCGTGCTGCTTGTGCTCATCGCCAAGACGGCGATCGCCGAGCCGTACTACGTGCCGTCGGGCTCGATGGAGCCGACGCTGCAAATCGGCGACGAACTTTTGGCGACAAAGTTTCCTTACGGCTACAGCTCGTCGTCGCTGCCGAATTTCGTGACGCTGCCCGATACCAGGCGGATTCTCGGCGCGCTGCCGCAGCGCGGCGATGTCGTGGTGTTCCGCTGGCCGGGCGATCGTTCCGAAATCTGGGTCAAGCGCGTCGTCGGCCTGCCGGGCGATCGCATTGCGATGCGCGACGGGCGGCTGTGGATCAACGGCGCTCCGGTCGGCCTCACCGCGGACGGCCGGGGCTCGATGGAACAGGAAGACGGATCGCACGAAGCGGTCGCGCGCTTTACCGAGACGTTGCCCGGCGGCCGCACGCACACGATTTTCAAATCGCAGCAATTCGATCCGCTCGATAACGTGCCCGAGCTGCTGGTGCCGGCCGGGCATTTGTTTGTCATGGGCGACAACCGCGATAATTCGGCCGACAGCCGGGTGCCGCTCAGCGACGGCGGCGTCGGTTTGCTGCCGACCGACGATCTGGTCGGCCGCGTCGATGCGCTGGTCGGCTCCTGGGATCTGGCGATGGCGCACGAGCCGTTGTGGAGATGGCCTTCGGGCCTGCGGCTGTCGCGATTTTTCACGGCGGTGCATTAATCGGATTTGCCGCGCCGCTTTATCTTGCTTGTGGCGTCGCTCGCTTAGCGCACCACGCCGGAAATGCAGCACGGCCTGCGGCGCGGCGGCTTGATCACGTTTTTCAGATAGCAGCGCGCGCCCGCGGTGCCGTAGCCCGGCCGCCGGTAGGTCCAGGCTCTGCAGCGTGAATCGGCCTGGCAGGCGCTGGCGCAGGGTGCGCCCGTGGGGTCAGGCTTGGTCTCGAAGGTATGGTAATCGCCGCCGACACGATCGATCGAATATTCGAACTTGCCGAGGCGCGGTTCGATGACGCCGGCGCCGCGCACGCCCGACACACAGCACGGCGACCGCGATGGCGGCCGTACCGTGTGCTTGAGCCAGCAGGTCGCCGGACCACCCGACGGCAGCGGATAATGAAAACTCCAGGCGCGGCAATTCCGGTCGTGCTCGCACCGGTTCGCGCATACGGCCGGATCGCCATTGGGGATGACGAAATGCGTGTAGTCACCACCTGGCCGATCATAGCCCGTCTGGGCCAGGGCGCACCCGCTCCCAGCCGCCACCACAACGCAAACCGCAATGCCGACGATCAGTCCCCGCATCATGCGATGCGCTTCCGTGTGCTGGCCCCGCGCCCGGCAAGTTCCTTCATAGAACAGCGCCACCGCAAACGAAATGCCTCCACAATTTTTCCGTGCCGCTTTTCAGCAGCAATGCGAGCAAGGCGCCGCGGATCAGGCGCGAAAATGCTTCGACAATTTCAAGCCCTGTGCCTGGTAATTCGAGCCGATCCCGGCACCGTAAAGCTGATCGGGCCGCGCCAGCATCTTTTCATACACCAGCCGACCGACCACCTGACCATGCTCGAGAATAAACGGCACCTCGCGCGAGCGCACTTCCAGCACCGCGCGGGCGCCAAGACCGCCGGATCCCGCATAGCCGAAGCCGGGGTCGAAGAAGCCCGCATAATGCACACGAAACTCGCCGACCAGGGGATCGAACGGCACCATCTCGGCGGCATAGTCCGGCGGCACCTGCACGGCTTCGGTCGACGCCAGAATGTAGAACTCATCGGGATCGAGGATCAGGCTCCGGTCGAGGCGCGCCGCAATCGGCTCCCAGAATTCGCCAACATCGTAGGCGGCGCGGCGCTCGACATCGATCACGGCAGTGTGGCGCTTGGCGCGATAACCGACGATGCCGCGGCCACTGTCCGAATGCGGATGCCGTACACTGCTGCCGGACAGGTCGATACTCACCGCAATGCCGTCGCCCATCACGGCCTCGGCCCGATCGACCAGCCGCTCACGCGCGTGCAATCCACGCAACGCCTCGGCGTCGAGCGCGGCGTTGCCGCGATGCAAGCGCATCTGCGACAGCCGCGAGCCTTCGCGCACCAGCACAGGGAATGTCTTCGGACTGATCTCTGCATAGAGCGGGCCGCAATAGCCGGCCGCGACCCGATCGAAACCGCGCGTCTCGTCGGCAATGACGCGGGTGAAAACGTCGAGCCGCCCGGTGGAACTTTTAGGGTTGGTGGCCCCCGCGACATCGGCGGGCAGCGCCAGTCTTTCGAGCAACGGCACGATGTAGACGCAGCCGGTTTCCAGGACCGCGCCGCCGGTCAATGGAAATTCATGCAGCTTGAGTTCAGCGATCCGCTTCGTCACCGCGATGCCCGGCCCCGGCAAGAAGCTGGCGCGCACCCGATAGGCGACGGCGCCAAGTCGCAGGTCGATACTCGCGGGCTGGATCTGATCGGGCGCAAACGATCGCGCCGCCACGATGGCGCCATCCTCGGCCAGCGCCGCAATCATGCGGTCGGGCAGGATACCGTGATCGGATGAGGCGAAGCGGAGCGGCATGGACTGGACCCGCGGCGATCTAACCCGTCCGAAGGTTTGACGGAAAGATACCTGCGGCGTATAAGCCTCGTTATCCCGTGGTCATTTGAGCCGGTCGGCTTGCCGCCACGTTAAACAAAGGGCTAAAAGGCCGGGGACATGTGGGCCCGGCCTTGAGGATTTTCCTCCGGCCGGGTTTTGTTTTTGGCCAGTGCTTGGCCGAAATTGGAGGGTCGCATGTCCGCGTCTGCAGCAAAAAACTACCGCCAGGAAACGCGCTTGGTTCAGGCGGGAATCTTGCGCTCGCCGTTCGGTGAAACATCCGAGGCGCTGTACCTCACCCAAGGCTACGTCTACGACACCGCCGCGCAGGCGGAAGCGCGCTTCAAGGGCGAGGATCCCGGCTATCAGTATTCGCGCTTCGCCAATCCCACCGTCGACATGTTCGAGCGGCGCATGGCGTCGCTCGAAGGCGCCGAGGCGGCGCGCGCGACCGCGACCGGCATGGCGGCCGTTACGCTGTCGCTCGTCGGCCAGCTCAAGGCCGGCGACCACGTCGTCGGCTCCAAGGCCATGTTCGGCTCGTGCCGCTACGTCATCGAGGATTATCTGCCGCGCTTTGGGGTCGCTTCGACGCTGGTCGACGGCTGCAATCTCGATGCCTGGCGCAATGCGGTACGGCCGAACACCAAAACCTTCTTCCTCGAAAGCCCGACCAACCCGGCACTCGATATCATCGACATCGCCGAAGTCGCGAAGATCGCCCATGCGGCCGGGGCCACACTCGTCGTCGACAACGTATTCGCAACGCCGCTCTATCAGAGCCCGCTCGCGCTCGGCGCCGACTGCGTGGTCTATTCGGCCACCAAACATATTGACGGCCAGGGCCGCTGCCTGGGCGGAGTCGTGCTCGGCTCGCAGAAATTCATCATGGAAAAAATTCACACGCTGCTCCGGCAAACTGGTCCGTCGATGTCGCCGTTCAACGCCTGGGTGTTGCTCAAGGGCCTGGAGACGCTTGCGGTTCGGGTGCGCCGCCAGACCGATAGCGCCGCCACGCTCGCGGTCACGCTTGCCGAACATCCGAAGATCGCCCGTTTGATCTATCCGGGCCGGCCCGATCATCCGCAGGCTGCCATCGCGCAGAAGCAGATGCGCGGCGGCTCGACGCTGGTGGCGTTCGAGATCAAGGGCGGCAAGCAGGCGGCTTTCCGATTTCAGGATGCTTTGCAACTCGTCCGTATCAGCAACAATCTTGGCGATGCCAAGAGCCTCATCACCCATCCGGCTACGACCACCCATCAGCGGCTGACGCCCGCGGCACGGGACGAACTCGGCATCAGCGACGGCCTGGTGCGCGTGTCGGTCGGCCTCGAACATCCCGACGATATCGTCGAGGACGTGCTCGCCGCCCTGGAGACCGCATAATCCGTTCTCCAACGGTACGGTGCGAAAACCGCAGGCGCGCTTGAGAAAGCGTGCCTGCGCGGTTATTGCAATTGCTGCGATGGGCGCGATTCCCTCATAGCGAGGCACCCGTCACAATAGGCCAAGATCGGGAAGACGCCAGGAAACGCACCATGTACCGCGCCGTTACTCGGGACATCGAGGTCGTGGTGACCCCGCGTTTTGAGACCGACCGCTCGTCGCCGGAAAACAATTATTTCTTTTGGGCCTATAAGATCTCGATCACCAATCAGGGCTCGGAGACGGTCCAGCTCAAGACTCGTCACTGGCGCATCACCGACGCCAACGGCCGCCGTCAGGACGTACGCGGCGCGGGCGTGGTCGGCGAGGAGCCTGTGCTCAAGGCGGGTGAGCATTTCGAATATACCAGCGGCGTGCCGCTGCAGACACCCTCAGGATTCATGGCTGGCAGCTACGGCATGGTGACCGCGAGCGGCGACCATTTCGATATCGAAGTGCCGGCTTTCTCGCTTGACTCGGTCGAGACCAAGCGAACGCTCAATTGAGCGTCACCCCAAAAGTCTAACAAAGAGTCCCGCAACAACAACTCGCGCCGGCGCGGAACCAATCGCCGCTAAGCCGACGCCGTATCCGCGGATGTGATTTCGTCAGGCTGGAACACGTATGTCGAGCTGCAGAACTCGCACGTCACGGTGATCTTGCCGCTCTCGACCATGTCATCACGGTCGGTCTGCGGAAAGCTGCGCAGCATCGCCTCGACCCCGTCACGCGAGCAGGAGCAATGCGCCTCCACGGCTGCGGGGCGGAACACGCGCACGCCGTGTTCGTGGAACAATCGATAGCCCAAGCGTTCGCTCGACAGCGCCGGGTCGATCAGCTCGATGTCGTCGACGGTGGCGATCAGCGAGCGGCCTTCAACCCACGCCTCGTCCTCCGCAACCATGTGCGGCTCGGTCCCGGGCGGTGCATCGCCGGGATCGAGATCGGCTTGGCGTGCGCGCTCGATCGAGCCGGGCAGGAACTGCAGCAGAATGCCGCCAGCGCGCCAATGCCGTTCGGCGCCGTTTGGGCCGGCGCGAAATTCCTCGGCGACGGCGAGCCGCACGCGCGTCGGAATTTGCTCCGAGCGGGCGAAATATTCGTGCGCGGCGTCTTCAAGGTCGCCGCCATCGAGCGGGACCAGTCCCTGATAGCGGCTCATGTCGGGGCCTTGATCGATCGTCATCGCCAGATGGCCGTGACCAAGCAGCTTGCCGGGCTCGGCCGCATTGGCGGCAATGGCCGCTTCGACGCGCGCAGCGTCGAAGCGAGCGCAGGCCCGCACCTTGCCGGGCGAAGTGAAATTCACCACCAGCATGCGCACCGGACCGTCGCTTTGCGTCTGCAGGATAAAGCGGCCGTCGAATTTCAGCGCCGAGCCCAGCATAGCGGTAAGCACGATTGCTTCCCCCAAAAGCTTCGCCACCGGCGCCGGGTAATCGTGGCTGGTCAGGATCATGTCGGCTGCTTGGCCGAGCCGAACAATGCGGCCGCGCAGATCCAACGCCTTCACAGCGAAGGGAAGGATGGTGTCGTCGACCGCTTCTACAGCGGGCGCCCGGGTCGGGATACCGATTTGAGGATCATTCATTGCGAGCCAATATAGGCAGCGGCGGTCGATTTGTGACCCCTGCGACCGCGGGGCTCGCTGCTATCCCGCGTCGGCCGCCAGGCACCACGCCAAAATGCCCTTTTGCGCGTGCAGCCGGTTTTCGGCCTCGTCGAACACGACCGACTGCGGGCCATCGATCACGTCGTCGGTAACCTCTTCGCCGCGGTGCGCCGGCAGGCAGTGCATGAAAATGGCGTCCGGCCTCGCGCGCGCCATCAGGCGTTCGTTGATCTGGTAGCGCTTGAGCAGATTGTGGCGGCGGGCGCCGTTGCGGTCGCCCATCGATACCCAGGTGTCGGTGACGACGCAGTCGGCGCCTTTGACCGCCTCCTCGGGATCGGTTCCAACCTGAACGTCGGCACGCGCCGACTTCACCCAATCGAGCAGCGGCTTTTTCGGCGCCAGTTCAGGCGGCGTGGCGATGCGAAGACGGAAATCGAAGCGCTCGGCCGCGTGCATCCACGAGGTCAGCACATTGTTGGCGTCTCCGCTCCAGGCCACGGTGCGACCGCGGATCGGACCGCGGTGCTCCTCGAAGGTCATGACATCGGCCATGATCTGGCAGGGATGCGAGCGCCGCGTCAGCCCATTAATCACCGGCACAGTGGCGTGACGCGCCAGCTCTATGAGCTCACCGGAATCGAGCGTGCGAACCACGATCGCATCCACGTAACGCGACAATACGCGCGCGGTGTCGGCCAGCGTTTCGCCACGCCCGAGCTGCATCTCGTCGGAGGTGAGTAGAATTACGTCGCCGCCAAGCTGGCGCATGGCGACCTCGAAGGAAACCCGCGTGCGCGTCGAGGGCCGCTCGAAAATCATCGCCAGCGTCTTGCCGGCGAGCGGCCGTCCGGCGGTGGCGCGTTTCGACTTCATGGCCCGCGCCGACTCGATAATGCCGCGCAGATCCGCGGCCGGCACGTCGATCAGATCGAGGAAATGGCGGACGCTCACCGCAGCTTCTCCCCGGCATTCGCCTTGGCGTGGGCATCGCTTAGCCGCGCGCAGGCGCGATCGAGCCGCGTCACGCCCTCGGCGATCTCCTGCTCGCTGATAATAAGCGGCGGCAGCAGCCGCACGACATTGTCGCCGGCCGCGACAGTAAGCATCTTTTCCGCGCGCAAGGCATCGACCAACTCGCCGGCCGGAACCAGCGCCCGCAGGCCGATCAGCAAGCCCTCGCCGCGCACTTCATCGATCAGCGACGGGTAGCGGTCTTTGATCTCCGCCAGACGCTGCTTGAACAGAAGCGACACCCGCCTGACACGGTCGAAGAAGCCCGGTGCCAGCATCACATCGAGGGTGGCATTGACCGCGCTCATCGCCAGCGGATTGCCGCCGAAAGTCGAGCCGTGGGTACCCGCGGTCATCCCCTTCGCCGCGTCGCGGGTCGCCAGACAGGCACCGACCGGGAAGCCGCCGCCCAGCGCCTTGGCGAGCGGCATGACATCAGGCGTCACGCCAGTGCGGCGATGAGCGAACAATTCGCCGGTGCGCCCCATGCCGGTCTGCACCTCGTCGAAGATGAGAAGGAGGCCGTTCTGATCGCACAATTCGCGCAGCGCGCGGAGGAACGACGGTTCCACCGTGCGCACGCCGCCCTCGCCCATCAGCGGCTCGATCATGATCGCCGCCGTCTCGGCGCCGACGGCGCGCTTGGTGGCAGCAAGATCGCCGAATGGCATCTGGTCGAAGCCGTCGACGACGGGCCCGAAACCGTCGAGATATTTCTTCTGGCCGCCGGCGGCGAGCGTTGCGAGTGTGCGGCCGTGGAACGCGCCTTCGAACGTGATGATGCGGTAGCGCTCCGGCCGGTCGCTGACGGCTTGATACTTACGCGCGGTCTTGATCGCGCATTCGCACGCTTCCGCCCCGGAATTGCAGAAGAAAACCACGTCGGCGAAGCTCGCCGCGCACAGCCGCTCGGCGGCCCGTTCGTCTTCGGGAATGTCGTACAGATTGGAGACGTGCCAGAGCTTTTCGGCCTGCGACTTGAGCGCCTCGACCAGATGCGGATGGGCGTGCCCCAGCGCATTCACGGCAACGCCGGAGGTGAAATCAAGGTAGCGCTCGCCGTCGGTCGCATAGAGCCACACGCCTTCGCCCCGCTCGAAAGCGAGGTGCACACGCGCGAAGGTCGGCATCAGGTGCGATGTCACGGCTTTGGCTCGCAAGCCGCCGCGGCGATAATCCGCGCGGCCAAACAAAATGTGCCGCCTCTTTTTGGGCGGCACGGTGGCTATTTTATTTGCGCGCGGCGCACTGTCAACACGGGAAAAAACGCCGTTGCGACCTTGGTTCGTTCTCGCACAGTCCACAGCGGGAAGGAACATGTGGACGCACGCCGCACGACTCTTGCGCTCGACTCCCGCCATATTGTAGCTTTTTGCTTGTCAAGTACGACATCTCGTGCGGCGGACGGTCTTCACCAGCGTTGGGTTTGCGTCGCGTGGGCGGCTACGCGCTTCCCGGCTCCAGGAGGGATTCTATCAAAATGATCGCGATGCCAGGAGAGGGAGGCAGCATGTCGTGGACGGACGAGCGGGTAGAGCTTCTCAAGAAGCTGTGGTCCGACGGACTTTCGGCGAGTCAGATTGCGGCCGAACTCGGCGGCATCACCCGCAACGCCGTGATCGGCAAGGTCCATCGCCTCGGCTTGTCCGGCCGCGCCAAGAGCGCGGGCGCCGGGGCGCCGCGGCCGCGCAAGCCGCGCTCGGCGACCCATATGCTGCGCATCGGGCGCCCGGCGATCCGGGGCAATACCGCGCTGGCGCATGCCTATGAGATCGAAGCCGAAGCCGAACCGGAGCTGATCGACAACATCATTCCGATCGGCCAGCGCCGCACGCTCCTGGAACTGAACGAGCAGACCTGCCGGTGGCCGGTCGGCGACCCTGGCGGCGGCGATTTCTTTTTCTGCGGCGGCAATACGCTAACCGGCCTGCCCTATTGCGGCTATCACTCGCGGATCGCCTATCAGCCGGCCGCTGACCGCCGGCGTGACCGCCGCGCAGCGCGGTAGTTTGCAATCTCGGCAGTAACTTCCCGCGAAAGCGGGAATTCAGCTGGGTCCCCGCTTTTGCGGGGCGAGTTGATCTTCGATCAGTTCGCCTTGCCGAACCGGTCGTCGAGCGAATAGCCGGCGCCACGCACCGTGCGGATCGGGTCGGTGGTGTGGCCGCGGTTGAGCGCCTTGCGCAGGCGGCCGACGTGCACGTCGACCGTGCGTTCGTCGATATAGACGTCGCTGCCCCAGACGCCGTCGAGCAATTGCTCGCGGGAAAAGACCCGCCCGGGCCGCTCCATCAAGAATTCCAGCAAGCGGAACTCGGTCGGGCCGAGCTCGATCGGCCGGCTCGACCGCGACACGCGCTTCTTTTCGCGGTCAAGCTCCAGATCGCCCATCATCAGTATCATGGCGACGCGCTCGGGGCTGGCGCGGCGCAACAGCGCGCGAATCCGCGCCAGTAGTTCCGGCACCGAGAACGGCTTGACGATGTAGTCATCGGCGCCGGTGGCGAGCCCGCGCACGCGCTCGCTTTCTTCGCCGCGCGCGGTGAGCATGATGATCGGCAGCGACTGGGTCTGCGGCCGCGCGCGCAGGCGCCGGCACAGTTCGATGCCAGACAGGCCCGGCAGCATCCAGTCGAGCACGATCAGATCGGGGGCGGTTTCGCGCAGCCGTACATCGGCCTCGTCACCACGGCCGACGGCATCGACCTCGTAACCCTCGGCTTCGAGATTGTAGCGCAGCAGCGTGGTGAGCGGCTCCTCGTCCTCGACGATCAGGATGTTGGCTGCCATCCAGGTGTCTCCTTATTTCTGCATCAGCGCGGACGGAAAACTGGTGGTGTCACCCTTTGGACGCTGGTCGGCGATCGGGCGGCCCTCAATCATGAAATAGACGGTCTCGGCAATATTGGTGGAGTGATCGCCCATGCGCTCGATGTCCTTGGCGCAAAACATCAGGTGCATGCAGAAGGTAATATTGCGCGGATCCTCCATCATGTAGGTCAGCAGCTCGCGGAACAGCGAGGTGCACAGCGCATCGACCTCCTCGTCGCCGCTCCATACCGCGAGCGCGGCTTTCAGGTCGCGGCTGGCGTAGGCATCGAGTACCTGCTTGAGCTGCGCCAGCACCAGTTCGCCCATGTGCTCGACACCGCGGATCAGGGTCTGCGGGTAGAGGTCGCCGGACAGCGCGACGACACGCTTGCCGATATGCTTGGCATGGTCGCCGATCCGTTCCAGATCGTTGCACACGCGCATGGCGCCGACGATCTCGCGCAAGTCGACCGCCATCGGCTGCCGCCGCGCGATGGTCAGAATCGCCTTCTCCTCAACGTCGTGCTGCATCTGGTCGATGATCGGATCGGTGGTGATGACGTGCTCGGCCAGCTCGGAGTCGCGATCCAGCAACGCCTGCACGGCGTCGGCGATCTGCTTCTCCGCGAGCCCGCCCATTTCGGCGACCCTGCGGGCGATCTCCTGCAGATCGGAGTCAAAGGCGCGGGCCGTATGGTCAATTCTCGTGGTGGCGTCGGTCATGGTGCGTTACCTAGGCAATTCCTGGGCGCTGCATCGGGCGATCAGCCGAAGCGGCCGGTGATATAGTCCTGCGTGCGCTGATCGTGCGGCGCCGTGAAGACTTTGCTGGTCGAGTCGAACTCGACCAATTCGCCAAGAAACATGAACGCGGTGAACTCGGAGACACGCGCGGCCTGTTGCATGTTGTGCGTGACGATCACGATCGTGTAGTCGTCCTTCAGCTCGTCGATCAGTTCCTCGATCTTGGCGGTCGAGATCGGGTCCAGCGCCGAGCACGGCTCATCGAGCAGGATCACTTCGGGCCGCACCGCGACCGTGCGGGCGATGCACAGCCGCTGCTGCTGGCCGCCGGACAGGCTTTGGCCGTTGGCATTAAGCTTGTCCTTGACCTCGTCCCACAGTGCAGCGCGGCGCAGCGAGTTTTCCACCCGCTCGTCGAGTTCGGATTTCGCCAGTCGCTCGTACAATCTGATACCGAAGGCGATATTCTCATAGATCGACATCGGAAACGGCGTCGGCCGTTGGAACACCATGCCGATACGCGCGCGCAGCAGGTTGATATCCTGAGCCGGCGAGAGAATGTTGGCGCCGTCGAACATCACGTCGCCGGTGGCGCGCTGATGCGGATAAAGATCGTACATCCGGTTGAGCACGCGGAGCAGCGTAGACTTGCCGCAACCCGACGGGCCGATGAAAGCCGTCACCTTGTTTTCGAACAGCGAGAGGCTGATCGACTTCAGCGCTCTCACCTCGCCGTAGTAGAAGTTGAGGTCCTTGATCGTGACCTTGTCGGACATCGTGCTGCGATCGGCGGCAGCCGCATTGCTGACGAGCGGCACGGCAAGGGAGGCTACGTTCATGACTGCGTTCTCGATTTGCGGACTGACACGACGTTCACGATCGGCACTCTGGTCCGGCGTTGCCGCCGCGGCGGGATCGAACGCGCCGCCGTCGAGTGTATCCGGATCGCCTGACGGCCGACGGCGCCGAATTTGCCAGATTGTTTGCCAGCCGCAGATGACAATTGGATGACAGCGCAACTCCTTGGAACTTATACGGTTTATGGGCTCGGCCGGGGCATGACGATGGGCAGATGAACCGTGAAGGTGGCGCCTTCGCCCGGCGTGCTTTCGATCGACAGCCTTCCGCGATGGCGGTTTAGGATGTGCTTGACGAGCGCCAGACCGAGCCCGGTTCCACCTTGCGCCCGGCTCTCGCGCACATCGACGCGATAAAACCGCTCGGTCAGCCGCGGCATATGCTCGGGGGCGATGCCGGGGCCGTAATCGCGCACGCTGGCGACGGCCTCGGCTTGACCGTCCGCCGCAGTGCCGCGCGACAGCTTGACGTCAACGCGCTTGCCGGGAGCGCCGTATTTCAGCGCGTTCTCGACCAGATTTTCAAACAGGCGCACCAGCTCGTCGCGATCGCCGAGCACCATCACTGCATCATCGGCGGCGATTTCGATGGTCACGCCGCGGTCGCGCGCCAGCGTCTGCAGACCGTCGACCACTTGCCGCACGATCGGAATGAGATCGACCGGAGCATCGGGCCGACGGTGGGCATTGAGCTCGATGCGCGACAGCGACAGCAGATCGTCGATCAGCCGCGCCATGCGGCGCGCTTGCTCCTGCATGATCGCCAAGAAACGCTCGCGCGCCTTGACGTCGTCGCGCGCCGGTCCTTGCAGCGTCTCGATGAAGCCTGAAAGCGCTGCGAGCGGCGTGCGCAGCTCGTGACTGGCATTGGCGACGAAATCGGCGCGCATTTCCTCGACGCGGCGCAGCGGCGTGAGATCGCGAAAGGTTACCAGCACGAGGTCGGGGCTGCGCGCATCGGGCGTGCGCTTGACCGGCACAGCCACAGCCTCGAACCAGCGGTCGAGCGGAACCCGCTCGGAATATTCGACGCGCTGCTGTTCGCCGCGGGTGCAGGCGCGGTCGATCGCCTCGGTCAATTCCGGCATGCGCAACGCCAAGGTGACCGGCTCGCCCTGGCGCAGCGCCGGCGCCAGCACGCGCGCCGGTTCGTTAAGCGCAACCACGCGGCCATCGCGGTCGAGCGCGATGACCGGGTCGGGTAAGCCCGAGACTATGGCGTGAAGCGGATCGCCACCGCGCTCGGACGCCGCCAGAACCGGCGAAATCTGTGCGCCTGTCTTACCGATACGCGTCGCCGCCAGCGCGGCCGCTGCGACGATTGCAAAACCTGCGAGCGCGTAACCTCCGGCAAGGGCGCCGACCGCCGCCAGGCCGGCGAACACGAGCGCCGCCGCGACGATGACCAGCCACGCACCGCGCCGCAGCGGTCGGGCGCGGAGCGCACGATCGTCAACCAAACTCATCGGCCAGCTCATGCGGCGCGGCGTTGCTGTGTCTTGCGTTGCGCGTTGCGTCCATACCGACATACACCGCCGCGGCCGTCATATTCAGGACACGTCCGATGGTTCGCCCGCATACTCGCTCGCAGCCGCCAGCGGCGGTGCGCGCGTGGCGCGCCGCGCGGCATTGAGCCGGGCCTCGCGAATGCCGAGCACGATCAGCGACAACACAAACGGAATGATGTAATAAAGCAGGCGGAACAGCAGCAGTCCGGCGAGCAATTGCTCCTTGTTGAACTGGGACAGCGCCACCATCATGGTGGCGTCGAACACGCCAAGGCCGCCCGGAGCGTGGCTGGCAAAGCCGAGCAGTGTCGCGGCGACAAAGATCACCGCGACAGTTGCGAAGCCGACATTCGGCTCGGCCGGCATCAGCATGTACATCGCGGCCGCGCAACACGACAGATCGAACATGCCGATCACGATCTGCACCAGCGTCAGCGGGCCACCGGGCAGAACCACCTGCCAATCATCGCGGCCGATGATGCGCGGCTTGGTCCAGACCCAGCTCACATAGGCTGCCAAAAGTCCAAGCAGCACGATCGCGAGGCTGCGGTTGGCCCAGAGCGGCATCTGATCGATGGCGTGGGCCGCGGCCGGCGTATAGAGAATGCCAATGCCGAGTACGGTGACGTTACCGAGCCAAAACGTCAGCCCGGCCACGAAGCAGATTTTCGTCACCTCGACGACACTCAATCCCCAATTCGAATAGATGTGGTAGCGCACGGCACCGCCGGAAAACACGCTGGCGCCGATATTGTGCCCGACCGAATAACTGGTGAAGCTGGTGAGCGCTGCGATGCGATACGGCACGTCGAACCGCCCGATCGTGCGCAGCGCGAACAGATCGTAGAAGGTGAGCGTCACGTAGCCGCCAGCGACGAATCCGCCGGCGATGACCAGCGTCCGCGGGTTGGTGGCTTTCAGCGCCGTGAGCAGCGCACGCGGATTGATGTCGCGCAGGATGTGATAGAGCACGATCACCGCGGCGACGAAGATGCCGAGGCTAAGGACGTAGCCGATGCGGGTGAACGCGATCCGCCGCCCGCCGCTCGCCGTGCTGCCGTGTTCCGGCATCAGCATTGCGCGCTCCGAGGCGGCTTCATGCGCATCAAAAACGATCCCGTTTTGCCTCTGCCGCGAATAGCACCCACTAGCAGATGCCGTGCAGCGGTGCGAGCGCCGCCAGCCTGATTTAGGACAGCTCCCCAGCAGCGAAGAACGCCCGAAGCTCGGCATAAGTTTCCTCCGGCGCCTCTTCGGACAAATAATGGCCGCTGGGCAACGCCTTGGCGCCTCTGATGTCGGCCGCATAGCGCTGCCAGACCTCGCCGGGGCTCGGCCTAGTGTTGCGGCCGACACCGCCGGTTGCACCCCACATCAATAGTACCGGACAGGCGATTTTGCGGCCGGCGTCGAAATCCGCCGTATCCATGTCGAAATCAATCCCGGCGCAGGCGCGATAATCCTCGCACATGGCGTGCACGGTCGCCGGATTGCGCATGTAGCGCTTGTATTCGGCCAGACACTGGGGGTCGAAGAAGCTCAGGCCCTTCGCGCTTTTGGCGAGCTTCTTTTCGATGAAAAAGTCGGGATCGGCGCTCATCAGATGCTCCGGAAACGGCTCCGGCTGGATCATGAAGAACCAGTGCCACGAGAAGGTCGCCCACGCCTTGTTGGGATGATTGAAGACGTGGTGCTGCGGCACGATATCCATGATGGCCGCGCGCGCGACCCTGTCCGGATGATCGAGGCACATGCGATGCAGCACGCGGGCGCCGCGGTCGTGACCGGCGGCGTAGAAGCGCTTGTGACCGAGCGCCGCCATGACCTCGATCTGGTCCTGCGCCATGGCGCGGAACGAATAGTTTTCGTGGTTCTCGCCGCCGGGCGGCTTTTCGGAATCACCGTAGCCGCGCAGATCGGTGGCGACGACGGTGAATTCCTGCGCCAGCCGCGGCGCGAACTTCTGCCAGGACAGATGGCTGAACGGATTGCCGTGCATCAGCAGGAGCGGCGGCCCCTTGCCGCCCTGCACCGTGACGATGCGGGCGCCTGAGGTCTTGATTTCGGTCCGCGTGAAGCCTTCGAAAAACATATCGCCTCCGTCATTCCGGGGCGCGCTCTGTGGGAGCCCGCAATCCATAATCACGGCCCAATAAAACTATGTCGAGTATCTTAGCGAGCCCTACGTCCTGTGGTTACGGATTCCGGGCTCGGCCCTTCGGGCCGCCCCGGAATGACGAACGCAACAAGCCGCGCTAAGCTCACGCGGCAAAAGAAACCAAGGATCCCCTAAAATGCCCAATTCTTCCTCGCCCATGCCTTCCGATATCGACCCGCAATCCGGATGCCGTCTGCCGCTGCGCAAACGCGAGGACCTGGACGAGGCCGGCCAACGCGCCTTCGACCGCGCCTCGACTCCCGGCAAGACCATCGTCGGCCTGCGCGGACCGTCCGGCCTCAATCTCTACAGTCCCGCGACGGTCGACGCGCACCAGGTGATGAACCAGCATCTGCGCTTTAAGTGCTTCGACGCCAAGACCCGCGAAATCGCGATCCTCACCGTGGCGCGCGAAATGGACAGCCGCTTCGAATGGGCCGCGCACGAGCCCGAAGCCCTCAAGGAAGGCGTGTCACAGGACATCATCGACGTCATCAAACACCGCAAGAGCACGCAGGGCCTCGACGAAATTTACGCCGCGATCATCGAATTCGGCCGGCAGATTTTCCGCGATCACAAAGTTACGTCGGAAGCATTCGCGCGCGTGAAAGCCAAATTTCCTCCAAACAAGCTCGTCGAGCTCGTCCTCCTCATGGGCAACTACGCCTCCACCGCGGCGTTGTTGTGCGCCTTCGATATGCAGGTGCCGGAGGGCAAGCCGATGTTGCCGGTGGGGTAATTTCCCTTCTCCCGTTCCGGGAAAGGGGGAGCAAGAATCACCGCTACCGTTTATCCAACCCCAGTTCGCCCCAGCGCTTCTGCACGGCGTCGATATCTTTCTGCTCCGGCCAGACCTTGGGCGGGAAGCGCGCGCCGCCGAGATCGGGGTCGGGGTCGTAGTCGAGATTGACGGTGGCGTCGATCAGCAGGCGATTCCACTTGCCGGTACCGAACTGCTCGACGTTGCGGTCGCGCCGCCGCGTCGACGGATCGAGGCCGGCGCCGAAGGTCGACGGCATGATGACGATGTCGTCCTCGCCGGCATTGACCCGATAAGCGACTGCCCAGTCGACCGCGGCGTAATCGTGAATGTCGATATCGTCATCGACCACGATGACGTGCTTATAGCGCACGTGCGCGGCCGACGAACCCCACAGCGCGTTGGCGACCTGCTTGGCCTGGCCGCGATAGCTTTGTTTGATCTGCACATAGACGTTGATGCCGGTCTGCACCGGCGGACACCACACGTCGGTGACGCCCGGCACGCCGGCGCGGTCGAGCACATTCCAGGCCGCCGCCGCGCGCATGATCGACGAGCACACACCGTTTTCCGAATAACTGCCCGGCATCGAGCCTTCGATGCAGCCGCGCAGGATCGGATTGGTGCGGTGGGTGATGGCGGTGACGCGGATCGTCGGCTTGAGCGAACGGTCGCCGGCGACATAGCCGGTGAATTCCGCGAACGGGCCTTCCATCGTGTAGGTCTCGGAATCGAATTTCAGCACGCCCTCGATCACGATCTCTGCGCTCGCCGGCACGTAAAGATCGACGGTCTCGCATTTGACCAGTTCGACCGGCTCGCCGCGGATGGCGCCGACCACATCGTATTCGCATAGGCCCTTGGGCACCGGCGAGCCGCCGACGAAGGGCAGCGAATCCTCCCAGCCGATGGCGACCGCGATCGGCATTTCCTTGTAGCCGGCCTCCTGCCAGGCGGTGACGTGGTGGCCGATATGCTGCGCGCGCCACATCAGGATCGGAATCTTGTTCTTGTCCGCCACCATGCCGCGGTAGACGCCGACATTCATCACGTTGGTGTGCGGATCCTTGGTGACCACGCCGCCGTAAGTCAGAATGTAGCGTCCGCCGTCGATGCGATTCCAATGCGGCACCGGAAACTCAAAGAGATCGACGTCCTTGCCCTTGACGATGTTCTCCTTGACCGGCCCGGTCTTGACGATCTTCGGCGCGATGCTCTCGGTGAGAAGCGTGCGGCCGACCTTGACCAGCTCGCGCGCGTGCGTGTCGGGCGACAGCCCCATCATCATGGCGACGCGGCGCGCGCTGGCGAGGCCGGACGTAAAGACCTGATGGCAGCGCGCGTTCTTGCCGTAATCCTTGATGTTGTTGAACAGCAGCGCCGGGCCGGTTCCTGGGCCTTGCGCCAGCCGCGTGACGGTGCCGAGTTCGACATTCCAATCGACCTCGGGGTCCACATTATGCAGTTCGCCGGCGGCGTCGAGCGCCTTCATCCAGCCGCGCATGTCGCCGAACGCCGTGGGCTTGCGAGTCATCGTGGTCATTGCCGATTCCAATGGAGCATAAGGAAGCGCGGTTGTGCGCCGACGGCGCGGGAGGTGTCAATCGGACCGCAGCGCGCCCTTCATCCTCCCCCACGCAAGTGACGCTATCGCGGGGGCGGAAGGCGCACGTCCTCATTCTCGCGATGCGTTGTTTGCACCCGAGCTTTGTTTGGTACGGCGAATGGCGAGTAAGGAGGATATCTATTCGCTATTCGCAATCTCAAAACGTGGCCCGGATGAGCGCAGCGACATCCGGGTAAGGCATTCAGATCCAAATCTCCGTCCCGGGTCTCGCTGCGCTCACCCGGGCTACAAACAACTACAAACAACAAAACTCACTCCGCCTTCAGCCCCGCCTCTTTGATCACCGGGCCCCAGGTGGCCATCTCGGACTTGAAGAACGCCTCGCATTCTTGCGGCGAATTGCCGATCGGCACGTAGGCCATGGCGCTGAGTTTGGCGATGACCTCGGGCTGTTTGAGGCCGGCGACGATCAGATCGTGCAGCTTGGCGATGATCTCCTTGGGCGTGCCGGCCGGCGCCGCCACCGCGGTCCAGGTCGCGCCCTGGACATCGGGGAAGCCCGCTTCCGCCATGGTGGGGACATCAGGCAGCGTCGGCGAGCGCGTCTTGCCGGTCACCGCCAGCGCGCGCAATGCACCGGATTTGATCAGCGGCACCGCCGGCGCCATGGCGCCGAACGAGATCGGGGTGTGGCCGCCGACCGTCGCCTCCACCGCCGGGCCGCCGCCGCCAAACGGCACATGCACGAGATCGAGATGCAGCGAGTGCTGGAACAATGAGCCGACAAGCTGCGGCGGCGTGCCGGTGCCCGGCGAAGCAAAACTCTCCTTGCCGGGATTGGCCCGGATCCATGCCACCAGTTCCTTGACGTTCTTCGCCGGCACCTGCGGATTGACCGCCAGCACCACCGGCGTCTGCGCGCCCAGCGTGACGGCGGCGAAATCCTTGATCGGGTCGAACGCCAGGTGGCTGTAGAGAAACGGAGCGTTGGTGAGATTGCCGCCGGTGACAAGGATCGTATAGCCGTCGGGCGGCGACTTCGCCACGCGCTCGGCGCCGACATTGCCGCCGGCGCCGGCGACGTTCTCGACGAAGAAATTCTGTTTGGTCTGCGCCGTAAGGCTTTGCGCGATCAGCCGCGCGAACAGATCGGTCGGGCCGCCGGCGGCGAAGCCGACGATCACCTTCACGGGCCGCGCCGGCCAGGTCTCGGCGGCGGCGCCCGCGACGGCGACGGCGAGTAGACACAGCGCCAGAGCCAGTTGTTTTTTCATGTCGATCCCCTCCCCCACGATTTCGTTGGTATGGTCCGGATTATATCGCCCGGATCCGCGTCAAGTCTCACGATACGGCGATTATGCCAGCGGCGGCGCGGCATTCAAGGATGCGGACGCGCGCGCCGCGGTGAGAGGACGCCAGCGTGTTTTGCTGTTTGTGCCGCGCCAACGCGCGGCGGCGGCTCAGAGGTGCGCCACGACGGCGAGCCTGGTGATCTCGCCGTTTTGATAGGCCTGCAGGAAGGCGCTGTAATCGCGGAACGAGACGCAGCCATTCGACTGGCCGTTCGGGCCGAGCATAAAGGTGTGGGCCAAAAGTCCGCTGCGGCCGAAAACCTTGGTCTCGTCGACCGGAATGAGGCGAAGCGCCGCCACGCCGTGGAACATGTGCTCGCGCGGCCGCAGGTTATAAACGTCGGGCGGAGTGACGCCGCGATCGCGCTCCTTGGCCGAGTCGGGATCATCGAGATCGCCGGCCAGTCCCGAATGCGCCTCCAGCGCCGTGCCGTTCGGCAGGTACACCATGTGGGCGGAGATGTCGTAGACGGCCGTCTGGCGGTCATAGAGGCCGCCCGCCGTGCCCGCCGTCATCCCGTCCGTATCCGCCGACGCGTAGGCCAGCTCGACCTTTTCGGACGGCGAGCCGAACAGCTTGGCGAAGATCGACGGCGAGGCGGATGAGCCGCCGAACAGCCGCTGGAAGATGCTGCGGTGGTCCGCCGGCGGCGACCAAGTGTCGCCCGCCGCCCGCAGGTTGGCGGCGGCCGGCGCGGCGTTACGCCGCGCGCGCGAGGCGCCGTGCGGCAATGATTCGGTGCGTGCGAGCCGGCGGCCGAGCTGCGGTTGCTGCACGTCCGGTTGCTCGACCGATGCGAGGCGGAAGGTGCTCTCCGAAACTCCCGGTGTGAAAGCCGCGGAAAAACGCGTGTCGAACGGAATTGCCGAGCCAAGCTCCGGCCCCTGAGTCACGTCCAGCCTGTTCGAGCGATTCGCCACTACGGCGAGGCGATCACCCCGCGTGGACGAAGCCTCATTGGCATTGGGGCCGCCGATATTGACGCACAGCGTCCAGGCGCAGGCCAACGCAACCCCAGCCAGCGCCGCACCACCCAGGATGCGTTGCGGCAGCGCGTTGACCGAAGAAATCCCCTGATCGTAGGCCCGCGAATTGTTGGGCCACGTCACCCCGACCGTCATTCCCCCTCGCGTCCCGTAGTGAACCCGCACGTCCCCACACAACGACAACCGCCGCCACGATGGCGGGCCGATGCGTAGGCAGATGTGTAGACACGTCCCCGACCCCCGAAGGGTCACCATCCGAGATGCCGTATCATTGCGGCAGCTTTTTGGTCATGCTCCGGAATTATCCCCAGGATGCCGGCCCAACCGCCCCTGATTTGCCCGAATCGGCCCGGCTGCGAAAGCTACCACAACATGTAAACGGTTTCGGTGGAGGCAAAATGACGCCCTTCCCGGGTTTCGCTCCGCTCAAGCCGGGCTACCGAAAACTACCGGAAACGCTCGCTCGGCGGCGCGATTTCCGTCACCAGATCACGCACCAGCTTTTTGTTCGGCAGCGGCGTCAAAGTCATCTCGCGCGGTTCGAGCCGCGCCGTGCAGGCATAGACGGTCTCACCGTCGACCTGGATCATGCACTCCTTGCAGGCATTAGCGTTGATGCAGGAGAAGCGAATCGCGAGCGACGGATCGCGGTTGATGCGCAGCCAGCGCAGGCCATCGAGCACCGACTGGCCGGGCTCGAACGGCACATCGTGTGTGTCCCAGTGTCCGGCATCGCGCGCAACGCCGCGCCAGATCTTGAGTTTCGCCACATCGGTCATGATGCGGCCGGCTCCAGCGCGGCCGGGGTGCCGGAAAATTGCAGTGCGCCGCCGCGGCGGTGAACGGTTTGATGCCGCTGCCATTGCGGCTCGAGTTGCGCAAAATCCTCGCGCTGATGTGCGCCGCGGCTCTCGGTGCGATTGAGCGCTGCCTGCGCGACCGCGTGCGCCACGATCAGCATGTTGCGCAGATCGAACCAGTCGAGGCGTTCGAGATCGAATGCGCCGGCCCGGCCGGGTGGCCGCGCGCCGGCCTCCGCGGCGATCGCCGCGATACCGGCGAGCGCCTGGCGCAGCCTTGGTCCAGCGCGGATCGGCCCGACATTGTCGGCCATGGTGGCCTGCAGCCGGGCAATCAGCGCCGCCGTATTGGCGGACGGACGCGCGCTCTCGTCGCGCAGCAGATCGAGCGCGGCGCCGGTATCCTGCGGCCGCAAGTCGCGGCGCGCAGTTTGTTTGACGTGCGCTTGTTTGACATGCGCGCCGGCACTGCGCCCGGCGCGGCGGCCGAACACGAATGCTTCGGTGAGCGCGTTGCCCGACAGCCGGTTGGCGCCATTGGCGCCACCGACCACTTCGCCGGCGACAAACAAGCCGGGCACGCCGGCGGCGCTCATGTCGGCGGCGGCCTCGACACCGCCCATGTGGTAATGCGCGATCGGCGCCACCTCGACCGGCATTGCGGTGAGATCGATGGCGTTGGCGGCGAGCTTATCGATCACCGGCCCGAAGGCTGTGCGCAATGCGGCCGGCGAGCAGTGCTGGAAGGACAAATAGGCGCCGCCGTGCGGCGAGCCCCGGCCGGCCTCGGCTTCCTTGAGGATGGCGTAAGTCGCGAGGTCGCGCGTCAGCACATATTTGCCGTCCTCGTCGGAGCCGTAAGCGGAGGTGAATTCCTCCATGCGGCCGTTGAGCAGCCGGCCGCCGAGCTTGTAACGGAACGGATCCCACATGATCGGGTCCATGCCGATCAGGCGCGGCGCCAGATGACCGATCGGGAAAAACTGCACGAACTCCATGTCGATCAGCGGCGCACCGGCGCGCAGCGCCAGCGCGTAGCCGTCGCCACCCATGTTGGTGGAGGCGCTGTTGCGCCGGTAAAGCCGTGTCAGTCCGCCGGTCGCCAGCACCGTCGCTTTCGCCGCGATGATGACGGGCGCGCCCGACGGCAGATGCCAGGCGACCGCGCCCGCGCACGCGCCGTCACGGACAACGAGATCGACGATGCAGAGATCGCCGGCCTTGCGGATGTTTTTCTGATGGCGGGCGATTTCGGCGCGCAGCGTCTTCGACACCGCCGGTCCGGTATTGATGAAATCGACGTAGACGCAGCGCGGCCGGTCGTGACCCGGCGCCGTAATCGCCGTGATGTGGCCGGCCTTGCGCGCCCAGCCGACGCCCCAACGGTCGAGCTCGCGGATGCAATCGGGCGCGTCTTCGCACAGCAGCCGCGACAATGCCTCGTCGCACAGGCCGCGGCCGGCCGCGATGGTGTTGTCGTAATGCGCCTGCGGATCGTCCGGCACTTCTTCGCCGAGCGCCGCCGCCACCGTCATCTGCGCCATTACGGTGGCGCCGCCACGGCCGATCAGACTCCGATCGGCAAGCAGCACCGAGGCGCCGCCACGCGCCGCCTCGATCGCCGCATACATACCGGCGGCGCCGGCCCCGATGACCAGCACATCGGTGTCGATGTTTGCGATCTCCACGTTCATTCACTGAAAATAGAATGCCGCTCGTCCCCGCGAAAGCGGGGACCCGGCGCTGGATTCCCACTTTCGCGGGAATGAGCGGAGGACATCAGGCCGGCACCGCAAAAGCAGCGGCGAGGCGCGCGGCGAATTGCCGTTCCATCTCCTTGGCCTTGGAGCGCAGCACCGGTTGGCCGAGGCTGCCGAGCTTTCCGGTGAGCGCGGTATCGACCTCGTAGCTGATTTTGGTCTCGCCGCCCTCCTCTGTCAGCCGCGTCAGCGAGGTCGCGGTGAGCCGGCCCACAATCCCCAGCGGCGCGCCCTCGACCTTGGCGGCGATCTCGCTCGGCTCCTCGGCGCGCACCACCTGGACCGTGACGTTGAACTTGAAATTCATGTAGGCGACTTTGGTGGCGAACACGGCCGAGTAGGTATCGGGCGCGGTCTCCTGCAGATCCTGTACGCCGTCGACACAGGAGGCAAAAAAGCGCGCATCGCGCACCTTCGCGTAAACCTGCGCGCGCGGCGCCTTCACGGTCAGCTCGCCGGAGAATTTCATCGCGGTTCCTTATTATCTCCCTCTCCCCGCACGCGGGGAGGTTGTCCTATCATGCCGTCACCTTCAGCAGTGACGCGAGCGGACGCGCCGGATCGCCGAGCGCTGCCGGATCGACCGGAATGCGGCGCTCGATCAGCCGGCGCGCGGCCGCGAGGTCGCGCTGCGCGTTGATGCCCATGGCGTAGACCAGCACGCCGTCCACGATCTCGAAGCTCAGCATGCTGTTGCCGGTGAGCGGCCGGCGGATGCGCTCTCCCGGCTGCGCCGGCGCGTAACCGATGCCCTGAATATAAAGGTCGTACTGCTCTGACCAGAACGACGGCACGGTGCGATAGGCGTCGCTTTTGCCGGCGGCGTTGCGCCCGGCGACCGCGCCCTGATCCTGAGCGTGCTTCCAGTTCTCCAGACGAACAAGTCCGTGCGGCGCGGGAAAGCGCACCGCGTCGCCGGCGGCAAAGATCGCCGGATCGGCGGTGCGGCACTGCGCGTCGACCACGATGCCGTTGTCGGTCTTAAGCCCCGCGGCCGCGGCCAGCGCATCGTTCGGCCGCACGCCGGTGCCGACCACGACCGTGTTTGCCAGAAGGATCGCGCCCGCACTGGTCTCGATCTCAACGGCGTCGGGTGTGCCGCGCACGCCGACAATCGCGGTGGCGGTGTGCAGATCGACGCCGTGCCGGCGGTGCTGTCCGGCGATGAAGGCGGCGGTCTCTTCGTCACAGACTCGGGCCAAAATCCGCGGCGCCACTTCAAGCACGCTGACGCGCAGGCCTAGCTCGGCCGCAGAGGCTGCGGCTTCGAGGCCGATCAGCCCGCCGCCGACCACGACCAGATGCTTGCAACCACGCAAAGCCGTCGCGAGCGCGCGCGCATCCGCTTCGGTACGCAGGTAATGCACCCGCGGCATACCGAGCGGCAGTTGCGCCAGTTCGCGCACCAGCGATCCGGTCGCCAGCACCAGCGTATCGTAGCGATAACGCCGGCCGTCCGCGGCAATCACTTCGCGTGTGGCGCGATCGATGGCGGTGACGACCGCCGTGCGTTCCAGCACCACGTCGTGCGCGGACGTCCCATCGGGTCCGGCGATCAGCGCATGCTCGGGCAGCGCCTTGCCGGTCAGCACCGCCTTCGACAGCGGCGGCTTCTCATAGGGCTCGCAAGCCTCGTCCGTGAGCAGCAGCACCGAAGCGGCGGGATCGGCGCGCTTGGCCTCGATCGCGGCGAACACGCCGGCCGGGCCGCCGCCGATCACGACGATTTTTTTTGCTTCTTGGTCGGACATTGGCGACGCTCAGGCGCGCAGCGCCGTGAGCATGTCCGTGATGTATTCGTCGGCGCTGGAGATCACCAGCATCATGGCGTGCGGGCGCAACTGCGCCAGCATCTTCGACAGCGTTTCGTCGCTCGATGTCGCGCCGCCGAGCACAAGCGCCGTGGTCATCACGTGCTTGACGTTGCAGGCCTCGCCGATGATCGCTGCCGCAGTAGCGCTCTCGCCCGCGGTCGCCACCATCACCACGAGGTCGGCCGAATTGACCTCATCGACCAGGTCCTTGGTGCGGCCGGCGAGATCGTTGAGCCAGCCGCCCATCGAGAACGGTTCGCCGGCGCGCGGCGCGCCCGAGAATGACGATGCCGTGAGGAAACTCGCGCGCTGCCACGGCCCGGCCGCAAGCGCCTTGACCACGCGCTCGCTCGGCGCATCCAGCGCGATCACCTTGACGGCGCGCGGCTGCGAATTGGGCCGATCGATGCGGAATTTCGCCTCCGCGGCCGAACTCATCCGCGCCGATTCGCTCTGCATGGCTCCGTCTCCTTGCTCCGCCCGGATATGGCGGCTCGGCGGGGATATTTCATTCTCCGCCCTGTTGGGTATAACGGCCGTCCGTCACACCGAGCAAGTCACCGAAAGCTATTCTTCCATGCCTGGAAAGCGGATCGAACTGTGCAGCACCAGCGAGGTCGCCCCCGGCAACGCGCTGAAGGTCGAGATTGAGGATTTGGCGCTGGCGGTGTTCAACGTCGGCGGCGAATTCTTCGTCACCGACGACCTGTGCACACACGGGCCGGGCTCGCTGTCCGAAGGTTATCTTGAGGACGACGTCATCGAGTGCAATTTCCATAACGGCCAGTTCAATGTGCGCACCGGCGAAGTCGTCGCGCCGCCCTGCATGGTGCCGATCAAGACCTATCCGGTAACGGTGGTGGACGACAAGGTGACGGTTGAAGTGTGAGGCATAATTCAATGGTCATGGCCGGACTTGATCGGCCATCCAATGACTTTCCTCAATCCCGCAAGACATGGATGGCCGGGACAAGCTCGCCCATTTTCGCAGTCCGGAACTAATCGAAACGGGCAACAGTCTCGGTTTCATCGCACGTTTACGCTATCCGCATCTAATC
>Ga0208849_1000759_pt1 | contig 26935 bp, 21 predicted proteins | sample NGESurdeep072012_10_FD_184470 | JGI IMG/M metagenome (GOLD analysis project Ga0208849, IMG submission 184470) | Arctic peat soil microbial communities from Barrow, Alaska - NGEE Surface sample 53-3 deep-072012 (SPAdes) | ecosystem: Environmental > Terrestrial > Soil > Wetlands > Peat ... | reverse complement strand
GGCACGACGTTCATCTCGAAAAAGGGGATCACCAGCTCGACGTTCAAGACTGTGCCCGACGCCCCCGTGGGCTCCTTCGACCTAACGCTGCCGGAGGGCAAGTTCTCGGCCTTGGCGGCAAACGGCAACCTCTGCACCAGCAAACTGGCGATGCCGACAGCGTTTGTGGGGCAGAACGGCGCGGAAATCCACGAGTCCACGAAGATCGGGGTCACGGGCTGCTCAACCGGCATTTCGATCGTTTCCCACAAGATCAAGGGTCGTATGCTGACCGTTTCTGTGTCGGTCCCCGCGGCGGGCATCCTCACGGCTTCGGGCAAGGGTTTGTCGAGGAGCTCGAAGTCGGCCAAGGGTCGCGAAACGCTGACGTTCAAGTTGACTCAGAAGAAGCCTGGCAAGCTCAGGACGACTGTCAAGGTCACCTACACGCCCAGCACCGGCAAAGACCGCACGAAGCAAGCCAAGAGCGCGAAGCTGACGTTCAAGAGGTAGGTGCGCCACGTCGCAGGGCGGTCACGGTCTCGGTACGGTCACACACGGTCAACCTGCGCTGATCACGGCGTCAGCTGACCGTATCTGACCGTATGTTTGAGGAGGCTCGTGCCGGTGTGGTCGAGCGGTTGCGCTCCCGGCGACCGTCCCGTCTCAAGCTCTGCGTAGGTTGGGAGCATGGCTCTCGAGAAAGATTCTGGGGATGCGTGGTCGCACACGGTGCCGGCAGGCTCGTGGCCGGTTCGCTACCACCCGAAGGCACGAGTGGAGGCGGACGGGATTCCAGAGCAGGAGTCCAAGGCGATCGACAACGCGGTGGACAAGCTGGCCTCGCTCGGCCCCAGCCTTCCCTTTCCGCATTCGAGCAAGGTGATGGGAGAGCCAGGCGGCTCGCTGCGTGAGCTGCGACCGCGTGCCGGCCGTAGTCCTTGGCGGTGCATCTACCAGCGCATCGGGGATGTCTTCGTGATCGGCGCTGTAGGCCCCGAGGCCCAGAGGGACAAGGCCGGTTTCAACAGCGCCGTGAGTGCCGCAAAGACACGGATCGCCGAGATCGAGCCGTGAGGCCTCGGCTGCTATTACAAGTTTGGTATAGTGAGTTTGGATGTGAGGAGCACAATCATGAAGCTGTCTGATCTTCCCACCCACGAGGAGGTGCTCGCCGAGCACCTCCTCGCCGACCCCGACTACCGCAGGGTGTGGGAGCGCACCGCCCTTGCTCGCGCCGTGGCGGTGAAGGTGATCTCCTACCGGGCCGAGCACGGCCTGAGCCAGACCGCGCTGGCCGGGCGCCTGAAGATGACCCAGCCGGCGGTGGCGCGGCTTGAGAGCGGTGAGCACAACCCGACGTTCCCGATGCTGCTGCGTCTCTCTGACGGCTTGGGGGTTGAGCTTGCCATCGACATTTCGCCCACCGGTCACGAGCCGCAACTGATAGGCAAGCGTGCGCGCCTGCATGCCCTTGATTCCTTCGAGGAAAACGGCTGCACAATCATCGTCGCCGCTGCCTGACAGACGATAGGTCACGTTCGTTCTGCGGGACTGACGGCAGCGACGGAACGGAAAGCTGGATGGAGGCGAGCTATGCTCGTGTGATGCTTGATCTACGCTCCTCTAGACGACTGGATGACGCCTCTCAAAAGGCTCGTATGGCCGAAGCGTCCGGCGAGGATTCCGTGGCGGGCGAGGCGTGGCGTCGTTACCGCCTCATCCGCGATGCCGCTCGCGACCCAGACGAGTTGCTCGCGGAGGGCATCGCCCTGAGTAGGCGCGCGATCGAGTTAGCCGCGCCCCGTCACATGCTCCGGTGAGCGGCTTTGGGACGATCCTCGATGATCTCAACCGCGTGGGCGTCCGCTATGTGCTCATCGGTGGGATCGCGCTAATCCGCCACGGAGTGGTTCGTGCCACTCGCGATGTCGATGTGATTCTCGCCCCGGAGCCCGAGAATCTCGAGCGCCTGCGCACCCTGATCTCTGAGTGGCCCGCCACGCGCCCGGACGGATCGCCGGTGCCCGACGACACGGTCGCGCCCGGAAGAACGATCCATCTCTCGACACCTCACGGCGAACTCGACCTGCTCGCTGAGCTACTGCCGCCGCTCAGCTTTGCCGAGCTCTCCGCCCGTGCCGAGACACGTCGAGTCGACGGCGTGGAGGCCCTGATCTGCTCGCTGGCCGATCTTGTCGCGCTCAAGCGGATCGCTGGTCGCGAGCGCGACCTCGTCGACCTCCACGATCTCGAGGCTGCTCATGGTGAGCTGCCGGATAGCCGGATCGACACACCCGGCTCCTGAGCTTGCAAGCGCCCGGTGATTTCGTGGACGACGCGGATGGATTGGCTCGGGCCCCGATCCCTGACAAGATCACTACAACGGCCATGCACACGATCGACGGCATCAACCACATCACCCTGATCACCGGCGACGCCCGCCGCAACGTCGACTTCTACGCGCGCGTGCTCGGTCTGCGGCTCGTCAAGAAGACGGTCAATCAGGACGACCCGACCGTCTACCACCTCTTCTACTCCGACGAGATCGGCTCCCCCGGCGCGGATATCACGTTCTTCGAGTACCCCGGCGCTCAGCCCGGACACCCCGGCGCCGGCATGGTCGCCTCGATCGTCCACCGCGTCGGCTCCGAGGCCGCGCTCGACTTCTGGGGCGAGCGTCTTGCCGGCGAGGGCGTCGAGGTCGTGCGCGAGCCCGGGCGGCTGCTGTTCGCCGATCCGGAGGGGATGAGCCACGAACTCGCCGTTGTACAGACCGAGGACGAGCCGCTCGTCGCGCGCTCGCTCGAGGTTCCACCCGAGCACGCGCTCCAGGGCTTCGAGGCCGTCCGCGCGCTCGTCGCCGACCCGGCCGCCAGCGAGGCCCTGCTGCGTGACACGCTCGGCTTCTCCGAGCTGGCCGAGCACGACTGGGAGGCGCGCGGCGAGTCTCGCGGCGGGCGCATCCTGTTCGCGCAGACCGACGAGCGCGGCGTCCCCGGCGCCGGCACCGTGCATCACGTCGCCTGGTCGGTTCTCAGCGACGAGCAGGCCCAGTGGCGTGAGCGCGTGATCGAGGGGGGCGCCCACCCGACGCCGATCATCGATCGCTTCTACTTCGAGTCGGTCTACTTCCGCGAGCCCGGCGGCATCCTCTTTGAGCTCGCAACCCTCGACGGCGCCGGCTTCGCCGCCGACGAGCCCGCCGCGACGCTCGGTGAGGCGCTCTCGCTGCCGCCGTCCTTCGAGCCCCTCCGCGCCAAGCTCGAGCCCGCCCTCACGCCGCTACCCGACATCCGTCAGTGGCGCCCGTCTTCGAGCACGTGAGCCCCCGCGCTTGCGCGCACTTCACGTGCGTTTGCCGGGGCACTGACCCCGGGTGCGAACAGGCCGAGTACCTGCCCCCCGAAGCCGCCGCCGACGATCCGCGCGCCGGCGGCCCCCGCCCCGAGTAGCTCCGCGACGGCCCGCTCGACGGCCGGCGTCGAGACCTCGTACTGGTCGCGCAGGCTCGCGTGCGAGGCGTTCAGCAACGCTCCCACCGCGGCCGGCTCGCCCGCCCGCAGGGCGCTGACCGTGTCCAGCACCCGATCGTTCTCGCCGAGCACGTGCCGCGCACGGCGTTGCAGTGGCTCGGGCAGCCGCTCGAGCGCATCCCAGCTTGCATCCCGCAGCGACCCCACGTCCAGCAGCTCGCACGCCTTCGCGCACTCCGCCCGGCGCTCGTTATAGGCCGAGCTCGCGTTGGCGTGGCGCTCGCCCGAGTCGAGCAACACCAGCCGCCAGCCACCGGCCAGCGCCAGCGGCACCGGCTCGAGCGCGAGCGTCTGAAAGTCGATCAGCAGGGCCGTCTCAGGCGCCCCGTACAGCGAGGCGAGCTGGTCGAGCAGCCCCGTCTGCGCGCCGACCCAATCTGTCTCCACGCGCGCGCACAGCCGCGCGAGCTCGGTCCTGTCGGCGTCGGCGGCGCCGGTCAGGGCGAGCAACGCCAGACACAGCGCCACCTCGAGCGCGGCCGAGGAGGAGAGCCCGGCGCCCAGCGCGAGATCGCCGCCGATCTCGAGCTCCGCTCCCACCAACGGATAGCCCGCGCCTCCCAGCTCGGCCACGACGCCGCGCACGAACGCACTCCATCCCCCCGCGCGTGGGGGGTCGGCGAGGGCGAACTCGTCCTCCTCGCCCAGGTCCAGCGCGCGCGCGCGGATTCGTTGCTCTCCGGTGGCGCTCGCGCGCACCGTGATGCCCGCGGCGATCGCGAACGGCAATGCGAGCCCCTCGTTGTAGTCGGTGTGCTCGCCGATCAGGTTCACCCGCCCGGGGGCGAACGCGGCAACCCGCTCAAGCGACACTTGCGATCGCCTCGCTCAGCGCGGCGGCCGACTCCTCCGGCAGCGTGTCACCGATGAACACGCCCGCCCCCTGCTCGGAACCGGCGAGATACTTGAGCTTCTCGGCCGTGCGCAGCGGCGGATAGAACTCCACGTGCAGGTGCCCGGCCCCGGCACTCGCGCCCCCCGTCGGAGCCTGGTGGACGACCATCACGTAGGGAAAGGGCCGATCGAACAGGGCGTCGTAGCCGCGCACGAGCGCCTGCAGCCCGACGGCGAGCAGACGCAGCTCCTCGGCCTGACAGTCGAGCAGGCTCGCACGGTGCTCGCGCATCACCACGTGCGCTTCGTACGGCCAGCAGGCCGCGTAGGGGATGTAGGCGACGACGCTCTCGTTCTCATAGACGATCCGCCGGCCGTCCTCGAGCTCGCGCGCGAGCAGCGCGCACGGCGCGCAGCCACCGAGGCGCTCATCGGCCGCGAGCTCGAGCGTGGGGACGGGGGGCAGAAACGGGTATCCGTAGATCTGTCCGTGGGGATGGTGCAACGTCACGCCGACCTCCACGCCGCGGTTCTCGAAGATCAGCACGTACTCGACGTCCTCGCGCGCGCCGAGCTCCTCGTAGCGCTGGCGCCAGACCCACATCAGCGCCTCGGCGCGCTCCGGCGCGAGCGTGCCGAACGAGTCGTCGTGGCGGTCGGTGTACACGACGACCTCAGCCACGCCGTGGGGCGCCGCGAAGGCGGGAAAGCGATTCTCGAACACGGCGATCTCGAAGGCGGGGAACGGGATCTCCGTCTCCGGCTGCCCGGGGCGAGTCGGGCAGAGCGGGCAGTGCTCGCGCGAGGGCAGGAAGGTGCGGTCCTGTCGATGGATTGCATACACGACCCGCTCACCACGCAACTCGTTGAAGCGCTGCTCACCCATCCGCTCGCCGCGAGTAGAGGATCAACTGGCGACCATCGCCTTTGACGTGTCGCGTGAGCGTCAGGGGGCCGCAACTTTCGTGGGATGAAGTCACCGTCCCGAGGGTATACCCCTTGTGATAGCCCCGAGGAGGAGGATCAGATGTCAGAGATTGATCAGGCAGGCGAGGTGTTGGAGAACCTCGATCACCGCGACCGGCCGGAGACAGGCCAACGTGGCTTTGACCGCCGCGCGTTCCTGCGCCGGACCGCGCTGACCGGCGTCGCCGCCGGCTCGGCCAGCACCATCCTGGCGGCCTGCGGCTCCGGCGGGACGAGCTCGGGCTCCGCGTCGGGCTCAGGCTCGGCAGCCGTGTTCGGATCGCACCCGGCCTACAAATTCGTGATCGTCAACCACGTCACGACGAACCCGTTCTTCGTCCCCACGCAGTACGGGGCCGCGGATGCGTGCAAGCTGCTTGGCTGCTCCTACCAGTGGACCGGTTCGGAAAGCAGCAACGTCAGCCAGATGGTCAACGCGATCAACACGGCGGTCACGAGCGGCGCGAACGGGATCGCGGTGGCGCTGATCGATCTGCACGCGTTCAACGCGCCCGTCGAAGCCGCGCTGAAGGCGGGCATCCCGGTGGTCGCCTACAACGCCGACGCGCCGATCAACAAGCGCATCTCCTACATCGGCCAGGATTTGAAAAAGGCCGGCGAAGAGATGGGCGAACGGATCGTCGCGGCCGTGCCCTCGGGCGACGTGGCGCTGTTCATCGCCACCCCGGGCTCCGCCAACCTGCAGCCGCGGATCGAAGGCGCGATCAAGGCGATCAAGGCGTCGGGCAAGCCGATCACGCCGCATGAAATCGCCACCGGCGCCGCCGTGCCGGCGGAGCTCTCGACGATCGACGCCTACTGGGTCGGGCATCCGAGCACCAAGGGCATGTACGCGGTGGACGGCGGCTCGACGGAAAGCCTCGCCAAAGTCATGCAGAAGTACGGGCTGGCCGGCAAAGGCATCAAGGCCGGCGGCTTTGACCTGACGGAAGAGACCCAGAAGCTGCTGCAGGAAGGGAACATCGAATTCACGATCGACCAGCAGCCCTACCTGCAAGGGTTTCTGCCGGTCCTGCAGCTGTTTCAGTGGCAGGTATCCGGGTCGTTGACAGGCCCCGCCGAAACCGACACGGGCCTGAAGTTCCTCAACAAAGAAACAGTCGCTCCGTACGTCGAATCCAAGAGCCGCTACGAGGGGACCTCCTCCGAAGTCAAGGTGATCCCGATCAAGGCGGGCACGCCCGCATAAACCAGCACGGTCATGGCGAACGCGACGGGGGGACTGGCCTCCTCGGAGACACCAACACCGGCAGCAGAGCCCCCGGCGCAACCGCGCCGGGGCTCCCTGCTGGAACGCAACGGGCTGTTCGAGCGCGTGCTGTCCCTGCGCGAGGGCAGCATCATCGTCGTCACGATCGTCGTGGCGATCTATTTCGCGCTGAACACGAGCAGCTTCTTCACCTCGGCGAACTTCAAGACGCTGCTGCCGTACTTCGCTCCCTTTGCGATCCTCGGCGCGGGCGAGGTGTTCGTGATGATCCTCGGCGAGATCGACCTCTCGATCGGGGGGACGTACCTGCTCGCTCCGTACCTGTTCTACAAGGTCGCCAACGCCGGCCTGCCACTCGTGCCGAGCGTGCTCATCGCGCTGATCGCCTGCATGATCGTGGGTGCGATCAACGGGTTCTTCACGGCGATCGTGGGCATCAGCTCGTTCGTGGCGACGCTCGGCATGCTGTTCACGCTGGAGGGGCTGACGCTGATCATCTCCCACGGACAGCCCGTGGAGACACCGGGGGCACAGGTGACACACACGACCCACAGCGTCACCCATGTGGTCAACGGCGTACACATCTCGCTGCCCGAAGAGGTCAACCACATCGGCACGTTCGCGAAAATCTTCGGCGGCGGTGTCTACTCGGAGCTGATCTGGGCACTGGTGATCGTGATCGTGCTGCAGACGGTGCTGACGTTCACCCGTTGGGGGCTGTACACCGTGGCGGTCGGCTCGAACAAGCTCGGCGCCTCCGAGGCCGGGGTGCGGGTGCGGCTGGTGATGATCCGCAACTTCATCCTCTGCGCCACCGCGGGCGGGCTCGTCGGCATCCTCGAGTCGGTGCGCGCCGGCACGGTCCAGCCGGACACGGCCGGGGCGAACGAAATCCTGTTCTACGGGATCGCCGCGGCGGTGATCGGCGGCACGCTCTTGGCGGGCGGCTCGGGCACGGTCGTCGGCGCCCTGATCGGCGCGCTGTTCCTGGGTGTCTTGCGCGACGGCTTGATCCTGCAGGGTGTGAACGCCAACTACCTGCTGCTCTATCTGGGTCTCGCGATCGTGATCGCGATGACGGTCAACATCTACGTCCAACGCGCACGCAGGGGGCACAGCAGTGGCTGATCAGACGATTCCGGCAGAGACCGTCGTCCCGCCGAGCTCGGCCGCGGATGACGTGCTGCGGGTCGAGCACATCTCCAAGCGCTTCGGCCCGGTCACGGCGCTGCGCGACGTCAACCTGCACCTGCGCAAGGGCGAGGTGCTCGGCCTGCTCGGCGACAACGGCACGGGCAAGTCGACGCTGATCAAGATCCTCTCAGGCTTTCAAAAACAGGACGGCGGCAAGATGACGCTGCACGGGCAGCCGTACGCGCCGAAAAGCGTCGACGAGGCGCGCGCGGCTGGGATCGACACGGTCTATCAGGACCTGGCGCTGATCGACGAACTGTCCGTCTACCACAACCTCTTCCTGCGGCGCGAGAAGGTGCACCGTCCGCTCCCGTTCCTGGCCAACCGCGAGATGAAGCTGCAGGCGCGCACGGCGTTGGACGAGATCGGGATCAACATCCCGCGGATCGACGTCGCGGTGGCGCGCCTGTCCGGCGGCCAGCGCCAGGCGATCGCGGTCGCCAGGACCGTCAACTCCGACGCGGACATCATCCTCCTCGACGAGCCGCTGGCGGCGATGGGCGCGAAGGAGGGCTCGATGATCCTCGACCTCGTGGCGCGCCTGAAGGAGGAAGGCAAAGTCTCGATCCTGATGATCCTCCACAACTACATCCACGTCCTGCAGGCGTGCGACCGCGTCAGCATGATCCAGGATGGCGCGATCGCGCTCGACAAGCCGACGGCCGAGACCTCGGTCGAGGAGCTGACGGAGATCGTCGTCAACGAGTACCGCCGGGCAAGACAGGAAGAGCACGAAGCCCGGGACGCGGTCGCGGCGCCGAGCAGCTCCGAGACACCGCCGCCGGCGCGCTAACCTGAATCTATGGCCACTCAGTCAGATCGTGCGGCCGAGCGTCGCGTAGCGAAACTCGAGGATGTCGAGCGTCAGGTCAAGGACGGCTCGTTGACGATCCGCAAGATGACCGCCGAGGAGCGCAAGCGCTATCCACCGCGGCCGGCGAAGGCGCGCAAGAGTAGTCGCAGGTAAGAGCCTTACGGGGCTGGCAGCGGTGCCTGCTTGGGACTGATAGAAAGCTGATCATGCAGCTGATCGGAGCGGGACTTCCGCGCACGGTGACCACGACCCAGATGGTCGCCTGTGAACGCCGGGCAGACTGATTGATGGCCGCGCCCGACCTGCTTACAAGACTTCGCGGCAAAGGCCCCGACCTGCTCACCCGAATCAGCGGCGAGTTCGACGCGCGCCTGCGCGAGCTGCGGCCGCTGCTGGCCGAGTATGAGCGCCTGCTCGGTGCCGCCGACGCGCTCGAGGCCGAACGTCAAGCGAAGAAGGACACGCCTGGGCGTGCTCTCGCTCCCACTCCTCCGGCCTCGACCCCTAAGCGCGCCCTCAAACCCGCCGCCCCCAGGCGCGACTCCAAACCGGCCTCCAAACGCGCCCAGCGCGGCGCCACGGGCGTGGCGATCCTCGCCGCGCTCGAGCACGGCTCGCACACCGCCTCCGAGCTGGTGATCGTCACCGCGATCAGCGGCCCGGTCATCCAGAGCAACCTGCGCCGCCTGCAACAGGCGGGAGCGATCACCCGCAGCAAGCGCGCGGGCGACGGCAAGGCCGCCTACGCGCTGGCCTTGACGCACGCCTGACGTTTCCTAGCGTCCCTCGCCGAACATCCCGCGGCGCAGGCGGTTGACGCGGCGCAGCTCCTGGACATCCTCGTCGAAGCCTCCCAGGGCGCCGTCCCTGTCCGCGCCGAGCAGCTCCGGCTCGAGCCGGTGGCGCACGAGCTCGCCCGCGACCTGATCGACTCGTTGCCCGCCGGCGCCCGGTCGTGAGCTGACGACGCGCGCGAGGAGCTGCCCGCGGAAGAGCAGCCCGACGCCGTCATCGACCGCCCAGCCTCCGGGCAGAATGCCCTCGCGCACGCTCGCGAGCCAGACCGGCAGGCGCTCGGGCTCGCCGTCGGTGTGGACGGTGAGCGAGCCCTCGAGCAGACCCAGCCCGGCGAGCGCCTCAGGTGGGCCGCTGGAGCGCGAGACCCCGCCCTGAAACCAGCACATCGCCCCGGCGCTCAGACCGGCGAGCACGGTCCCCGCGCGCCAGGCCTGCACGAGCAGACGGTCGAGCCCGTGCGCCTGCCAGAGCGCGAGCAGGTTGCGCATCGAGCCGCCGCCGACATAGATGATGTCCTGGTCGAGCACGATCTCTGCCAGCGGACGCTTGGCGTCTCGCAGCCGGAACAGGGACAGGTGCGCGGGCGAGCACATGCGGTCGGCAAAGCGCGCTTGGAAGGCATTGATCTGCGCGGTCGTGTCGCCGGAGGCCGTCGGCAGGAACAGCACCCGAGGCTCCTTCGCCCGGGCGCCGGGTTTGGCGTGGGCGAGTCCGAGGACGAAGTCGTCGAGCAGGGGGTTGTTCGGCTCCATCGTGAAGCCCCCGCCGCCCATCGCGAAGATCAGCCGGTCCTCGATGGGCGCAACGAGGCGTGCGTTCATGCGGGAATGGGCGCTGGGCCGGCGGGCCGGGCGGTGGCCCTCGGTACGTTCGGGCGGCGCGGCGTGCGCCGCCGCGACCTGGGGGAGGAGGCTGCGGAGGGCTCGGACGCGGGCTCCTCGGTGTCGCCCATGGCCGGCTCGGCGCCCAGGTAGGAGACTTTCAGAGGAGTCTCCACGACGCCATCGCCGGTGTGCTCGACGCGGTAGGCGCATGCGTTGGGACGCGAGCTGACGACGTGCTTAAGGCGCGTGCGGCGAAAGTGCAGCGCGACGCCGTCCTCGGCTGCAAAGCCCTCGCGCATGCCGTCGCCGACGAAGCGGTGGTACTCCGCGCGCCGCTCGGGCTCGGCGTCGTAGTGCACGCAGTTTGAGTACGGCAGCAGCCCGAGGCCGCGCACGCTGCGAGGCGCGCCGTGAAAGGCGCTCAGTGCCTCGTCGAACCAGCAGAGCGAGCCCGCTGAAGGCCCGCAGAGCACGACGCCCTTGCGCCAGGCCGTACGCAGTATCTCGTCGAGCCCATATGCGCGCCAGGCGCCGAGCATGCTGACGACGTTACCGCCGCCGACGTAGATCAAATCCTGCGCCAGGAGATGGGTCGCGAGGTCGTCCTCGACGCCGCCCGTGCCCTGGTCGCGGCGGAACAGCGACACGTGACTGGCCTCACAGTCGGGGGAGAAGCGCCGGTAGAAGCGCACCACGTAGTGATCTGCGTCGCCGGAGGCTGTCGGTATGAAGCAGACGCGTGGTCGCGCGGCATCGGTCAGCGACAGCACGTAGTCGTCAAGCAGCGAGCTGTCCCGCTCCATCGAGAAGCCTCCGCCCCCGAGGGCGACGATCTGTGGGGTTCTTCCTCGCATCGCTCACCTCGCTGGGGTGTATTGGAGTACCGACAGCCTGCTCAAGCGTGCCCGGTTTCCTGCGTCCGGTGTATGGACTCTCGTTGGAGACGGTCGGCTTCGCGCTGGACAGGCGACCATACGAGCCCCGCGGCGTGGTGTCTCCCGGGCGCGTCCTTATGCATCTTTAGCTTCGTCACACGCTGTTCCTACACGCGGCGGCGATGCTCGGCCGATGAGCACGCAACAATCAAAGTCGTGAGGATTCTCGTCGTCGACGATGACCGCGCGGTGCGCGAGGCGTTGCGCCGCGCGCTGACGCTGGGTGGGTATGAGGTGCAAAGCGCGGAGGACGGTGAGCAGGCGCTCGAGCTGGTCGTCCAGGCCGTTCCCGACGCGGTCGTGCTCGACGTCGGGCTGCCCGGCATCGATGGGTTGGAGGTCTGCCGCCGGCTGCGCCTGCTGGGCAACCGCGTGCCGATCCTGATCCTGACCGCGCGCGATGCGGTGGCCGACCGGATAGACGGGCTGGACGTGGGCGCGGACGACTACATGGTCAAGCCGTTCGACGTGGGCGAGCTGAAGGCGCGTATCCGAGCGCTGCGGCGTCGCTCGGGCCCGGACGGCGGCGAGGGTGGAGCCAATTCCCTGTCGTTCGCCGAGCTACGGCTCGACAGCTCCCGGCATGGAGCGGAGGTGGAGGGGCAGTTCGTTGAGTTGACCCGGACGGAGTACCAGTTGCTGGAGCTGCTGCTGTTGAACCCGAAGCGGGTGCTCGCGCACAGCCTGATCTATGACCGCGTGTGGGGCTATGACTTCGGCCCCGCCTCCAACGCGCTGCGCGTGTACGTCGGGTATCTGCGCCGCAAGCTGGAGGACGCCGGCGCGCGCCGACTGATCCACACGGTGCGCGGTGTCGGCTACGTCCTGCGCGAGCCATGAGCCTGCGCGAACCATGAGCCTGCGTGCGCGCATCTCGGCGACCGCGGGCCTCGCGGTCGGGCTGGCGGTGCTCGCCGCCGCGGTCGGCCTGTACCTGGCGGTGCGTTCGGACCTGCAGGGGGAGATCGACCAGGGGCTGCGCCAGCGCGCGCAGGCGTTCATGGCGGACTCGAATGCCAGCCCGCCCGCCGGTGGGCCCGGCGGGGTGGTCGCCTCTGGCGTCCCGGGCGGGTCCGGTATCCGGGGCGAAGGGCCACCCGCGGGCGGGCCGCAGGATCGGGGTGGGGACGGGTTCCCCAGCCGCGTCGAGCCGGCGCCGTTCGGAGGGGCGTCGGGCTACGTCCAGTTCATCTCCCCTCAGGGCACGGTCCAGGTGCCCGGCGGGCAGGGAACTTCGCGCAGGATCGCGGTGAGCGCGAGCGACAAGGCAATCGCGGCCGGCGGCCGGGGCAGCGCGCTGAGCGACAGGACCGTGAACGGCGTCAGGCTGCGGGTGCTGACGATCGGCACCGGCGCGCGCGGTGCGGTGATGATCGCCAGGCCGCTGAGCGAATTGAGCCATGAGCTGAGCAGGATCCTGTTGCTGCTGGCGATCGTCGGCGTGGCGGGGATCGCGCTCGCGGCGATCCTCGGCGCGCTCGTCGCACGCGTGGCGCTCGCGCCGATCGCGCGCTTCACCAGCCGCACGGAGGCGCTCACCGGGAACCTCGACCTGTCGCGCCGCCTGGAGGTCGAGGGTCGCGACGAGCTGGCGCGCCTGGCGGGCAGCTTCAACACGACGCTCGACGCGCTCGAGCGCTCGGTCGCGGCCCAGCGCCATCTGATTGCCGACGCCGGCCACGAGCTGCGCACCCCGATCGCCTCGCTGCGCGCGAACATCCAGGTCTTGGGCGAAGCCGAGCGTCTGCCGCCGGGTGAGCAGGAGAGCCTGCGTCGGGACATCATCAGCGAGCTGGATGAGCTGACCGCGCTCGTGGGCGACGTGGTCGAGCTCGCCCGTGGCTCGGGCAACGACGGCGCGCCCGCTGAGGACGTGCGCCTGGATGAGATCGTTCAGGGCGCGATCGAGCGCGCCAAGCGGCGCGGCTACCTGCGCTTCGAGCTGAGCATCGAGCCGACGCTCGTGCGCGGGCAGGCGGAGCGAATCAACCGCGCGGTCTCGAACCTGCTGGAGAACGCCGGCAAGTGGAGTCCTCCCGGAGGGAGCGTCGAGGTCGAGCTGCGCAACGGGGTGCTCGCCGTCCGCGATCATGGACCGGGCTTCGAGGCGGCCGATCTGCCGTTCGTGTTCGACCGCTTCTACCGCGCAGACCGCGCGCGCAAGCTCCCGGGCTCCGGCCTCGGCCTGGCGATCGTGCGCCAGGCGGCCGAGGCCTGCGGCGGGTACGCGGAGGCCCAGAATGCCTCCGGCGGCGGCGCGCTGCTGCGGGTCAGCTTCGGGGCGCCGGTGGGGTTCACCTCATCCGTGGGGTAGGGACCCACAGGGTGGCGGGTCGCTTGTACCTGGACAACCACCCATTGCATGGTGTAAAGTGCGATTTGCAATGGTGTTCTTATGAGGCTTGAGCCTCGGCTACAGTCGGAGGATGTCCACCAGATTTGTTTGGTAAGAATTCTCGAAAGAGGATCGCGGATGGCCGCAACTTTCGGGTGTATGGGGAGTCGTAACCGGGTATAGAAGCCATGGTTCTATAGGGAGGTCGGCATGAGGTCCAACGTACGCTTCGCTCTTCTGGCGCCTTTGCTTGGCGCGATCTTCGCCCTTTCGGCGCCAGCGGCTCAGGCCGCGCCGGAATTCGGCGTGGAAACCCTGGTGGCGGGCAACTGCACTGCGGCATTCGAAGCGTGCGGCTCGGAAGAACCCAAATTTGGGCCGTTCACATACTCGTTCCCCAAGGAACCAACTCTGGCTGAAGCCAGGGAACAGGCTTACAGCCAGGCCGCTGGACACCCCAGCTTTGGAATCACGGACTTTAAGGTCAACACTGTCGGTGCGTTTCCCAACGAGGCTCCGCTGGGCATCATCAAGCACGTTCGCACCGATGTCGGTCCGGGGGTGAGCACGAACCCCGAGGCCGTGCCGAAGTGCACGATGAAGCAATTCGATGCCAGCCCGAAAGAAGAAGAAGAGATTCCCGGCACTGGCTTCTACCCGAAACCGGAATGCGCGGAAGGCGGGGCCGGAAGTACGGTCATCGGCGTCAATAAGGTGGTGGTCTACGCCGGACCCGGAGGCGTCTTGAAATCACCAGAAGTGTCCGATCTTCCACTGGAAGGCACGGCCTATAACGTTGAACAGCCCCAGGGTGTCGCATCGGTCTTTGGCGTGGCGCTCGCGCTTCCAATACCACTCACCAAAGGCAAGCTTGAACAAGCCTTTGCGGAACACCCTTTGCCGGGCACCGAACCAGAAAAAAAACTGACAGAAGAAGCACTTGAGGGGAAACAGTACTATGCACACACGCTCATCAACGGGAACGTGGAATGGGCGGGTGACTATCACGACTACTACGAAATCAACGTCTCGACCGCAATCCCCTTGATCTCGTCGCGGTTGGTTTTGAAAGGCAACATCGGCAGCACGGGGAACGGCGGATACATCACGCTCCCGAGCAACTGTGCGGGCGTGGGTCCCGCGACCACCAGCACCGTGACGTTCGAATCGACCGAAGGCAAGACAGTTGCTAAGAAATATGAAACGCTGGTTCCCACCGAAGGCTGCAACGGTGTTTCTCCCTTCGAAAAAGTTCCTTTTGCTCCCGGCTTTGCGCTGACACCGGAAACGACACAGTCCGATCAGCCTGACGGCGTGAGCACCGAACTGACGCTCCCGCACAATCCCGGCCCGACTGAAATCGACTCTTCGCAGCTCAAGACGGCGAGCATCACCCTGCCGGAAGGCCTGACGCTCAACCCGTCGGCCGCCGCTGGTCTGGAAGCCTGCACGCCGGCGCAGATCGGCATCGGCACGAGGTCTCCTGTCGCCTGTCCCGGCGGGTCGAAGATCGGCACAGTCGCGTTGAACGTCCCCGACCTTCCCAACGGATCGCTCACAGGAAGCATCTATCTCGGCGGGCCTGCAACCGGTCCGATCACCGGGCCGCCGTACACGATGTACATCGACGCCGAGTCCTCGCGGTACGGCGTTTCGGTGCGTCTGAGAGGCTTGGCCACGCCCAACGAAACGACGGGTCGGCTGACGGCCACGTTCACTGAAAATCCGGAACAGCCGTTCAGTAGTGTGAAGCTGACCTTTACACGCGGGACGCAGGGGCCGCCGCCACTCGCCAACCCGCTTGCGTGCGGTACTGCACTGGCCGAAACGAGCTTCTCGCCGTTCACGATTCCAACCGCCCCGGTGCTCGGCTCGACGCTGTTCGAAACGAATGGCTGCCCATCGCCGCTGCCGTTCGCGCCGACCCAGAGCACACAGAACCAGAACGCGAACGCGGGTGGGAACACCTCGTTTACGTTCAACCTGTCGCGTCCGGAAGGGCATCAGTATCTCTCCCAGGTCAAGACGACGCTGCCCCCGGGTCTCGTCGGCTTGATTCCGTCGACGCCCCTGTGCGGTGAAGAACAGGCCAACGCCGGGACGTGCCCGGCGGCCAGTCAGGTTGGCGCCGCGGCCGCGCTCGCCGGATCGGGTCCGACTCCGTTTCTGTTCACCGGTGGGACGGTCTACCTGACCGGGCCTTACAACGGCGCGCCATATGGTCTCTCGATCGTGGTTCCCGCTGTCGCCGGGCCGTTCAGCCTCGGCAACGTGGTCACTCGGGCGACGATCAGTGTCGATCCATACACCTCGCGGGTGACCGTCACGAGCGTCCTGCCGACGATCTTCAAGGGGATACCGCTGCGTCTGCGGGGTGTGACCGTGGCGATCAACAAGCAGGGCTACCTGCTCAACCCGACCAACTGCGGCACGTTCGCCACCGAATTGACGGTGAGCGGCTTCACGCCGGGCTCCAGTGCCGTCGCGACGCAGAATCTGTCGAGCCCATTCCAGGTCAACAACTGCAGCGCGCTCGCGTTCAAGCCCTCGTTCAAGTCCAAAACCAGGGCGAAGACCTCGAAAGCGAACGGCGCGAGTCTGGAAACGACCATCAATATCGGGGCTGGCCAGACGAACTTCAAGTCGGTCGTAGTGCAGCTGCCCAAGCAGCTTCCATCGCGCTTGACGACGCTGCAGAAAGCGTGTCCTGAAGCGGTGTTCGCCGCGAATCCGTTCAAATGCCCAAGCGGCTCGTTTGTCGGCGGCGCCAGGGCGAACACGCCGGTGCTCCCAGGGAAACTGCAGGGACCGGCGATCCTGGTCTCGCACGGCGGCGCGGCGTTCCCGGATCTCGACCTGGTGATGGAAGCCAACGGCGTGCGCGTGATCCTGGTCGGCAACACGAATATCACGAAGGGGATCACGACGACGACCTTCGCGACGTTGCCGGATGTGCCGGTGTCGAGCGTCACGGTGAACCTGCCGATCGGCTCGCACTCGGCGGTGACCGCGAACGGCAGCCTCTGCATCAACCCGTTGACGATGCCGACGACCCTGATCGGACAGAACGGCTTCAAAGTCAAGCAGACCACGAAGGTCGCGGTCGCCGGCTGTCCCGTGCGAATCGCGGGGCGGAAGGTGATCGGCAACACTGCCTACATAACCGTGCAGACCTACGCGGCCGGACGTATCAGTGGCAGCGGGTCGAACCTGGCGACGGTCTACCGGAAACTGGGCAAGGCCGAGAAAACAGCGACGCTCAAGGTCCCGCTCTCGCGTGGCGGTCAGGGTAAGGGCCGCCCGCTGAAGGTCAAGCTGCGGGTTGGCTTCGTGCCCAAGAAGAAGAGCAAGACCCTCGGCAACTCCGCATCGACTACGACGGTGGTCTTTAGATAGAGAGCCTGGGGCCTAGATGGAGCCTGGGGCCGTCCGCTCGGACGGCCCCGGATTAGAAGTGCCGAGCGCGGGTATATCAATCCCCGATTGCAATTGGGTTTAGAGGAGAGTGAGGATGAGGCACGCTGCTCGTATCGCGACGCTTGGGGCGCTCGTAAGTGCCGGCCTGTTCGCCGGGGCACTGACGCCTACCGCGCAGGCCGCGTTCGGACCGGAAACGTTTGAAGCCGGCACATGCGTGAACCACACGTGCACCTACGCGAGCATCGAAGCGAATCCCGCCGAAGCAGTCACGCAGGCCGCGAGCCATCCAGCCTGGGGCATAACGAAGTTCACGATGAAAGCGAGCGGCAGCAACGCTGGAGAAGCGCTCCGCCGGATTCGTGTCGACGTGCCCCCCGGTCTTGCTGCCAACCCCGAGGCCCCAATGCCCAAGTGCTCGGTGGCGCAGTTCAACTCAAACCCAAAAGGTTGCCCGGCGTCAAGCGAAGTGGGAACGACCGAAATGGAAGCGACCCTCGAAGTCGAACATGGCATACCCCTCCCTCTGCCCACGCTCACAGGCACGGTGTACAACCTGCAGGCGCCTAGTGGTCTGCCGCTTGATTTCGGCATCAATGTTGAACCCGCCGGGGCACTGGTCACGCCGGTTCGCTTGTTCCTTGAAGGTCATGTCGATTGGAGTGGTGACTACCACGAGTACTTCGAAATCAACGAAGTGCCCCGGGAAGCGGGCGCGACGGTGCTTGGGCTCACCGTGAACCGGCCACTCAGCGTGTCGATGTCGAAACTCAACTTCAACGGTCACACCGGCGGCGACTTCCTCACGCTTCCGAGCGTCTGCTCGAGTACAACCACCTCGCACCTCGAACTCGAATCCTATGCCGGCGAAATTACCCACATGGAAACGCACACACCCGCCGGCGTCGACGGTTGTGGCAAGGTCCCGTTTGAGCCGACGGTCGAAGTCACTCCCGAACCCGCCGCGTCGGACCAGCCTGATGGCGCCACGACGGTCGTCAGGGTTCCGCAGAACGCCGGCTCTGGGGAAATCAACACGGCCGACATCCAAGACGCCCACGTCACGCTGCCCGAAGGCCTGACGCTCAACCCGGCGGCCGCACACGGCCTTGAAGCGTGCTCGGCCGCTCAGATCGGGATCGGAACCAGGAACCCCGTCAGCTGTCCGGCGGGATCGATTCTCGGAAGCGTCGTGCTCGAAACAGATCTGCCCCCCGGTTCGTTGACCGGAAACGTCTATCTCGCCAGCCCCGGCGGTGGGCCGATCACGGGTCCGCCCTTCACGATCTATCTGGTCGCCCAGAACACCAACCTCGATGTCTCCGTGCGGCTGCAGGGCCTGGTCACGCCGAATCCGACCACCGGCCGGCTTGAAGTGACGTTTGCGAACAACCCCCAGCTTCCGTTCAGCGAACTTCGCCTGACCCTCAACGGGGGCGCGCACGCGCCCCTCGCCAACCCGCTCGTGTGCGGGAGCGCGAATACGGAAGCGCTGTTCGCGCCCTTTACAACAGGTGAGCTCACGGCTCTACTACCGACACCGTTCGTGACCACCGGCTGCCCTACCCCCCTGCCCTTCGCGCTCAGCCAGAGCACACAAAGCGCGAACGCGACCGCCGGTGCATACAGCTCTTACACGTTCAACCTCGCGCGCGGCGACGGCAACCAGTACCTGGGCAAGGTCTCTACCACGCTGCCCGCGGGCCTCGTCGGCGAAATCCCGAAGGTCACGCTGTGCGGCGAACCGCAGGCGCAGGCGGGCACATGTGGCGCTCCTAGCCAGATCGGCACCGCGACCGCCCAGGTCGGGGCAGGCACGGAACCGTACCCGTTCACGGGACCGGTCTTCCTAACCGGCCCCTATGCAGGCGCGCCATATGGACTGTCGATCCCGATCCACGCCGCGGCGGGGCCGTTCGACCTCGGCAACGTCGTCACGCACGCGACGATCGGCGTCGACCCGCATAGCGGCCGCGTGATCGCGACGACGACCGACCTGCTGACGATCTTCAAGGGAGTGCCGCTGCGCCTGCGCAATATCAGTGTGGCGATCAATCGCCCCAACTTCCTCTTCAACCCGACCAACTGCGGCCCGCTCGCGACCGAATCGACGCTGACCTCGACGTTCGGCGCGACGCAGGGCCTGGCGAGCCCGTTCCAGGTCGGCAACTGCGACGCGCTTGCGTTCAAACCGTCCTTCAAGGTCTCGACGAGCGCGAAGACCTCAAAAGCGAATGGCGCCGGCCTGCAGGTCAACCTCCTGCAGGGAGTCCATGAGGCGAACATCAAGTCGGTCGTGGCTTCGTTGCCCAAGCAGCTGCCGTCGCGACTGACGACGTTGCAGAAAGCCTGCCCGGAAGCGACGTTCGCGGCGAATCCGGTCAACTGCCGGGCGTTGGGCTCGGAAGTCGGGACAGCCACTGTGGCCACGCCGGTGCTCCCGCAGGAGTTGACCGGGTCGGCCTACCTCGTCTCACACGGCGGAGCGGCGTTCCCCGATCTCGACCTGGTTCTCGAAGGCGATGGCGGCGTGCGGGTGATCTTGACCGGGAACACCAACATCAAAGCCGGCGTCACCACCTCCACGTTCGCCTCGATTCCCGACGTGCCGGTCTCCAGCTTCGTGCTGAATCTGCCGGTGGGCCCGCACTCCGTGCTGACGGCGAACGGAAGTCTCTGCGCCAAGCCGCTGCTCATGCCTACGACGATCACCGGGCAGAACGGCGCGGTGGTCAAACAGAGCACGAGGATCTCCGTGTCCAGATGCCCGGTGGAGATCGTCTCCCACCGGGTCGTCGCGCACAAGCTCATCCTCAAGATCAAGACCTTTGCGGCGGGGCGTATCAGCGTGAAGGGCAGGAACCTGAAGACGGTTTCTCGGCGCCTCGGCAAGGCCTCCACGGTGACGCTCAAGATCCCGCTCTCCCGTGGTGGCCTGAAAGCGCTGCGCAAGACACGTCACAAGCACCACCGGCTGAAGGTGCGCGTGCGCGTCGGCTTCGTGCCGAAGCAGAAGGGCGAATCCAGCTCGGCGGCCTCTGCCACAGTCAAGTTCAAGTAAGGCGGGGCTCCAAAGGGCAAATCCGGGTCCGCTGCCTTCGCAGAAATCACATTCAAATAACGGGGACTGGTAGACCCCGACGGGGATATGCCCTAGATTGGAGGGGTGGAAGTCGTAGCGGGTATGGATACCTCGAGCCAATCGGTCGGCGACCTAAAGCATTTGGCTGGTGGCGATCCCCTGCTGGCGGGCGTGCGACGGCTGACGCTGCTCGCCGACAGCGCCGACCACGCGGAGGAGATCTTCCGCGCGCTCGCCCGCGAGCTGCTGCTGATGCCCGGCGCCGAGGAGGTCCACGTCCACCATCTCCGTGAGACCGTCGGCCAGCTGGAGCCGACAGATATCTATCTGTTCGAGGGCGAAGGCCGACTGAGCTACCTGACTCCCCGCGCCGAGCGCCCGCCGGGCGTGAGCTGGGTGCAGAGCACCGGTCGCGGCTTCCTCGCGGCCGACGCTCAGGAACTCTCCACCAGTGTGCCCCGGCTCGCGCTGGTAAGCAGCCAGCCCGGCCCAGCCGGCTGCGCGCTGCTGCTGCCGCTGGCCGTGGGCGGCGAGGTCGAGGCCGTGGTGCTGCTCGTCCGCCGCGGCTCGGCGCTCTTCACCGATCGCTCGATCGAGCTCGCCACCACGCTTGTCGACCAGGCCGCGACCGCGCTGGCGCTGGTGCGCGCGCGCGCGGAGGCCGGCACCGACCCGGTCACGAGCTGCATGAACCGCCGCGCGATGCGCCGGCGCCTGTACGAGGAGGTCGGCCGCGCGATGCGTGCCGGCAGCCCGCTCTCGTGTCTGCTGATCGATCTCGACAACTTCAAGCTCGTCAACGATCGCCACGGCCATCTCGCCGGCGACACGATGCTGCGCGAGGTCGGCCAGACGCTGGTGGGCGAGTTCCGGGCGTTTGACCGCGTTGCCCGCTACGGCGGCGACGAGTTCGTCGTGATCCTGCCCAACGCCGACCTGGAGAGCGCGGCCGCGGCTGCCCAGCGGGCGCTGGAGCGGCTGCTGGCGGTGCCGTCGTTCGATGCCACCCCGGGCGCCTCCGCCTCGATCGGCGTCGCCCAGTGGCAGGCGCAGATGGGCACCGACGAGTTGCTCGAAGCCTGTGACGCCGCCCTGCTGCGCTCCAAGCGCCAGGGCAAGGGACGCGTGACGCGCGCCTCCGCGCCGGCCTCATAGACTGCGGGGTATGTCGAAGAACAGCTTTGGCGCACAGGACACGCTCGAGATCGGCGGGCAGGAGTACGAGATCTTCCGGTTGGACGCGCTGCAGGAGCGCTTTGACGTGGCGCGGCTGCCGTTCTCGCTGAAGGTGCTGCTCGAGAACCTGCTGCGCACCGAGGGCAACGGCTCGGTCGACGCGAAGGACATTGAAGCGCTCGCGAGCTGGGACGCGCAAGCGCAGCCGAGCAAGGAGATCGCGTTCACGCCCGCGCGCGTGTTGATGCAGGACTTCACCGGCGTGCCCGCGGTGGTCGACCTGGCGGCGATGCGCGACGCGATCGCCGAGATGGGCGGCGACCCGGCGAAGATCAATCCGCTGGCGCCGGCCGAGCTGGTGATCGACCACTCGGTGCAGGTCGACGCGTTCGGCACGCGCGACTCCTTTCGCTTCAACGCCGAGCGCGAGTTCGAGCGCAACCAGGAGCGCTACGCGTTCCTGCGCTGGGGGCAGGGGGCGTTCGAGCACTTCGCCGTGGTCCCGCCGGACACGGGGATCGTCCACCAGGTCAACCTCGAGTACCTGGCCCGGGTCGTGTTTCGCAACGATCGCGAAGGATCGCAGCCGCCGCGTCTGCCGCAGCTGTATCCGGACACGCTGGTGGGAACCGACTCGCACACGACGATGGTCAACGGCCTTGGCGTGCTCGGTTGGGGCGTGGGCGGGATCGAGGCCGAGGCGGCGATGCTCGGCCAGCCGCTGTCGATGCTGATCCCGCGGGTCGTGGGCTTTGAGCTGCACGGCGAGCTGCCGGAGGGCGCCACGGCGACGGACCTGGTGCTGACGGTCACGCAGATGCTGCGCGAGCGCGGCGTGGTGGGGGCGTTCGTCGAGTTCTTCGGCGCCGGCCTTCAGGGGCTGCCGCTGGCCGACAGGGCCACGATCGGGAACATGTCGCCGGAGTTCGGCTCGACCTGCGCGATCTTCCCGATCGATGCCGAGACGCTGCGCTACCTGGAGTTCTCGGGCCGCCCGCACTCGCGCATAGAGCAGGTCGAGGCATACGCCCGCGAGCAGGGGCTGTGGCACGAGGAGGGCGCGGCGCAGAGTACCTTCTCGGACACTCTGCAGCTGGACCTGGGCGACGTGGTGCCGAGCATCGCCGGGCCCAAGCGGCCACAGGATCGGGTGGCGCTTAGTGAGGCCCGCGATGAGTTCCGGCGCGCGCTCGCAGGCTACGTCCCCGACTACGACGCGCGCGACGAGGCCTCGGCCGAGAGCTTTCCCTCGAGCGATCCGCCGGCCAACGGCAACGACGAGACAAGGCCGGATGACGGCGGTCCGAGCTACGCGCACGAGAGCGCGCACCCGCACCCCGCGGCGAGGCCGGCCGCGGCCACCGCCGGCGCGGCGAGCGCGGCTGCCACGGCAACCGCCGAGGGCGCAGCGACCGGCGCCGTGGCCGTGAGGCTCGCCGACGGGACGGAGACGGAGCTGGCCCACGGGCATGTGGTGATCGCGGCGATCACGAGCTGCACGAACACGTCGAACCCGTCGGTGATGGTGGGCGCGGGCATCCTTGCGCGCAATGCGCTGGCGCGCGGCTTGCGCTCCAAGCCGTGGGTCAAGACCTCGCTGGCGCCGGGGTCGAAGGTGGTGACCGAATACCTCGACAAGGCCGGTCTGACAGAGCCGCTGGAGGAGCTCGGGTTCAACCTGGTCGGCTATGGCTGCACGACGTGTATCGGCAACTCGGGGCCGCTGCCGGAGGAGATCTCGAAGGTGGTGGGCGAGGAGGATCTGGCGGTTGTGTCGGTGCTCTCGGGCAACCGCAACTTCGAGGGGCGGATCAACCCGGACGTGAAGATGAACTACCTGGCCTCGCCGCCGCTGTGTGTGGCCTATGCGCTGGCGGGCACGATGGACATCGACATCGTCGCCGACCCGCTGGGTCAGGACGCGCAGGGAGCGGACGTGTACCTGCGCGATATCTGGCCCAGCGAGCGGGAGGTCGCGAGCACGATCGAGCAGGCGGTGCAGTCGGACATGTTCCGCAAGAGCTACGGCGAGGTGTTCGCGGGGGACGAGCGCTGGAAGACGCTGAAGGTACCGACGGGCGATCGTTTCGTCTGGGCTGAGGACTCGACGTACGTGCGCTTGCCGCCGTACTTCAAGGGCATGCCGCCAGAGCCCGAGCCGGTGGGAGACATCGCGGGGGCGCGCGTGCTGGCCAAGCTGGGCGACAGCGTGACGACCGATCACATCTCCCCGGCGGGCTCGATCAAGCGTGACGGGCCCGCCGGGAGGTACCTGCAGGAGCAGGGGGTGGCGCCGCGCGACTTCAACTCCTATGGCTCGCGCCGGGGCAACCACGAGGTGATGATGCGGGGCACGTTCGCCAACATCAGGCTGCGCAACCAGATCAACACGACCCCGCCCGGCCCGGCCCTGCCGGAGGGCGGCGTGACTCGTTACTTTGGCCCGCCCGTCCCTCCCGCCCCGCCGGCTTCGCTCTCCGAGTCCCAAGTCCCCGCCTCATCCCAAGCCCCCGTCCCGCGCGCGAGCGATGATGGGGGCGAGCAGATGTCGATCTACGACGCGGCGATGAGATACATCGAGCGGGGTGTGCCGCTGGTGGTGCTCGGCGGCAGGGAGTACGGGTCGGGCTCCTCGCGCGACTGGGCCGCGAAGGGCACGCGGCTGCTTGGGGTGCGGGCGGTGATCGTGGAGAGCTTCGAGCGGATCCACCGCTCGAACCTGGTGGGGATGGGCGTGCTGCCGTTGCAGTTTCCCGAAGGGCAGAGCGCCGACTCGCTGGGGCTGAGCGGCGAGGAGACCTTCTCGATCACGGGCATGGCGGCGGCGATGAACGGCGGTGGCGGGAATGGGGGGCCGCCGGGAGAGGTGCAGGTGCAGGCCGTGTCTGACGATCCCGCCCGCCCCGAGCCCGTGCGCTTCGCGGCGCGCGTGCGGATCGACACCCCGCGCGAGGCCGAGTACTTCCGGCATGGGGGCATCCTGCAGTTTGTCTTGCGCCAGCTTCTGATCAGAAAATAAAGCCTGCGGGGAGCGGTGTAAGTATAAAGGTTGGAATCGTGGCTGACGATAGCTACCGCAGTCTGGAAACCAAATGAGCCCGAGCACCGCGAAAAAATCACAAAAGCGTGCCGCCACGATGGCAAAGAGCGCGACCCCGCCGGTCCTGTTGGACCTGCTCAATGCGCGCGGTCCCTCCGGCTATGAGACCGCCCCGGCGGCGGTGTGGCGCGATGCGGCGAAGGGCTTTGCCAAGGTGAGCACCGACGTGGTGGGCACCCCGCTGGCGCAGGTCGCGGCCAAGCACGATTCAAAGAGCCCGCCGCAGCGGCTGCTCGTGATGGGCCACATCGACGAGATCGGGCTGATCGTCACGCATATCGACGACGAGGGCTACCTGTGGTTCGGGTCGGTCGGTGGCTGGGACGCGCAGATCCTGGTGGGCCAGCGCGTGGCGCTTGACACACGCGCCGGTGCGGTGACGGGTGTGGTTGGCAAGAAGCCGATCCATCTGCTGCGCGAGGAAGACCGCAAGAAGGTGGCGGAGATCCGCGACCTGCACATCGACATCGGCGCCTCAGGCGGCGCCGACGCGCGCGAGCGCGTGCGGGTGGGCGATGTCGCGGTGATCGACGCCGACCCGGTCGAGCTGCCGAACGGCCGGCTGACCTCGCGCGCGCTGGACAACCGGCTGGGATCGTTCGTGGCGCTCGAGGCGGCGCGTCTGGTGGCCGCGGCCGGCGGCGCGGAGTGGGAGCTGGCGGCGGTTGCGGTCGCGCAGGAGGAGATCACTTTCGGGGGCTCGCGCACGAGCGCCTTCGCGCTGAAGCCGGATGCGGCGATCGTGGTGGATGTCACGCACGCGACCGACGCGCCGGGGGTCGATGTGAAGGAGATCGGCAAGCACGAGCTCGGCTCCGGGCCGGTGCTGAGCCGCGGCTCGACGCTGCACCCAGGCTTGTTCGAGCTGCTGTATGAGACGGCCGAGCGGGAGAAGATCCCGTTCACGGTCGAGGCCAGCGCGCGTGCGACGGGGACCGACGCCGACGCGGTGCACGTCAGCCGCGCGGGTGTGCCCACGGGCCTGGTGTCGATCCCGATCCGCTACATGCACTCCCCGGTCGAGCTCGTCCAGCTCGACGACGTCCACGCCTGCGCGCGCCTGATCGCGGCCGCGGCGCTAAGCCTGGACGGCGAGGCGGCCTTCACCCGCTAGGGCACCGCTGGGGGCTAGGTCAGGTGTTGTAGCTACTCCGCCGCGCCGAGTTCGCTGAAGGAAGCGGCCTCGTAGGCCTTGCCGGGAACTCCGCCGAGGGCGATCATCTGCAGACCCTCGGGGCCTGGATAGACCTTGCGCTTGGTGCCTGCGGCGACTCGCACGAGCAGGTCGGGGGTGAGGTCGACCCGCTCGCCTTCGATGTCGATGTAACCGGAGCCGGAGATCGCCAGGTAGACCTCCTCCTGGCCGTCGGCGGCGTGGTCGTGCTCGGGATAGTCCTTGTAGTCGGCCGGCAGCCGGACCACCTGGAGGCCGAAGGAGGTGACGCCGAGCTCGGCCCGGGCCTTGACGAGCCCGCCACCGAAGGCGGCCTCCATGTCGTTGATGCGCTTCGCGGTGTAGTCGCTCATGGGCCGCATCCTATCCGGTCGTGAGTCACATCACGATCGCGAGCCGGCGCGACTGTGCGAGGGCGGTGAGATCAGCCACGGACAAGCCGCTTGTATGTGATCCGGTGGGGGCGGTCGGCGGCCGCCCCGAGCAGCGCATGGCGGTGGGCCTCGTAGGCCTCGAAGTTGCCCTCGAACCAGGTCACCTGGGAGTCGCCCTCGAAGGCGAGCACGTGGGTCGCCACGCGATCCAAGAACCAGCGATCGTGGGAGATCACGATCGCGCAGCCGGGGAACGCCAGCAGGGCGTTCTCGAGCGCGCGCAGCGTGTCCACGTCGAGGTCGTTGGTGGGCTCGTCGAGCAGCAGCAGGTTGCCGCCGCTGCGCAGGAGCTTGGCGAGGTGCACGCGGTTGCGCTCGCCGCCGGAGAGCTTGCCGATGCGGGCCTGCTGGTCTGAGCCCTTGAAGTTGAAGCCGGCGGTGTACTGGCGCGAGTTGACCTCGCGGTCGCCTACCTTGAGGTGCTCGTAGCCTTCGGAGATCTCCTCCCAGACGGTCTTGGTGGGGTCGAGCGAGTCACGCGACTGATCGACGTAGGCGAGCTTGACCGTGTCGCCGAGCTCGAGCTTGCCGCTGTCGGGGCTCTCCTCGCCGGTGATCATCCTGAAGAGGGTCGTCTTGCCCGCGCCGTTTGCGCCGATCACGCCGACGATGCCCGCCCGCGGCAGATCGAAGGACAACGACTCGATCAACAGGCGCTCGCCGAAGCCCTTGACCAGATCGGTGGCGGTGAGCACCTTGCCGCCCAGGCGCGGGCCGGGGGGAATGTGGATCTGGACCTCGTCGAGCTTGACGTTGCGCTCCTCCGAGACGAGCTCCTCATAGCGCGCGAGGCGAGCCTTGGACTTCGTGCGTTTACCCTTGGGATTCGTTCGCACCCATTCGAGCTCCGCCGCGATCGTGCGCTCGCGTCCCTTTTCTGAGCGCTCTTCCTGGGCCATGCGGGCCTGCTTCTGCTCGAGCCAGCTCGAGTAGTTGCCCTGGTAGGGGATGCCCTTGCCGCGGTCGAGCTCGAGGATCCAGCCGGCGACGTTGTCGAGGAAGTAGCGGTCGTGTGTGACGGCGACGATCGCGCCCTTGTACTCGGCGAGATGGCGCTCGAGCCAGTCGACGGACTCGGCGTCGAGATGGTTTGTGGGCTCGTCGAG